>Ga0193753_10004077_pt1 | contig 10571 bp, 16 predicted proteins | sample H1c2metaG_FD_144925 | JGI IMG/M metagenome (GOLD analysis project Ga0193753, IMG submission 144925) | Soil microbial communities from a riparian zone of the East river system, Colorado, United States - H1c2 | ecosystem: Environmental > Terrestrial > Soil > Riparian zone | place: USA: East... | reverse complement strand
ACATGGCACATGCTGAAAGGCGACGGCAAGATCTTTAACATCCGTTGGCTGAAGCGCAGGATAGAGCGTTTCTTGACGGGAGTAGACGGCAAGCTGGGGAAGCCGGAAACGACCTACGACGTGTCAGTGACGTTCGGCGCCAATTATCAAGTCAATATCAATCTGCAGAGCACGCTTCGGTATTCGACCGGGGGAGCTATCTTGGATGCCGGCGTGATGAATGATTTCATGCTTAACGAACTGGACACAAGAGCAGTGTTTTTCCCTGTCTCGCCTCTGGCTCCGCAATTGAAAGCCGCCATTGATTCTGGCGTATTGGAATTGCCTTTCCAGTTCACCTACGTAGTCAACTTGAATTGATCGGATAACAACATGACGCAACTTCTTTTTACGAATAACGCGCAGACGACGCTAGCGGGATCGATCAGTAACACGGCCACGACCTTCACCGTTGCTCCAGGTGGCGGTGCCATCTTTCCGAACCCCGGTGCCGGACAAGGTTTCTACGGAACCTTCACAGACGCAGCGACCGGTCTCGTGCGAGAGATCGTATTGGTGACAGGGCGCGCGGGCGATACCATGACAGCCATTCGTGCTCAACAAGGCACGTCCGGTTTGAATTGGGCCGCCAACGATCTGTTCGCCAAGTTGTGGACCGCTGGCGATGCGCAGAACTTCCCACAGTTCGGAGACCTGCAATCGCAGTCGGCAAACTATGCGGTGGACTCCGGCAGTGCCAACGCCTATTCGTGCACGCTGAACCCAGCGATCTCTTTGCCGATCATTGGTATGCCGATACGTGTCAAGATCGCCAACACGAATACGGGCCCTTCCACGTTCAATCCCGGTTCTGGCGTTGCGACAGTAGTCCGACGCGACGGTACGGGCTGCATCGGCTTTGAGATGATAGCCGGTGTCATCACAGAGTTTATGTGGGACGGCACGCATTATGTCATAATGAATGGTCCTGGTCCTGCATCGGCGGCTGTTGTCGGTGCCCAGACAGATACCGATTCGTTTATCACACCGGCCGGTCTCCAATACGCTTTTCCGTTTAGCTTCACCAGCACCGGATATCTTATCCTTCCCGGGTCTGTCGGTGTTCGCGGAATTTGTGAATGGAGGAACACAGGCACTATCAACAACGGTACCTCTGGTCCTTTCAATAATCCTGTCACCATGACAGGCGGGCTTCTTGTAGCTGTCGCGCAAGCGAACTTCAATGTTCCGGGAGGTGGCGGCGGAACATGGGGCACGTTCGGCGGCGGCCCGTCAGGCATTACGATTGTCAACCAGACAGGTGCCAACGGGAGCTTCAACGTCTGGGCCTTTGGCCGCGTGTAGAGGAGAATGACACATGGCCATTGATCCTGTTAACATCCAACCGCCGCTTCATTCTGTCATAGCGACAGGAGGAACAGCGGTCGCTGTTCTTCCTCCGGGTCTTCTCGGCGGATGGATAACCAATCCTCCAGAGGCTACTGAAAGCCTGTTCATCAATCCGATATCACCGGGTGGCGTAGTAGCCGGCGGTGATAGCGGGACAACCTTCGAGCTTCAACCCGGAGTGACATGGAAGGCCGTTCCGGGACAAGTGACGCAAACCTACGTGAACGCCGTCACCAGCGGCCATGCGTTCTCGGCAATCTATTGGACACCCTGATCATGTGGAAAATTATCAAGAAGACCCTCTTCGTCTCCCTGTTGCTGGCTGGCGTTGCGCATGCTCAGCCGGGTCCACCGTCTGCTTTGACTGTCGGCTCGACAAATATCATCGGCGGTTCTGCTGGGAATTGCCTTATCAAGAACGCTACTACGGGACGCCTCGACGCTACGGCTTGCGCCGTCGGTTCCGTTATCGCGCCTGCCAATGGCGGTACTGGTACGTCGACGATCTTCACTCCAGGGTCGTTGCCGTTTGCCGGTTCGTCCGGCATCTACCAGCAAGACAACGCCAACCTGTTCTATGACGTTACGAACAAGCGTCTGGGCATTGGCACTGCCGCGCCTGCGTCTATGCTCCACATTGTCGGCAAGAATAACTCTGCTGACGGTATTCAAGTGGACAGCACGACACAAGCGCGCGTCATGGTCAACAACACGTCTGGCGGCGCAAGCAAACTGTCGTCTGTTGTCTTTGCCAAGAACTTCAACATCTTCGACAATACCGCCAGTGCCAATCGTCTTCAGATTGATCCATCTGGAAACGTACTTGCTCTGAGCGGGACGGTCTCTTCTGTGAGCGGCGTTGTAGCCTATTCAGGAACCTCCATTCCCGCTGGCGGTACAACGGGCGCTGGCTTCAAGTTTACAAGCGCCACGAACTTTGGCATCTTCGGTGGATCTGGCGCACCGACGTTGTCTGCTGCGCAAGGCTCCATCTATTTGCGGTCAGACGGTGTGCCGTTCTACAATAACAACGGGACTACCGGATGGTCGTCACTCGCTACCGGCTCGGGCACCGTCAATGCCGGAACGATTAATCAGATGGCGTGGTATGCCGGCACTGGCTCCACAGTGTCTGGTCTTGCCACGGGGAACAGCGGTGTTCTTGTCACGAGCGGGGCAGGTGTACCGTCTATCGGAACTGTGCTTCCTAACGGTATAACGGCGACAACACAGGCGACCAACGACAACACGACAGCTATCGCGACGGATGCTTTCGTTCAGGCTGCCGCGACCGCAGCATCTCTTATCTCCACACCGGTCGGCGTTTGTCTTCCTTTCGGCGGAGCGGCCGCTCCTTCTGCATCGTGGGTCCTTGCGGCTGGACAAGCAATCAGCCGGACGACCTTTGCTAGTGCGTTCGCCGTTTTTGGCGTTGTCTATGGATCTGGTGACGGCAGCACGACGTTCAATGTGCCTGATCTTCGTGGACGTGTTCCTGTCGAAGCTGATGCTGCTGGCGGCACTCCGGCCAGCCGCATATCCACGGCGACACTATCGGCTGTGACACCGGGCGGTAGCGGTGGGGCCCAGACAGCTACGGCGACAACTTCTTCCAGCGGTGTGAACGGTATCAACTACGGCAACGTCGGTGGACAGACTTCTGGTGGTTGGTCGGGTAGCGCTCCTGCACAAGCTGGCGCAGATTTCTTTGCTCTTACGACCAGTTCACTTTCGAACATCACTACCAATCCCATCAACGGAAATTTTAACATCAGCGTGTCTGGAACATCGTCAGCATTCACCAACATGCAGCCTACGCTTGTCATGAATTACATCTGCCGCGTTCAATAGTCTGGGAAGTCTTTGGGGAACTATCCTACGAAGGAGGGTGTGTGAAATCAACCGTATAGGCGAATCATCATGTGGGATACCGTCATAACAGTTATCGCCGGGCCGATTGTTCTGGCGATGATTGGCGGGATAAGCTGGCTGTTCAAAAGTATGGAGCGCAGGCACCGGGAAGAAGTAGCCGAGCACAAAGCAGAGAAGAGAATTCTGCAAGCTAAAGTCGATCAGATGCTCGCAGAAGCGATAGCGGAACAACGCGCGTTGGTCTCAGCCTATCAAAAACAGGCGGACGCCAATCGTCAAGTTTCTGCCGTCGTGACCACTAATACAAAGGTGATCGAAGGATTGGCTAGAAATGAGCCTACGTGACTGGTGGAGAAGACACATGAAGAGAGTACCAGTCGATACCGCTGAAGACCTGAAAGCCAAAGCGTCCATTCACGATAAAGAAGTAGAACTGACGTACCTACGGATGGGCGCGAACATATCCGCGGCAGACGCGAAGGAAACTCGAGTCAGCTTGCGGCACGTCCTACGGGCAGGACGACGTATGGGCAATTCTCTCGCTATAGCCGGAGACCAGTTCGAAGACGGCCTGCGCGGGATAGTCCGAAACATAAACAAGGAGCAGGAATGATCAGCGTCTACGATCGTCTCATAGCTTCTACGTCTGGGATGGTGAGTGTCCTATACGCCTTGGCGTCTTTACTCCTGTGGTACCTGCTCTTCTTCAGGAACAAAGCTTCACGTAAGGTTGAGAAAACCAACGGCGGCGTGGACACTCACCGCATTATTGTTGATAGAGCCGTTGCCTGGACGGCCTTTGCACTTATCTTCATGGCCTTCTCGGCCATAAAGCTCGGATGGTTTCAGTGGCAAGACGTCAATCTGCTGTTCGTTTTATCTACTTCTGCTGTTGCCATTGCCGGATTGTTTTCCGTCTATGAAATGACGAAACCTCGGTTCGGCAAAGCGGTGCTCATATTCTTTATCGCCGCCATGGTTCTGGCCGCGGTCAGCTTGTGGGAATGGGGCTAAATCAACATCATACCAGGAGGACGAAGTGCTGACAGAAGAAGACTACCAGCTAGTCGCTACAGAGTTGACAGTTCCGATCGCTACTGTCAAGGCCGTCTCTTTAGTGGAGAGCAGCGGTGTCACGCATTGGGACAACGGCCTAGTGCCGATCCTGTTCGAGGCTCTGTACTTCCACAACTACACGCATGGGCAGTACGACAAGTTGCATCCTGACATCTCGTCATCCTATTGGAACCAATCGCTGTACCAGTATGGGTCAGCGGAATACGCACGGCTCCACGAGGCCGAAGCGCTGAACCATGATGCAGCCCGCATGAGCACATCGTGGGGCGCGTTCCAAGTCATGGGCGCGAACTGGCAGAGCCTAGGCTACGCCAGCGTTGACGAGCTCGTCACTCACGTGCAGACAGATGAAGGTCAACTGGATAGTTTCGTTCGCTACATCCAGCACAATCATCTTGAGAACTTCATGCGTTCTCAGAACTGGCGCGCCTTTGCTGAAGCGTACAACGGTGAAGGCAACGTCGATGTCTATTCGCGACGGATGGCCAATGCCTATACGCGCTTCGCCCATGGCCTCCTGCGAGAAGGCGACATCGGAGAAGATGTCAAGGTTGTTCAGACTGTCTTGCAGAACATGAGCTACTACACCGGCAGCATCGATGGAGACTTTGGTCCTGCGACGCGCGAAGCGGTGTTCGGTTTCCAGCGCAGTAAGGGATTGACTGCGGATGGTGTAGTGGGGGACGAGACGCGTAAAGCGTTGCACATAACCTAGGAGGCTGTCATGTGTTTTTCAATATGGTGGGTCGCAGAGTTCTTCATTCTGCTGATCGTCATCGGCGCGTGCGTAAAGATCTTCGCTCTACTCTGGCCATGGGTCGTGTCCCAACTTGGCGGAACCCTCGGCCCTCTCGCTACCCTCGTTCTACAAGTTATCAAGATCATCCTCGTTGCCGTGATCCTTTGCTGGATCGTATGGTTCGTAGCTGACATGCTTTCCTGTCTCATCAGCGGCTCCGGGGCAGGCTACCCTCACCTAATCGGACCGCGTCGATAAACAACACATCAGAAGGAGAAGACTATTGTCCCTCGTAGATAAACTGAAGAACTATGCCGGTTCAGCGGCCGCTGCTACACGTTACGTCGGCACCTTTGCCAGCGGCGCAGCGGTCGCTGTCGGTATCCTCGGCATTAATGCCATCAGCCAAGACCAGATCACTCAGCTCTTTGAAGCGCTGAAACAGCTCGGTACCGCGCTCTCCAGCTTGCTAACGGCACTCGGCACCATTGTCGGCATCGCATCTGCAGTCTGGGGCGCGTATAAATCAACGAGAGCACAGCAGACCAAGACCGTGAATCAGATTCCCGGTGTTCAGGTCCACGTCGACACGTCCTTGTCGTCGCCTGCGCCGGAACAGGTCAAGGCACTGGCAGTGAACAAGAGCGACCCGACCGTCTCGGACGTTGTGCCGATGAACGGCCCGCCAGTGGATAGCAAGAAATGAGACGCCACTATGGATGTGTCCCAGATCTCGTCGGCGTTGACCGTGGACGGAAGTTCAAGCTGGCAGCGCCGACGCTGTCAGCGTCGCAGCTCCCGGAAGAGAGCAACGACCTGAGTCTGATCTTCAAACCGCGCATCAGTCAATATTCGGAAGGCTCCTGCGTCGCTCATGGCATCACGTCTGCCCTGCGCTACAATTGGGCCAACAACGACCAACCTGATATCATGCTGTCGCGTAATCAGCTCTACTACGACACGCGAAAGCGGGAAGGCACGACGGCCAGCGATGCAGGCTGTCAGATTCACAACGCCATTGCGGTCGCACAGGAAGTCGGCATCTGTGAAGAAACGCTATGGCCTTACGACCTGACCAAGTGGATGAATGCACCACCCGACAGTGTCTACCCAGACGCTATCAAGCATCAGGGCTTGGAGCCTATGAGCGTGGACGTGGACCCGCTGGCAATCCGCACTTCTCTCTACGTCGGCAAGCCTGTCATCATCGGCATATCGGTCTTCCCGAGTTTCGAAGATGCATCCGTAACGGAGACAGGCTTCGTGCCAATGCCGGGCTCTGCCGAGCGCGTCCTGTCCGGGCACTGCATGGTGATCTACCGCCGCACGTCGACAGGCTACATGGGCAAGCCGGGATTCCATGCGTGGAACTGGTGGCAGGAATACGATGGTGACGGGAGCATCATCGTACCTTGGGGACAAGACGGGGATTGCGTCCTACCCGAAACGTATTTCGTCCCGGAATACGCTGCTGATCTTTGGGCGCTTCTGAGAACTGAAGAACAGGCTACGGCCTAGAAGGAGAATGTCGTGAAGAAACTTATCGCTGGAGCATTGCTTGCGTTTACTATGGGCGGCTGTTCGTCGCTCAACAATCTTTACGCCAATCCGACCGTCACCGCCGTCGTCGACGGTATTCGTTCTGCATGTAGTTGGGAAGCGGATAGTTCCGCGGTCCAGGCACTGCTGAACGCAGGCATCCCCGGCCTGACCACTATCCAGAACTATGTCGGTGCGTTCTGCGCAGCAGCGAACAATCTACCAGTCGCGGCGGTTCAGGGCACGACGACACAGGTCGTGGTGGCTGGCATCCCAATCCGGGCGCAACGCGCAGTGAAGTAATGGGAACATTCTTCGCTGCCATCTTCAAGGCGATCTGGGGCTTGATAACCGGCAGGTCCTCTTCGGATCAAGAACGTCTAGGCCAGGAAGAAACTTCCAATGCTCAGCTCAAAAAGGGCACGGAGATTATTCAGAAGGCTGATGACGCCGCAAAGAAGGAGGAACAGCGTGAAAAGAATCGTCCTTACGATCCTGACAATCGGGATGATCCCCGCAATTCTCGCGGGATGTAGCCTGACCGGAAGTGAAACGGCCAATGCGCCCGTGGTCGTGCAGCCCGATCGTTCTTCTGTCTGTACGGCGCTCGCGCCCAACTATCCGTTGCCGACGGTGAGCTACAGCGAGAGTCAGGACACACCTGTCACAGTGGCGATCGCGAAGAAGGATAACGCGATCTACCGCCAAGCCAATGCCCGATACAACGCGGCATGCAAATGAGGGGAATGGTCGACTAGCGCGTTTCACTGCCGCGTTTCTAGTCTAGACCGTCGGAGAGCCGGATGCCTTAACGGGGTGTCCGGCTCTTTTGACGATTGCGGAAATCAGAATCCAAGGCAAAGAAAAAGGGCCGGCCCTTTCGGACCGACCCTTGTTCAGACGTTGAAGTGTTAGAACTGAGTGCACTGCTCCACGATGCCAGCCTTGGGATTGCAGCGGCGCGAGTAGTCGACTGACGCGACGACAGGCGCTTCCGACAGCTGATTGGTCTTGCTGACGGGCACGACCGTCGGAGGAGGACCCTGCATGTTGTTCCCGCCCATGTTGGTCGACGCGACCGGAACCGCAACGAACGGCTGGACGCGCGAATCATTCGGGTTGGTCTTGCGCAGCTTGGCCTGATTGGCCGTGCACTTCATCTGGCCGCTGACCCAGTCAGTGTTCAGCCAGGAAGAATCACGGCAACCATGTTCGTACTGAACGGAGCCGGGCGGATACTTGGCCATGGCATCCATGTCGCGAAGTTCCCAGCAGTGGCTGATCTCGAACGGAATGCCGAGACCAACGAACAGACCGACGACGCTGAAGTTCTTGAGGCATGCGTCGTAGGACGTGGTCGCGATCGAAGCAGTCTGGCCGAGTGTCCAGACAGTGCCGCTGGCGTTTGTATTCAACGTGCCGAAGTTCGGCGCGGTGTTGCCAGCGCCCGGCATGTTGATTGTGCCGATGCTGCCGGGATTGGCGATGGCTTGTGCGCCAGCGGATGAAGCGGTAGTGCCTGTGACTTGTGCCATGGCGCTAGTGGCCATGCCAAGCGTGAGAGCCGCAATGGCGGCGACGATGAGCTTACGCATTGTGTCTTCTCCTGAATGCGATGATTGTTCCCAGACGAAAAGCGGGACGGGCATTGTTGCCCGCCCCGACCTCCCGGCTTCCTGTTAGAACGACAGGAAGTTCAGATGACCGTTTAGGTTGCCAGCAGTCTGCTGTGCCTGACCCAGCGACTGGCCGGTCGCGACCGAACCACCGTGACCGAAGCTGCCGGCGAAGCCGCGGCTCTGGCTGGTGATCTGCGACGTCGTGGTCGACTGATTGGTATTGCTCGCGCCGGCATTGCTGCCGCCGTTGCCGTTGGTCAGGCCCGCGTCGGCACGACCGACGTTGGTGCCCTGCGTCACGACAGTAGTCTGCGTCCCGCCGATGACGGCAGAACCGCCGACGACACCGGACGACGCACCGGACGAACCGCCCGACTGCGCGGAGGTCTGGCCGATCGAACCCTTCAGGTTCAGATTGAAGGATCCGGCATCGAATGCGAACGCCTGAGCCGAGAACGCGACGAACGCAACGCTGGCGAGAAGAAGCTTCTTCATGATGTAGTCCTCACTGCTAATTAAGCGGCTGCTATAGCAGACCGCTCCAACCGGACGGTTGGCCTATAGCGTTGCGCCCAAGCCCGCAACGCCATCGGGCAAACGTCAAGTAGATATAGCTGGCGCGGTTTTCATCGCGCGTACTGTTTTCAATGCGGCGCGCGTCTCGGCATTGTGCCAAGTCCAACGACAATGGTCATCGCAGAACTTCCGCCGATGGGCACGCGGCGTCTTTGGAATAATCTTGTCGCATTGCAGACACTTCAGTTTTGGCACGGCTCGCTTCGCCATGGCGTTGACTCCGATCATGTTGTGTGATTGGCCCCATCCAGGCATCAGTCTACCACGCCATTGTCATGCCGTTTACACGCCTAGGGCTTTCTGCACGGTGCCTGCTATTTGCACACTTTGTGCAGCCAGTTTGGGGCGGGGCCGCTAGTGCAAACCGCCAACGGGCTACCGGCCTAGGGCCGCTGGAGCTTGGCGTCGGCCGCTGGCTGGCAAGGGCGGGCCTACGGGTGAGCCCCGTACCCACGCCAAGGCTAAAATTGCCCAGCGGCCAGAAAAACCGGCCTGCCGATAAAATCGCCCTAAAACTCAGCAATTACTATGGGTTACTAAAAGTAATCGCCCCTAGGGGTAGCGTGTAAACGGCATAGAAAAAGGGCCGCCCCCGTTAGGGGCGACCCTCATGTGTATCAGATGGCAATTATCAGGTCTGCGCGAGTTCCTTCTTGCGCATGCCCACGGTCTGATTCAGAAGATTCACGACTTGGCTGTGCGTCGTGTGTCTGTCCTCTTCCCAGAGGAACAGGCGCGTGCGCCACTCCGCTGGCAGGTTCTGCTTCACCATGTCGAGGACGACACGCTTCTGAACGCGGCTGAAGTTGGGATACGTTATGTATTCCAACGCGCCGAAGATGTTCCATCGCACCGCGTCAGGCGACGTAGGGTCGGTGGGTTGTCCAGTCTTGCTGCACGCCCGCATGTTCTTGACGTAGGCATCCGACGTGCGTATCAGATTGCGAACAGCCATCACGACGGCCAATTGCAGATCGCCCGCTGCCTCGCCCTGGAGGAACGGCAAGAGCTGCTTGCTGGGCAGCACTGGCTTCTCCTTCGGTGGCTTCGGCTTGGCGGCGTCGCGGACGTAACGAGTGCCAGCTTGGTTCGTGTACCAGCCGCGGTCGCGTGCAGGGTTGCCCATCATGAAGACCCTTTCATAGCCATCGTTGCTCTGATGCTGTCCATTGCGGCGGCCAGACTATCGCATGCGTCTGACAGCTCTTCGATCTTGACTTCTTCGTCTACGCCTGCCGTGCTGAGACGCCAGCGGTCGGACTTCTCTTCGAACTGTTCGTTCCAGTCGGTATGCACTGCCTCGAGCCTCAGACGTGAATGCTCGATTTCTACCAGCAGCTTTGTCAGAGCTGCGTTGCGTGTCTTCCTGTCTGCCACGGCTCACTCCCTCGGCGTAGACTGTGGACGACCTGGACGGCCTTTGCCGTTCAGCAGCGGCACTGGCGCTTCTGGCCCTTCCAAATGGAAGCGCCATTGCATCAACGAGTCGACGGCTTCCTCGAGTCTGTCTATGCGCGTCTCCATTTCCTTTATGGTGCCTGCGTCCTTAGGCGGCTTGCGCAATGGGCCAAACATGGCCTGACGCGTGTGGACTACATGGTTGAGATTAAACGGACGACCCGTCTTGTTGTTCTCCACGCAATACTTCAAGATAGCGGCGTCGTCCCAACCATCCTTGTAGACGGCCATGTCTTCTTGCTGTACGCACTGCAAACGCAACACGTCTGTCAGCAGGACGACCTGCCGGACATTCATCACTT
>Ga0193753_10004076_pt1 | contig 10572 bp, 5 predicted proteins | sample H1c2metaG_FD_144925 | JGI IMG/M metagenome (GOLD analysis project Ga0193753, IMG submission 144925) | Soil microbial communities from a riparian zone of the East river system, Colorado, United States - H1c2 | ecosystem: Environmental > Terrestrial > Soil > Riparian zone | place: USA: East River... | reverse complement strand
TGCCGAGCAGTCGCGGCGGACCCAGCGCGCGCTCGCCGGTTCGCTCGCCGTAGCGCGCCACCTGCACCCGCGCCGGGGGCCGGGTGACCAGCTCGAGGCGCATCGGGGTGGCCCACGCTCGCTGCCAGGTGCCGCCCGGATCGTACAGCCGGAGCCGCTGCAGCAGCTCCTCCTGCTGAGCGGTGCGGCCGTCGCGCTGGGCCAGGAGAGCGCGCTCGTACAGCACCTCGCCCAGGTGCACGCGGACGTCGTCGCGAGCCGGGTCCTGGGCCAGCGCCACCTCGTACAGGCGGGCTGCGTCGACCAGGCCGGCCTCCGCCTCGCTGCCGGCCGCGAGCGCCCGCGCCCACGCCGCCTCGGCCTCCGGCTGTCGCCCCTCGCGGAACAGCGCGAACGACTGCTCGCGCTCGGTGACCGAGGTGCCCTCGCGGGTGCGCGCGGTCGCGAGCACGCCGCGCGCCTCGCGCGAGCGATCGGCCACCCGGCCAGCCACCGCGACCCGGTTCTGCACCGCCACGCCCATGTAGATGATCCCGATCGCGAGCGGGAACGCAGCGACCAGGCCGCGGCGAGTCCAGCGCCGCCGGGTCAGCGCGCGCCGCGATCGATCGAGGAAGGCGCGCTCGACCTCGCCGAGGTCGGCCGGGCGCACCCGGGTGATCTCACCCAGCTGGCGCGAGCCCCACAGCGCCTCGCGCGCGCGGTTGAGCCGCTGCCACTCGGTCGCCGCCTGCTCGACGCGCTCGCGCACCAGGTGCTGGTCGGCGTCCTCGATCAGCCACCGGCGCAGCGTGTCCCAGCCGCGCACCAGGACGTCGTGGGCCAGCTCGTAGGCGCTGCCGTCATCGGCCTCGTGGGCGACCAGGAGCCGGCCGCGGACCAGCGCGTCGAGGGCAGCCCGCGCGCTCGGGTCGCTGCCGCACAGCTCGGCGTCGCTGCGGCGGGCGCGGGTGCCCTCGGCGGTGACCAGGCGGGTGAGCATGCGCTGCGCCGCCGCGGCCTGGGCCGGCGGCAACCCGCCGACCACGGCGTCGGCGTGACGCGAGAGCGCGCCGGCCACGCCGCCCATCGCCTCCAGCTCGGCCGCGGTGATGAGGCTGCGCTCGGCGTCGCGCGACTCCCACAGCTCGGCCAGCGCGAACTGCAGGAGCGGCAGGCTGCCCTCGGCCTGCGCGGTGGTGTCGACCAGCTGATCGACCAGCGACTCCGACTCGAAGCCGACCCCGGTGGCCTGGGCCGGGCCGGTGATGACCTCGCGGATGCGCTCGGGCCCGAGCGGGCGGAGGAAGAACAGCGCGCGCTGCACGTCGTCGCCCAGGGCCGGCAGGGCGGCGAGGCGGCCCAGGTAGTCGGCGCGCGCGGCGGCGAGCAGGCGCAGGCCGGGCAGGCCGGCCGACACGCGCGCCAGCACTCGCTCGGCCGCGGCCGCCTCCTCCGGCTCCGACAGCGTCACCAGCTCCTCGAGCTGATCGACGAACAGGAGCAGGCCGCGCTCGTCGCCGAGGCGGTCGCGCACCGCGTCTCGCATGGCGGCGCGATCGGTCATGAGCTCGACGGCCGCGTTCTCGTCGAGCTCGAGCGCGCCGCCCAGCGCCGCGCCCAGCGCGCGCAGCGGGTGGCGACCGGGCAGGAGGTAAGCGCTGGTCCAGACCCGCTCGCCGCCGAGCGCGCCGTCGGCCACCGCCGGCAGGATGCCGGCCCGGCACAGCGACGATTTGCCGGAGCCGGAGCCGCCGGTCACAACCACGAACGACTCCGCGCGCAGTCGATCGATGACCGCGCCGACCTCCTGGGCCCGGCCGAAGAACAGCGCCCGGTGGTCGGCCTCGAACGCGCGCAGGCCGCGGTACGGGTTGCCGCCGGGCAGCGGCCCGACCGAGCTGGCGCGCTCGAGGCCCTCGAGAGCGTCGCGCATCGGGTCGGCCGACGCGAACCTACGCTCCGGATCGCGCTGGAGACACCGGTCCACGATCGCGGCGAAGCGCGGCTCGACGCCGGGCGCACCGACCAGGGGGGGTGGGTCGCGCTCCTGGACCAGGCGCGGCAGATCCGACAGCGGGATCTCGTGGTGCGGGGTGTGACCGGTGGCCAGCTCGTAGAGGACGGCGCCGAGCGCATAGACGTCCGAGCGCGGGTCAGCCGGCTCGGCCCGCCACACCTCCGGTGCCATGTAGTCCGGCGTGCCGGCGATGCCGTTGAGGTTGCCACCGCCGCCGCCGCTCTCCTCGGTCATCGCGGCGAGACCGAAGTCGAGCAACTTGGTGGTTCCGTCGTCGCCCAGAATGGCATTCCCGGGCTTGATGTCTCCGTGCACGACACCCCGGCGGTGCGCTGCCGCCAGGCCGCGAGCCAGAGCAATCGCGACGGAGATGAGCTGATCGCGCGCGAGCGGCTTGTCGAGCTTGTCCAGGCTCTGTCCGCGGACGAACTCGGTGATGATGTAGGGCTTCTGTTCCAGCTCCCCCACCCGATAGATCGCGATCACGTTCGGGTGATGGATGCGCGCCACAGCGCGCGCCTCCATCAGGAAGCGCTGCCGGGTGGCGATGTCCGGTTCCAGCTCCGCGATGAACTTCACCGCCACGGGGCGTGCGAGCACCGCGTCCTGGGCCAGGTACACTCGGCCCATCCGGCCACTCCCCAGGGGCCGATCAATTACGTAGTCGTCGAACTCCTCCGGAGGAGCCCAGTCGGTATTCATCAGTCTCAACCCGCCCGGAAACGGGCCGATAATACCAGGGAGTGCCTCGGTGATCGCGAACGCCAGTCCCGTATCGACGACGTCGGACCCCAGGCTGGTCGAGCTGGCCAGCGGGCGGAGCTTCGCGCTCGGCGTGACCACCAGCATCGGTCGCGATCCGACCAGCACCATCTGTCTGAGCGACATGATGGTCGGAAAGCGCCACGCAGAGGTGCGTCGCACCGACGAGGGCCGCTTCGAGCTGGTCGACCTCGGCAGCCGGCACGGCACCTACGTCGGCGGACGGCGCGTCGGCACGGTCACCCTCGAGGGGGGAGACGAGATCCTGATCGGCGGGACCCGGCTGCGCTACGAGGTGGGCGGCCCGCCGCCCGCGCGTGTCGAGTCGCTCATGAACGGCATGGTGCAGCGCCGGCTGTCGGTCTGGGACACCGGCCGGTTCGCGCCGGCCAGCCAGATCGGCGCGCCCGAGGAGCTGGCCCGCGACTACGAGAAGCTGCGCGCTGCGCTCGAGGTGTCGCGCACCATCGGCGTCGAGCACGATCTCACCAGGCTGCTCGAGCGGCTGCTGACCACCGCGTTCGAGCTCCTGCCGGCCGAGCGCGGCGCGGTGCTGCTGCTCGACGGCGCGACCGGCGGCCCGGTCGCCGAGATCACCCGCATGCGCGGTGAGGGGCAGGAGCCGCTGCGGCTCCCGTCCAGCCTCATCCAGGAGGTGATGACCCAGCAGGCCGGCGTCCTCACCGCCAACGCCGAGTTCGACGATCGCTTCAGCCGATCGTCGAGCATCATCGCCCAGGGTATTCGCTCGGCCATGTGCGTGCCGATGCTGTACCGCGGCCTGGCCGACAGCCCGGTGCCCGAGCAGTACGAGGTCCTCGGCGTCATGTACCTCGACTCGAGGCTGACCGTCGGCGCGTTCAGCCCGCGCGATCTGGATCTCTTCACCAGCATCGCCAACCAGGCCGCGCTCGCGATCAAGAACGCGGTGCTGGTCCAGCACATCCGAGCGGTGAAGGCGGCCGAGGGCCAGCGCCTGGAGCAGGTGGTGCGCAACCTGCCCTCCGGCGTGATCTTGCTCGACGGCGATCGCCGCATCAGCCTCATCAACCCGCAGGTCGAGGAGTTGCTCGCGCTCCTCGGCGGCGCAAAGACCGGCGACGTCGTGTCCAGGATCGGGTCGCTCTCGATCGACGAGGTGCTGTCGGCCGAGCGCGGCGAGGTCGAGATCGTCGTTCGAGGCCCACCCAGGCGCCTCCTGGCCGCGTCGGCCGCGGCGTTCGCCAGCGGCGCCGAGCAGGGCGTGGTCATCACCCTGCGCGACGTGACCGACGAGCGCGAGCGCGAGATGAAGGCGGCGCACGAGGAGCGCCTGACCCTGCTCGGCCGCCTGGCCGGCGGCATCGCGCACGACTTCAACAACCTGCTCACCGTCATCATCTCGTCGACCGAGTTCGCCCTGGCCGGCGCCGGCAGCGATCCGCAGCTGATCGGCGACCTCGACCTGGTGCGCGAGGCGGCCGAGCGCGCCGCCGCGCTGACCCGCCAGCTGCTCGCGTTCGGCCGGCGCGAGCTCATCAAGCCCAAGGTGGTCGACATCAATGTGCTGGTCGGCCAGCTGCGCGATCTCCTGGTCCGCACCCTGGGCAGCGGCATCGAGATCGTGTCGAGCTTCAGCAGCCCGCTGCCGTCGGTGAAGATCGACCCGGCCCAGTTCGAGCGCGTGCTCGCCAACCTGGTGGTGAACGCGCGCGACGCGATGCCCAGCGGCGGCACCGTCAAGCTCGAGACCAGCACGGTGGAGCTCGACGAGGCAGAGGCGCGCCATCACCAGGTGCTCTCTCCCGGCCTGTACGTGTGCCTGACCGTGCGCGACGACGGGGTCGGCATGACGCCGGAGGTGATGTCGCGCATCTTCGAGCCGTTCTTCACCACCAAGGAGCTCGGGCGCGGCACCGGCCTGGGGCTCGCGACGGTCTACGGCGTGGTCCGCCAGGCCGGCGGCGCGGTCGTGGTCGACTCCTCGCCGGGGCATGGCAGCGTGTTCCGCGTGTTCCTGCCGGCGTCGATCGAGGCGCTGACCGCGCCGACCAGGAAGGCGACGACCATGATGCAGGTGATCGGCGCGACCACCGTGCTCCTCGCCGAGGACCTGGCGCCGGTGCTCGGGCTGACCCAGCGCATGCTGCAGAAGTGCGGCTACCAGGTGCTGACCGCGCGAGACGGGGTCGAGGCGCTGGAGGTCGCCGAGAAGCACACCGGGCCGATCGATCTGCTGCTGACCGACGTCATCATGCCCAAGATGTCCGGCTGGGTCCTGGCCGAGCGCATGCGCGCCGCCCGACCGGGCCTGCGCGTCCTCTTCGTGTCCGGCCAGGTCGACGACGGAGTCGACAGCAACGCCATCGGCGGCGAGGCGACCGCGTTCCTGCCCAAGCCATACACCGCCGACGAGCTCCTCGAGCAGGTCCGACTCCTCCTCGAGACGCCAGCCCGCCGCGCGCCGGTCTGATCGCCGCTCGGGCCAGATCCGGCTCGGGCTCGATTTCTGGCTGTTTCTAGCTGCGCGGTCCGCGCCGGCGCGAGCGCGGGCCCGGGCTCGGCTCGCTGCCCGGCATGGGCGGGAGGCCGGTGTGCTGGGTCAGCGCGGTGCCGCGCGCGGGGCGCTGGCCGCGGGAGTTGCGGACGCCCTCGGGGCGGTGGCCGGTGCCGGCCGGCTGCCAGCGCGGGACCAGGTGGCGCTTGCCGTTGCCGATGAGATCCTCGCGGCCCATGCGGATCAGCGCCTCGCGCAGGATCGGCCAGTTCTCGGCGTCGTGGTAGCGGAGGAAGGCCTTGTGGACCCGGCGGCGATCGCGGCCGCGAGTCACCTCGACCGGTGTGCGGTTGACCAGCGAGCGGAGCGGGTTCCAGCCGGTGTGGTACATCGCGGTCGCGGTCGCCATCGGCGAGGGCAGGAACGCCTGCACCTGATCCGGCCGGAAGCCGTTGCGCTTCAGCCACAGCGCCAGCTCGAGCATGTCCTCGTCGGTGGTGCCCGGGTGGCCGGCGATGAAGTACGGGATCAGGTACTGCTCCTTGCCGGCCTGGGCCGAGGCGCGGTCGAACAGCTCCTTGAACCGGGCGTAGGTCCCGATCCCCGGCTTCATCATGTGCTGGAGCGGGCCGTCCTCGGTGTGCTCCGGCGCGATCTTGAGGTAGCCGCCGACGTGGTGCTGGGCCAGCTCGGCCACGTACTCGGGCGAGCGCACCGCCAGGTCGTAGCGCAGGCCGGAGGCGATGAAGACCCGCTTGATCCCGGGCAGCGCGCGCGCCTTGCGGTAGAGCCGGATGAGCGGCGTGTGATCGGTGCCCAGGTTGCCGCACACGTCCGGGTAGACGCAGGACGGCTTGCGGCAGGCCGCCTCGATCTCGCGGGTGCGGCAGGCCAGCCGCCACATGTTGGCGGTCGGCCCGCCCAGGTCGCTGATGTTGCCGGTGAAGCCGGGCGTGCGATCGCGGATGTTCTCCACCTCGCGCAGGATCGACTCCTCGGACCGGTTCTGGATGATGCGGCCCTCGTGCTCGGTGATCGAGCAGAAGGTGCAGCCGCCGAAGCAGCCGCGCATGATCGTCACCGAGAAGCGGATCATCTCGTAGGCCGGGATCCGCTCGCCGGCGTAGAACGGGTGCGGCACGCGCTGGTAGGGCAGCTCGTAGAGCGCGTCCATCTCGCGGGTGGTGAGCGGCACCGGCGGCGGCGTGATCCACACGTCGCGGCCGCCGTGGCGCTGGACCAGCGCGCGCGCGTTGCCCGGGTTCGACTCGAGGTGAAGGACGCGCGAGGCGTGGGCGTAGAGGACCGGGTCGGCGCCGACCTGCTCGAACGACGGGATGCGCAGCACGGTGCGCTCGCGGGGCGGCGCGCGGCGCGCGCGCAGCGGCACCAGCACCGGCGGCGGCTCGGCCGGCGCGGCACCGGTCGCGCACGGCGCCGAGGCCGTCTCCGGTGCGACCGCGTACGGATCCGGCCGCGGCGCGACCGGGCCCGGCCGATCGACCGTCGTCGAGTCCACCTCGACGAACCCCTCCGGCAGCCCGCGCGACAGGTACGCGGTGCCGCGCAGGTCGCGGACGTCCTCGATCGACGTGCCGGCCGCGAGCCGGTGGGCCAGCTCGACCACGGCGCGCTCGGCGTTGCCGTAAAGCAGGAGGTCGGCCTTGCTGTCGACCAGGATCGAGCGGCGCACCGCGTCCGACCAGTAGTCGTAGTGGGCGATGCGGCGCAGGCTCGCCTCGATGCCGCCGACCACGATCGGCACCCCGCGGAACGCCTCGCGACAGCGCTGCGCGTACACCACCACCGTGCGGTCCGGGCGAAGGCCGGCGCGCCCGCCCGGCGAGTAGGCGTCGTCGGACCGGATGCGGCGTTCGCTGGTGTAGCGGTTCACCATCGAGTCCATGTTGCCGCCGGTCACCCCGAAGAACAGGTTGGGCGGGCCGAGCGCGCCGAACGGCTCGGCCGAGCGCCAGTCCGGCTGGGCCAGGATGCCGACCCGGAAGCCCTGCGCCTCGAGCAGCCGCCCGACGATCGCCATGCCGAAGCTCGGGTGATCGACGTAGGCGTCACCGGTGACCAGGATGACGTCGCACGAGTCCCAGCCGAGGTCGTCCATCTCCGCGCGCGACATCGGCAGGAACGGCGCCGGGCCCAGCCGGTGAGCCCAGAACTTGCGATGCGAGAAGATCGGCCGCGCGGCCGCGTCGGCGGCTCGGGCCGGTTCTTCTCGGGGGAGCGACATCTGGCGAGTTACTAGCACAATCCCGGGCGGCTGTGCCCGCCGCGTTCATCGCCAGCCCCGGGGCTCAGTTGGGCCGGCAGACCTGGCCGGGGCCGTCGGCGATGGTGAGGCACTGCTGGTTGGCCGGGCAGCCCTTGCCGCCCGGGCAGGGGATCTCGCACGAGCTCATCGCCGGGCCGCGCGCGCCGGCGATGCCATAGAACTCGACGCAGCGCAGGCCGGGCGCGCAGTGGCCATCGGCGCACGGCTGGCCCTGGGCGGGAGAGGCCGAGCTGCCGGAGCGAGGCGGCCGGCGCGGCTTGCTCGGGATCTTCGGCTTGGAGCCCTCGGGATACGCCGGGCTCGATCCGCCCGCCTCGGGGTCCTCGGGCTCGGCGGTGCCAGGATCGGCCGGATCGGCCGGACTCGCCGGATCCGAGGCCTTTGGCCGCGAGGGCCGGGCCGGCCGCGAGTCGGTCGGCTGCCGATCGGCCGGCTGCGAGTCGGCTGGCTTCGAGTCCGCGACGCTGGGGTCGGCCGCGTTCGGGTTGGTGGCGGGGTCACCGGCCGGGCCGTTCGGGTCGCTCGGGCGCGGGCTGCCAGCCGCCGGCTCGGAGCCTGGCTCCCCTGCGCCCGGCTCGGGCGCGACCGGCGTGGCCGGCTCGTCGGCGGTGCCACCCGCGGCCGGCGCGGTGCCCGGCTCGGTCGCGGCCATCGCCGGCCCGCCCTTCCGCTCCTCCTTCTTGCAGGCGGTGATCGTGAGGAGGGCCAGGACAGCGACGACAGATCGCGCAGCGCCACACATGTCCGCGAACCTAGCACGCGGCTACAATCGCCAGCTCGTCGAAGCATCCTCGCCCCGTGCAGAAATGAACGTCGCACTGTTCCGCAAGCGTCACCCTCCGGTCGGCTCGCGCCCGGGAACGCTGGTCGTCTCCGAGCAGGCGCTGCCGCCCCGGGTGCGCGTCATCCAGTACGGCCTCGAGGAGGTCGAGGAGCGCGGCGTGGCCAGCGCCGGCGAGCTGACCGCCCTCATCCAGCCGGAGCGCGTGACCTGGGTCGACGTGCAGGGCCTCGGCGACGAGGTGCTGCTTCGCCGGATGGGAGAGATCTTCAACATCCACCCGCTCGCGCTCGAGGACGTGGTCAACGCGCCGCAGCGGCCCAAGGCCGAGGAGTACGACGATCACCTGCTCCTGGTCACGCGCATGGCCCGCCTCATCAACGCCTACGACGTCGACCGCGAGCAGGTCGCGATCTTCGTCGGCGCCCACTACATCCTGACCTTCCAGGAGCACTACGGCGACGTGCTCGACCCGGTCCGCCAGCGCATCCGCGACGGGCTCGGCATGATCCGCAAGCTGGGCGCCGACTACCTCGGCTACGCCATCATCGACACCATCGTCGACGCGTACTACCCGGTGGTCGAGGCGCTGAGCGAGCGCCTCGAGCGGCTCGAGGACCGGGTGATGACCGGTCGATCGACCCGCACCACCCTCGATCGCCTGAACCGGATCAAGAACGACGCGATCATCCTTCGCCGCTCGATGTGGCCCCAGCTGGAGGCGCTCGGCCGCCTGATGCGCGAGTCGACCCGCTACCTGTCCGACGAGGTCCGGATCTACCTGCGCGACACCAACGACCACTGCGCGCAGGTGGTCGACGTCCTCGACTCCAGCCGCGAGCTCATCAACGGTCTGCTCAACACCTACCTGTCGATCGTCAGCAACCGGACCAACGAGGTCATGAAGGTCCTGACCATCATGGCCAGCATCTTCATCCCGCTCACCTTCGTGGCCGGCATCTACGGCATGAACTTCGACTACATGCCGGAGCTCCACTCGCGCTGGGGCTATCCGATCGCCCTCCTCGTCATGCTCGTGGCCAGCGGCGGCCTCCTCTTCTACTTCCGCCACCGAGGCTGGCTGGGCGGCGGAAGCGACGACGACGACGACGAGGAAGACGAGCGCGCACGCCCGGCGTGAGGGGCTACCGCGGCGACCGGCGCGACCGCCGAGCGGCCAGGGCGACGAGGACCAGCCCGAGGGCCGCGCCCGGCCCGCCGCCGCGCGATCCACCGGCCGCGCAGCCGCCGACATGGTGCCTGACGCCCTTGCCGCCGCCCCCACCTGCGCCGCCGTCGTCCGCGCCATCGTTCGCGCCGTCGTCCGCGCCGTCGTCGCTGGCGCCGTCGTCGGTGGTCGGCTCGCTGGCCGCCGTGTCGATCGGCTGGAGTGGATCCGGCGCGTGGCCGGGCTGGATCGAGAGGCGATATGGAAATGCCTGGTCGGTCGAGTGGCGCTCGGATGTCGCCGCGACCACCACGTAGGCTTCGCTCTCCTCCTCGGGGATCCGGATCCGCGCCGCCGCGCCGCGGCGGCCCCTGCGGAGGTCGGAGTAGCGGATGCCGTCCGCGGTCTCGCGGACGATCGTGACTCGCGGCTGGAAGGTGGATCCCAGCGTGCCGACCTGGTCGAAGTCGACCGCCACGCGGAGCTCGCCGCCGGCGGGCCGCGCCACCTGGATGATGCTGGCTCCAAAGGCGCGCAGCTGACGGTCGTCCGGCACGCGGATCCACCCGCCGGTCCCGTCCGGCCCGACCCGCACGGCGAACCGGTCGCGATCGCCGTACGCGATGGCGGAGGCGTCGACCTGGGAAAGGATGAGATCGCGGCCGGGGAAGTCCCACAGCGCCATGCGCGGGGCGAACTCGTGGAAGGCGTCGGCGATGGTCCCGTCGGGGAGCATGTCCTCGAGCGCGGTCATCGGATCGTCCTCCGCTCCGGCCGACTCCCAGGTGTCCCTCACCAGGGCCGGCATGTCGAAGCGGTCCGACAGGTGGCGGAGGAAGATCGACGCGCCGTAGTGGTGCACATCGAGGAAGGAGACGTGGTCCGGGTCGCCGCGGAAGAAGACCGGGTACTCGGTCGCCAGCGCGTAGGCGCCGACGTGGGTGTAGGACAGGCGCGAATCGGGGTAGAGCGTCTGCGCCGCCCACTCGGCGGAGGCCTCCCAGTACCAGAGAGCGTCGGCGGTCCGGAACGCCCCGGTTCCGAACTGGATGTCGTGGTGGAACTCGTGCGCCAGCATGTGGCGAACCTGGGGCTGGAG
>Ga0193753_10004075_pt1 | contig 10574 bp, 9 predicted proteins | sample H1c2metaG_FD_144925 | JGI IMG/M metagenome (GOLD analysis project Ga0193753, IMG submission 144925) | Soil microbial communities from a riparian zone of the East river system, Colorado, United States - H1c2 | ecosystem: Environmental > Terrestrial > Soil > Riparian zone | place: USA: East River... | reverse complement strand
CATCTTCGCCGGAACAGATCGAGCAGGTTCGCAAGAAGTACGAGCTCCCGAAGGAGTTCCTGTTGTACGTCGGCACGCTTGAGAAACGAAAGAATGCAGGCCTTATCATTAAGGCATTGTCGAGGGTAGGTCACAACATCCCACTGGTGTTGGTAGGCAAACCCACGAAGTACATTGCGGAGCTCGAAGGATTGATCAAGAGGTATGATCTGCGTGAGCGGGTGAAGTTTATCTATACCGCTGCCTTCGCCGATCTGCCTGCCTTTTACCAGGCTGCATCGCTGTTTGTTTATCCGTCGGTATTTGAAGGCTTTGGGATTCCTATCGTCGAGGCCATTGCGAGTGGGGTTCCGGTTATTACGTCGAATGGCTCCTGTTTTTCCGAAGCAGGCGGTCCTCATTGTATTTATGTAAACCCGTCGAACCCGGAGGAGCTTGCTGATTCCATCACGATGGTACTTGAGAACTCTGGCCTTCGGACCACGATGGTGGACGGATCGAAGACGTATATCTCTAAGTTTGCCCCTGCGGTCATTGCCGGGGAATTGATGAAAGTCTACACATCCTGACTTTGAAATATCCAACACCAAACACCCAACACCGAATGATGAAGTTTCGATCGGCGACAACTTTGATATTTGATGTTGGGTGTTTGATATTTGATATTCTTTCCTGGAGATGAAAAAGATCTGGAAGCTCCTTAAGGCCCATCTCGCGGCCGACTTCGATTGGAAACTTTATAGTCTCGTAGCAATCTTCCTGGCAGTCTTCATTTTCGTCAATTACAAGATCAGCCTGGAGAATGGAATCATCGACAAGCATGTTGGTCAGTCGATCCGTGTATTGTATTATTTCCTGCTGCAGTCATTCACCTATTTTTCGGTAAGCTTTATTGTCTTCGTCAGGAGACGGCAGCTTCATTTTTTCAGGTCGGCACGTTACTGGGCCATCACGCTGTTTGCATTGTTTTGCCTGTCACTGAATCTCGGTTTCCCGTATCTGCAACCCATGAGTACTTTCTTTTCGAAGGGACATTATTATTTGTACACCTGGGTGTACGGTGTCACGAATAACCTCATCAACTTTTTTATTGAAACCGCTCCGTTGTTTGTTTTCGCCTGGTTCTTCGAAAAACAGAGGGAGAATTTCGGTGTGAACAAGACCAACATCGATCTTAAACCATACTGGCAAATATTGATGATCGTCGTTCCGCTGGTGGTCATCGCTTCCTTCGAAGACGGATTCAGGAACTATTACCCGATGTATCGGAAGTACGAGGTCAGGGCCGAGGAGGTGAGCCTGCTGTGGAAGTGGATCTATGCGATCGGGTTTGAGATTGCGTACGGTATGGATTTCTTTAACGTGGAGTTTCTATTTCGTGGCGTGTTGGTGATCGGTGTATCGCAGATAGTAGGCAAAGAGGTGATCCTGCCAATGGTTGCCGCTTATTGTGTCCTTCATTTCGGTAAACCGGCGGGGGAGTGTATCAGTTCGATCTTCGGAGGTTATATTCTAGGTGTGGTGGCGCTGTACACCCGCAATATCTGGGGAGGAGTTATCGTGCACATTGGCCTTGCCTGGATGATGGAGATCGTTGCGTTTGTTCACAGGGCCATGAGTTCATAATAAACTCTGTGTATAGGCAGTCCCATGACGTTAAAATAGCTTCCATTAATCCTTTCAATAGCAGCAATCCCTTTTGTACCAAACGTGCTCTCGTACAAATCGGGTTTACCGATCTTTTGAAGGAACGCAACCTCGTCGGGTGAACATGGATTGGTACCTACGGGCAAACATTCCTGTGCGCCGTATGATCCTGCTTTATCGAATGGCTTGAAATTATCGACATAGTACTCGATCTCTTCTCTCTTCAATGATTTGAAAGTAACGCCGGTCTCCTCGCGAAAGACTTTTCTTTTAGTTGCCGAGGAAATACAAACGCCGGTATAAACCTGGTGTGTTCTTCCTGAAAGAACCGTGAGCATGTGTATTGCTTCGTTGCGGTCTGCGGGTTTATTGAGGATCGTACCGTTCACAACCACAATGGTATCGGCAGTGAGAACAACCTGCTGGTCTTGTGGTTTAAAGAAATCAGCTTTCTTCGAAGCCAGGAAGACGGGTACATCTTCCGCATCCATGGACAACGGGAAGTCTTCTTCAACGTCCGGTTTCTGCAGATCGAAAGTAAAGCCGGCCTCACGAACAAGGAACTGACGCCGTGGAGAACTAGAAGCGAGAATAAGGTGGTGTCTGAAATTCATTTTGACTGATTGATCCGAACACAAAACCACAAACAACCTTCGGATAGAAGTAGGTCGACTTTTGCGGCATGGTGTAACCGCTTTTGCAGACCGTTATCACGTCTTCGATAGAAACTTCCTGTGTGATGAGGGCCATCTGGCTCTCGCCGCGAATGACCTTTGAAAGGCAATCAGAGAAACTTCTGTCGAACGAAATGTTCTCTGCCCTGCGTTGATCTTTCCCGGCAATACCCAATACGCGTTCGATCACGAAGTAATGGAGTACCGTGAGATCGAGTCTTTTGATCTCCTCCGGGAATGGCCACGTCATTCGCGAAAAAGCTTCGGGCCGCAGGCGGATCTTGTAGGCGCTGTCTTTAAACAGAACGCCGAACGTCCACGGTGATCCCTCGATCACTTCATTAAGCGTGTCGGCGTCGTCGACAGGTTTGACTGTAAAATTCTCTTCCAGGCTTTTTATAATCGTACGCTCGTCGAATCCTTCGATGCCGTTGATCAAACGATGTGTGGGCAGTATCCGGAAGTCGCCGGCTTCAGTGTTGGTCAGGTACATCATGTGGAAGTTATATCCTTCCTGCCCTGTGTGTGACGGACTGAGCGCTTTCTGTTTTTTATAGATCAGCGACCCTTCGTAGCGATGATGGCCGTCTGCCAGTATGATCTTCTTTTCTTTAATGACATCGATAAATTTCTGGATCACGCTCGCGTCATGGATCACGGCCAGTACATCACGAACGCCCTGGTAATCTTCGTCTTCGAGCAATGGATTGGTGATGGCTTCGTCCATATACTTCTCCAGCTCGTAATTTTTGTCGGTGTACAATCCATGGGTTGGACTTACGTTGAGCTCGGTCTTTTCGAGTAACTCGATGCGATCGTTGACGGACTTCGGAATGGTATTCTCGTGACGAAGGATGACGTTCTCGTCCCAATCGTATATCCTGGTGAAACAGATGAATCCCTTACGACAAAGTGGTTTCGGTGAGCCGGCCATCTTGAAGTATTGGTAGTAGACATAGATGCCTGGTATTGCATCCTGCGTGATCACTTCGTCTACTTTCCATTTTTCGAGTAGGTGAGAAGCGACATCGGCGCCTTTTTCGGGAACGGAAAGATGGATCGAGTTGAGTGGATTCTGGTAAAGGACCCTGCGTTGCTTGTCCGACACGACGTCGAACAGCGGGCTCGTCAACGCTTCTATATTCCTGGAAAGTTTTTCGTTGTACTTCCAGGCTTTGAAAGGTCTAATCTCCGCCATTGGACCTCAGTTCGTTCGGTTAGTTTTCCATTTGCTGATTACTTGCGCAGTGGAATTGCCGTTCGCCTTCTTTACTTCTTTCTGTGAAGAGAGAACTGCCAATGCAGCTGCGATCATAGCTTCCTCGTCCGATACTTTTGGTGAGAGGACTTCGGGGCGGAAGTATTTCTCTACAAACTTCGTATCGAAATTACCGGATGTAAATGCATCGTGTGAGAGTACGTATTTGCAGAAACCGAGCGTTGTTTGAACGCCGGTGATCTCGTACTCGTCGATAGCTCGCAAAGTTTTGTTGATCGCCTGCTGCCGGTCTTCCGCATGACAGATCATTTTGGCGATCATTGGATCATAGTAGAATGGTATGGACATGCCCTGTTCGAAGCCATCGTCGACACGAATGCCATGCCCTTGCGGACGACGATAGGTTGTCAACGTTCCGATGTCGGGAAGGAAGTTATTGGTGGGGTCTTCGGCGTAAACGCGTACTTCGACAGCGTGGCCGTTGATCTTCAGATCTTCTTGCTTGAATGGAAGTTTTTCGCCCTCGGCAATTTTAAGCTGCAACTTCACGAGGTCCAATCCTGTGATCTGTTCAGTGACGGGATGTTCCACCTGCAGGCGTGTATTCATCTCAAGAAAGTAGAAGTTGAGATCTCCGTCTACAATGAATTCGACGGTACCTGCATTGTAATAGTTCGCGGCTTTGGCAACATTCACTGCCGCTTCACCCATTTTTTTTCGGAGCTCCGGAGTTAAGATCGAAGAAGGAGCTTCTTCAATTACTTTCTGATGTCGGCGTTGAATCGAACATTCACGCTCGAACAAGTGGACGACGTTGCCATGCTGATCTCCAAAGATCTGGAATTCGATATGTCGCGGTTGGGTAACGTACTTTTCGATAAACACGGATCCGTCACCGAATGCAGATGTGGCTTCGCTAACAGCACGTTCCATCTGTTCTTCGAACTCACCATCGTTTTCAACTACGCGCATGCCTTTGCCGCCACCGCCTGCACTTGCTTTGATAAGCACAGGGTATCCGATCTCTTTCGCGAGTTTCTTTGCCGCTGGTATATCCGTGATTGGTTCTGCCGTTCCGGGAACGAGCGGGACGCCGAACTTTGCGGCAGCCGCTTTTGCTGCGAGCTTGCTTCCCATTAATTGTATTGATTCTGGGGATGGCCCAATGAAGATCAGACCGGCGTCGCGGACTTTCGCGGCGAAATCCTCATTCTCTGAAAGAAATCCGTAGCCGGGATGTATTGCGTCGGCGCCGGAAGTTTTTGCGGCGTCGAGGATCTTGTCCATAACGAGGTACGACTGCGATGAGGGAGGGGGGCCGATGAAGATCGCCTCGTCGGCATAACGGACGTGCAATGCCTGGCGGTCAACTTCACTAAAAACGGCTACAGTTTTCACGCCGGCTTCGCGGGCGCTGCGCATGATCCGCAAAGCGATCTCACCTCGATTGGCGACCAATAATTTCCTGATCTTAGGCATAAGTAGAATTCACAATGCTAGTCGAATTTTGGCGATTTTCAGCCATCTTGAAACCTCTAAGTGTTGTGCGGCGAACATTGTACTTTGCACCCTCCACATTGCACTTTTTTCTATATTTGCGCCAATTTTAATCGAAAATCACCCATCATGGTAGATCTGTTTGACAAGTTGAAAATGGAAGCAGGGCCGCTGGCCAAGTATTCTCACCTGCCCGACGATTATTTCTTTTTTCCGAAGCTGGAAGGAGAGATCGGGCCTCACATGATATTCAATGGTAAGACCGTTCTCAACTGGAGTTTGAATAATTACCTCGGGTTGGCAAACCACCCGGAAGTGCGTAAAGCTGATGCCGATTCGGCTGCAGAATTTGGACTGGGCTACCCGATGGGTGCCCGCATGATGTCGGGTAACTCGAAATATCACGTAGAGCTCGAAAAGCAACTCGCTGACTTTGTGAAGAAGGAAGATGCGATGCTGTTGAATTTCGGTTACCAGGGTGTTATTTCCATCATCGACTCGATCGTCAATCGCAAGGATGTAATTGTGTATGATGCAGAATCACACGCTTGTATCATCGATGGTGTTCGATTGCACATGGGCAAACGCTTTGTGTATTCACACAACGACATGGAGAGCCTCGAAAAACAACTCGAGCGCGCCACCAAGCTGTGTAATGAAACTGGTGGCGGTATTCTCGTGATCACAGAAGGTGTTTTTGGTATGTCGGGTAATATGGGAGATCTGAAGGGCGTTGTAGCGCTGAAACAGAAATACAACTTCCGCCTGTTCGTAGACGATGCACATGGATTTGGAACCATGGGCGCCACAGGAGCGGGTGTTGGTGAAGAATTGGGCGTACAAGACCAGGTAGATCTATACTTCTCGACCTTTGCAAAGTCGATGGCGAGCATCGGTGCCTTTGTTGCCGGTGAAAAGAGGATCGTGAAATTCCTTCGTTATACGATGCGTTCACAGATCTATGCGAAATCATTGCCGATGCCGTTGGTTATCGGTGGTCTGAAGCGCCTGGAGCTGGTGAGGAAACATCCGGAGCTCAGAACCAGTCTCAAAACGATCATGGCGGCAATTAAGGGAGGTCTGAAAGATAGAGGGTTTGCAATCAACCCGACCCAGACACCTCCGACGCCCGTTTTATTCAAAGGAGGGGTCGGCGAGGCGGCCAATATGTCGATGGATCTGAGGGAGAATTATGGCATTTTCTGCTCCGTAGTGATCTATCCGGTTGTTCCTAAGGACGTTATAATGTTCAGAATTATCCCCACCGCCGCCCATACGTTGGACGACGTAGAACGAACTTTAACTGCCTTTTCCGCCCTAAAATCGAAGCTTGACTCAGGTTTTTATAAGCAGGAAGTACTGGTTTCCGTGACAAAGGGAATTTAAAAAGTGCCTTTTTACTTGGTTTTAAAGGTTTTTATTTAAATTGGCATAACGGTAACCCATTTTTAATCATTTAAACATCCTAGTCAAATGAAAAGATTTGAAGAACTTAAAGCCCTTATAGCGTCGATTGAACCCGATGCTGAGAAGTTCTATAACAAGGGAAACAGCGCCGCTGGAACCCGCGTTAGAAAAGGTATGCAGGATCTTAAGAACATCGCTCAAGCTATCCGCGCAGAAGTTCAGGAGCTGAAGAACAAAGAAGGTGCTGGTGGCAACTAAGCCAACATCTTGAAGATAATAAGAAAGGGACTGGAAGCAGTCCCTTTTTTATTATCTCTATTTTTCTTTTGATTTAAGGGTTTCATATAATCCTTCGATCTTCTTTTTCAACGCTGTTGACGGCATCGTGTGTGGCAAACGCACGTAGGGCTCGCATATTCCAAGCAGAGACATGAGGTATTTAACGCCTACGGGGCTTCCTTCTTCGTACATCGGTCCGTTTATCTCCAGCAATTTGAATGATTCAAGACTTGCTTTCGCGAATTGACCTTTGTTTGCCGCTTCTTTCATTTTTTTGAATGCAACAGGATATGCATTTGCTAATACAGAAATGACACCAACTCCACCGATTGCATAAAGGGGAACGGTGAACATGTCGTCACCGGAGATCAGCATGAACTCATGTGGCTTGTAGTGGGCGATACGCATACATTGTTCTATGCTGCCGCTCGCTTCTTTGGTGCCAACGATGTTTTTATGTACCGAAAGACGCAGCGTTGTATCAGCAGACACGTTCATGGCGGTTCGGCCAGGTACGTTGTACAGGATCACGGGACGGGGCGAGGCGTCGGCAACTTCTTTGAAGTGCTGGAAGATGCCCTCTTGCGAAGGTCTGTTGTAATAAGGGCTTACCGACAGTACTGCATCGACCCCGGTGAGGTCGGTATCGCGCAGTTCGCGAACGACGCCAGCAGTGTGATTGCCACCAATGCCATAGACGATCGGGAGTTTGTCCGGATTGTTGGCCTTCACAAACTCGAGTACGGCTCTTTTCTCTTCTTTCGAAAGGGTAGCGGATTCTCCCGTCGTTCCCATCACGACGTAGTAGTCAACTCCTTTGGCAGTATGTTTCAATACCTTTCGCAGGGATTTAAAATCAACAGATCCGTCTGCCAGGAAAGGTGTGATCAACGCAACGCCAGTGCCGAAGAGCTTCTTCATCTTAGTTTCAATTCGACAGCAAGTTTAAGTATCTGTGGACTACGATACAAATTGTAAGGCATAAGGTTCAAGTCGCAAGTCTCAGGTACATGCGGCTTGCGACCTGTTACTTATTTCAATTGTCTTGTGTACTTATACACGTTATCAATAAGCGATTTTGTATTCCCATTGTCTTCGATCATTAATTCGAAGTAAGGGCTTTCCGCCTCACTGAATTTCCCCACCCTGCAATGTGCTTTGCTGCGGGCGAGCAGGTTCAGCACCAGCGGGTTCGATTGAGAATCGATATAGAAAAGATAGTCGAAAGCCATATTTGAAAACTTCACCGCTCTTTCTGATGTGATGTTTCCCCAGAATGAAAGATCATCGAGTGTGAAGAAATCGAACAGGAACTCATAGTTCTCTTTCTTCTTTGGAAGGAATTCGAGTACAGACACTTTCTTTCCGTCCTGCTCGAGTTTCTTTATAAGATCTTTAATGTTGTCGTGCTTCTGCCTGTCTTCGACACTAAAGATAATTCCGATGTTCTCTGCGTGTTTGTAGGGAGTGCTTGCCCTTTTGGTACTACTTTTCCTGATCGCGGTGGTAGTGCGCATCTTAAGAAAACTCATTTTGAACATAGAGGGTGTCTTGAATTACGATGTACGAATTACAATGTACGTTTTAGATTTAAGCCTTCTTCGACAACATCTTCTCAAACTCCTTCTCCGATACTACTTTAACTCCAAGTTTTTCAGCTTTCTCAAGCTTCGAAGGCCCCATGTTTTCTCCGGCCAGCAGGTAGTCCAGCTTCCCCGACACCCCCGACAGCACCTTGCCTCCGTTGGCAATGATAATATCTTTTAGCTCATCGCGCTCATATTTTTCAAATGTACCCGAGATAACAAATGATTTACCCCCCAGGTTGTCGCTCACTTTTTCCGGTTCTTTCTCGTCGGAAACGAAATTAAGGCCCGACTTTCCGAGTCGTTGGATCTCTTTCCGGTTGCCGGCATCTTCGAAGAACTCTTTCACACTTTCAGCGATCCGCTCACCAACTTCGGGAGCTTCCAGCAACTGTTCCAGGGTCGCCTTTTCCAGGTTGTCCATCGACTTGAAGTGACGGGCGAGTTTCTGTGCAACAGTGTTTCCAACATAACGAATGCCGATCGCAAACAGTACAGCTGCAAATGGAGCCGCCTTCGATTTGGCGATACCGTCGAGCAGGTTCCTGGTGGAAGTATCTTTGAAACCTTCAAGTTTCATGACGTCGTCGCGCTTGAGATCGTAAAGATCTGCAGGCGATTTCACCAATCCGAGCGTATAGAGTGCATCGATGGTCTTCTCTCCAAGTGAATCGATGTCCATCGCCCTTCGTTGAATGAAGTGCTCGATACGTCCTTTGATCTGCGGAGGACAACCTTTGTAGTTGGGACAATAATAAGCGGCTTCACCCTCTTCGCGAACCAGTTTTGTGCCGCACTCCGGACACTTATCGGTGTACTTGAATGCCTTCGATCCCGATTTTCTTTTGGGAAGATCAACGGCTGTTACCTTCGGAATGATCTCGCCACCTTTCTCAACAAACACAAAGTCGTCGATGCGAAGGTCGAGTCGTGCGATCTCGTTGGCGTTGTGAAGCGACGCACGCTTCACCGTAGTACCCGCGAGGAATATAGGTTCCAGTTCGGCGACCGGGGTTACAGCGCCCGTACGACCTACCTGGTAGATGATGTTCTTCAGGCGTGTGCTCATGCTTTCCGCCTTGTACTTGTATGATATCGCCCAACGCGGACTCTTCGCCGTGAAACCAAGTTCCTTCTGCTGCTCGATATTATTTACTTTGATAACAACGCCGTCGGTATCGAGGGGGAGCGACTGACGTTTCTTTTCCCACTCGTTGATGTAGTCAAGAACTTCACTGATGTTCTTGCACTTGCGATATGTTTTAGAGATCTGGAATCCCCACTTCTCCAGTTTCTTTATGGATTCTTCATGCGTATCCACGTCGTTGTCTTCACCAAGAAGGTAGTAGAGATAGCAATCGAGCTTACGGCGGGCCACCTCGCCGGAGTCTTGCATCTTCACAGTTCCAGAAGCAGTGTTGCGTGCGTTAGCATATGTTTCTTCACCAATGTCTTCCCGTTCTTTATTAAGCTGTTTGAAAACTTCACGGGGAAGGAATACTTCGCCACGCACTTCAAATTTTCCGGGAACGTCTTTCCCTGTTACGCGCAAAGGGAGCGAACGAATGGTCCGCACGTTGGGTGTTACATCGTCGCCGCGAACGCCGTCGCCGCGTGTGACGCCACGAACCATAATGCCATTTTCGTACGTGACACTTATCGAAACGCCATCGAATTTCAGTTCACAGAAGTATTCATACTTCGCATCGTCGAGACCTTTCTTTACACGCTCGTCCCAATCTTCGAGTTCTTCTTTCGAATACGTATTGCCCAGTGAAAGCATCGGGTACCTGTGAAGAACGGTCGTGAAGTTTTTCGTGATCGTTCCGCCAACCCGCTGAGAAGGGGAGTGCGAATGTTTCAACGCTGGAAACTCTTTCTCGATATCGATGAGTTGCTTCAGTAACTTGTCGAATTCAAAGTCACTGATCTCTGTCTTGTTCTTTTGATAGTACAGATCGTTATGGTAGTTGATCTGTTCCGTGAGCTTATCGATAAGTTTAGATGCTTCCTTTTCTGTCATGGGACTAAATTAACTATTTACCAATACCAGGGTCAAGGCTCCTGCAAGTGCGGCTGTTTCGGTACGAAGCCGCGTATGTCCTAAACTTACTTTTTTCCATTGGGCATTGATTGCAAGATCGATCTCTTCGTTAGTGAAATCTCCTTCCGGGCCGATCAGCAAGCCGTAACTTTTGTTTGCAACAGCAAGGTTCTTCAACTGGTCGGGGTTGGAATGATCTACAAAGGCGATAAAGTTCTGAT
>Ga0193753_10004074_pt1 | contig 10576 bp, 8 predicted proteins | sample H1c2metaG_FD_144925 | JGI IMG/M metagenome (GOLD analysis project Ga0193753, IMG submission 144925) | Soil microbial communities from a riparian zone of the East river system, Colorado, United States - H1c2 | ecosystem: Environmental > Terrestrial > Soil > Riparian zone | place: USA: East River... | reverse complement strand
TCACTTCCTTTAACCTGGGTTTTGAAATAGATAGCCGGACACTGCGTTCGCCTGCCCAGGCGGATAAGTTTACTGCCAGCAGTGCCATCATATCTTATTTGCAACTGGGTGTACCCCTTAGCCGTAAGAGGCAGATAGGACTTAACCTGGGATTGCGGCCCCTGACAAGGATTAACTATAAAATTCAAACTGCTGAAAAACATAGTTATCCTGATCCGTCGCTGCCATCAGACAGTATTAATAATTTGTTTGAGGGAACTGGCGGCACCTATGAGGCATTTGCAGGAATAGGCAAAGCGTTTAAAAATTTTAGTATAGGTGTAAACGTGGGTTATTTCTTTGGTTCAAAAGATTACAGTACCCGCAAAGCTTTTTTGAACGATACGGTGCTGATCTATAAATCCAATTATGAAACAAAAACTTCTTTTGGCGGTTTTTTAATTAATGCCGGTGTTCAGTACCAGGCCAACCTGGATAAGAAAACAAAATTGGTCATAGGAGCTTATGGCAACCTTCGGCAAACATTTAACGGAACCCAGGATATTGTACGGGAAACATTTAGTTATGATGCTTCCGGTGCACCTTTCCCCATAGATACTGTTGAAGCACAAAAAGATGTAAAAGGAAAAATCGAATACCCGTCTAATATTGGTATTGGTTTTACGCTGGAACGGCTGGACAGATGGATGATTGGAGCTGATTTTACAACAACGTCCTGGTCTGATTATAGTTTTTTTGGTGTAAAAGATTTAGTGCGCAATAGTTGGTCAATACACGTTGGCGGGCAGTTTGTACCAGATGCGTTTAGCCAAAAGGGTTACTGGAACCATGTTGCTTTCCGGGCGGGGTTTAATTTCGGGCCGGATTATATACAAGCCGGAGGAAATGATCTGAACCAGCTTGGTATAACCCTGGGTGCTGGTTTACCGGTTCGCAAAAACCAGTATACCAACCAGTTCACTTATATAAACCTTGGTTTTGAATATGGCAAACGTGGAAATAATACTAATTTGCTGCGCGAAAACCTGTTCCGGATTTCAATAGGTTTTACATTAAGTGATTTGTGGTTTATTAAAAAGAAATACAATTAAAGGATGTCTTTACGCAAGCATAATAATTTACTAACAGCCCTTTTAGCGGGCTGTTTTGTTTTATATGGTTGCGAGAACGATTTAAAGGATATTCCTAATCTGAAAGATAAACGTGCAGCGCTGGAAGAAGGTCATATGATTGAAAGTTACCTTAGCCAGAATGGGAAAGTAAAAGGAAAACTGACCGCCCCGCTTATGTACCGCTACCAGCAGGCAGATTCGCCCTATATAGAATTTCCAAAAACATTGCATATAGATTTTTACAACGACTCGCTGGTAAAAGAAAGCCAGCTGGATGCTAAATATGGTAAATTCCACCAGATGGAGAATAGGGTTTTTCTCAAAGACAGTGTGGTTGTGATCAATGTGCTGAAAGGTGATACCCTGCGTTGTGAAGAACTTTGGTGGGATCAGAATGCGCAAAAATTTTACACCGATAAGCCCGCCAGGTACAGCCAGAAAGATAAATTTGTTAACTACGGCAAAAACGGGCTGGAAGCCAAACAAGATCTGAGCAACCTGGTATTTTATGACAATAGCGGTACCCTGCCTGTACCTAAAGATTCACTTGCTAACAGCAAAGACACCCTTGTCAGCCCTAAGAATCAATAATTTTAGCTTGGTTAAGAATTTTCCCTTGTTGAAATTTTGGCTAATAAAGCTCCTGCTGTGAGATCACATGCTTTTTCTGCAAAATAGCCATCCCTCCTGTCCGGCAGGCAGGCCTTGCCAATTCGTACTTTGCCCACACCGCAGGTAACAGTTTAACAAAAAAAATCATAGCATAACTAATTAAACGTTTGTTTAATATTAAACAAACGTTTAACTTTGCACCCATTATTTCAAACCTATTATGACAGACAAGAAAATACATATTATTAACCACGCGGTAGAACTCTTTGCAGAAAAAGGTTTTGAAGGAACATCTATCCGCGATCTGGCTACCAGGGCAGGCGTAAACGTGGCCATGATAAACTACTATTTCGGATCGAAAGAAAAACTTTTTGAAAGCCTGGTAGAAGAACGGGCTTCTTACTCAAGGGGTATACTGGATGAAATAGCCCATAATGCTTCGTACTCAGCTATTGAAAAAATTGAGCACATTATTGATGCTTATATAAACAAGCTGTTCACCAACCGCAAATTTCACCGGGTGCTGCACCAGGAAATGATGCTTAGCCAGCGGGAAACGCTTGCACAGGCTATTGTTGAAATTTTATACCCTAACACCCTTATTATAAGAGGTGTTATTGAGGCCGGTATGGAAAAAGGTGTATTCAGGAAAGTGGATGCGCCTCTTGTAATTGCCTCAATAGTGGGCACTATTAACCAGGTGTTGTTATCAAAAAAAATGTGTATCAAACTATTGGATAAGGAATCGGATTATGTGCCTTATGAGGACCCCCGCTTTGCCGAAAGATTAAGCGATCATCTGAAACAACTGATGCGTGCGCACCTTCTTACCCAATCATAAAACATTAAAATAATATAGCAAGATGGAAAATCAGGAAATACCAACAACAAAGAAGAAATCTCCCCTCCGGTTCATTATTCTGGCAATAGTACTGATAGTGGCAGGCATTTATGGATTTAAAAAAATAGCATTTGCACTGGCACATGAAACAACAGATAACGCACAGGTAGAAACGCAGATAGCGCCTGTATTGCCCCGGGTGTCCGGCTATGTCAAAACCATCGCTGTAAATGACTATGATTCTGTGAGAACGGGTCAGTTGCTGGTAGAACTGGATGACGAAGAACTGCAATCCCAGTTGGCACAAATGGAAGCGGATTATAAAGTGGCGGAGGCCGATATCATTAATGCAAGGGCAGCCCTGAATAATGCCGTGGTGTCAATAAAATCAGATAAAGGCAATATTTCACTCAGCGATGTAAAAGTACAGCAGGCACAGGACGATTATAACAGGAATAAAAATTTATATACAGACCAGGCGATTACAAAAAAACAACTGGAAGACAGCAGGTATGCATTGGAGCAGGCCAGTCAGCAGGCTAATAACAGTCAGAGCGATCTGGGTACTGCGCAAAGCCGCATAGCCATTTCGCAATCCGCTATACAAAGAGCAGAAGCACAACTGGGTGTAAAAAAGGCCGTCATAGATCAGCAAAAGCTGAAAATTTCCTACACCAAAGTGTACGCCCCGCAGGCAGGCAAAATTGGTAAAAGAAATATTACCAGCGGGCAGTTTGTACAGGCAGGCAGCCCGCTTTTTTCTATCGTAAATGATAGTACCTACTGGATTGTGGGCAATTTTAAAGAAACACAAATAAAGAAATTTCACCCGGGGCAGGAAGCAGAAATTGAACTGGATGCTTATCCCGATCTGAAAATAAAAGGCAGGCTTGAAAGTGTAAGCGATGCAACCGGTGCCAGGTTTTCTTTGTTGCCCCCCGATAATTCCAGTGGCAATTTCGTAAAAGTTACCCAGCGTGTTCCCGTAAAAATAAATATTACGGATATCAGCCAGTATAAAAATATTTTAAGAGCTGGCTTAAGTGCGTATATAGTTGTGCCAACAAAATAAATTCAGGAGTTATGGCTACGCCAAAAGGATTTGCAAGAACAATTATTGTTATCACCACTATTGCCGCAGCAATTATGGAGTTGATTGATACCTCCATTGTAAATGTTGCCCTGAATGATATGAGCGGCAGCCTTGGTGTAAGCATCGAGGATATCAGTTGGGTAATTACGGCTTATGCCATCGCCAATGTTATTATCATACCCCTTACCGGTTTCCTGGCTGAATATTTTGGAAGAAAGAATTATTATATCGCATCAATGATAATTTTTACTGTTGCATCCTATTTATGCGGGCAGTCGACAAGCCTTGTAGAAATCATCATCTGGCGTTTTATACAGGGGGTGGGCGGTGGTGCATTGCTGTCTACATCACAGGCAATCTTATTCGATGCATTTGAGGTAAAAGACAGGCCTATTGCTTCAGGACTGTTTGGTATGGGCATCGTACTTGGTCCCACCCTTGGCCCAACTTTGGGTGGTTATATAATGGAAAGCTATAGCTGGCCGCTGATATTCATGATCAATATTCCTATTGGAATTATTGCTACCATACTTGCCTATACATTTATTGGAAAAAAACAAGGAGAAGGCACTAAGAAGAAACAAATTAAAATTGATTATAACGGTATTTTATTACTAATGGTAGGCATTGGTTGTTTGCAGTTTGTTCTGGAACGCGGGGACGCAGATGATTGGTTCAGCAGTGAGACGATAAGAATATGCAGTGGACTTGCATTGGTAGGCATTGTGAGCTTTATCTGGTATGAGCTCAGCATACCCAAGCCCGCTGTAAACTTACGTGTGCTGAATAATACCAACCTTGCATTTACCACCATTTTTACTTTTGTTGTGGGTCTTGGATTATATACATCTGTATTTGTATTTCCGGTTTTGGCGCAAAGTGTATTGGGATATACGCCGCTGGAGACAGGTTTAACACTGCTGGCGCCAACTATGATAACGGTAGTCATGATGCCGGTTATTGGTATGCTTATGAGCAAGGGGGTAAAGCCCATCCCGTTTGTGATAGCCGGGTTTTTATTGTTTGCCGGGTATGCCTGGTATAGTTCCAGGGTAAGTATGGATGTAAGCAGGCAGGATTTCTTTTTTCCTTTTGCATTGCGCGCCATCGGCATGAGTATGGTGCAATTGCCGTTGATCAACCAGGCTGTAGCCGGCCTGCAACCAAAAGATTATGCCTCCGGTATTGCATTAAATAATATGACCCGGCAACTGGGTGGCGCGTTTGGTATAGCAATGGCCAATAACTATGTTTCTCACCAGTATGCACAACACCGGAGCGATTTGGTAGCCAATATTACACAGGGGGCGGCTGCTGTTACTGAACGAACAAACAGCCTCGCCCGGAACTTTACCGATAAAGGGGGTTTTGATATTGGTACCGCTACTACCAAAGCCTATGCTATGATAAGCAACGCAGTTGACAGGCAGGCGCATTACCTCGCTTACCTGGATACATTCAGGCTGGTGGCCTTGTTTTTTATCGTGGTTATTCCATTGGTGGTTTTTTTACGCGTAAAGAAAACAGCACCGGTAAATCAGGCCGCTGCAAAAGCAGCCATTGCAGAAGCGCATTAATTTAAAAAAATTATTTCGATGCAATAAGACATAAAATTTCAGGGCTGTTACAAACAGGATAAAAATTTCATGTTTAATTCCATTGACAAAAAAGCTATAAAATCTCTACATGAAAAGGATATTATTTACCATTGGAATAGTTGCCACCATACAATACACACAGGCACAGGTAAACGCAAACACAGAACTAAAAGGATTGATCAACCAGTCCTTTGGTTATTTTCCAAAAATTAAAGAAGTGGAAAATACGGTGGAAACTGCCAAACAAAGGCTGGAAATAGCAAAGAATAACCTGCCGGTAGCAGACGCCAACGCCAGTTATAATTTTGTGGAGCCAAAAATTGTATTACCGCTGGAAGTAAATGGCAAGGTGCAGGATTTTCAGTTTGCGCCGGTGCATAATATCAACTTCAATGCAGGCGGTAGTTATACCCTGTTTGATTTTGGCAGGCTGAAAGCCAATATTGAAAAATCAAAAGATGATATCAGGTATGCTGAGCACAATACTGATAACGCAAAAAGCCAGCTGGCCAACCAGGTAGCCAATATTTATTACAATATCATTTATTTTCAAAGGGCCATTGTTATAGAAGACAGTGTTATTGCTTACCTCAACGATAATAAGCAGGTAGTAGAAAGTAAATTAAAGAATGGGGATGCTATTAAACTTGATTTGCTTAACATACAATCACAGGCAGATGCAGAAGAAAATAAAAAAATAGACCTGCAGAACTATTTGCAGAAGCAATTAAATTTATTGCAGTACACTACCGGTAGCAACAATACCGTGGGTTCAGGTTTTGATTTTGAAATTCCAGTAAAAGCCACAACAGAAGCGCTGGCAGAAGCGCAAATCAATAACCCTGAATACCTGCTTGCCAATGACAGGGTAAAACAATCTCAAAATGATATAGCCATTGCCAGGCTGGGCACTAAGCCATCTGTAAATATTGGCGCCAATGCGGGTCTGAAAAACGGGTATGTACCCAATGTAAATGAAATGCGGTTTAATTATGCCGCAGGTATTTCACTTAAATTGCCTATTTACGATGGTAACAGAACAAAACAGCAGGTTAAGTTGTCAGAAACGGTTTTAACGCAGAATAAACTGGCCATTGAAACCCTGAACAGCAGTTATAAACGCGATATACAACAGGCCCTGATTGATATACAGTCGAACCAGGAAAGAATCAATAATACCAAAGGACAGATAGAGCAGGCACAGACCGCACAAATACTGGCATCCAGCCGTTTTAAAAACGGGGTAGGCACAAACCTTGAGATTACAAATGCCAGTACCAATGTGGAAAGGGCGCAGTTCAGTAAATTGCAATATGAATACCAGTTATGCCTGGCAAAAGTAGAACTGGTAAGATTACTGGGTTATAAATACTGGTAAGATTGCTGATTGGGCGATTTTGGGATTTTGAGATTTTCCTTAAGTGGTTATGGCAAAAGAAATCACCCAATGCGGCAATCAGCAATTAAGCAAAAAATAGCCCCGGTGATCAACCGGGGCTTAATGTTTTTTGTACGAACCTCACCAATTTTTTAGGTCATCATAGGTACAAAACTTAAAGGGTTCGTTCAGCAGGAATTGGATTTTAACGGACAGGTTTTGTTTTCATGAATGATATTGGATCTCGTAAAATGGTTGCAAGGACATTGGTTTAAAAAAGGTTTTAATAAGGATTTGGACTGGTTTGGTTTTTCTGGATTTGGATAAGAGCCGTATATCATTCATTCAACAATACAAATGTACAAGCCGGGGGATGCCCATGCAAGCGCACAAACGCCTGATTTTATTTCTTCGGTATTTACATGCTAAATCGTAAGTTTACTAAACAGGGATTTTGTATTAACACCTTATTTTTCGCCCGGCATCATAATCACTTACTTTTAGAGTTAATGTACCGGCAATTGAGTAATAGAAAACGCTTAAAGGCCAAAAAAACAATTAAACCAAGTCATATGAAATTTGAAAACAAGACCGTTTTTATATCAGGTGGAAGCAGGGGTATTGGTAAAGCCATTGCCCTGCGGCTTGCCAAAGAAGGCGCAAATATTGCTATAGCCGCCAAAACAGTTGACCCTAACCCTAAATTAGAAGGCACAATTTTTACTGCGGCTGAAGAGATTGCCAAAGCAGGCCCTGGTAAAGTATTGCCATTACAGGCAGATATCCGTTTTGAAGAAAGTATCAACGAGGCGGTAAAAACAACAGTCGCTACATTTGGCGGTATTGATATTTTAATTAACAATGCAAGTGCTATCAATCTTTCGCAAACAGAACAAACAGAATGGAAGCGCTGGGAACTGATGCATGGCATTAATGTGAGGGGTACTTTCTTTACAAGTAAAGCCTGTATACCACATTTAAAAAAGGCACACAATCCGCATATACTGAATTTATCGCCCCCCATTAATCTTGATCCCAACTGGTTTGCCAAGCACCTTGCCTATACCATGAGCAAATATGGCATGAGTATGATAGTATTGGGCCTGGCAGAAGAATTAAAAGGCGATCGCATTGCAGCCAACGCCTTATGGCCTAAAACCACCATTGCCACAGCTGCCGTTAAAAATTTATTGGGAGGCGATTTCCTTATGCAAAGAAGCCGTACCCCTGATATAGTGGCAGATGCTGCTTATTATATCCTGCAACGCCCTTCTTATGAATGTTCCGGCAATTTTTTTATAGATGAAGATGTTTTAAAAGCTGAGGGAATTACAGATTTTTCTCATTACGCTGTCAATCCGCAAAATAAACTGATGATGGATTTCTTTGTATAATATACCGTTGAACCATTCTTTTTGAATAACAAAATCCCGCCACCGGCGGGATTTTTTGTTTGCTGTAACGCTGTTTATCCTGGTGTACAGCTGGCGTTTTGCACCCGGCAGTGAAATCAATATTGTATGGAAGAATGCATCGGCACAAAATAACAGTATCTCCTTTAAAATTTTGTACTTCCCGGATTACCTGCAACTGAAGAAGAAGCGTTTAGCTATTAGCTTTTAGCCTTTTAACGACGGCCACTAACAGCTTACAGCTATAGCTAACGGCCCGCAGCTCACAGCTTTTTCTTACATTGTGGACAAACACTAATTAGCATGAGAAAACAATTTTTCGCTGGCATAACGGCTGGCTTTTTTATTTTTTTATCTTTCCTCTCCTTCGCACAAAAAAAATCACCTGCTGTAAATAACGATGCTGTTAAAACGTCTGCCATGGCTGGTATACAGGCCAAATATGATGACTATAAAAATATTGCCATGCAAATCTGGGATTTTGCAGAACTGGGTTATAAAGAAGTAAAAAGCTCGGCCCTGCACCAAAAAACATTGCAGGATAATGGCTTTACTGTACAGGCGGGGGTGGCTGATATACCCACAGCATTTGTAGCTACTTACGGTAGCGGTAAACCGGTAATTGGCATATTGGCTGAGTTTGATGCATTGCCTGGTCTTGCACAACAGGCTGTTCCGGAAAAGAAAACCATTGAAGGAAAACCAGCCGGCCATGCCTGTGGCCATCATTTGTTTGGCACTGCATCCGTAGCTGCGGGCATAGAAATAAAAAAATTGATAGAAGAGAAAAAAATAAGCGGCACTATTAAGGTATATGGTTGTCCTGCAGAAGAAGGAGGCAGCGGAAAAGTTTATATGGTGCGTGCGGGTTTGTTTAATGATGTGGATGTGGTGATACACTGGCATCCCGGTGCAGATAACAGTATCACCATGACAAGTGCGCTGGCTAATAAATCTGCCAAGTTTCGTTTTCACGGTTTATCTGCCCATGCAGCTGCAGCACCTGAAAGAGGCCGCAGTGCACTGGATGCTGTTGAGGCGCTGGATTATATGGTAAATATGATGCGTGAACATGTGCCGCAGGAAACGCGTATTCATTATGTAATTACCAATGGTGGAAAAGCGCCCAATGTGGTTCCTGATTTTGCGGAAGTTTATTATTATGTACGCCATCCAAAAAGAGAAGATGTAATGAGTATTTTTGATCGCGTGGTAAAAGCGGCCGATGGTGCAGCCATGGGTACCGGCACAACGGTGGATTATGAAATTATAGGTGGAACGCATGATCTGTTATTAAACCACACACTGGGAGATGCTATGCAGAAAAACCTGGAAAGAGTGGGGGGCGTAAATTATACACCCGAAGAAATTGAATTTGCAAAAAAAATACAAGCCAGCTTTGGTTATAAACCACCAGCTATTGAAACCGCTGCAATGGTTAAACCAATAAAAGAAGAAAGCAATACAGGCGGTGCTTCTACTGATGTAGGTGATGTTAGTTATGCCGGGCCTACTGTAGGCATGAGCGCCGCCACCTGGGTGCCGGGCACATCAGCACATAGCTGGCAGGCCGTAGCCTGCGGTGGAACAGGAATTGGCGCCAAAGGCATGATGGTAGCTGCCAAAACAATGGCCTTAACCGCCATTGATTTATTTACAACGCCTGCACTAATTGAAAAAGCAAAGACAGAATTTGTAAAAACTAAGGGAGATTACCAGTACAAAGCCTTACTGGGCGAAAGGAAACCCGCATTGAATTACAGGGATTAAGAAAATACAGGGTAACCTGGTCTTCGAAGACAAGATAACCGTAGTCTTTAAGGACTACGGTTATCTCTTAAGGAAGCCACTAGCCTAAATAACCGAAGTTTTTAAAAACTTCGGTTGTTTACCAGCAGCGACGCGCTATCCGACATCCAGTTTGTGAGAACAACAATGAACAAAGGGGTTTTCATCATCAAAGTTTTCAAAAACCATAAAGACTTCGGTTGTTTAAAAAAATTATTTATTCACCCTGCATTTTCTCGGGCCGCATCTGTGGAAACAACAATACATCCTGTATGCTTGGCTGGTTGGTCATAAACATGCAAAGCCTATCTATGCCGATGCCTATACCACTTGTTGGCGGCATGCCATACTCAAGTGCACGTAAAAAATCATGATCAATAAACATGGCTTCATCATCGCCGCGTTGCATGAGTTGTGCCTGCTCTTCAAAACGCTCCCGCTGTTCAATGGGATCATTTAGTTCACTATAGGCATTGGCTGCTTCTTTGCCATTTATCATCAGCTCAAAACGCTCTACCAGTCCGGGTTTGCTGCGGTGCTTTTTGGTAAGCGGGCTCATTTCTACCGGGTAATCAATAATGAAAGTAGGTTGTATGTATGTATGCTCGCTGGTGCTACCAAATATTTCATCAATCAGTTTGCCCTTTCCAATATTACCGGGTACACCAATATTTAATTGTTTGCAAACTTCACGCAGACCGGCTTCATCCTTCTCACTAACATCGATACCCGTATTTTCTTT
>Ga0193753_10004073_pt1 | contig 10579 bp, 13 predicted proteins | sample H1c2metaG_FD_144925 | JGI IMG/M metagenome (GOLD analysis project Ga0193753, IMG submission 144925) | Soil microbial communities from a riparian zone of the East river system, Colorado, United States - H1c2 | ecosystem: Environmental > Terrestrial > Soil > Riparian zone | place: USA: East... | reverse complement strand
GCGCCGTACCGCACCTGCATTTGGCAAGATAGCGCGAAACAAGTGTTTGATTCCACGCAATTTGTCACATGATTGGGACCGCTTTTTCTCCACCCATCTGGGGGCTGATTTTCGCCCTGACGTCTGCTGTGATCCTGTGGCTGGTTTCGCTGCGCCTGCGTGATGTCAGTATCGTGGACATCTTCTGGGGACCCGGTATTGCCGGGGTAGTGGATATTGCCGCCTGGCTGGGTCACGCCGGCGGCCCGCGCACCTCTGTGGTGCTTTTCCTGGTGAATCTCTGGGCCCTGCGGCTGGCCGCGCATATCTGGGCTCGCCACAAAGGTGAGGATCACCGTTATGCCGCGATGCGAAACAAGTTCGGACGGAACTGGGGGTGGATCAGCCTGACGCAGGTGTTCCTGTTGCAAGCGATTCTCATCTGGTTCGTTCCTGCCCCACTGATCGCGGCGGTGCTGTTCAGCCATCGCCCCATGGGTTGGCTGGATTATCTGGGGATCGCGGCAGCGGCATGTGCTGTGGTGCTTGAAGCGATGGCGGACTTCCAACTGGCCGCGTTCCGCGCCGATCCGGCCAACAAGACCAAAGTGATGGATCGGGGGCTGTGGGGCTGGTCGCGCCATCCCAATTATTTCGGCGAGTCCGCCATGTGGTGGGGTTATTTCGTCATCGGCTTTGCCGCCAGTCACATGTGGTGGCTGATTCTGTCGCCGCTACTGGTCACTTTCCTGCTGCTGCAGGTTTCCGGCGTCGCCTTGATGGAAGACAAGATCGATGAGCGCCGTCCCGGCTATGGCGAATACAAGCGCCGGGTCAGTGCCTTTGTGCCCTGGTCGCCTCGCAAATAACTATGGCGCCGCCAGAGCGACACCGGCATTCACCGCCATCGCGATGAAGACGGTGTTGAAGAAGAAGGACACCACGCCGTGCAGCAGTGTGGCGCGGCGCATTGCAGTGGTGCGCACCTGCACATCTGAGACCTGGGCTGTCATGCCCACAACGAAGGAATAATAGAGAAAATCCCACGCCCCCGGATCGCCGCGGCCGGGAAAATCCAGATCCTTCTCGTCGCCCTCGATATCGGGATCGTCAAAGTAATGAATGTCGGCATAGTGGAAGGCCATCACGGTGTGCAGCACGAACCAGCCCAGCAGCGCGCCGCCCCCCGCCAGCAGCAGCGTCGGTAACTCGATGCCATGCTTGCGGTTCAGGGCTGTAAACGCCGCGTCAGTAAAAAAGGCCATGGTCGCCAGGGTAATGAGCAGCACGATGACGATGCCCTCATCTTCCGTCTTCGCCCGCTTCTTGAGGTCGCCGGTCTTCTGCCCGGCGATCATCACCAGGCACAGCGTCAGGAACACCAGGTAGAAAACATTGCCGCCGGCCAGCAGCGGCGCGTCAAAGCCCAGCACGCGCGCTGTCAGAGCGGTCGCAAGCCCACCGGCGAGCGCGCTGTAAAATCGGCCGTGGCGGGAAAGAATGCTGATCAGCCCCTTCATGAGGCCAGATTAGCTGAGTCGCTGACTATCGGAGAATTTTAGCGCGCTAGAGGCGAAATCTCACTTGATCGATCCAGAACCGTTCCAGACGCTTCAAAGTGGTATTCAGCCCATCCAGATTGTCGACGCCGACATTGCCCACCGCTTCCAGGGACCCCAGATGACGGTCGAACAGTTCGCCCAGCATGTCGCGCACAACCTCACCCTTTCGGGTCAGTCGCACCAGCACCGAGCGGCGGTCGGATTCGGAGCGTTCATGGTGGATGTATCCGCCCTCCACCAGCTTCTTGAGATTGTAGGAAACGTTGGAACCCAGGTAATGGCCGCGGGTGCGAAGTTCGCCGGCCGTCAATTCCTGGTCCGCCGACATTGAACAGGAGCAGCGCCTGGACCGAATTGATCTCGCGTTCGTCGCGGCGATCCAGTTCGTCCTTGATCACATCGAGCAACTGACGATGCAGCCGCTCTACAAGATTGAGAGCTTCGAGATAATGTTTGCGTACCGAAGGGACGTTACCAACCGTCACTGCGGCCTGCGTTCTTGCCAATGCCGTCATCTGTTTTTTCCCTACTTTTTGCAGGGCCCACCTGTTGTGGCGATCAGACTAGGCGGGATGTCTTAAAGACGCGTAAAATGTCGAAATGCGGCGGAAACTCTTTCGCAGATGCGGTCAATGTGTCGATTCATGGCAAACAAGACGTAAACAACTCTGCGAAAATCAGAACAATTCGTCGTCGCCAAGCCATGCGAAGAAGGGGTCGAGATCACTGACACCCGCCAGCGAGGGCGGCTGCCATTTCGGACTGCGGTCCTTGTCCACCAGCGCGGCGCGCACGCCTTCCCGGAAATCGGGCGTTTTCAGAACGCGCAGCGCCAGACGAAACTCCATCGCCAGACATTGCCTGAGGTCCAATCGGCGGGCTTTCCGCAACTCGCGCAACACCAGTTTCAATGAGGTGGGTGAGCGGGTGCGGATCATCTGCGCCGTATCACGCGCGAAGTCGCTGCCGTCACGGTCCAACCGCTCCAGGATGGCTTCCACGGAAAGCGCGGAGAAAATGGTGGCGATCCGGCGGCGATGTTCTCGCAGCGGTCCCGGCGCCGCTTTGCGGACAAAGGGGGCAATCGCCTTCTCCACCGCCTCGCCCTGCGACAGATGTTCGATCACCGCCTCGAAATCTGTGCCGGCGACGGCGTGGGTCGCCAATCCTGTATCCAGTGCGTCCTCAAGTCCGATGCGGCCGCCGGTAAGACCCAGATAGGTCCCGATCTCGTCGGGTATCCGCGACAGGAAATGGCTGCTGCCGACATCGGGAATGAAGCCGATGCCGGTCTCCGGCATGGCGAATGCCAGCGATGCATCCGCCAGCCGCGTGCGGCCATGCACCGAAATGCCTGCGCCGCCGCCCATGGTGATGCCGTGCAGCAAGGCGATATAGGGTTTGGGATAGCTACCGATCAGCGCGTTCATGCGATACTCGTCGCGCAGCAGGGCAGCGCCTGCGGCGTTGTCGCCTGATACGACGGCCTGTTGCACGGCGCGGATGTCGCCCCCGGCGCAGAAGGCGCGATCGCCAGCACCCCGGATCGCCACCGTCTTGATGGCATCGTCACCCGCCCAGGCCTGGAGCTGGGCGGTGATCGCCGTGATCATGCCGTGGGTCAGGGCATTCAGCGCCTGCGGCCGGTCCAGGGTCAGAAGACCCAGAAAGCCACGTTTCTCGCTCTTTATATGGGGGTCGGTCGCCAGCATCGCGGGCAGACTTGCGTGGACAGCCCCGAATTGGCAAGAGAGCCGTTATGAGCACCTACCCTGCCCTTCGGATGAGGCGCCCCGGAGCGTCGGCCGAGAAAAATGAGAGCATGCCGCAGCATGCGAGCGTTTTCCCCCTCGGCCGCGCGACCATTGAAAAAAGCAGGCGCCCATGACCGGCTATCCCCAAATCCGAATGAGGCGCCTGCGTTGCCACGATTGGACGCGCCGCCTGGTGGCCGAGAACACGCTCTCGCCCGCCGATTTCATCTGGCCGGTATTCGTGATCGAAGGCGAGAACAAGCGGGAAGCAGTTTCCTCCATGCCGGGCGTGGAGCGGTTGTCGATCGACTTGGCGGTAGCGGCGGCCCAAGAGGCCGTGTCGCTGGGCATTCCGGTGATCGCGCTGTTCCCCCAGACGCCCGCGGCGCTGAAAAGCGAAGATGGACGCGAAGCGGTCAACAAAAACAATCTGGTGTGCCGTGCCGTGCGCGCCATCAAGTCGGCGGTGCCCGAGATCGGCGTGCTGTGCGACGTGGCGCTGGACCCCTACACCACCCACGGCCATGACGGCGTGTTGCGCGACGGCGACGTGCACAATGACGCCACCATAGACCTGCTGGTGCAGCAGAGCCTGGTGCAGGTCCAGGCCGGTTGCGACATCATCGCGCCATCCGACATGATGGACGGACGCATCGGCGCCATTCGCGCCGCGCTGGAAAGCGCGGGTCACCACAACACGCTGTTGATGGCCTATGCGGCCAAATATGCCAGCGCCTTTTACGGACCGTTCCGCGATGCGGTCGGATCGGCGAAATCGCTTATCGGCGACAAGCGCACCTATCAGATGGATCCCGCAAACGGCGATGAAGCGCTGCGGGAAGTGGCGCTGGACCTGGCTGAAGGCGCCGATATGGTGATGGTCAAGCCGGGCATGCCCTATCTCGACCTGGTGCGACGGGTGAAGGAGCGCTTCGGCGTGCCTACCTTTGCCTATCAGGTGTCGGGCGAATATGCGATGCTGTCAGCGGCATTCGAAAAAGGCTGGCTGGACCGCGACCTCGCGATCCTCGAAGTCTTGACCGGCTTCAAGCGCGCGGGCGCCAGCGGCATTCTCACCTATTTCGCGGTGGAAGCGGCCAAGCTGCTGAAGCGCTGAGTCACTCGACCGTCAGCAGGGATATTTCAGGCGGCACGCCGAAGCGCAGCGGCAATCCGCTGGTGCCGATTCCTGAACTCACAAACAGCGTCTTGTTGTCTTCGCGAACAACCCCGATGGCATATTTTTGGCCATAGCTGGAAGCGAGGGCCGCAACCGCCGGACGGCCCAGAAAAGGCAGCCATATCTGTCCGCCATGGGTATGGCCGGCGATGGTCAGCGCACAAGCCGGGCGCAGCCTGGGAAAAATGTCTGGGGAATGAGTGAAGCAGAGCGCCGGACCGTTTACGCCTGCCAGTGCTCTGCGGGGGCGGGCTCCGCCGCTGGAACGATCGCCAATGCCCACCAAGGCGATACCGTTCCGGGGGGCGGGCAGCATCAGGTGGGAATTCTCCAGCACGGGAATGCTCGCTAGCCGGAAAACTCTGGCGATATTCTCGGGATCTTCCCAGCGGTCGTGATTGCCCAGCACGGCATACACACCCAGCGGCGCTTGAAGCCGCTTCAACCGCGCGACAATGGTCTCAATCGGCATGTGATGGCCGCCCACCACATGGGCGATCACATAATCGCCGGTAAGCAGCACCAGGTCGGGCCTGGCCGCATTGGTCATCGCCACCACCCTGTCGATCTTGGCGGTGTCAATAAAGGGCGCGCCGGCATGAAGGTCGCTGATCACGACGATACGCAGCCCTTTGAGTTGCGGCGACGACTGAGGAACCGTGTAGGAGGACAGCCGCAACGAGGATGGCTCAAGCCAGGAGGCACGCAATGCGATCAGCACCGCCGCCAGGAACAGCAGGGCGAGCAAAAACCACAGAAAACCTCTGACCTTCATCCGGGCTGTACATCATGCTGGCGGGTACAATCCCTGCGCTAGCAGAAACCCCAGGCCTCGCAAAGCGTTACATGTTTTTCAGGAGCAGCAATGGATTCGGCCCAGGCCCGCAACAGGATGGTGGAGACACAGATCGCCCGCCGCGGTGTGCGCGATCCCCGCGTGCTGGACGCCATGCGCACTGTGCCGCGCGAAGCCTTCATCGCCGCAGAGTTCGAGAAATTCGCCTATGAGGACAGCGCCCTTCCCATCGCGGAGGGCCAGACTATCTCCCAGCCCTACGTCGTGGCGACGATGCTGGAGGCGGCCCAACTGGAAGAAGACGATACGGTGCTGGAGATCGGCGCCGGCTCCGGCTATGCCGCCGCCCTTCTCAGCCGCATTGCCGGCAAGGTCTATAGCGTGGAGCGCCACGCGGCTTTGACCGAAGCGGCGCGCGAAAGGTTGCGCGCGCTTGGCTATAGCAATGTCGAACTCAAGACCGGCGACGGCAGCGGTGGCTGGCCGCAAGCCGCTCCTTTCGAGGCCATCATCGTCTCCGCCGGCGGACCCAAAATTCCCCAGGCGTTGAAAGGTCAACTTATCGTCGGCGGGCGATTGGTGATTCCGGTCGGCGCACTGGACGAGCAGCAGCTGATCCGGCTGACGCGTGTGGCTGCGGATGTTTTCGAGCAGGACGATCTGGGCGCGGTACGTTTCGTCAAGCTGGTCGGCGTGGGTGGCTGGGAAGAGCCGGCGGAAGCCTCGATACGCGCCAAAGACCCGTTCGGCGTCTGACCGGATTCAGGGCTGATCGCCGCCGCTGGCTGCGCCGTAAATCTGGCCGGTGGCATAGCTGGCGTCGCTGGCGGTGAGCTGGACATAAAACGCCGTATGGCGCGTGTCAGATAGCCTATAGGGATAAAAAAGGCCCGGCAGGGGATCCCGATGCCGGGCTCAGTTGGTGCTGGGGTAGATCAATCCCTTTTTGCGGAAAGGGGGGACCTGGCGTCGTGTCCCGCCATGAGTAATGCGCCCGGAGATCAGGCGTTGCGGGCGGGCGCGAGATTGTCGGCTTCTGTGTCGCGACAGCCTTAACAAAAGTGAATCCACCATTCGCTTGGCTTCGGGTCAACCGGCCTTGGTCCGATGCTGGTTGGCCGTCGCCAAGCGTTCCGCTTCCTTGAGGTGCGGCACCGAGTGTGAATTCTACTCCGCTAACTCTGCTTCAGCGCATTCTGAAGCTGGGTCTTGGTCATCTTGGAGCGGTTGGGAATCCCGCGTCTCTGGGCCCGCTGATACAATTCATTCTTGGTTTCGCCGTGATGCACCCGCGCGCGGGCCGCGCGCTTTCCCGCAGCCGTGCGATGGCGGGCATTCTTGCCACCCTCGGCGGGCGTGCTCACGCGCTGGCCCTTGGCCCCAATGTGACTCTTGCCCTCACGCTCCTGCTGCGCGGTCTGGCCGCGCGCTTCCTTTTGGGCGGTTCTGGCGCGGTTGCGGCGGTTCTTCCGCTTGCTGTCATATTTGGACGCCCCCGCCTCGCTGAGCGCGATGGCTATTGCCTGCTTGCGGTTTTTCACCTTGCCGGCTTTGCCGCCGGGACCTCTTTTCAGTTCACCATGCTTGAATTCATGCATCACCCGGCCTTCCGTGCGCCGCTGACGCGGTGTCGCTTTTGCCATTTGCGTCCTCCATCTGTTCACGTTGCGGAACTGGGTTGGAAACGGCGCGTTGGCCAAAGAGTTTCGTACGGGCCGGTCGAACTGAGCTCGTCCCTCTGGCGCAGCGTGCTGGATACAATTTCCCGCCAGGGCGCGGAGCGCCATCCCGAAACGCCGATGCAGACTTTGCCATCTCGTCGCCCAGGGCGAGATGAATTTTTACGGCGCGGATCGGGGAACGACCAAACCACGCGGACGTTGCCGTTGCGACAACCTTTTGAGGGAACTCCCCATGCCTGCTGCAAAAAAAGACGCCATCGCCTTATTGAAAGCCGATCACCGCAAGGTCGAGGAACTTTTCGAACAGTATGAAAGCGCACGATCCAAGAAGGCGGACATCGCCAAAAAAATCTGCATGGAGCTGACCATCCACACCATGATCGAAGAAGAAATCTTCTATCCCGCCTGCCGCGAGGCCGGGGTGGAGAGCGACATGATGGACGAAGCCAATGTCGAGCATGACGGGGCCAAGACACTGATCGCAGAGCTGGAAGCCGGCGCGCCGGGTGACGAATTCTACGACGCCAAGGTCAAGGTGCTGTCGGAAGAGATCAAGCATCACGTCAAGGAAGAGGAACAGCGCGGCGGTATCTTCAGCGGCGCGCGCGAAGCCGATCTCGACCTGGACGCCCTGGGTGAGCAGATGGCCGCCCGGAAGAAGGAATTGATGGCCCAGTTCGATTCCAAAGGCATCCCTGCACCCATCACTCTCACCATGAAGGCGCCGCCGCTGGAACAGGGCCAGCCCGCCGCCTGAGGACCGCATGAACCAGCTCAGCCGTCAGGTGCGCGATACTATCGAGGCATTGCAACGCTGCCATGCCCTCTGTCTTTCGATGGCGATGACCCATTGCCTGGAGATGGGCGGCGAACATGCCCGCCCGCAACACCTGCGGCTGATGCTGGATTGTGCGGGGCTTTGCGCTTTCACCGCCGACGCCCTGGGGCGCAAGAGCCAGTTTCACAACCGCTTCGCGGCATTGTGCGCCGAAGTATGTGAGACCTGTGAAAAGGACTGTGCCGCGTTGGGCGATATGGAAGACTGCGTCGAAGCTTGCCGCGACTGTGCTCGGCTTTGCACGGAGATTGCGCGGCTGGACCATGCCGAGATTCTGGAAATGGCATCGCGGCTGCCTCCCAGTTAGGTGGACGACAGATTCATCCCGCCCGATAGGTCCATACATGCGCGGGCGGAAAATTGCGCCAGACGATCTTCTTGCTGAGCAGCATGCCGAGCCCAGGCAGAACCGGCGGGCGCCAGCTGTACGACAACTGTATGAAGCTACCCCCACTGCCCTGGCAGGCTAGCGCACGCCGCAACAGCGAGTGCCTGCTGGGCTGAGGAAAGTTCAGCAGCGGCAGGCCGGATACGATGGCGGCCACCTTTCCACCGAACTGGATGCAATGTTCGAAATTCACCGCATCGCGCTGATAGAGTTTGATCGAGGGAAAACGCTTGCGCATCAGTTGCGCGAAGTTCGGCTCCTGCTCGATGGCGACCAGCCGGTCCGCCGGCACCCCACGCTGCAAAAGAGCCTGTGTCACGACACCGGTGCCCGGCCCAAGCTCAATCACCAGGCCTTCGCGCGAAAGATCGACCTCCGCGGCAATGGCGCGAGCAAGAGCCGGGCTGGAAGGCGTGGGCGCGGAAACACCTTTGGGATCATTGACCAGGCCGCGCAGAAAATCGCCGTAAGCTGCTATTTCCCTGCCGCTCATTGGTTCATTCTCCCTGCAGGATCAATGCGGCAGGGGAGCGGGAGTTCCCTCCCAAACCAGATTTACGGCAACGGGACTCGGAAAATCAGTCCCGCGTGGTCGAAAACAAGCTCCGCAAAATAATTTCCGCTCGCGCGGGCAGAACATGAAGTCCCGAGCGCCGCTGGCCCAGGTCGATCACATTCTCCAGCACCAGCATGGCCAGGCCATGGATCGCGCCCCATACCGCCAGGCCCAGCGCGCCGTCGTGCAGGGCGTTGCCGATCTCCGCGCCGATGGAATCGGCCTTCAGCCCCAAAGCGGGAAACTGATCGCGATTGGGCAGTTGTCCGCCGAACATCAGACGTGCCAGCGCCGGACGCTGCGCCACGAATCGCATATAGGCGGCGCCGATGGTGGCGATCTTGTCGGACTCGGTGCCTTGCGCCTTGGCGGCCTCAGCGATCGCCTCACGCAACTCGTCAAAGCCTTCGATGGAAAGCTCGACCAGCAACGCCTCGTGATTGGGGAAATGACGATAGGGCGCGGCATGGCTGACGCCCGCCTTGCGGGCCACCGCCCTCAAGGTCAGCGCCGCAAGAGACTCTTCTTCCAATATGGCCCGCGCTGCTTCCAGAAGACCGTTGCGCAGATCGCCGTGATGATAGCCGCGTGCGCCCGCACCCCTGGGTATCCCCGTGGGCGCAGCGGTTGAATTCCGCTCATTACTCATGCAAGCAAATCCCTATGACTTGTTGCCTTTGCGCGCGGTCTCCTGACGCACGAAAAGGCTGGACGTGTCCCAGCGTTTGCCCCCCAAATTCTCAACCTCGGCGTAGAACTGGTCGACCAGCGCTGTCACCGGCAGGCTGACGCCCCGGCTGCGGGCTTCGTCCAGTGCGATCGCCAAATCCTTGCGCATCCATTCCACGGCGAAGCCGTGATTATATTCGCCCGCATTCATGGTCTTGTAGCGGTTTTCCATCTGCCAGCTCTGCGCCGCGCCCTTGGAGATCACTTCCACCACCGCCTCGACATCGAGGCCCGCGGCGCGCGCCAGGCTGAAGGCTTCCGCCATGCCCTGTACGATGCCGGCGATGCAGATCTGGTTGGCCATTTTGGTGAGCTGGCCCGAGCCGGCCGGGCCCAGCCGCTTGGCCAGTTTCGTATAGACCGCCATGACCGGTTCGGCGCGGGCATATGCGGCTTCGCTGCCGCCGCACATGATGCCCAGCTTGCCATTGACCGCGCCCGCCTGGCCGCCGCTGACCGGCGCATCGACAAAATCAAAACCGCGCTTTTCGGCTTCGGCGGCGAGTTCGCGCGCGATGCTGGCCGAGGCGGTGGTATGGTCCACGAACAGCGAGCCCTTTTTCATCGCGTCGAACGCGCCGTTCGCGCCCAAGGTCACTTGGCGCAGATCGGAATCGCGGCCGACGCAGCAGAATACGATATCCTGGTCCTTGGCGGCTTCAGCCGGAGTTGCGGCGGCGTTGCCGCCATACTCGCCCTGCCACTGTTTGGCCTTCTCGGCATTGCGGTTATAGACCGTCACATCCTGGCCGCCCTTTTTCAGGTGACCCGCCATCGGATAGCCCATCACGCCCAAACCGATGAATGCTACTTTCATTTATTCCACCACTTCCGTCTTAGGGATTGCACCGACCGCGAAGGACGGGCGCTTCATCAGCCATATGACCACAAACACAGGCAAAGAAATTAAAAACATGAAAAGGAAATCGTTGGCATAGGCCTGCACTTGCGCGCGGTATTCTATGAGAGAATTCAGATTTGCCAACCCAAAAGGTATCTGTGGATTCATCATCATCGACGGTCCGTTAACGCCCAGCGCCCGATTGAAAGGACTGGCATGGCCAGCAAGCTGTGCATGTATAGTTTGAACTGAGTTGGTCAGGATAGTGCTGGTC
>Ga0193753_10004072_pt1 | contig 10584 bp, 9 predicted proteins | sample H1c2metaG_FD_144925 | JGI IMG/M metagenome (GOLD analysis project Ga0193753, IMG submission 144925) | Soil microbial communities from a riparian zone of the East river system, Colorado, United States - H1c2 | ecosystem: Environmental > Terrestrial > Soil > Riparian zone | place: USA: East River... | reverse complement strand
GCAGGACGAACCCGTCGAACGGGTTGCCGCCCAGCTTGCGGTCCAGCGTCGTCGGCGCCGCCTCATGGCTGCCGGTGGCGAGTTTGCGCTTTTCCGTCTCCAACAGGCGCACCAGAAAAGCGGTGATCGTGAAACCCGCCGCCGAAATCAGCAGCAAACTGTTGGTGCCGACGCTGGTGACGAACAGGGCGATAAAGGCCGGCGCGCTGATGGTGCCGACGGTGCCGCCCGCGGCAATGAAACCGAACAGCCGCCGCGCCTGGGTGCTGGAAAAAGTATCGGCCATCAGGCTCCAGAACACGGAAATGGTAAGGAGGTTGAAGGTGCTGAGCCAGATGTAAAAAGCCGCCGCGACCCAGCGATCATTCGCCACGTTCTGAAACAGAAAATAGAACACGACCATGGTGATGGCGATGAAGCCATAGACCCAGGGCAGGAAGCTCGCCAGCCGGATGCGCGAGGCGAGGCCGGCGAAAACCGGCGCCACGATGAAGCTCAGTATGAACGTGCCGGTGAACAGTTCCTGCAGATGCGCGACGCCGTAGACCGTGCCCATCGTGTCGCGCAAGGGACGCAAGATGAAATAGCTGGCCATTAGGAAGAAAAAGTAGACGAAGGCGGTGACCACCGCCTTGACCTCAAAAGGCTCGATACCGGCGATATGTTTCAACGCGCGTGAAAACATGACGGCCTCTCCCCCTGGTCCCGGATTTGCTCCGATGCCGGCCCAGTATAGTTGAAAACGCAAGCCAGGACACCGGCGGTCGTCGAACCGTTACTCGGCCGCCACGATGGTTCGCGAGCCGCCCAGGGCGTGGTAGCGTCGTCCCAGCGCAAAGGCGACAACACCCCATACGGACGAAACGGCAATTCCGAACGTCATCGCGCCGAGCAGGCCGAACCCGGCGGCGCGCATGCCGGCCAGCACCCAGGCGGAAGTCAGGTCTCCGAACCGGTACACTGCCGTATCAATGACGTTCTTGGCTTTGTATTTGCTCTGCTGGTCCACCACCGTAAACAGAACCTCGCGGCTGGGCCTGGCGATGGCATATTGCGAGATACGTTGCGTCGCCCGGGCCGCTTGTATCAGGAAGAAAGTGGGGGCGATGGCAATCGCCAGGCAGGCCCCGGCCATAAGAACCGGGGTGAGAAGCAGGCTGGCCGTCACGCCGAAACGCTGCAGAACCCGGCCCAGCCCGAAAATGAGAATGATCGCGGAACAGATGTTGACGAAAAGGTCTACGTCCGCAAAGGCGACGGCGCGGCTTTCCACGCCGGGAAAGGCTTTGGTGATAAAGTCGGTCTGGAGAAAATAGAAAATGGTGGCGATCCAGGTCATCAGCAGCATGAAGAAAGCCTGGTTCAACAGAAAACGCGATTTCAGCAGCAGCGCGAAGCCGTGCAACGGATTTCCCGGCAGGCTGTGATCCAGCGTGGTTTGTTGGGCGCGGCTGTCGAGCGCACGCAGCTTTTCCTTTTCCCGCATCAGCGCGTGAATGAGCGCAATGACGCAGAGAAACCCCGCGCCCGCCACAAGCAGAAGCCCGCTTACGCCGACGGTCCCCACCAACAACCGGGTCACGAGCGGACCGGCGATGGCGCCCAGGCTGCCGCCGGCGGCGATAAAAGCAAACAGCCGCGTGGCCTGGGCGGGCGAAAACACATCCGCCATAAAGGTCCAGAATATAGAGATCAGGAACAAGTTGACCGCGCTGAACCACCAGAAAAAAGCCGCGGCAAGCCAGCGGTCCTGCGGCGCCAGGCGGAACAGCATATAAAAGATCAGAAGATTGCTCAGCAGGAGCCAGAAAACCCCGGGCAGAAGCCGTGTCAGCTTCACCTTGGACGCGCACCAGGCAAAGACCGGCGCACAAATCAGTGTGATGATGAAGGTGCCGGTGAAGAGATCCTGCAGCGCGTCGACACCGAATACGGTGGCCATGGTGTCGCGCACCGGCCGCAGAATGTAATAGCTTCCCAGCAGCACGAAATTGAAAAGAAACGCCAGAACGACCGCTTTCATTTCCTGCGGTTCAGAGGTGACGGCGAGAGTGATCAGGCGCGCAAGCAGCGGAGGCTTTTGATCCATGCGCCTCGATACCATGATTTGCGCAGAGGGCCGCTATTTCACCGCGTCGCCATCGCTAAAGCTGTTCCACATACTGGATCATCCGTTCGCGCTGTTTGGCATCGGGCAACCGCCCGCGCCCAGCGCCGAGATTGTCGACCATGTGCTGGGCTTTGCTGGTGCCGGGAATGACGGCGGTCACCGCCGGATGGGCGAGAATGAATTTCAGGAAGAACTGGCCCCAGCTTGCGCAATCGAACTCGGCCGCCCAGTCGGGCAGCTTCTTGCCCAGTGCCGTGCGGAACAGCCGTCCGCGGCCGAACGGCAAAGCGACAAGCACGGCGGTCCCTGCCGCCGCCGCCGCGGGCAGAACACGGTTTTCGGCCTCGCGGTCGTCGATCGCATAGTCGATCTCCAGAAAGTCCGGTTTTTCGCGGGTTATAATCGCTTCCGTGGCGCCGTAGCTGTTCTGGAAAGTCGTGGTGATGCCGGTATAGCGGCAGATACCTCGCGCTTTCAGCGCGTTAAGGCCCGCCATGCTTTGGCGGGGATCGCGGACATTGTGGAGTTGCAGCAAATCCAGTTTGTCAGTCTTGAGCCGCTGCAAGCACCCCTGGGCTTCTTTCGCTTCCTCGCCGGGGCGAAAATATTCGAGTTTGGTGGCGATGAAGACGCGCGGGCGCAATCCTGTTGCATGGACGACATCGCCCACCACGCCTTCCGCTTCGCCATAGGACGGAGCCGTGTCGATCAGGCTGCCGCCCCCTGCCACCAAAGCTTGAACGACCGCGGTCGGACCCGCCCGGTCGCCGGGCCCGATATCGAACACTTCTGAAGTACCGACCCCGACCACCGGCAAAGTTTCGCCTCCGCCATGCGGAATTGCCCGTCTGAGAAGGGGCTTTGCCGGTTGGGCCGCCGCGCCAGGGATGGCATTGCCCGCCAGCAGGCTTGCTCCCAAGCCGCCGCACAATATGCCCGCCTCACGCCGCGAAAAACGACTGGCCATGTCCACCCTCCATCAGCGCGCTCTCCAAAGAGGATACCCTTATCTGCTCGTAATTTTGGACATTTCCGCGGCAAGCGGTTTGCGGTGGCCACTATCTTTGTCCAGACCGCGTTGCAACAAGCACCGAATTTGTCCCCCAAAACACCCCATTTCCGCCATACTCGATGCGCACCCTGTCTGCGTCGGGGGCGACAAGAGAGAGAATTTCGATGCAAAGAATAAGACCCGCCATCTTCATCACCGCCATGGCCGCCAGCGCTCTCAGTCTTGGCGGCTGCGCGACCAGAGACTATGTGGACCAGCACGTGGCGACCGTGGACGCCAAAGTGCAGGCCACTCAGGGCCAAGTGGACCAACACCAGACCCATCTCAGCCAGCTCGACCAATCGACCAAGGAAGCGCTCGACCGCGCCACGGCCGCCGGCAAGCTGGCCGAAGGCAAGTTCCTCTATTCCATGGTCTTGTCGGACGATTCGGTGAAGTTTCCGGTAGACAGCGCCAAGCTCTCGCCGGAAGCCGACCAGCGTCTGACGGAGTTCGCAGAGAAGCTGAAGAACGACAACCGCAACGTTTACTTGGAGATCCAGGGCCACACGGATGCCAGGGGACCGGACTCGCTCAACAAACGGCTGGGCGAGGAGCGGGCCGAGGCCGTGCGCCTGTTCATGAACAAGCATGGTGTGCCCTTGAACCGCATGTCGACCATCTCTTACGGCAAACAGGAGCCGGCGACCGACAACAAGACCCGCGCCGGGCGGGCGCAGAACCGCCGCGTCGTATTGATCGTGATGTCCTGACGGATCGGGGGGCCGCGCCCGGTCCGCCGGGCCGGCCCCTCCGCTGCCTTCCGCCGATCCGCCGTCAGCGGTCGGGCGGGCCCCCACCCACACCCAAGAGATCCGACCAGCGCCAGTCGCCCGAGCCGATGGCGAAGCGCGTACCCCCGTCCGCCATGGACAGCAGCACCAGTCCGTGCATCTGCTGGTTACGGCAGGCTTGCGGTGCGAAACCTACCTCCCACATGATCGCCTGGCGCACGGCCGACAGGCCCTTGCCGTCCTGGATGCCCGACCGCACCCAATCGCCATTCCAAAGCATGGTGGCTTTGCCCAGACGATTGGCATCCTCAACCGCCTTGCGCACCAGCGCGTCGCGCCGCAGGGCTTTCTGAACAAGCCGCGCCATGTCGCAGCCGCCGCCACCGCCCCCCCCACCGGCTCCTTCTTCGCCTGCGCTGGCCGCACCCGCGATCTGGGATTCGCTCAAGAGGTCTGAATTGTCGGGTACGGGCGCAGGGGCCGGCTCCGAAACTTGAGCCAGATGCGGCGGTGTTAGCCGCACGACCTTGTCTGGCGCGCCCGGCGCCACATCCGCGTTCGGCGGACCGGGAGGCTCGGGTGTGGGCACCTCCGCCACGCTGACCACAATGGACGAAAGCGGGGGCTTGGGGGGCGAAGGCCGGGCGTGCGGCCAAAACAACGCGGCGGCCAGCACGATCACATGCACGCCGACAGCGAACGCCCCGGCAAGGAGGCGGTCGCGCCGCTGGACCCGCGCCTGGCCGGCGCCGCCGAAGAGGCTCGGACCTCCCCGAAGCGCTGGCCTTTCGCGGTGCCTTTCCAGGTCCCGCCTGCCTCTCTTCATCACAACTCCCGTAAGCCGCCCCGCAGAGGAGCATGATCTCGCGGCAGGAACGTGGCGGGACTGCGCCCTGGGCGGCAGGCTTTATAATGGAGCCGGAGAGCGAAGTGGCGTAGCCACGCTGCCGTCAGCGTGGAACCGATGCGCCGGGATTCATCGCGAGATTTCCACCGTCCATGGGAATCAGTGCGCCAGTCATCCAGCTTGACGCATCCGACGCAAGCAATATGGCAAGTCCCTTGATGTCATTCGGCTCGCCCATGCGCCCGCGCGGAAGGCCGCCAAGAAATCTATCGCGAAGCGCGGGATCATCCGTCATACGCCGTTCCAAACCGGCGTTGATGACCTGGGCCGGCAGAATCGCATTCACACGCACACCACGGCCCGACCATTCGGTGCTGAGTTCGCGCGTCATCTGGGCGACGGCACCCATCGCCATGCTGTAGGCGATATGTCCGCGGCCCATTGCCGTAACGCTGGCTATGGAACCGATATTGACGATGCTTCCGCGGCCCGCGGCCAACATTCTGCGGCCCGCTTCCTGGCAGCAACAGAACCGGCCAAAGACAATATTCCGCCAGGTCTGCTCCACGGCTTCCAGCGGGATTTCCTCCGGTCGTCCCAGCACGGCTTCGCCGGCAACATTCCCCAGAAAATCAATCCGCCCGAAGTCGCGATCGAGCTGTTCGAACATGCGGTGGATTTGTTGCGGCTGGGAGACGTCGCATTTCACCGCCACCGCCCGGCGTCCCAGTTTTTGAATCTCGCCCGCCGTATTTTCCAGCCCGGCAATATTACGGCCCGCCAGCATCAGATCCGCCCCAGCCTCGGCCAGCGCGATGGACATGGCGCGCCCCATGCCGCTGGCGGCTCCGGAAACCAGGGCTACACGTCCGGTGAGATCAAACAGTGCGGGAAACGTCATCACGGGCTGTCGCCATAGTAGATCCGCCAAATTCTGCCCTTTTCGGAATCCGCGACATAGAGCGCGCCGTCCGGCCCCACGGTCGCACCAACCGGGCGATACTTGGCCTTGGCGGGACTGCGATCGCCCGACGCAGAGCCTGCAAAACCATCGGCGAACACAACAGCAGGGCCAACTTTGCCGCGCCGGTCAAATGGCAGGAAGGTGATGTTGTAGCCGTTATAGCCTGCAGCAGTGTCCGGACCAGCGCCACCATGGAAGGCGACAAAAGCGCCGCCACGATAGCTGCGCGGAAACTGGGTGCCGTTATAAAAAGCGATATCCAGCGGCGCGCTGTGTCCCCGCAGCAAGGCTACAGGCTTGGAATAGAGGTCCGCTTGTGCCGTCGTCTTGTTGTCGCCGCCATATTCCGGCGCGACAAGCCGGATGTTTCGCGCGCCGTCATAATAGCTGTAGGGCCAGCCCCAATCGGCGCCCTTGGCTATTCTGTACATTTCTTCGGCGACATTCGCCTCGTCAGTCTCGCTCACCAGCTCGGGCCAGGTCTGGTGTGTCGCCCCGCGGCCATGCATCACGCCATAGAGTCCGTCGCTGGCGCGCCAATCCAGCGCATCCATGTCGCGCAGGCCGGTGACGATCTGCTCGCCGTCGGAAAATTTCTGGCCCGTGCGGCTGGCATCAAAGCGCCAGATGCCGGAACGCCCGTTCAGTGCAGGACAGGGCCGCAGGCCCACTTTCGGCGTTGCGGTGTCGGTGCATATATTGCCGGTTCCCGTCACGGTGACAAAAAGATTGCCCTTGCCATCCAACGCCAGCGGACGATTCAGCGAGCCGGTGCCGGGCATCCCATCCACGATGATTTCCGGCGCCACGCCGGGCACAAGCTCATCGCCGGTGAATTGAAAGCGATACACCGCCGTGGGCGTGCTGGCATAGAGCTTGTCGCGCCAGAACCGGATGCCGGTGCCGCCATTGACGCTGCCGAAATGCTCGGTGCGGTCGGCCTTGTGGCTGGCGTCCAGATGCAGGGCGATGATCCCGTTATCCTTGCCGCGCGTGGAAATATACAACGTGTCCTTGTTCCTGAACGCGAGATGGCGCGCGCCTTTCAGGCCATCGACAACGATGCTGGCATGAAAACCCGCGGGCAGGACCAGGCCATCCGGCTCATCCGCAAAGGCGGGCGCCGAAAGACAAACGCAAATAGCGGCAACTACTCTGTTCATTCTCGTCCCCAACTCTGTTGTTTTATACGAACGTAATCCGCGCCACAGGCCGGCACAAATAGCATCAAGGCACGCCCGACCCGCTGGGGTGGCTGCAGAATTTTGCGATGTCGCTCGCGTTTGATGCCCCTCCGCGTGTCTGCTATTTCGTGTCTTATTATTTCGAAGATGCCATCAGGCGCCCTTCAGCCGCAATTTTGCCGCCTTGGCGCATTCACTGAGGACGGTCACGTAGCGCTGCACCCCATCCGCACCGACCACGAAGGGGCTGACCTCGCCGGGCTTCCTGACCCAGCGGCTCCTGATCCAGGCCAGGTCGTACATCGAATGGTTGGACAGGACGATGGTGGCGCCCACTGCCTTCGCGGCATCACCGAATTTCTTCGCCGAGCTGATATAGGTATCGAACCGCTCCGGACTGCGCGGGAAGTTGAAACCCATTCCGCCGGAATAGGCCACCTGAATCGTCTTGCCATTGTCCTTGACCGGAAACAGCAGGGACAGCGTACCCAGCGTATGGCCCGGCGTCAGAAGGATGGTGACTGTCTCGTCGCCCAAGGTCACTTTCTGGCCGTCACTCGCCACCATGTCACGCTTGGGCACCCCGCCCGGCATGTTGTTGGCCTTGATGATGGCATCCCAGTCCGGCGCGCCCATGATTATGCGCGCACCATATCTGTCCTGCAGCATTTTCGCGCCCTCGTCATGATCGCCATGACCGTGGCTGACAATCACGTATTTGATGGTGGCGGGATCCAGGCCGAGCTTCTTGAGGCCGCCCACGATTTCGGTTTCGGCGGCGTAATTGTACATCGTGTCGATCAGGATGATCCCGGCGCTGGTCTTGATCGCCCAGGCGGAATGGAACTTGGTGCCAACCCAATAAACATTGTCGAACACCTTGGCCGGCTCGGCATACCAGGTCTCGTGCGGAGGAATGGCCCTGGGCTTTCCGGCGTTGGCGGCGCGCGCGGTGGCGCTGGGATCGCTTCCGTCGGCAGGCTGGATGCAAAGAACCTCCAGAGTGCCCGGAAAATCCAGACCAGCAGCTTTCTGGGCGGCGAGCACATGGGCGTCAATGCTATCGGGTACTGGTGCTGCGTCCGCGCTCATCAGGCCCAAGCCCGCCGCCACCAGAAGTGCCGTTGCGAAGTGGTTTTTCATGATGTTCTCCCGTGTCCGCCGCATCCTTCGTGTCCAAGCCGGCCGGCCGCATCAGGATGAGTTGGGGCGGATTTCCTGTCAACGAAGAACGGCCCCAGGAAGCTTCGCAAACCGGGTGTTGGCCCTCGAGCCTTTATGTTTTATGTGGTGATCTGTTCAGAGCCGACTCATCTGCTCTGGTTCGATACGACCACGGCCTCATCATTCTCGCTGGTTCCCGGCGGCGCTCCATCGCGCAGCTGCAAGCTCGATGAATGCCTTGACCAGGGCCGAAAGGTGTCGGCTGCTCGGGTATACGACATAAACGCCGCCGACCGGTGTCGTGTAATGGTCGAGAACGCGGCGCAACCGCCCGTCCTTGATAGACGCCTCGGCGACCCGGTGGGGCAATTGGGCGATGCCGTAGCCTGCAACCGCAGCGGCAATTGCCGCCTGCATTTCGTTGGCGGCGAAGCGTCCAGACACCGTAACCGTTTCCTGGCCATGCGAGCCTTCCAACACCCAGTGCGCATTGGCTGTCGACGGGCCCGCAATGACGCAGTGATGGCGAGCGAGGTCCGCCGGCACTACTGGCACACCACGACGCGCGAGATAGTTCGGGCTGGCGCACAGAATTCTATACGTAGAGCCGAGCTTGCGGGCGATCAGTGTGGAGTCTGGAAGGATTCCGGTGCGGAATGAGAGGTCTATACCGTTCTCGACCAGATTGAGCTTGTCGTCGGTCAGGCGCAACTCGACTTTGGTTTTCGGATACGTCGCTAGAAAATCGAAAATCGCGCTGGACAGAAAGTAACCGCCAAAGCCGACTGGAGCCGATATCCGGATTATGCCCGAAGGCTCTGCTCTCGCTTCCGCGAGCCGTAAATTCGCCTCTTCGATTGTCCGCAGCGCCTGGCTGCTCTCCTCGTAGTAGAGACGTCCTGCGTCCGTCACATTGAGGCTGCGTGTCGTGCGATGAAGCAACCGGATTCCGACCTCACGCTCAAGCGCGGCAATGCGGCGGCTGACCGTGGTCTTGGGCATGCCCAGCAGGCGCGCAGCGGCGGTGAAGCTACCGGCCTCGATGACACGAGCGAACACCACAATATCGTTGAGATCGAGCATTGTATCCATTATTGGGATAATGTTTTCCAATTATATCCCATTATGAACCAATGCCACAAATCCTAACTTTGCTCCATGCGAAACAAAAAGGAGCAGACACATGACCACCAAACGAAGAGTTTTGGTTACCGGCGCTACTGGCCAGCAAGGGGGAGCAGTTGCTCGCGCGCTGCTGTCCAGAGGACATAGCGTCAAGGCGCTGACCCGTAAGCCGGACAGCGATGTTGCGCGACAGTTGCAGTCAGAGGGTGCTGACGTCGTCGCTGGCGATCTCGGCGACGCTGCTTCCATTCTCAGAGCCGCAGGCGACGTCGGCACCATGTTTCTGATGGGCAACGTCAACGAGACTGGGACCGAGGAAGAGACCCGTCAGGGAATCATCGCCGCGGAAGCCGCGAAGACTGCCGGCGTCGGGCATTTGATCTATTCGTCCGTTGCCGATGCCAACAAGAAGACGGGCATCCCGCATTTCGACAGCAAGTATCTCGTCGAGAAGCATATTGCCGGTCTCGGCATTCCCTACACCATCAGCGCGCCGGCCTCCTTCATGGAGAACATCGTTGCGCCGTGGTCGATCGGTGCGCTGCGCCAGGGGACGTTCGCCTTCCCGATGCCTCCCAAACGCGTCATCCAGCTTATAGCCCTGGCGGACATCGGGGCCTTCGTCGCGGCTTTGACTGAGCGGCGCGACCAGGTGTTCGGCAAGCGTTTCGATTTGGCCGGGGACGAGTTATCCGGCAAGGAGCAGGCGAAAATCCTCTCGCAAGCCATCGGCCGCCCGATCAACTATCAGGAAATCCCAATCGCCGCGGCTCGCCAGCAAAGCGAGGATGTGGCGCTTATGTTCGAATGGTTCGACCGCGTGGGCGCCGACGCCGATATTGCCGCATTGCGCAGGGACTTTCAGGACGTCCGCTGGCACAGTTTCGCAGACTGGGCGCGCAAGTTTGACTGGAGTGCTCTCGAACGAACGTCTTCCACCGCCTGAGTTCAACGAAGGAGCAAGATCGAAGGGTTATGGTAAGCCCAAAATCTCATGTCATCATTCGACTATTGATGGGCGCCGAATGTCCCGAACGCGGCCTTGCCGCCCCCCGTGGTTGTTTCCGATAGCGACCACGTGCCGCCGACTTCCTGGGCCGTGGGGCCGTACAGCACGCCGGAGAAATTCCCGTGGGCGGCGCTGGAAAAACCGGCTGTTCCTGTGCTGCCGGTGGTGGTGATTGGACCGTTCAAGGTTGCGGCGTTTGCCCCTCTGGTCAGCGTTCCACTCAAGGAAAGATTGTTCCATGGCGTAGTCGTGGCGCTTCCGGCGGCTTTGGCGTTCATGTTGGTGAAACTGCCGGCCGTTGTATTGCTGGCGAAATTGACGTTGAGGCTGACATCGCCGTTCAGCGTGCCCAGCTCGAAGGCGTTGGTGCCGGAGGGTGCTGCGTAAGCACCAATC
>Ga0193753_10004071_pt1 | contig 10585 bp, 8 predicted proteins | sample H1c2metaG_FD_144925 | JGI IMG/M metagenome (GOLD analysis project Ga0193753, IMG submission 144925) | Soil microbial communities from a riparian zone of the East river system, Colorado, United States - H1c2 | ecosystem: Environmental > Terrestrial > Soil > Riparian zone | place: USA: East River... | reverse complement strand
CGCGACCGCTCGTGGATGTAGAGATCGAAGGAGCGGTCGCGGGCGCGGACCTCGAGGGCGCCGTCGCGATCGTCGGGGACGAAGCGGGTGCGGCCCGGGTAGTGGAGGTCGAGGTACTCGATGATGATGGTCGCCTCGCTGACGGTGCGATCGCGGGCGTCGTCGCGCAGGACGGGCATCTTGCCGGAGGGGGAGATCCTGGCGTACGCGGCGCGCACCTCGGGGGCCTGGAGGTCGAGGAAGTGGGGCTCGAACGCGGTGTCGTTCTCGTACAGGGCGATGAGCGCCTTGTGGCAGTAGGACGCGAGGGGATGGAAGTAGTACGTGAGCGCCATGAGCGACTCCAATCGGTGAAGGAGGTGCTGAACTATGTCGGTCGGGCCAGTCCGCGCAACAGGGCGGCCAGGCCGCCGCGCAGGTCCGGCTCGAACGCGGAGCAGATCGCGCGCAGCTCGGGGCGATCGAGGGCCTCGGCGAGGGCGGGGGCCGGGTGCGCCATCGGCCACAGGCCGGCCACCAGCGCGTGCATGTAGCGCAGGAGCGCCTCGGTCTGGTCGTGGGGCAGGGCGGGCAGCGCGGCGTGGAGCGCGTTGCGGATCCGGATCGACAGCTCGAGCACGCGGGCCTTGAACCGCAGCACCGCCTCGACCGAGAGGTTGTGCTCGAGCACGCCGGCCACCGCCGCGATGAGCTCGCAGGTGATCGGGCGCGCGGCGAGGGTGCGCGCGACCACCGCGGCCACGGCGTCGACGTCGTCGGCGCCGGCCAGCGGGGCCAGCCCGTGCTCGAGCTCGCCGACCCAGGCGCGCTCGTCGGCGAGCAGGATCTCGAGCAGGATCTCCTCGCGGCTCTCGAAGTAGCGGTACACGTTCGACTTGGCCTGGCCGGCGGCGCGCGCGATCGCGCTCAGGCTCACCGCCTCGAGCCCGCCTTCGACGAGGAGCCGGGCAGCCGCATCGACCAGCTCCTGGCGGCGCTGCTCCTTCTGACCCGGCTCGCGGGCGCGCTGGAACGAGGGGCGAGGCATGGGGACCTTCGTTCTCTTATACCGGGGCCCGCCCGGCCGGTCAAAAGCTCCCTGGGATCTCAGGTAGATGAATGTGCGCATAGAGATGGCTGCTTGACAGGAGAACGGCGGTCTCCTAATTAAGAGACCATCGTTCTTTTTGAACAGGAGTTTCCATGACGGCCAGCCCCTCCCACGTCCCCGCCGAGACCACGGTCCTCGTCACCGGCGCGTCCGGCTTCATCGCGCAGCACACGATCCTCCGCGTCCTCGAGGCCGGCTACCGGGTGCGCGGCACGGTTCGCGCGCTGTCCCGCGCCGACGAGGTGCGCCAGGTGATCGCGGCCCACGCCGGCGCCGCCGCCGCGCGCTTCGATCTGGTGGCGGCCGACCTCCTTCGCGACGAGGGCTGGCCCGAGGCGGTGCGCGGCTGCCGCTACGTCCTCCACATGGCCTCGCCGCTGCCGCTGCGCCCGCCCAAGCACGAGGACGAGCTCATCGTCCCGGCCCGCGACGGCGCGCTGCGGGTCCTCCGCGCGGCGTCGGCCGAGCGGGTCGCGCGCGTGGTCATGACATCGTCGGTCGCCGCGGTGCTCTACGGCCACACCCGCGACGGCAGCCGCACCTACGACGAGCGCGACTGGTCGCAGCTCGGCGACGAGGTCGGCGCCTACGAGAAGAGCAAGACGATCGCCGAGCGCGCCGCCTGGGACTACGTCGAGTCGCTGCCGGCCGACCAGTCGCTCGAGCTGTGCACCGTCAACCCGGGCCTCGTGCTCGGGCCGGTCCTGACCGCGGACACCAGCACCTCGGGCGAGGTGGTGCGCAAGCTGATGAAGCGCGACATGCCGGGCTGCCCCGACATCGGCTGGGCGGTGGTCGACGTGCGCGACGTGGCCGACGCCCACCTGGCCGCCATGACCGCGCCGGCCGCGGCCGGCCAGCGCTTCGTCCTCGCCATCGAGCACGCCTCGATGCTCGACATCGCGCAGATCCTGGCCGAGAAGTTCAAGGGCCGCGGCTACCGCGTGCCCACCCGCCGGGTGCCCGGCTGGATGCTCCGCTGCGTGTCGATCTGGGACCGGACCGCGCGCCTCGCCGTCCAGGAGCTGGGCAAGCGCCAGGACCTGTCGAACGCGCGCGCCCGCGACGTGCTCGGCTTCCGCCCGCGAACCCTCGAGGACATGGTCGTGGCGATGGGCGAGAGCATGATCGAGCACGGCGTGGTGTGAGCCAGCGACCCCGCCGGGCGTGAAGCGTCGCCACCCCTCGACGGCACGTGGTTTGCAGCCTTTCCGGCCACATGACCGCTGCTCCCCGGCGTCTCCTCGTCGCGCTCCTGGCCGCGATCGCGACGACAGCTCCCGCGTGCGCCACCACCCGCCCGTACCAGCGGGAGGCGCTGGCTCGTCCGGAGATGGCGCTCGAGCCGGACGGCGACGAGGCGGCGCTGCGCCAGCACTTCCTCGGCACGCGCGAGGGGGCGATCGGAGGGGGCGGCGGCGAGGGTGGCGGATGCGGCTGCAACTGATCGTCGTGGCCGCGGCGCTGCTGGCCGCCGCGCCGGCCGCCGCCGAGCCGAACACGCTGTCGTTCGACACGCTCTTCTACAGCGACAACGACAACGTGCTGGTGGTCAGCCCGCAGGTGGCCGCTCACCGCGCCCTCGACGACGCCGGCGGCGAGGCGAGCGCGCGCGTCGCGGTCGACATCATCAGCGCTGCGTCGGTCGACGTGGTCAGCCAGGCTACCTCCGGCTTCACCGAGGTGCGCAAGGAGGCGGCGCTGTCCGGATCGCTGCGCATCGGCGAGCTCTTGCCGGCGGTGCGCTACCGCTTCTCCGACGAGCCGGACTATCGCTCGCACGGCTTCGGCGTCACCCTCTCGCGCGACTTCGCCGGCCACGACAGCACCCTGGCGGTGTCGTTCGACGTCGGGCTCGACACCGTCGGCCGCACCGGCACGGCCTTCAGCGCCTGGTCGCGCCACCTGAACACTCACACCGGCGAGGTCGGCCTGACCCAGGTCCTGGGGCCGCGCACCGTGATCCGGGGCAGCTACTCGCTCACGTTGCAGGACGGCTACATGGAGAAGCCGTACCGCTACGTGCCGCTGTTCGACGCCGCCGTGCTGGCCGATCTCGACCGGGCCGGGATGACCGTCGGAGGTGACGACTTCGACACCTACCGGTTGCCCGAGCGCCCGCCCGAGGAGGTCCCGGATCGGCGCGTCCGGCATGCGCTGTCGCTGCGCGCGCTGCGCTTCATCCCGGCGATCGGCGCCGCCCAGCTCGACTATCGCTTCTACCTCGACTCGTGGGGAGTCCAGGCCCACACGGTCGACGCCGCCATCAAGATCCCGATCGGCCGCTTCCGCCTCGACGTCGAGGATCGCCTCCACTACCAGCTCGCCGCCGACTTCTGGGCGCGCGCCTACACCGTGGACTCCGACGGCGTGATCCCGACCTGGCGCACCGTCGACCGCGAGCTCGGCACCTACGCGCAGGACACCGCGTTCGTCCGCCTGCAGCGCCCGTTCGGGGACTTCCTCGTCTACGCGATGGGCGGAACCATGATCACGCGCTACGACGACTTCCTCTACCTCGACTGGCGGCTGGCCCTGGTCAGCGAGGCCGGCGTCAGGTGGGACTGGTGAGGGCGCCGCGCTCGATCGCCGCGGCCGCGCTCGCCTTGGGGCTGGCCGGATCCGCCTGCATCGGCACCACGCCCGAGGAGGAGGCGGCCGACCGCGCCGGCCCCGATGACGGCGACGAGGGGCCGACCCATCGCCCCGGGCAGCCGTGCCTCGCCTGCCACGGCGCGGACTACACCCCGGGCGGACAGGTGTTCGCGGTGGCCGGCACGGTCTACCTGCGCGCCGACGATGACCGCGGCCTGCGGGGCGCCCACGTCGAGATCACCGACGACGACGGGGCGGTCCTCGACGTGGTCACCAACGAGACTGGCAACTTCATGATCTCGGTCGGGGGCGGCGGCGGCCAGGAGGACGGCTGGCTTCGCGCGCGAGAGGCCCCGGTCTTCCCGCTGACCGTGCGGGTCTACCGCGGCGACGGCGAACAGCCGATGCGGAGCGTCATCCACCGCGAGGGGAGCTGCGCGGTCTGCCACTCTCGAGACGGCGTCGGCGCCGTCTCGGTCGGCAAGGTCTTCCTGGAGCGGGAGCCATGAGACGCCTCCTCGCCGGGCTGGCCGCCGCGCTCGCGCTCGGCTCCGCCGCATGCGCCTACGACGACCCTGGCATGGTCCCGCTCGACCAGCTCGATCAGCAAGCCTTCACGCGCGACGTCCAGCCGATCTTCGAGGCGCGCTGCGCCACGCTCGACTGCCACGGGGTCGAGGGCCGCCCGCTGCGGCTCTACGCCGAGACCGGGCTGCGGCTGCGCGATGACCTCCGCGATCTGCCCATGACCGACGAGGAGGTGATCGCCAACGTCCGCTCTGCCGAGGGAGTCGACCCCGGCGCGAGGCCCGACCTCAACCTGATCCTGCGCAAGCCGCTGGCCGAGGCGGCCGGGGGCGTCCAGCACGAGGGCGGCGATCTGTGGCTGTCTCGCGACGAGCCACAGGCCGCCTGCGTGGTGGCGTGGCTCGCCGGCCAGAGCGAGCTGGACGCGGTGCGCGACGCGTGCATCCGCGCCGGCACCGAGGTCGCTCTTCCGCCGCCCCCTGAGTAGCCGACGAAGGCCCGAAGAACGCTGAAGGTGAAGCGGGGCCGGCTCAGTCGCCGGTCTGGTCGGGCGCGGGTGAGCTGACCCGGGCGAGCGCGCCGGCCGGGAGCCAGCCGCTCGCGCCGCTGGCCAGGGTCACGCGATCCCAGGCGTCGCGCTCCTCGATCACGGTGGTCTCGGCGCCGGCCGGGACCGGCTCGGCCAGGACGGCGGGGGCGCCCGGGTGATCGGCGGCGCGGAGGACCACACCGTCGGACACGACGACCGCGTCGCCGGACAGGTCCGGCTCGGCGACGAGCGAGCCCCACATGGCGAGCGCGACCAGGGCGGGGACGGCGGCGAGGCCGCGGCGGAGGCGGGCGCGGCGGGCGCGGCCGAACGGGAAGAGGAGCAGGACGAGCAGCGCGTACGCGGCGGCGGCCAGGAGGTGCTTCTGGGGCGTGGTCATCCGGCGGTGCCAGAAGAGCAGCGTGTCGACCGCGCCGCCCTCGTCGCTGGCGGCGGCCCAGCCGGGCAGCTGGGCGCGGACCCAGGCCAGGTTGACCCTCGCCCGCTCGAGGCCGGGATCGAGGCGGAGCGCGCGCCGGTAGGCGAGCACCGCGCTGCCGAGGTCGGACGCGCCGAGCGCGGCGTTGCCCCAGTCGGTGAGGAGCTCGGGGCGATCGGGCGAGCCGAGCGCGATCGCGCGGTAGAGCGCCTGGGCGTGGCCGAACGCGCGCGTCCGGGCCGCGCGATCGGCCTGGCCGAGCGCGGACTGGTACGCGCCGCGCGCGTCGGTCACCGGATCGGCGGCGGCGGCGAGCGCGGTGCCGGCCACGGCGGTGGCGAGGCCGCCAGCGAGGAGCGCGATGGCGAGGCCGGCCGCTCCGCCCGCTCCGCCCGCTCCGCCGGCGCTGCCGCTGCCGCCGTCGCTGCGCTCGCGCCAGGCCGCGGCCTGCTCGCGCACTCGCGCGCACAGATCGGCGGGGAGCAGTGCCGCGGCGCTGGTCGGGTCGAACGCGCGGTTCTCGAGATCCGCCACCAGGCCGTCGGCCAGGTTGATCGGCCGGCCGCTCGCGCGCAGGAGCGCGCGCAGCGCCGCGACGATGGCGGGGCTCGCCTCGCGGGCCGGCGCCGACCGAGCGAGGTCGAGCGCCCGATCGAGGTCGCCGCGCGCCGTCCGGCTGGCCGAGCCGATCGCCCCGCGCCGGCGCAGGCGCCGCCGGGTCAGGCCGAACGCGAGGAGGAGCGTGGGGGCGCCGTACAGGGCCAGGACGATCGGCCGGGCCGACGCCATGGTCCACGGCCGCCGCATCGTGCGATCCGGCGCGCTCGGCGACAGGTCGGCTCCGGTGCCGGGCGCGACCTCGGGCGCCGGGCGGCGGGACTTGCCGGCCTGCTCCGGCGCGCTGGCCATGACGTCTCCCGCGCCGACCGCGCGCGCGCCGGTCACGCTGAGCGCGACTGCCTGGCTGGTCGCCACCTCGTAGGCCCGCTTGGCCGGGTTCCAGAACGCGAACTGGATCGGCGGGACCTGGTTGACCGGGCGCAGCAGGCGCACGGTGACCGCGAAGCGCTTGGCCTTGCCGTCCTCGATCACCTGGCCGGTCGGCTTGCCGGTCGGCACGCCGAAGTCGGCGCGCGGCAGCCCGCCGGCGCCGCCCAGGTCGGGCAGCCCGACCCCTTCCAGGTGGCCGGCGCCGCGCACCACGATCTCCAGCTCGATCGGATCGCCGACCCGGACCACGGTCTGGCTGGCGCGCACCTCGATCGAGAAGCCGACCCCGACCGCGCCGGAGAAGCCGGGCGGCTGGCCCTGGGCCGGCAGCGGGGTGACCTCGATCGTGCGCGCCTGGTCCTCCGCCTTGAAGAACTCGGTCCGCGCGGTCCGGAAGCCGAACGAGTCGCGACCGTAGCCGGTCGGCAGGCGCGCGGTGACCCGCGCGGCCGGCAGGTCGAAGCGACCCGGCCGGAGCGGCGTCACCTGCGCGGTGAAGCGAAAGCGGGTGTACTGCTTGCCGTCCAGCTCGGCCGGCTCGCGGGTGAACGGCAGCTCGATGTCGCGGCCGCCGATCGAGAACGGGATCGCGTCGCGGTCGCCGGGCCGGTGCGCCGGCGCCGCGATCTCGAAGTCCTCGGGCCGGTCGAAGATCGGGATCGAGAAGCTGGGGTCGTCGGGGTCGGCGTCGAGGTACCAGTCGACGGTGAGGTCGAAGGTCTCGCCGATGGCGAGCGGGCGACCCGGGAGGCCGAGCCGCACCGCCATCTTGTCGGTGCCGCCCAGCTCGCGCACGTTGAAGCGGCCGGACCGGGTGGTCGCGCTCCGCTTGCCCTGCGACACCTTCACCGAGGGGACCTGGTAGCTGCCGGCCTTGTCGCACTGGACCTGGAAGCGGTGGACGAAGGTGACCTCGCGCGACTCGCTGCGCCGCCCGTTCACGATCGAGATGGAGCTCGACACCGACGGCGATGCACCGAGCGAGGTCACCTTGCAGCCGGCCACCTGGAACGCGGCGACCTCGGGGGTCGGGCTCTCCTCGAAGCCGTCGTCGGTGACCGACAGGACGAACGGGCTGCCGGCGTAGATCTGCCGGCTCTCGACGCTCACCTGCGCGCTCTGGGCGCGCGCGCTGGCCGGAATCAGCCCGGCGAGCGCGAGGGTGAGCGCAGCCGAGATCGCGGCGACGGTCGCGAGACGTCTCATCACCAGTCCTTGTCCACCGGGTCGGGCCGGGCCTGCTTGCGCTCCTCGCGCTCGCGGCGGCGCTCGGCCTCGCGGTCGCGGATCGACTGCAGGCGGCGCTCTGCCTGCTGGGCCGAGACCTTCTCGTCGGGAGACGGAGACTTCTCGCCCTGCTGGCCGCTCTTGTCCTTGTCCTTGTCCTTGTCGCCGCCCTGGTCCTGCTTCTGATCCTTGTCCTTGTCCTGCTTGGGCGGCTCGAGCAGGCGGATCGCCTCGTCGAGGTGATCGAGCGCCGCGACCTGGGCGGTCACGCCGGGGGTGAGGTCGGTCGACTGGGTGCCGATCGCGTCGCGCGCCTCGCCCAGCACGCGGGCCGCGTCGGCCATCTGCTCCTGGGCGCCGCGCACCTCCTCGGTCGCCTTGCGCATGTTCTCGGCGGCCTCGGCCGCCTTGGGATCGGCCTGGCCTGCCTGGCCTGCCTGGCCTGCCTGGCCTGCCTGGTCGGCCTGTTTGGCCAGCGCGTCGGCCAGCATCTGCGCCACCTGGGCGTGCTCGCCCTCGGCGTCGGCCAGCGGCGGCACGCTGCGGTCGCGCGCGTCCTCGGCGGCGGCCTGGGCGGTGGCGGTCTTGTCGTGGGTCTCGCCCTGGCGCTCGCGCAGCTCCTTGAGCCGCTCGATGAGGGTGAAGAACAGGCGGCGGAGCTCGTCGAGCTGGTGGAGCGCGTCCTCGGCGCTGGCCTTGGCCCTGGCTCCGCCGCGCGCGCCGCCGCGCAGCTCCTGGCCGAGCCGCGCGAGGGCGGCCTCGGCGCCAGCCCGCGCCTTTTCGGCCCGGGCGAACAGCTCGTTTCGCGAGGCCGCCTGCTCATCGGCGGGCGGCTGGCCTGGCTGCGCGCCGGGCTGTCCGGGCTGCGCGCCCGGCTGTCCTGGCTGCGCGCCCGGCTGTCCTGGCTGCGCAGCTCCTGCCTGCGCCGCCGCCTGCGCTGCCTCCGCCTCCGCCTTCGTCTTCTCGTCGGCGAGCAGCCCGGTCAGCCGCTTCACCCGCTCGAGATTGCGCGCCGCGCCGTCGGTGACGAGGCGGCTGCGCTCCTCGCCGGCCAGCTTGGTGGCCTCCTCGTTCTTCGGGTCGAGCAGCCCGACCAGCTGGGCCTCCTGCCCGTAGGCCAGCTCGATGAGCTGGCGCAGCCCGGCGAACAGCTCGATCGCGTGGAACAGGGCGTCCTCGGCCTCGGCCTGGTGCGGCCGCGCCGCGCCCACGCTCCTCCCACCCAGCGCGTCGACCGACGCCTTGATCGCCGCGATCGCGCGGTCGAGGTGAGGCAGCGCCTCGCGCGCCGAGCTCTGCACCCGCGCCATCTCCGGATCGGGCGCCGCCTGGGCGCCGCCCTGCGCGCCGGGGTCGGGCGCCGGTGCCTGCGACAGCGCTTCGAGCCGCGCGCGCACCTCGGTGGCGCGCTCGCCGGCGTCCTTCTCGCCCTGGGCCAGGATCTCGGCGGTCAGCCACGGCGGCGGCCCGGCCGGCGAGCCCTTCAGGCTGATCTTGCCGGCCTGCAGCTTCTCGAGCAGCTCGGTGCCCATCGACGTCTCGCGCTGATCGCCGGCCACTCGCTGCAGCACCGACACGGGATCGAGCAGCTGCTCGCGCGCGCGCTTCCACCTGGCCAGCGCCGCGTCGCCGCGGCCGTGGGCGACCTGGCCCTCGAGCCGGCGCAGCGCCAGCCGCACCTCCGCCGCCGCTTGCCGGCCGGCGTCGGTGTAGTCGGTCATCGCCTCCAGCCCGACCAGGCGGCCGCGCTGCTCCGGGCTGCGCTGGTCCTCGGCCACCGCCTGGATGGTCGCCTCCTCGTCGGCGGCCAGGTCGGCGATCGCCCCCGCCTCGGCGCCGAGCTGGCGCTCGGCGGTGGCGATCCGGTCGAACTCGCCGCGGAACCCGACCGGATCCGACGCGGCGCCGGCCTTGCCGATCTCGCCGAGCAGCGCGCGCACCGAGGCGAGCACCCCGCGCTGGTCCTCGACCAGCCGATCGAGCCGCGCCTCCAGCTTGCCCTCCTCGCGGCCGAGCTTGTCGGTCAGCACCTGGATGCGGCGCAGCACCACCTCGAGGGTCTGGCGCGCCTCGCGGTCGTCGGGATCGAGTCGGACCGCGTCGCGCAGCCACGACGCCCCCTGCCGGTAGAGATCGATCGCGTGCTCGGCCTCCTCCTCGCCGAGCGATTCGGCGTGGCGGGCGTGGGCCAGACCGAGGTGGTAGGCGGCCCGCTCGCGCAGCTCGTCGTCGCCGCCGGCGTGGTCGCGCGCGGCCAGGAGCTGCTTCTCCGCGTCCTCGAACTTCTTGGCCGCGAGCGCGGCCAAGCCCTGTTTGTGCTCGACCCGCGCGCTCGAGCGCGTGCCGCCGCACGCCGCCAGCGACCCGATCGCCGCGACCATCACCGCCCGACCGATCCTGGGCCGGCTCACGACCGCTCCCCTCCGCGCAGCAGGCGATCCGGCGCGCCGCCCAGGTAGCCGACCGCGAGCAGCATCGCCAGCGCGCCGAGCACGAACCACGGGTAGCGCTCGACCGGGACCGGCCGGGCCGCGGCGGTGGCCGACGCCTGCACGATCGGGGTGACGTGCTCGGCGACGATCGACTCGAGGTCCAGCGCCGCCGTCCCGGCCGGGACGTACGCGCCGCGGGTGGCGAGCGCGATCTGGCGCAGCAGCTCGCCGTCCAGCTTCGACACCACCGGCGGGCCGCCCGGGCCGTCGGTGACCACCGAGCGGGCCCCGGTGGCCGGATCGGTCACCGTGATCTGCCGGCCCTCCTCGCTGCCGAAGCCGATCGCCACGATGCGCACCCCGGCCGCGGCGGCGGCCTTGGCCACCTCGAGCGGGCGCGAGTCCTGGTCCTCGCCGTCGGTGATGAGCAGGATCACCCGCGCCCCGCCCTGGCCGAACGCCTGCATGGCGCGGCGCAGGCCGTCGCCGATCCGGCTGCCGCCGCGCGCCGCGCTGCGCGTGTCCACCGCGCTCAGCACCAGCTGGAAGAAGCCGTGGTCGGGGGTGAGCGGGCAAAGGACGGTGGCGCGCCCGGCGAACGCGACCAGGCCGACCCGGTGGCCTTCGAGCCTGTCGACCAGCGCGCCGATCTCCGCCTTGGCCCGGGCCAGCCGGCTGGGCGCCGCGTCGTCGGCCAGCATGCTGCGCGACACGTCGAGCACCACCATGATGTCGGCCGCCACCCGCCCGCTCGC
>Ga0193753_10004070_pt1 | contig 10587 bp, 6 predicted proteins | sample H1c2metaG_FD_144925 | JGI IMG/M metagenome (GOLD analysis project Ga0193753, IMG submission 144925) | Soil microbial communities from a riparian zone of the East river system, Colorado, United States - H1c2 | ecosystem: Environmental > Terrestrial > Soil > Riparian zone | place: USA: East River... | reverse complement strand
CGCGCTGCATCACCATTTCCACGCCGTAGTCGAGCCCGACTGGCAGGCGGCCGGCGGTGCGCGCGCCGATCGTCGTCTGATTGAGGGTGCCGAACGGTCCGAGCTCGCTGGGCAGGTTCACGTCGCGGCGATAGATGACGTAGGGCTCGACCGTGGCTTTCGGGATCAGCTTGGTGGTCGTGGCATACGCGCCGCCCAGGCGGTTGCCGTTGCCGCTCTTGTCGAACTCGCCGGGCAGGCTGCGCACGAGTGAGGCCGCAAACACGTCGACCTGGAATGCCTTGGCGCGCAGAATCCCACGCGCTGCGTCCCATGTGCGTCCGGTGTTCACCCAGGCGAGGTGACCGAGCAGCCGCTGTTCACCGAAGGCGAGCTCCTGACGACCGAGCCGCAGCGCGACCGGCGCCTTGGCGCTGCCGACGTCGGCAAACGCCGCGCGCAGGTCGAACGGCCCGCGGAACGGCGCGGTGGTGGGACCAACCGTCTTGCCGGCCACGCGCGCGTCCTGCACGTTGGCTTGAAACGACAGCCACGCGTTGGGCGTGACCGTCGCATTGAACCGCACGCGGCTCAGGGAGTACTCGTCGTCGCGGCCCTCAACGAACCCCGAGTTCTGAAAGCCTTCGACGCGTTCGCGGAATTCGGCGCGGACGCGCAGCCACGCCGGCAGCTTCTGGTTGGCGCGATTGAATATGGGGACCTTCTGCGGTACCTGCACCTGCGCTGCGGCGGCCCCCGTCTGGCTGGCGCTCGCGGCCGCCGGCTGCTGCGCCGTGTTTGCCGCCTGCTGCGCAGGGCCTGCCTGGTCCGCGGCTACCGAGAAGGGGATTCCGAACAGCAGTGCCGCGGACCAAAGCAACCTGCGGGTCCGGGACGCACCGGTCGAGCTGTACATCCGAGTCTCTCCTCATACCCGCGAGACGGTGCGCGTCACGCGGTACAACAGTCGGTGACCGTGGAGAGGCGTCTGGGCCTGAGAACAGGTGCGTCGGGGCCGAGCTCACGTCGGAGTAAACGCTGGTAAGCGTCGTGCGGGCGTCGAGGCCGTTGCATCCCACGAGAGCAAGGACCGTTCCGCCAACCAATTCCGCGTGCTCCACGCGGATCGGCTCAGCGCTCCCGGGCCTCTGGTTCATACCAGGCTCGACGTTTCCCGTTCGCCAGACCTGCTCGGCAGTGGACGAGAATAGCCCACAAAATCGTGTTGAGAGACTTCATTACTTACAGTTTGGTGGTCGACTGAGCGCGCGCCCTTCACTGGCCGGCATGGGATGCGCCGCCCGCCTTGCCGGACCAAGGAAACGTTCCGTAATTGCGCGCGTGAGCTGCACGCGCCATGCGCGGGGCGGCCGATCCTCCAGCCCCGTCGCAGCCGCAACATCTGTGAATACAGTGCTCTACGTGCCTGCCGCGACCGCATATCCGGGGTGGCGGCCCTGTGAGATCTAGCACTTAGCGGCCCTCGGGCCGTTAGAGTCAATTTTGTCGTAATGGCTGTGTGTGGTTACGCCAGTGTCCCTAGTCACCCCCTTGTTGAATGCCGGGATGCTGCGTATATTCGGAGTGGGCCCTCACGCCGTGTGCGGGGGGACCTAGTGCCCGCCCCTGCCGCCGGGCTGCGCCTCCCACCGGGGCGCATGAGAACGACCGCGCTCCTTGTCGAGCCACTGAATGTGTCACGCGCTGCGACGCGCCGCGCGCGTAGCCCGTGCATGGTTCGTCAGGGGAGTGTCCGTGTCGACATCGTTACCGCTGCTCAAGCGGGCCACTGAAGACGGCGTCACCTTCGCGCTCACGAAGCGCGCGCCCCCGGTCGCTCTGGTGCCACGGCGCTCTACTGGTCCGGTACCCCTCGTCGACCGCATGCCCACACGCGCGCTGGAGGAGGGCGAGCAGTACCGGTTTCACTTCGACATGGGCAGCTGCATCGGGTGCAAGTGCTGCGTCGTGGCCTGCAACGAGCAGAACGGCAATCCGGCCTCGATCAACTGGCGGCGTGTCGGTGACATCGAAGGCGGCTTCTTCCCGAGCGTCGCCCACACCTACTTGTCGATGGGCTGCAACCATTGCCTGGAGCCGACCTGTCTCGCAGGCTGTCCCGTCGACGCCTACACGAAGGAGCCGATCACCGGCATCGTGCGGCACAGCGCCGACGCGTGCATCGGCTGCCAGTACTGCACGTGGAACTGCTCCTACGGCGTGCCGCAGTACAACCCCGAGCGCGGTGTGGTGGGGAAGTGCGACATGTGCCACGGCCGGCTGGAGGTCGGGGAGGCACCGGCGTGCGTGAGCGCATGCCCCGAGGGCGCGATCCAGATTGAGATCGTGAACACCGGAGAATGGCGCGCCGCCGTCGCGGCGTTTGCCGGCGCGACTGGAGTGCCCGGTCCCGACGGCAGCCTCTCCACCACGCGCGTCACGCTGCCGGCGAACCTGCCGCCCAACACGAGCCCGCGCGATGCCACGCACGTCGTGCCGGCCGAGGCGCACTGGCCGTTGGTGGTGATGACCGTGCTGACACAGCTTTCGGTAGGCGCCTTCGCCACTATCTGGCTGCTGCAGCTGCTGGGCGCCGGCACGCGCCTGGGCGCCGCGGCGATCGGCTCACTGCTCGTCGGCGGCCTCGCGCTGGCCGCCTCGACGATGCACCTGGGCCGGCCTATTCATGCCTATCGGGCGATCCGGATGTGGAAGCGCTCGTGGCTCAGCCGCGAAGTGCTGCTCTTCGGGGCATTTTCGAACGTGGCCGCGCTTTACGCCGCCGCGCTATGGTTTGGCCTTCCGGGCGGCGTCCTGCTCGGCGCGCTCACTGTCCTGCTCGGCGTCGCCGGTGTGACGGCGAGCGCCTATATCTACCGCGTGCCGGCGCGGCCAGCGTGGAACACGCCCTACACGCTGGTGCAGTTCAACCTCACCGCAGCCCTGCTGGGCCCGCTGTTCGCGGCCGCCATCGGCGCCGGCGACAGGAATTGGCTCGCCCCCGTGGCGGCCGGCATGGGCATTGCCCTCGGCGTGCTGCTCGCCCTTCGCTTCTTGCGCCTGATTGCGGCGGAAAGCCTCGAGCTGCGCGGCTCCGCCCGTCTCCTCTCGACCGTGCTCAAGAGCCGGCTGGTTGCGCGCGGCAGCCTCCTGGCCGTTGGCGCGGTGATGATGCCGCTGCTCATCGCGAGCCGCCCCGAACTATCCACGCTCGCCGGTGCGGTGCTGATGGCCGCGGCGCTGGTGCTGGCCGCGGCCGGCGAAATCCTCGGCCGCTACCTGTTCTTCGTCAGCGTGGTCCCGCGGCAGATGGCGGCGCCCTACCTCCCCGCCGCAAGCGAGGCCGCATGACGCTCAAGCAGATGCTCGGGCTCGATACGCGCGCCGAGCGCTACGCCTACGGAAACGACCCGGTGGCGGGGTACACGTCGGCGCAGAGAGTGCCCGACAAATGGGTGTCGACGACCTGTGGGTACTGCTCCGTCGGGTGCGGCATGTTCATCGGCGTGAAGGACGGGAAAGCGGTCAGCGTCCGCGGCAATCCCGATCACAAGGTGAACCGGGGCCTGCTCTGCCCGAAGGGCCTTTCAGAGCATCACACGATCCGCACCGACAACCGGGCGCTCTACCCGACGATGCGCCAGGGCAAGACGTTCTCACGTGTGAGCTGGGACCACGCCTTGACGACGATGGCCACGAAGTTCCGCGACGTGCAGGCTCGCTATGGCCCTGGCGCGGTCGGCGTGATCAGTACGGGCCAGCTCGTCACCGAGGAGTTCTACGCGCTCGGCAAGCTCGTGCAGCTCGGCCTGGGCACGTCGAACTACGACGGCAACACCACGCTGTGCATGGCGACGGCGGTGCAGGGCTACAAGCGCTCATTCGGCAGCGACGGGCCGCCGGGCACCTACGAAGATCTCGAGAAGGCCGACGTCGTCATCCTGATTGGCGCCAACATCGCCGAGAACCATCCGCTCCTGTGCTGGCGCCTGCGCTCCAATCCCGCGACGACTCTCATCGTCGTGGACCCGCGGGTGACGAAGACGGCGATGATGGCCGACCTGCACCTGCCGCTGCGTCCGCGATCGGACCTCGCGCTCATCAACGGCCTGATTCACGTGGTCATCGAGCACAACTTCGTGAACCGCGAGTACGTGGAGCAGCACACGTCGGGTTTCGACGCGCTGCGGGACGCGGTGAAGAGCTACACGCCCGAGTACGTGGCCGAAATCACGGGGCTCTCACCGGAGGTGATCGTCCGCACCGCCTGGCTCTATGCCCACGCCAAGGCGGGGTTCATCGGCTGGACGATGGGCGTCAACCACAGCACGAAGGGCACTGAAACCGTCAACGCGATCAACAACCTCGCCTTGATCACCGGCAATATCGGCCGCGAAGGCGCCTCGCCCTTCTCGATTACGGGGCAGTGCAACGCGATGGGCACGCGCGAGGCCGGATTCGCGTCGATCATGCCCGGCTACCGCAAGTTCGAAAACGCCAAGGATCGCGAGGAGCTGGCGGGCATCTGGAACGTGCCCGTCGAGCGCATCCCAACGGCCCGCGGCCTGGCCTACCCCGACATCATCGAGGCGGCGCTCGAGAAGAAGATTCGCGCGCTGTGGATCATCGCGACCAACCCGATCGTGTCGTTCCCGAACCTCGGGGCGATGACGCAGGCGCTGGAGAGCCTCGAGTTCCTGGTCGTCCAGGACGGGTATCACCCGACACCCACCTCGGCATTCGCGCACCTGATGCTGCCGGCCGCGATCTGGGGCGAGAAGGAAGGCACCTACACGAACTCCGAGCGTCGCGTCAGCAAAGTGAACCGCGCGGTGCCGCCGCCCGGAGAGGCGCGCACCGACTTCGACATCTTTCTCGATTTCGCGGGCGTCCTCGGCGTGAAAGACGAGATTTTTCCCGGGTGGGCCAAGCCGGTCGACGCCTTCGAGGAGTGGAAAAAGGTGTCCGCGGGCCGGCTCTGCGATTACTCGGGCATGACCTACCGCGACATCGAGCACCACGGCGGCATCCAGTGGCCCTTCCCGGCCGGCGCGACCGGCGCGGGGCAGACCCGGCGCCTGTATGCCGAGGGGCAGTTCCAGACCGATGACGGGAAGGCACGGCTCATTACCGCGGACTGGGAGCCGTTCCCGGAGCAGCCCAACGGAGAGTTCCCGCTCGTGCTGAACACCGGCCGGACAGTGGAGCACTGGCACACGCGCACCAAGACCGGCAAGGTGCCGATCCTCGAGCGGCTGTCTCCGAATGCGTGGGTCGAAATGAACCCTCGCGATGCGCGGACGTTGCGGCTCAAGCCGCAGGACAAGGTGGACGTGGTGTCGCGCCGCGGCCGGGTGCGCGGCGTGGAGCTGCGGGTCACGGAAACTGTCGCGCCCGGCCAGATCTTCGTGCCCTTCCACTACGCCGAGGCCAACGCGAACCAGATGACGCAAAGCGCCTTCGATCCGTTCTCGCGCGAGCCCAACTACAAGCAGTCGGCGGTCCGTGTGGAACGCACCGTCGAGGGAGGGGCGCCATGAAGCGGCTGATCGTCGTCGGCAACGGCATGGCGGGCATGGCCTGCGTCGAGCAAATCCTGAAGCATGACAAGCGCTTCGCGATCACGGTGTTCGGCGACGAGACCCACGTCAACTACAACCGGATCATGTTGTCGTCGGTCCTGGCCGGCGAGAAGGCGGCCGACGACATCGTCATCAACGGGCGCGACTGGTACCAGAAACACGGCATCGATCTACGCGTCGGCGTCCGCATCACAGACGTCGACCCCGAACAAAAGACGGTGACCGGCAACGACGGCAGCGTCACGCCGTACGACGTGCTGCTGCTCGCCACTGGCAGCAACGCGCTCATGCCCCCGGTGCAGGGCCTCGACAAAGACGGCGTCTTCGCTTTCCGCACGCTCGACGACACGCGTGCGCTGCTCGAGCGCTCGGGCAAAGGCACCAAGGCCGTCGTCATCGGCGGCGGCCTTCTCGGGCTCGAGGCTGCGCGTGGGCTCCAAGTGCAGGGCTGCGAGGTCACCGTCGTCCACCTCATGTCCACGCTGATGGAGCGTCAGCTCGATCCGGACGGCGGGCAGTACCTGCTGGGCAAGATGGAAGACCTCGGGGTCAAGGTGCTGCTGGGCCGAACCACCACCGCGATTCTGGGCAACGGACACGTGGAAGGCGTGGCGTTGTCGGACGACAGCATCGTCGAGGCCGATCTGGTCGTCGTCGCTGCCGGCATCCGTCCCAACGTCGAGCTCGCGCAGAAGGCCGGCCTCGCAGTGAACCGCGGCGTGCTGGTCAACGACTACATGGAGACGTCTTCCGACGACATCTTCGCCGTGGGTGAGTGCGTGGAGCACGCCGGCGTGTGCTACGGCCTGGTGGCGCCGCTCTTCGAGCAGGGCAAGGTGCTTGCGGCGACGATGACCGGCAACCGCGGTCCCACCTACACGGGCACGGTGCCGGCGGCCAAGCTGAAGATCATGGGGGTCGACGTGTTCTCGGCCGGCGACTGGAGCGAGCAGAACGCCGAGCCTGTGCGTTACGAGGACCGCGCGCTCGGTGTCTACAAGAAGCTCACCGTCCGCGACGGCAAGCTGGCGGGCGTGATCCTGGTCGGCGATACCTCCGACAGCCATCGCTACATGGACTGGCTGCGCACGTCCGCCGACCTCACGAGCCAGCGCAAGCATCTGCTCTTCCCGCCGCCCTCGGCCGATGCCGGCCTCGATGTGGCCGCGATGGCCGACAACGCGACGATCTGCGGCTGCGTCGGCGTGACGAAGGGCACGATCATCGAGGCGATCCACGAGAAGGGCGTCAATACGATGTCCCAGCTCAAGGAGTGCACGCGCGCGAGCACCAGCTGTGGCAGTTGCACGAGCCTTTGTCAGGACCTGCTGCGTGCGGTGGCCCCTGAGTTCGAGGAGGAGCACAAGCGCGTCATCTGCGCATGCCTGCCGTTTGCCGAGGACAAGCTGCGCGACATCTTGCGCAGCCAGCGCCTCAAGTCGGTGCAGGAAGTCCTCGACATCTACGGCAACGGCATCGGCTGCGAGGTGTGCAAGCCGGCGCTCAGCTACATGGTTGACATGCTCTGGTGCGGGGACCACGACGAGGATCGCTCGGCGCGCTACATCAACGATCGCGTGCACGCCAACATCCAGAAGGACGGCACGTTCTCGGTGATCCCGCGCATCCGCGGCGGCGTGACCAGCCCGGACGAGCTGCGCCGGATTGCCGACGTCGCAGACAAATATCACGTGCCGATGGTGAAGATCACCGGCAGCCAGCGCATCGACCTGCTGGGCGTGAAGAAGGCCGACCTGCCGAGCGTGTGGGCCGACCTCGGCATGCCGTCGGGGCAGGCCTACACCAAGGGCGTGCGCATGGTGAAGACGTGCGTCGGCACGGAGTTCTGCCGCTTCGGCACGCAGGATTCGACCGGCGCGGGCATCGAGATGGAGCGGCGCTTCGAGCAGCTGTTCACGCCGCACAAGGTGAAGATGGCCACGGTCGGCTGCCCACGCAACTGCGCCGAAGCCACGGTGAAAGACATCGGCCTCATCGGCCAGGAGGGTGGCTGGCAGGTCGTCGTAGGCGGTGCCGCGGGCAAGAGTGTCCGCAAGGCCGACCTGCTCATCACCGTCGAGACGACGGAGCAGGCGCTCGAGGCTTCGGAGCTGTTCTTCCAGTACTACCGCGAGAACGCCAACTACCTCGAGCGCACCTACGACTTCGTGGAGCGGCTCGGCATCGAGAAGGTGCGCAAAGACACGGTGTATGCGCCCGAGGCCGCGCGGCGCGCGCTCCTCGACCGGCTGCAGAAGTCGAAGGCTCGCGCCACCGACGCGTGGCTCGAAGGGCAGACGCCGAAGACGGCTACCCAGTTCATTCCCATTCAAGCCTTGGAGACGGTGTCGGTATGAGCGAGACACGGTGGATTCGCGTCACGGTGTGCGAGAACATCCCGCCCCGGGAAGGGCGGGCGGTGATGGTGGGCGAGCGCCAGTTGGCGCTCTTCAACCTCGGCGATCGCTTCTTGGCCACTGACGCGCAGTGCCCGCACAAGGGCGGCCCGCTCTGCGACGGCATCGTCACCGGTAACTCGGTGGTGTGTCCGCTCCACGCCTGGAAGGTGGACCTGGAGACCGGCGCGGTGACGCGGCCGTCCACTGCGATCACTGCGTGGAGACCTACCAGACCAAGGTGGACGACGGGGTCGTGAGCGTGCTCATTCCGATCGCCACGCGCGCAGAAGCAGCAGTGGAGGCGGCGTGAGCGGCATCGGTCTCACCAACATGAACCGGCGATCCGGATTTCTGGCGTCCGGCCACACACCCACGCTCGTCGCGGCGCTGCTGTACTTCGACGTCAGCTTCATGGCCTGGGTGCTGCTGGGGCCGATCGCGCCGTTCTTGCGAGAAGGCTTCGGGCTGTCGGCGACGCAGACCGCGCTGATCACGGCCATTCCCCTGCTTGGCGGGTCGCTCTTCCGGCCAGTGATGGGCCTCGTCGGCGATCGCATCGGCGGGCGGCGCGCGGGCCTCATCGGCATGGTGCTCACGCTGCTGCCTTTGTTCCTCGCGTGGCGCTTCGCCTCGGGCCCCTCGCATTTCTACGCGCTCGGGTTTTGCCTTGGAATCGCCGGTGCCAGCTTTGCCGTGGCGCTGCCATTGGTGAGCCGCTGGTATCCCCCTGAGTATCAGGGCCTCGCGATGGGCATTGCGGGCGCGGGCAACTCGGGAACGCTCCTGGCGACCCTCTTCGCGCCGCGGCTCGCCGAACGCTTCGGATGGGCGTCGATGTTCGGCTTCGCGATGATTCCGCTGGTGCTGGTATTCGTCGTGTTCGCGCTCTGTGCGAAAGACAACCCCAAGCCGCGCGTGGCGATGTCGGCCCGCGACTACAAGGCGGTCCTGCGTGAGTCCGACACGCTGTGGCTCGCGTTTCTCTACAGCCTGACGTTCGGTGGCTTCGTCGGTTTCGCCAGCTTCCTGACCACGTTCTTCCACGAGCAGTACCAGGTCTCGCGGGTGTCGGCGGGCGATTTTGCCACCATCGTCGTCGTGGCCGGCAGCTTCCTGCGCCCCGTCGGCGGCTGGCTTTCGGACCGGCTCGGCGGATACAAGCTGCTCGTGCTGCTGCTGGCGTCGTTTGCGGCCTGCCTGTGCATCGTCGCGACGGCGCCGCCGCTTCGGGTCACGGTGGCGGTGCTGTTCGTCGGCATGGGTGTCCTCGGGATGGGCAACGGCGCAGTGTTTCAGCTCGTGCCGCAGCGCTTTCCCGATCGCATCGGGCTGGTGACTGGAATCGTGGGGGCTGCCGGCGGATTGGGCGGCTTCTTTCTTCCCACTCTCCTTGGGATGACCAAGGACCTTACCGGCGGATATGGCGCCGGTCTGCTCGCGTGTGCCGGCGTGTTCGTTGCCGGCACCGTGGTGCTCCTGGAGCTCGGCGCACGGTGGTCGCAACGGTGGACTCCTGCAGCCGTGGAACGGGCTGGTATCTTCGCGTATCGCAGCGCCGAGCGCGTCGCGAGCGATGAATCGCCAGCCTAATAGCCTAATTAGTCGCTTTAACTGTTCCGGATCGACGATCATGGAATCACAATTCGTCAACCCTGTGTCCTCCGGCGGGCGCGCAGCCGCCACCAACTTCGACGTGACCGACAAGACCGACATCGACGCCCTGCACGAGATCGGCAGCCGCATCGCCGCGGCGGACCCGCTCCACACGGTGCTGAACCAGGTGGTGCAGTTCGTGTCGAGCATCCTCTCCTGCGACTCGGTCTTCATCTACGTCCTCGAAGGCGATGATCTCGTGCTGCGCGCATCGAAGCGTCCGCACGCCGACGTCGTCGACCGTCTCACCCTGCGCGTGGGCGAAGGCATCACGGGGTGGGTGGCCGAGCACCGGCAGCCGGTGGCGGTTGGCCGCCACGCGTTCGAAGACCCGCGCTTCCAGATCTTCAACGAGCTGCCCGAGGACCGCTACGAGGCGTTCTTGTCCGTGCCCGTGCTGTCGCGCGGCAAGCTCGTGGGCGTCATCAACGTGCAGCACATCGAGCCGCACGAGCACAGAAGCCGCGAGATTCAGCTGATTTCGATGCTGGGATTCTTCGTGGGCGCCGAGATCGAGATGGCGCGCCTCGAGGTGGAGAACGTGCAGCTCAACGAGCGCCTCGAAACGCGGAAGATCGTCGAGCGCGCCAAGGGCATCCTGCAGCGCGACCTCGCGATTACAGAAGAGGAAGCGCACCTCACGATTCAGCGTCAGAGCCGGCAGCGGCGCAAGTCGAAGAAGGAGATCGCCGAGGCGATCATCCTCGGCGACGAGCTGCGCAAAGCCAAGTAAGGCTCTAGGCTCTGGGCTCTCGGCTTTGGGGCTCTTGGCTTCCCTGACGCCCGGACAGTACGCATGTCATGCAGTTGGCAGGCGTACCCTCCGAGTGTTCTTCGTGAGCATTCAGGCCCAGAGCCCAGAGCCCAGAGCCTGTGGCGCAGCGGCCGTGTTCAACCGACCAGCACGGCCGGAACCCACTCTCTGAGGCTGTTGATCAGCCAGAGGCGCTCGGCGGACGCGAGGTCCTCCTTCG
>Ga0193753_10004069_pt1 | contig 10591 bp, 10 predicted proteins | sample H1c2metaG_FD_144925 | JGI IMG/M metagenome (GOLD analysis project Ga0193753, IMG submission 144925) | Soil microbial communities from a riparian zone of the East river system, Colorado, United States - H1c2 | ecosystem: Environmental > Terrestrial > Soil > Riparian zone | place: USA: East... | reverse complement strand
GCCACTCGTAGCGGGTGCCGTTGGGTGGCGGGTCGATCAGGCTGCGCCATGCGGCGACGCGCTCAACTACGGCGAGAAGGTCTCGAATTTCAGTAGCTTCCAGCGCTGCGCCGTCGATGCGGGCCTTGTCGAGGAGGATGGTGGGATCGAAGAGACCGCGAAACTCGAAGCTGCCGCCGCGAGTCAGCATGGCGCGCATCTCCGCGGTGCGCTGCTGCTGCTGGTCGATCCAGGCAAGATCGGCGGAAGGCTCGAGGGCCAGGATCCAGGCGCGCCCGAGGGGGGAGAAGGTACGGCCGGCGATGTGGTCGCGGAGACGTGGCCACTCCAGCGCCGTGGTGCTTGATTTGCGCAGCTGGAGGGGGATTATCGGGAGTAGTTCTGGCGAAATCACTTTCTTTATCGTACCCTCGCAGGGAACCGGATTGTGTGTGCGTGCGTAGCAATGAGAGCGCAGGGCCGGCGCCTTGGATGTATGGAGGTGTGAGATGGTCTGCAACACATGTGGCAGTTCCCTAACGAACGAGGTTCATTTCTGCCCTAAATGCGGGGCACAGGTGGTTGGCGTGCAGCCGATGTATGCTGCGTATCCCCCTCCGTCCGCGATGCCGGTTTACGGGCCTGCTCCACGGGTGCAGCGGAACCTGCAGATCGTGGGCGTTCTGTGGTGCGTGTTCGGGGTGTACCGAGTAGTCCAGGGACTGATCGGGATGTTCTTTCTTCGAGTTATGTCGATGCACGACGGCGCTGGCTGGTCGCACTGGGGGCGCTTCAATGGACCGTTCGGCCCTCCACCGTGGATGCACTCGGTGCTTCCAGTGGTCGCTGTCGTGACGGTATTGGCGTCGGCGCTGGCGTTGCTGGTGGGATTCGGCCTGCTGACGCGCCAGTCATGGGGTAGAACGCTCGCGATTGTCGTCGCGATACTGTCTCTGATTAAATTTCCGTTTGGTACGGCGCTTGGAATCTACACACTGTGGGTACTGGCGCCATCGGAGTCTGGCGCGGAGTACGAGGCCATCGTAGATCGCAGTTGAAGCGCCGATGCGGGTGGACTGCGCTATCGGAGGACTTGTGTGACAGGGTCGAATGGCGGGTGGGAAATGACTTTTGCCCGCCGCAACGTAAACTATATCCATGAATTTTCCTGTTACGCGGTTGCGGCGGCTGCGCCGGACGGAGGCAATGCGGTCACTTGTTCGAGAGACCCATCTGCACCCCGGAGCGCTGATCTATCCGCTTTTTATCTGCCCCGGCGAGGGTGTTCGCAAAGAGATTAGCTCAATGCCTGGCGTCTTCAACCTCTCCATCGATGAGGCGATGAAGGAGGCGGAGGCCTGCGCTGCGTTTGGACTCGGTGGACTGCTGCTGTTCGGCCTGCCTGCAGAGAAGGATGAGAAGGCAAGCGGCGCATGGGCAGATGACGGCATCGTGCAGACGGCGTTGCGGGCGTTCAAGAAGAATCGCGCTTTGGACTCGCTGGTGACCATTGCAGATGTATGCCTCTGTGAGTACACCTCGCATGGCCACTGCGGAGTCGTGGCGCGGGATGGCGATCACTATGAGATTGAGAACGACTCCAGCGTAGCGCTGCTGGCGAAGACGGCTGCCTCCCTGGCTGCTGCCGGAGCGGATATCGTAGCGCCGTCGGACATGATGGATGGCCGGGTTGAGGCGATCCGCGATGCGCTGGACAGGGGTGGGCACCAGCAGATCCCGGTGATGAGCTACGCGTCGAAGTTTTCGTCCGCGTTCTACGGTCCGTTTCGCGAGGCTGCGGATTCAGCGCCGCAGTTTGGCGATCGCCGCAGCTACCAGATGGATGGCGCAAACCTGCGCGAGGCCATGCGCGAGATCGACCAGGACATCGCCGAGGGCGCGGATATGCTGCTGATGAAGCCGGCGATGCCATATCTCGATGTAATTCGCGCGGCGCGGGAGCGGTACGATCTGCCGATGGGCGCGTATCAGGTGTCGGGCGAGTACTCCATGATGCATGCGGCGTTTCAGCGGGGCTGGCTGGAGCCGGAGCGCACGATGATGGAGTCGCTGACATCGATACGGCGGGCTGGCGCGGACTTTATCGTGACGTACTTTGCGAAGGATGCGGCGAAGGTGTTGGCTTAGGCAGGCTTGACAGACAGAGTAGGGTTATCGCAATGGCACGAATTGCAATCATCGGGGTGGGAGCAATCGGGGGTGTGATTGCCGCGTTATTGCAGCAGGCTGGCCATGAGTTGACCCTCTGTACGCGGCGGCCTTTGTCCGCGCTTTCGGTCGATACGCCAGAGGGCCGGGTCATCGTCAACACCACGGTTCTTACCAAACCTGCCGATGCGCGCGAAGTGGACTGGGCTCTGGTAGCGACCAAGGCTTACGACGTACCCGGCGCGGCGAAGTGGCTGGAAAGGCTGTGTGCCAGGGGCGCTCCGGTGGCTGTCCTGCAAAATGGAGTGGAGCATCGCGAACGATTTGCTCCCTATCTACCGCTGAAGTCCATCCTGCCCGTTGTCGTCGATTGCCCCGCGGAACGTCAGGCCCCGGATCATATTCGCCAGCGTGGCGTGATGCACCTGAAGGTGCCGGACAACGCCCTGGGGACAGCCTTCGTCGATTTGTTCGCTGGAACTCCCGCAGACGCCGCGGTTGTGTCCGATTTCCTGACGGTTGCCTGGAGAAAGCTATGTCATAACGCGGTGGGAGTGTTGCCGGCGCTTCTGCTGCAGCCAGCCGGAGTGATGCGCGGAGAGGCCATTGGCGAGGTAGCCCGGCAGATTATTCGGGAGTGCATCGCGGTAGGCCGGGCGGAGGGCGCGCAGCTTGACGACGAGATCGCCGATACCGTGCTGCAGGCCTATCGTTCGTCCCCTCCGGATTCCATCAACTCGCTCCATGCCGATCGGTTGGCGAGCCGCCCGATGGAACTCGACGCCCGCAATGGTGTCATCGTCCGGCTGGGCGAAAAGCACGGAATTCCTACGCCGGACAACAGCATGGCAGTCGCGCTGGTGGAGGCGATGGTCCAAAAAGTGCAATGAATCGCGAATCCTCTAAAATAAAAGTAGAAACGGAGATTCCTTTGGCAGACACGATCTACGACTTAGTGGTGGTTGGCGGTGGTCCGGCTGGATACACCTGTGGCATCCGAGCCTCGCAGTATGGACTGAAGACCGCGCTGATTGACGCAAATGAACGGCTTGGCGGAACCTGCCTGCTGTGGGGCTGCATCCCTACCAAAGCGATGCTGTTTTCGGCTGAGTTGTGGGACCACTTGAAGCATGCCGATCGCTATGGCATCGACGTGGCTGCCCCGAAGCTGAACTGGAAGGGCGTGCTGGCGCGCAAGGACGACGTCATCAGCCGGCACACCAAGGGCCTCGACTTCCTGATGAAGAAGAACAAGATCACCACCTTCAAGGGCTTCGGTCGCCTGACCGGACCGGCCAAGGACGGGATCCACACCATCGAGGTGAAGCTGGCAGATGGCAAGAGCGAGACCCTGAAGGCGAAGAATATCGTCCTCGCTACCGGCTCCGATGCGCGCATGCTTCCCGGCTACAAGCCGGACGCAACCATCCTGACGAACTACGAGATTCTCAAGATCGACCAGATGCCGAAGTCGCTGGTGGTCATCGGCTCGGGCGCGGTAGGCGTTGAATTTGCCTCGATCTTCAAGAGCTTTGGCGCGGAGGTCACCATCCTCGAGATGCTGCCGCGCATGGTTCCGGCCGAAGATGAAGACGTCAGCAAGGAGCTTCTGCGCCTCTTCAAGAAGCGCGAAATCGCCGTGAACCTGTCGGTGAAGGACACCAAGATCGAGAAGAACAAGGAAGGCGCGCTCGTCTCCTTTACCGACTCGAACGGCAAGCCGCAGACCAAGCAGGCGGAGAAGGTTCTGGTGGCGGTTGGCCGTGCGCCCCGCACCGCGGATATCGGCCTGGATAAGACGAAGATCGCCCCGGACCGCGGCTTCATCATGACCAACGAGTGGATGGAGACCACCGAACCCGGTATCTATGCGATTGGCGATATCGTTGGTGGACTGCCACAGCTTGCCCATGTCGGCTCGATGGCTGGGCTCGTCGTTGCGGCGAAACTCGCAGGCAAGTACGCCAAGCCGGTGAATCGGACCCGTATTCCAGGCTGCACCTACACCGACCCGCAGATCGCCAGCGTCGGCCTTACGGAGGCGCAAGCAAAGGAGAAGGGCTTCCAGGTCAAGGTTGGCAAATTCCCGTTCGTCGGCAACTCGAAGGCGACCATCGTTGATGCGCATGACGGCTTCGTCAAGGTCGTCTCGGATGCGAAGTATGGCGAGATCCTCGGCGTCCACATCATTGGGCCATACGCCACGGAGATCATCGCGGAGTGCGTCACCGCGCTTGAGCTCGAGGCGACCGTCGAGTCGATGATGTTCACGATCCATGCACACCCCACCGTGGCAGAGGCACTCCTGGATGGCTTCAGCAGCGTTGAGGGCATGGCGGTCAATGTTTAGGAGCAGTAAGGGTTAAAGAGCAGCCGGGCTCACACGCTCGGCTGTTCTCTTTTCACGCAATCGTAAGAATCGGCTTCAAAGAAATGCACATCAACCTTCTCCACCTCGGCCGCGTCCCCTACGCTGACGCTCTCGCCATCCAGCAGCAGGTCGTCGCCGCGCGCAAGCAGAACCTCATTGCCGACACACTCCTTCTCCTGGAACACCCGCCCGTCCTTACCCTCGGTCGTAACGCCCATCGCTCCAATGTGCTGGCCAGCGATGAAATGCTCGCCCAGCGCGGAGTGGAGCTGCACGAGATCAATCGCGGCGGTGACGTCACCTACCACGGTCCCGGCCAGCTCGTCGGCTACCCTATTCTCGATCTCCGCGGCGATCTTCCCGGCAAGAGAGGCCCGCATCTCGGCCCGGTCGACTACGTCCGGTTGCTCGAAGAGGTCCTCATCCGTACCTGCGGTGACTTCGGAGTGCTGACCCAGCGGATCCCCAGGCTCACCGGTGTCTGGACGATGGCGGGGGGAAGCATCGGCGAAAAAAAAATCGCCGCCATCGGCGTCCACGTCTCGCAGGGCGTCACCTCGCACGGCTTCGCTCTCAACGTCACGACGGACCTCCGCGACTTCGAATGGATCGTCCCCTGCGGCATCACCGATCGCCAGGTCACCAGCCTCGAACTGGAGGCTGACTTCGATCGTGAGCCGGATCGCCAGCCAACCATGGGGAACGCCCTCAACTCCGCCGCCCGCAACTTCGGACGCATCTTCGAGCGCCAGATGCTCTGGTGTAACTCCCTCGATGAGCTTCTTGCAACGCACGTTTAACGTGCACTCCGTTCGCTTACCGCACCGCTGCGGCCAACCTGCCCCGTACCGCCGTATAATCCCATACGAGTATGCTCGATTGCGCACCGGGCAGGAATGAGCTGGAAATTCAGCCGTCCGCACTGCAATTCAGGGAGAAGAAACGTTCATGCCGACTGAAGTAGTAATGCCCCAGATGGGCGAATCCATCACCGAAGGCACCATCACCAAGTGGCTCAAAAAAACCGGCGACACAATCCAGCGCGACGAGCCGCTCTTTGAAATCTCCACCGATAAGGTTGACGCCGAGATCCCCTCGCCAGCCGCCGGTACCCTCAAGGAGATCAAGATCGCCGAGGGAACCACCGTTCAGATCAACACCGTCGTCTGCACGATCGAAGAGGGTGCCTCCGCATCTGCGCCTGCCGCAGCCGCCCCCGCGAAGAACGAGACCGCGGCAGCCCCTGCAGCAGACACTGCCACACCCGCCGCCGTCGATACTCCAGCAGCCACCCAGGGAAATCCGGCTGAAGCCTCCATCGCGGCAGCAGGCACAGACACCGCAGCAGGCCCCGGGACTGAGGTGCTCATGCCGCAGATGGGCGAGTCCATCACCGAAGGCACCATCACCAAATGGCTCAAGAAGGTCGGCGATACGGTCCAGCGCGACGAGCCCATCTTCGAAATCTCTACCGATAAGGTCGACGCCGAGATTCCCTCCCCCGTCGCCGGTACGCTCTCTGAGATCAAGGTTCCCGAGGGCTCAACCGTTACCATCAACACGGTCGTCGCCGTCATTGGTGGTGCCGGTGGCGCTGCCGGCAAGGCTGCTCCTGCTGCTGCGGCTCCCACTGCCTCCGCACCTGCCGCCGCTGCTGCAACTCCGGCCCCCACAGCCTCGGCAACACAAGGCGAGCACGTTCGCTCCTCGCCGCTCGTCCGCAAGATCGCAAAGGACAACAACGTAGACCTCGCCCAGGTTCCCGGCACCGGAGCCTCCGGCCGCATCACCAAGACGGACATCGTCGGCCATCTGGAGCAGGGTTCGAAGCCCACCCCTGCAGCCGTCTCGGCCCCCGCCGCGTCAGCGCCGGCAGCAGCCAGGCCAGCCGCATCGCAGCCCCAGCCCGGTGAGCTCGTCCCCATGACGAAGATGCGCTCCATCATCGCCCAGCGTATGGTCGAGTCCAAGCGCACCAGCCCGCATGTTCACACCGTCTTCAAGGTGGACATGACCCGCATCGTCAAGCTGCGTGAGAAAGAAAAATCGAAGTACGAGCAGCGCAACGGCGTCAAGCTCACGTACATGCCCTTCATCACGCGTGCTGCCATTGTGGCGCTGCGCAAGCACCCCATCGTCAACGGCTCTATTGAAGGCGATGCTATCCGCTACAACAAGAACATCAACATCGGCATCGCCGTCGCGCTGGACTGGGGCCTCATCGTCCCCGTGCTCAAACAGACTGAGGAGAAGAACTTCCTCGGCATCGCCCGCGGCATCGTCGATGTAGCCGATCGCGCCCGCAACAAGAAGCTTGCTCCGGACGAGATCTCAGGTGGAACCTTCACCCTCACCAACTCCGGCATCTTCGGCGAGCAGTTCGGAACTCCCATCATCAACCAGCCGCAGAGCGCAATTCTGGGCATCGGCGGCCTCAACAAGGAAGCCGAAGTCCTGACTGACAAGGACGGTAACGACTCCATCGCCATCCGCTCCATCCAGCGCTTCACCCTCGGCTTCGACCACCGCATCGTCGACGGCGCCGACGCCGGTAAATTTATGTCCGACTTCAAGGCCTACCTCGAAAACTGGACCGAAGACATCGGGTAATCGCAGCCTCTCTAAACGACAAAGCGCGACAGACTTGAATGCAGTCTGTCGCGCTTTCTTCTTTCCGTTACAGCAAAGCCTTAGCACGGAGCACCAGCTCCACCGCCTCATCCGCAGTCTTCCCAACCGCCGACAGATGCCCCATCTTCCGCCCCTTGCGCGGGCGATGCTTCTCGTAAAGATGCACCCGCACTCCCGGCACCGCCAGCGCCTTATCGAACCGCGGCTCCTTCGCCGAGCCATCCGGCCCAATCCATAGATCCCCCAGCAGATTCGCAATCGCCGCCGGCTGCACAATATCTACCTCTCCGAGCGGAAGATCGCACACTGCTCGCACCAGTTGCTCGAACTGGCTTGTCACACAGGCCCGCGCACTGGCGTGATAGCTGTTATGCGGTCGCGGAGCCAGCTCGTTCACCAGCAGCTTGCCATCCTTCGTGCAGAACATCTCCACCGCCAGCACGCCCTCCAGTTGAAACGTATCTGCAATCGCCTCCGCGATACTTCGCGCCTCCGCCTCCATCGCGGCGGAGAGCGGCGCCGGCATTACGCTCCATGCCAGAATCTGTTCCTCATGGTGGTTCCAGGCCGCCGGATAAACCTTCACCTCGCCATTCGGAGCCCGCGCCACGAGAATAGAGATCTCCCGTTCCAGCTCGATTGCCTTCTCTGCCACGCCCGCGCCCTCACCCAGCGCTGCCCAGGCATTCCGCACCTCATCCTCGGCCACAACTCCGGCCACAGCTCCGGGCGTGAATCCCACCTTGCCCTGCCCGCGTCCGTCATAGCCGCCCGTAGCGCTCTTGCAGAAACATCTGCCGCCCAGCTCCCCAATCGCTACGCGCAGCTCCTCCAGCGACCGCACCGCGCGATACTCCCCTACCGGAAACCCATTCTTCCGCAGCCAGTTCTTCTGCTCAATCCTGTCCTGAATCACTGCCAGCATCGCGCCGCCTGGTCGCACCGGCGCAAAGGCTGCCGCCGCCTCCATGCTTGCCGCCGAAATCTGTTCAATCTCCAGCGTCACCACGTCGCACCCCCGCGCCAGGTTCGCCGCCTCCCGCGAGTCGTCCCATCCCGCCTCGATGCATCCATCCACCACAAACCTCGCCGGACAAGCCGGGTCAGGATCGAGCACAAGGATGCGGTATCCCATCCCACGCGCTGCCATCGCGGTCATTCTGCCCAGTTGCCCACCACCAAAGATTCCAATCGTCGCGCCCGGCAAAATCGGCTTTGCGGTACTCACGCGCCGTCCTCGCCGTCCCCAACCACCTGCGCCAGAACCTCGTCCCGCCGTCCCGCCCGCCATGCCACTAACTTCTCCCGCAACGCCGCATCCGTTGTGGCAAGCATCGCAATCGCCAGCAGCCCGGCGTTCATCGCGCCTGCCGCGCCAATGGCCAGCGTTCCCACGGGAATCCCTTTCGGCATCTGCACAATGCTCAGCAGTGAGTCCATGCCCTGCAGCGCGGTCGCCGCAATCGGCACGCCCAGAACCGGCACCACCGTCTTGGCCGCCAGCATCCCCGGCAGGTGCGCTGCGCCGCCCGCCCCGGCGATGATGACGCGCAGCCCACGCCCCACAGCAGCCTCGGCGTATTCAAACAGCAGATCCGGCGTCCGGTGTGCCGAAACCACGCGCACCTCGTGCGCCACACCAAACTCTCTCAGCGTCTCCACGGCACTCCGCATCACCGCATAATCATTGCGGCTCCCCATCACAACCCCAACCAACGGCTCGGCGTTCATGGCCCGATTATACGGTTTCTCCCACAAACGCCGCGCCCTCTGTCCACCGTTATGCCCAACCTACTGCTTTGCCCAGATGCTCGCATTCAGGCAGGTCACCACGCCATCGATGATCGCGTTCAAGCCCTCGGTAAACTTGCCCGAGTCGGCAATCTGCTTCATCGTCACCGCATCCGCAATATTGATCGCGGCACCGACGATCTCCACCGCCGCGGCCTTCTTCTGCATCCCGGTCTTTGCCCCGAATAGAGCCTCCGTGCCCTGGATCACACCCGGCAGCAAGGCAATTCCCCGCAAAAACAGCTTCAAGAAATCCATCGCATTCTCCTTTTTCGATCTCAACTAACGGCGAAAATAATCAATCGCCAAATGGACAACCGTCAGAAGGCCACCCGCCGCTCCGGCGAAGCCCTTCAACCGCTGCACACTCTGCTCGTGACGCTCCACCCGCTCTTCGAGCTGTGTCAGCCGCCCCGGCTGTCCAATCCCCATCAACTGCTTCATCTGGCTCTTCAACACACTCAGATCCGCGAGGATCTGCCCTTCGAACTCAGTCATCGTCATCTCCCTTTGCCGAAGCTCCTTCAGCTCACCGGCAAGTCAGTAAACACCGCGCTTGAAAATCGCGAATACACCGGCGGCACCGAGCCGTCGTACATTCGCACGTAGTACCGCTCCACCTGTCCCTCGCGCGGAATCGAAAAGCTCCGCACCGGACTCCGCAGCACCAGATCCTGGTCCACGCCCGGCCCAAAGCTTCCATCCCGCCTTCTTACTTCAAACCCGCCACCTGCAGGTGGGTCTGTTCCAGCGTCTACCTGCAGCGCGGTCCCCGTCGCGCTCACCACTTGCAACTGCTGCAGGTTCGCAAGCACGTTGCCCCCAACTGGCGAAAGCGTGTCCAATGCCGTCTGTGGAAGCAACGCGTCCACGGCAATCGCCTCCGACAACGTCATCCCCAGCCCTTCGGCCCAGTCGTTCGCAAACGCCATGCGATACGTCAGCGCGTCAGGCGATGCCGCTCCATCTTCGATCTCCACCCGCCGCACCACGACCTTCGTCGTCTGTCCCCCGCCCGTCAAAGCCAGCACATCCCCCGGCCAAACATCCGCTGGGTTCACCGCCTCATACGTCCCCGCCAATGCCGCCGCGCGACTGGCTGCAAAGCTCAGCACCGCCAGGGCAGCGCTCTCACAATCACTGGAGCTCCGCGCCGTCGGCCGCAGCACCTTGCCCAGCCACTGCGCCATCCCCGGCATGCCACCCGCCGCCTCCTGCGCCACACTGGCCGCATTCTCCAGCCGTGCCACCCCTCTCTGCCGAGCCCGCTGCGTCACGGTGACAAGCTCCCCCGCCACAGGAATCCTGCCCGCCATAAATGTAACTTTTCCGGTAGCAGATACAGTGCAATCGACACCCTCTCCCGCGACACCGATCAACCGCGTAAACTTCACCCCACTCGAAAGCGTGCTCACCACCCAGGCAGAGCCAGCCTGCGTCACCCTGCAATAGCCCATCGTCCCAAACAGCTGTACCGCATTTACCGCCACAAAGCCGCAACTGGCCGGCGAGCTCGCCACCACGCCGTCATACAGAATCGTCGCCGGCGTATTCGACGACACGCCAAGATCCTGCAGCTCGAACACCAGGTTCATCGGCGCAGTCACCACTCCTCCGCCAAAGGTCTGGATCGCCCCATCCACCATCGCG
>Ga0193753_10004067_pt1 | contig 10595 bp, 8 predicted proteins | sample H1c2metaG_FD_144925 | JGI IMG/M metagenome (GOLD analysis project Ga0193753, IMG submission 144925) | Soil microbial communities from a riparian zone of the East river system, Colorado, United States - H1c2 | ecosystem: Environmental > Terrestrial > Soil > Riparian zone | place: USA: East River... | reverse complement strand
GGCCGGTAAAACCCAGATCGAAATTGTCCGTCACGTCATAGCCCAGCTTCGCCGTGGCGGTGACATTGTCATAGAAGTCGTCATTGCGGCGTTGGCCGGGCGGCAACAAATCGAGCGGCGTTACCGGCGTGGAGCCGGAATGGAAATGCTGCAAGCTCGCCGCATAATGGAAAGCGCCTTGCGAACCGGAGACAGAGCCGCGCTGGTTGAAGGTGCCGAAACTGCCGCCTTCCGTATCGGCGGTGATCTTCATCGGTCCCTCGCCGCCTTTGGTGATGATGCTCACCACGCCGCCGATCGCGTCGGAGCCGTACAGCGCGCCTTGCGGCCCGCGCAGCACTTCCACCTTGGCGATGTCGCCGGCCAGCAGTTTGGAGATATCCGCCGCGCCGCTGGGGGTGGAAGGATCGGCGATATCGATACCGTCCAGCAGCACCTTGGTGTGATTGGAATTGGTGCCGCGCAGCAACAGCGAGGTCTGCCCGCCGCGCCGCCGGTCTGCACGATGTTCAGCCCGGGCACGCTGCGCAGCACATCGGGCAGGGAACGCTGCTGGCGGTTTTCGATGTCGGCCGCGGTGATCACCGTGACGCTGCTTGCGACCTGGGTCATGGGCGTGGGAATGCGCGTGGCGCTCACCACCACGGCTTCATCGTCCAGACCTGGTTGCGCCCAGGCAGGAGTGACCAGCCCAATCAGGGCAACAGAGCTGTAAAAAATCGATTTCATAAAACGTCTCCGGCTTACGGAAACGCGGCCTGCGGTATTGTCAGATGAGGGTTTTCGGCCCCCGCAGTTCGCGACTCCAACTTTGTCGCCGCTGCGGTTTACCCCGCTGCACCCCGCACACCCCGGCAGGCTACAAGACGACGGCGCGAGGCAGGTTTCCTGGCTAGCCGGATCAACGCTTTCACCCGTCTTCCCAAAGCCTTGCGGCCTCAGTGACTTTTTAAGAGGCAGTCCGGCTCGCGCCTTACACCTCTTAAGAAGGCGGTCCGGCTCGCGCCTTACGCCTTTGGATGAAAACTCACCGGCGACAGTTGCGGGGGCAGCCGCGGTTGCCCCGCGTTCCCTAACCTTGCACCTGGGCGGCTTATGGGACGGCCCCGCGCCAGCGTCAAGTTCCGGCTTTGCAAGACTGTGGTGGCTGACAGGAGAGCTTGGCTTGCGCTAGGCTCCGCGGCCCAAAACCGGAGAGACCCCAATGCCGCTGGCCATCAACGAAACCGCGCCCGATTTCACCGCAGACTCCACCGAAGGCAAGCTGCACTTCTATGACTGGGCCGGCAACAATTGGGTGCTGTTCTTTTCCCATCCCAAGGATTTCACGCCGGTGTGCACAACCGAGCTGGGCGCGGTCGCCAAGCTGAAACCGGAATTCGACAAGCGCGGTGTCAAGGTGCTGGGCCTGTCAGTGGACCCGGTGGGCAACCACGACAAATGGGCCGCCGACATCCTGGAAACGCAAGGCATGGGCCCCAACTTCCCCATGATCGGCGACACCGACCTGAAAGTCTCCAAGCTCTACGGCATGCTGCCCGCCGACACCGCCGGAACCTCGGAAGGCCGCACCCCGGCCGACAATGCCACGGTGCGCAATGTCTTCATCATCGGGCCGGACAAGAAGATCAAGCTGGTGCTGGTCTATCCGATGACCACCGGGCGCAACTTCGCGGAGATTTTGCGGGTGATCGATTCCATGCAGCTCACCGCCAAGCACAAGGTGGCGACGCCGGCGGACTGGAAACAGGGCGGCGATGTGATCATCACCGGTGCGGTCAGCAACGAGGATGCGGACAAGCTGTTCCCCGGTTACAAGACGCATAAGCCGTATCTGCGGACCACGGGACAACCGCATTAGCATGGCCGCCAATATGCTGCTGGAGCGGATCGGCCTGGAATGGCCGATCTTCCAGGCGCCGATGGCCGGCACCTCCACGCCCGCGATGGCTGCGGCGGTTTCCAACGCGGGAGGCTTGGGAGGGCTCGGCATCGCCGCCGAGAATGTCGAAGGTGCGCAGCGCATGATCCGCGCCACCCAGGCACTCACCAACCGGCCATTCAATGTCAATGTCTTCTGCCACCGGCCCGCGATCGCCGATGCCGCCTTGGAAACCCGATGGATCGAGCGGCTGAGACCGGAGTTCACGGCACTCGGTGCCGAGCCGCCTGCGGCCCTGCGCGAGATCTATCAAACCTTCCGCGGCAATGCCGCCATGACGGCGCTGCTTGTGGAGTTGCGGCCCGCCATCATCAGCTTTCATTTCGGGTTGCCTGACCAAGATCAGGTCGGGGCGCTGAAACAGGCCGGTATCCTTTTGTTCGGTTCGGCCACCAGCGTCGCGGAAGCCTCAAAGCTCGCCGATGCGGGCATCGACGCCATCGTCGCCCAGGGCTACGAAGCCGGGGGCCATCGCGGCGTGTTCGATACCGCCGCGCCGGACGACCGGCTCGGCACCGTGGCGCTGATCCGCCTGCTGGCGCGCCGCTGCGATCGGCCCGTGATCGCGGCGGGTGGTATCATGGATGGCGCCGACATCGTCGCCGCGCTGAAATTGGGGGCCGCTGCCGCCCAGATGGGCACTGCCTTTGTCGCCTGCCCGGAATCTTCGGCGGATGCGGGATATCGCGCAGCACTTGCCAGCGATGCCGCCAACCACACCGTGATGACGCGCGCCATTTCCGGTCGCCCGGCGCGCTGCCTGTCCAACCGCTTCACGCAGGCGACCGAAAGAGCGCCGGACGCGGAAATCCCCGACTATCCCATCACCTATGACCTCGGGAAGGCGTTGCACGCGGCAGGCAAGGCGAAATCGGAATTCGGTTTCGGCGCGCAATGGGCGGGCCAGGGCGCACCCTTGTCACGGCCGATGCCGGCAGCGGAGTTGGTGAGGACCCTGGCCGCGGAGTTACAGGCCGCCTAGAGACTTGGCTGATTGGCAGCCCGCTTCTTCCATTTGTAGATGGCCAGCGAGTTCTTCCAGAAATATTTCTCCGCCGCTGCGCGGCTACGGGTGGCGAAATAAGCCCGCGCGATGTCCACGATCTCGGCCGGCGTGGCGGTGCCCCAACTGTTGGGCCAGTCGCTGCCGAATACCACCCGGTCCTCGCCGAATGTCTCCATCAGCTGGTCCAGCCGCGCCTTGTGGGCGGCCAGTCCGCGCTCCTTCATCGAGCGATGATCGATCTCCGACAGCTTGGCATTGATTTTCGGGCGGCCCTGGATTTCCTTCAGCACCGCGTCATAGCTTGCCTGCTGTTCCGGCTTGGGATCGAAGGATGGCAGGTGATCCAGCACTATCCGCAAGGTCGGAATCTTGTCGTTGATCTTCACCATCGCCTGCATCAGTTCGACATCGGGATTGGCGCTGTCCATCACCTGATCGGCATCGGCCACGCGCCGCAAGCCGTCGATGAATTTGGGATCGTCGACCTGCTTGCTGACGTCGCGGCCCCAAATCTTGCCGCAGCGTATGCCTAAGAACATGGGGTTCTTGCGAAAGCGGTTGTATAGCTCGGGGAAATCCGGCTTTTCGGGCTCCAGATCGCCGACGGTGCCGACGAACATCGTGTCGGTCTCCATCTGCTCCAGTACCCAGAGATTGTCCTCGACCCAGGGACTGGCTTCCAGCTCGATGGCGCCGACGATGTTGAGAGGCTGGGCATAGGGGCGATAGATGGACGGCAGCGCCACACCGTTCTTCTCTCTTTTCCATTCCGGCGAGCCGGCATAGGGCACGCCCTGCGGCCGGCGGGAGTCGAACAGATGGACATGGGTGTCGATGATCGGAATGTCGGCGAGCGGCACCGCGGCTTCCGCGATGCTTGCACTCAACGCCGCCGCAGCGGCCCCCGTCAGAAAATCGCGTCGTTGCATCATGTTACTTCATCCGCTCCAGGCCCTTGCCCAGCCACAGCGAATAGGTGCCCGGCTGGGTGGCATATTTGAGGAACTGCGCCGCTTCCTTGGGATGGGGCGCGCGCGAGGTCACCGCGGCGGCGGAATCGATCCAGGCGCCCAGGGAATCCGGCACGGGACCGACATTGCTCAATGAGTCGGGATGATTGACGATCTCGCAGATCAGCTGCAGCGCCATCTGGCCTTCGCCCCGCGCCACCGCCTGGCCGCCCTCGCCGTTCATGCTGATCTTGCGCTTGACCCCGGCAAATTCGGGATGGGCATTCAGCATGCCGTCAATGATGCGGGCTTCCATGCTGCCGCTGGCGGGATTGGAATACATCACGCTGTCGGCGGCCTTCAGCACCGCGGCCAGCTTGTCGACGGTGGAAATATCCGGCGTGGGATCGCCCTTGTGCACCGCCAGCCCGATGCGCACCCGGCCGATATTGATCCGGCTGCCATTGGCGACATTCTTTTCCGTCTGCGCCGTGTCCATCAGGGCATAGGGCAGGAACACGATATCGGCCGGCGGCGTACCGCTTTTCAGCTCATCCACCATCTTGGCCATGTTCAAGGTCACGATCTGGACCTTGATGCCCATTTCCTTTTCAAAACCCATCGCCAGGTCGCGAATGCCGGCATTGGCCGTCACCGCCGGGGTGATGATCTTCAACGTCACATCGCTTTGCGCCAGTGCCGCCTGAGAGCAAAATGGCGCCAGCGCCATCATCACGGTGCCAAACAGGAGTTTCCGCATCTTCTTTCCCCTTTTGTTATTCCGAAGCAGGGGCGGCGCGCCCCATCTCGACATTGCGAGCCTCAGGCCCGAAATACATCATGGTGGCGATCAGCAGCGCCGCGAAACAGGCCACCACCGCCAGGGCAATGCGGTAATCGCCGCCATGGCTTTCGGCCAGTTCCGCCTGGAACACCGCATTGACCGAGGCGATCAGGTTGCCCAACTGATAGACAGTGCCGGCGAAGGTGCCGCGCACGCTGGGCGGCGACAATTCATTGAGATGCACCGGCACCACGCCCCAGGCCCCTTGCACACAGATCTGCATCAGGAAGGCGCCCGCCGCCAAAGTGATTGCCGTGGGCGCATAGGCCCAGAAATAGATCACCGGCAATGCCAAAAGCGCCACCATGATCACCGTCCGCCGCCGCCCAAAGCTTTGGCTGAGGGACGCGAAGGTCAGCCCCCCCACGATTGCGCCCACATTCAACACCACCGTAATGAAGGTCACCGTCGCATCGTCGAAGTGATGCTGGACGCGCAGGAAGGTGGGATAAAGATCCTGGGTGCCGTGGCTGAAGAAATTGAAGCCGGTCATCAGAATGATGGCATAGACCGCCAGTTTCCAGTGCTGGCGGATGAACGGCGTGCACACGCCCGCCACCACCAGCAGCGGCACCACCGCCGCCGCCAGATACAGCATGCCGGTTTCACGCCCGAAGGTCTGCAGCACCGCTAACATCACCGACAACACCACCAACACGCCCGCCAGATGCACCAGGTGGCGCGACGGCTTGCGGACGGCCGGGCGCTGGAACACCGGCGATTCCGGCACCTTCAGATAGATGTAGAGGGCCAGAAGCAATCCTGGGACCAGGCCGGCCATGAACATGCCGCGCCAGCCGAAGACGGCATAAACCGCGCCGAACACCAGTGACGCCAGCAGATAGCCGGAAGGATAGCCCGATTGCAGCAGGCCCGAGACGAAACCGCGCGCCTTGGGCTGCACGGTTTCCATCGCCAGGCTGGCGCCGATGCCCCATATGCCGCCCATCGCCACGCCGAAAAAGGCGCGGATAATCAAAAAGCCGTTGAGGCTGGGGGCGAAGGCGGTGGCGAAACCGAACAGCGAATAGAGCACGATATTGAGGATCAGAATGGGGCGGCGGCCGTAATCGTCGGCAAGCCGCCCAAACAGGAAGGCGCCCAACGGCCGGACCGCCAGGGTCAGGGTCAGGGCCAGCGCTATCGCCGGGATCTTGACATCGAACTGCTTGGCGATGTCGGGCATGACAAAGGTGAGGACGAAGAAATCGAAGGCGTCCAGGGTCCAGCCCAGATAGGAGGCGGCGACAACATGCTTCTGCGCGCGGGTCCAACCCCTAAGTGCGTCGAATGCCATGTCTGCCCCTGTTGAATAGTTATGCAAGTATGCCGGGGCCGCCGGAATCAGCAACCCTTAACTCCCTGCCGCGCCGCAATAACTCTCAGATCAGATCAATTTTGAAAACATACCCGCCGCTGGGACTGTTGAGTTCGGGAAAACCGGGCTGGGCATATTTCTCGTTGATCGGCCAGCCCGGATGCTCACCCGCATCCACGCCATAGAACTGGCCATCCAGCACACAGACATCGTGCATGTCGCAGGAGCCGGGCACGAAGTCGACAAACAGGACCGGCTCGCCCGACTTGATGTCGTATTTGATCAGGCCGGGGGTGTAGCCTTCATAGCCCGGCACCTTGGGATTCTGTGTGCCATAGACCTGCCAGATGAAGCCACCGTCCACTTCGATGCCGTGCAGCCGGTCTACATGGGCGGCTGGAAACATGTAGTCGCATTCCCAGGTCACGGGGTTCATCCTGAGCAGCGCCTCCAGCCGATTGGATTGAATCCATAAACGGCCGCCATCCGCATTCTCCCAGGCCAGGCCGTGGCAGGAGCCGCCATTGTTCTTGGGCCCGAACGGAATTTGGCGCTGGCTGATGGTCTTGCCTTTCATGTCGGTCTGGAACACGCCTTCGACCGGTGGATCGGGCGGATTGTGCACCGAGGCGCCGTTGGCGCCGCTCCACACAAAGCCGTTGCCGATCGCCATGCCGCTGCAGTCCTCGCACTTGGTGACCACGCTGTGCAGCACCTTGCCCTTGCGATCCAGCAGCCAGGCGGTTTCCGGCCCCCTGTCATGACGCTGCTGCTGCACCCAGAATCCGCGTCCTTGCGGGTCGGCGGTGATGGCGTTGGGCCAGCTTGGCGGCGTCAGGAACAGTTTGGTTGTTTTGGCCTTGCGGCGGGGAATGACCTTGGCGCGCATGTTTTGGGCGGTGCGGCCCAGATCGTCGGTACCGGGCTTTCGTGTCTGTGGCTGTGCCAGTGCCGGGCTGGCGGCCAGCGCCGCGGCGGCAGTGAGGAATTGTCTCTTGTCCATGAATACTCCCCTTAATTAGTTGGGCAGGAACACCATCACCGCAGGACTGCCCAGGGCCAGGACCTTGCCGGCATATTGCGGCACCCCGGCCGCGCCGATGCGGAAGGTGACGATATTGTCGCCACCCTGGTTCAGCGAATAGAGAAATTTGCCGCTGGGATCCAAGGCGAGGCTGCGCGGATTGTTGGCTCCGGTGTGGGTGTTGGCGGTACGCGTGACGCCGCCATCAGCTCCGATCGCGATGGTAGCGATGGAATCCTGGGTACGGTTGGCGGCATAAAGATGCTTGCCGGCATTGTCGATCAGAAGTTCCGACGTGGTGTTGCTCCCCTGATAACCGTCCGGCGGTGTGAAGATGCTGGCGCCGAGCGCCGTCAACACGCCGTCCTTGAAATTGTAGGCTTGCAGGCGGGAATCCTGTTCCTGCAGTTGATACATCCTCTTGCCGTCATGACTGAAGACGAAGTGGCGCGGCGCCGCACCCGGCAGCACCTTGGTGACGGAGACCTGGCTCAACTTTCCGGTGCCGGTGTCCAGCTTCCAGACAAATATCTGGTCGCGACCGGCATCGTCCCCGACGACATACTGGCCCGACGGGTCCATGCCGATCATATGGCCGTGGCTGCCGCGATGATCACTGCCGGCGAACTGGCCTGGCTGGCTGTCACTGGCGGTGGGGGACGTAAGCGGCCCTTCCGGCTTCACCACATCGGTTGCCTCGCCCAGGCTGCCGTCCGATTTCACCCGTATCACCGCGAAGCTGCCGCCGTGATAGTTCGCGACCAATACGAATTTTCCCGAAGAATGAACGGCGATATAGGCCGGACCTGCACTGGCCGAACTGACGGTATTCAGCGGCTTGAGCCCGCCACTGGCCTGATCGACGACGTACGCGGTCACCGAACCGGTCTTGTCCGGACCGTAATCCAGGATTTCACTATTGGCGTACAAAAACTTGTGATCGGGAGACAAGGCGATCCAGGACGGCGACAGCATCTTTGCCACCAGCCTGGGATTGGATGGCGCGCCGGTGGCATCATCTATGTCCACCAGATAGATGCCCTCGCCGTGATTGTTGCTCCGCGCCGTCGGCTCCTGCGTGTAGGTCCCGACATAAGCGCGCGCTGCTTGCGCTGCGCTGGCGCAGCCCAACAACGCGGCTATCGCCGCAGCGGCGGTCAGAAATTTTCTATTGCTCATACGCACCTGCCTTTAGGGTAGGAACACCATTACTGCCGGCGTGCCCAGAGCCAGGAATTTTCCAGTGAACTTCGGTATTCCGTCCGCGCCCAGGCGGAATGTGGCGACGTTGCTGGCGTTCTGGTTGAGCGAATAAAGAAATTTTCCGGTGGGATCGATGGTCAGGCTGCGCGGAATGGTGCCTTCAGTGTGGGTGTTGGCGACCAGCTTGACGCCCCCGCCCGCGCCCACCGCCATGGTGGCGATAGAGTCATGATTGCGGTTGGCGCCATAAAGATTCTTGCCCGCCTTGTCGATCAGCAGCTCCGAGGTGGTGTTGCTGCCCTGATACCCATTCGGAAGCGTCGAAATGGACGCGCCTTTCTGTGTCAGCTTGCCGCCGGCAAAACCATAGACCGTCAGACGTGAATCCTGTTCCTGCTGCTGATACAGGGTCTTGCCGTCCGGAGAAAAAGCAAAATGGCGCGGGCCAGCGCCGGGCACGGACTTTGTGACTGAAACTTCCTGAAGCTTGCCGGTATTGGTGTCCAGCTTCCACACGAAAATCTGGTCACGGCCGGCATCGGCGCCCACGACATACTGGCCGCTGGGATCGGGCAGGATCATGTGGCCGCGCGAACCGTGCGGCTCCTTGCTGCCGGCCATGCCCACCGGCCGGTCCGTCGCCTGGTAGACGGACATCGGACCGCCCGGCTTCACCACATCGGTGGTCTCGCCCAGGCTGCCATCCGGCTTGATGCGGGTCACCGAATAGGAGCCGCCGGTATAGTTCGCCACCAGCAGGAATTTTCCCGACGGATGAACGCTGACATAGCAGGGAATGGGACCACCGGAATCCACCATATTGAGCTGCTTGAGCGCGCCGCTGGCACCATCCACCGCATAGGCGGTGATGGAACCGCTCTTGTTGCCATAGCTGGCGACTTCATTGACGGCATAGAGAAATTTATGATCGGCCGACAGCGTGATCCAGGTCGGAGACAGGCTCTTGGCCACCAGCTTGGGATTGGACGGCGCGCCAGTAGCGTCGTCGACATTCACCAGATAGATGCCCGCCCCGCCGTTGTTGGACGAACGCGGATCGGCCGGATCGGGGGTATAGGTGCCGATATAGGCGCGCGCCGCAAAGGCGGCGTTCGCGCTACTCAGGATCAGGGCCGTGGCGGCGACGGTGGTCAGGAATTTCATGCTTTTCTCCATTAGTTATCCGGCAGCGCGAAGACATAGATCGCGTTGCCGTTGTTGGGATGATGGATTGCGGGCATCAAGGTGGTGGGCTTGCCCACCGGGCTGCCGCCGCCAAGGCCTGTTTCCACCGCGATATACTGCTTGCCGTCCACCGCATAACCGACGACATGGCCCTGCACGCTGGTGGGAAGGCGGGTCTGCCACAAAGTCTTGCCGGTGCCGGTTTCAAAGGCGCGGAAGCGGCGGTCGAAATCGCCGACAAAACCCACGCCGCCGCCAGTGGTCAGCACGCCGGTCAGAAACGGCGCCTTCTGCTGCAGGCTCCACAGCGCCTTCATGGTGCGGGTGTTGTAGGCCGCCAGCTTGCCGAGATTGCCATCGGTGCCCGGCATCTCGAACAGCTTTTGCGACGCGGAGTTGCCACCCACACCGATTTTCTTTTCCATCGGCTCGGCCCGCATCAGCACACAGGACTGATGCAGCGGGATTACCATCAGATCCGTGCCGGGATCGTAGGATGTCGCGGGCCAGTCATGTCCGCCCGCCGGTCCGGGACAGGACGAAATCCAGTCGCCGATTTTGGCGTCCAGCACATCCTTGCGGTAGGTGGGAATACCGGTCTTGGGATCGATCTTTTCGAACACATTCTGGAAAACGGTTTGGGCGGAGTCTTCATACTTGCCGGTGACGCGGTTGAGCTTCCACAACACGCCGACCTTGCCTATGGTCAGCAGGTCCTTGCTGCCGTCATGGTCCACCAGCACCCGCTCGAACACCTCGTCCAGGTCGAAATTTTCGCCCGGCGCATGGCTGTAGGACCATTTCAATGTGCCGCTGTCGGGATCCAGCGCCAGAGTCGAGTTGGCATAAAGCGTCGCGCCCGAACCGCTGGCACGGCTCAGCCGCGTCCACGGCTTTGACTGGGCCGTGCCCCAATAGGTCGTGTTCAGCTCGGGATCATAGGTGCCCGCAATCCAGGTTTCGGCGCCCTGACGGAATTCGTCCGGCAGGTTGTTCCAGCTATCGCCGCCCGGCTCACCCTTGAGGGCGATGGTCTTGAAGCGCCACGCCACCTTGCCCGTGTTGGCGTCATAGGCGCTGATGAAACAATGTTTGGTCTGATAGCGGTTGCAGTAAGTGAGAC
>Ga0193753_10004066_pt1 | contig 10601 bp, 6 predicted proteins | sample H1c2metaG_FD_144925 | JGI IMG/M metagenome (GOLD analysis project Ga0193753, IMG submission 144925) | Soil microbial communities from a riparian zone of the East river system, Colorado, United States - H1c2 | ecosystem: Environmental > Terrestrial > Soil > Riparian zone | place: USA: East River... | reverse complement strand
GGATCTTTTACACCGCCGAGCCTGGAAGCACCGCGGGAAAGCCCGAAGCGAAATACGACTTACGTCAGTGGCTACCTGCGGAGGACCGCGACAAGGTGCCTGCGGACCGTTCGCCGCTGGTCGGGCCGCTGGGTGGACACTTGTATCGCGACGTGCCGATCGACGCGGGGCACGGCCCGTATCCCGTGATCATCTTCATCCACGGAACTGCGTCGACGCGCTTCGCCTCGGGCACGCTCAACACGCACTGGGCGAGTCGCGGATTTGTGGTCGTCGCGGCCGACTATCCGTTCCTCGGCCTCGCCGACAAGTTGAACGAAGCGTGTGGTCGGCCCTATCCCGAGCAGGACGTCCCTGGCGACGTGAATGCGCAGCTCGCTGCTTTGAACGCCGCGAGCGGTGAGCTCGCGTTCTTGAAAGGGCGCATCGACATGAAGCGGCTCGGAATTTCCGGGCACAGCCAAGGTGGTTGTGTCTCCGCCGAGCTCACGAGTTTGCCTGGCGTGCAGATCTCGATTCCGCTCTCGGGCAGCATGCCCAACGCGACTGCTTCGCTGAAGTCACTCATGTACATCAGCGGCATCTCGGACCAAGTGATCGGCTACGACTCGTCGCTGATCGGCAATGTGGTCTGTTCGCCTGGCGCGACGTCGAGCAAAGGCGCGTACACCGATTCCGTTGCAATGGGCCCTAAACGCCTGATCGGGATCACGGGTGGTGGTCACCTCGTACCGACCGACTTGTGTCAGGACAACGAACAAGGCCGCAATGCGATCGAAGAAGCACAATTCGATGGCGTGTGCGGTATCGACAATGCGGTGTTCATCGGCCTTCCGGCGTTGTTCGACTGCGGCACGATCGAGTTGAAGGCCGGGCTCGACGCCGTGATCTACCCGAGCACAGCCGCGCTCGAAGAGGCACTTCACTGCAAGGATCGCAAACAAGCCTTCGACGACATGCGAACGAAGCTGCCGCAGATCGGCGAGTTCGAGCACACGCCGTGAAACTCTGCGTGGCTACGCCTTGGGGGCATGCGGCCGAAGATACTTTCCGCCGACTCATCGGCGTATGTACAATGAACACACGCCGCCAGTGTGCTCCATCCGCGCGCAACGCCACCCATGTTGACCTTCGCGCAGGTACCCACTGGGTCTCGCGATAAAAAAGTTGGAATCCAGCTAACGGCACTCGTATGTGTTGTCGCGGCGGCAACTCACGCAATTTGGGCGATCGTCAGCACGCCGAGCGCGCCCATCTACGATCAAGCGGTCTTGCTACGAGGCGTAGTGCCTTGGCCAATGCCGAGCGACGGGCTGACTGCACGACTGTGGGTACAGCTCTGGCGAGGCTCATGGGCGCTCGATCCGAGCATGCTCAATACGGTCGTGCGCTGTGCGAGTGCAGTCGCGTACCTGGCAACGGCTGCCTGGCTTGCCACGCTCGTGTTGTCCCACAGAAGCTCGGTCGCCCTTGCGATCCTTGGCATCAGTGCAGCTGGATTCCCCACACTGTGGTTGTCCAGCGAGCTCTTCGTCGGAGCTAGCCTTTGCGTCGCGATCGGCGTCATAGGCACGCGCCAGTCGACGTGGATACGCGGAGTGGCTCTCGCGGTCCTCGCCGGCAGCAAGCCCGACCTCATGCTGGTCGCAATCGCGCTGCTCATTTTCGTCGGACGGGAAGAGCCCCCGACTGAACAGCTACGCGCGTTAGCAGCGGTGGTCGCGCCGTGGTTACTGTTCGTGATCCTAGGCGTGACGTTTCACGGGCTGTCGTATCTCCAGTTCGATTCCTGGATTGGTCGCCGCGGCTTCGATAGCGTCATGCAACACTATGCCGCCATGTTGTGGGCTCAACAACTTGGTGCGCGGCCGGATCCCTGGCAGAACTGGTCCACCTATCGCGACGCCGTAGTGCCGATGGCGAACTCGCTCCGGACGTTCATCCAGATCTATCCCGAGAGGTATCTCGACTTCGTCGCACTCTCGTGCGCGCAGAGCGCGGCACGCATCGTTCGCGCGTTTGGACTGTGGCTGGTCGTGGCATTCGTGCTTGCGATCTGGATTCGACGACGGTCGCTCGAGGCCTGCCGCTGGGAGCGGCTGTTTTGGGTGGCGGCCGTCGACCTAGCGCCGCTGGTGTTACTGAGTTTCGTGCACGTCCGTTACTGTGCTCGCTTCGCTCCGATCGTCATCTTGTTTCCGCTCAGCGTTCTGGAGCGCACCAAGCGGGTTCCAACGGTCGCCAGCGCTGCACTCGCGATCGTATTTGCGATCGGAGTCTGGGATCTGATCCCCAGATTCATCGTCGACGCGCCGGCCGGCGCGACTTATTGGTTTCCTGATTGACTGCGCCGGCGAGCGGCAGGGCTTGTGCAGAGCTCAGTTCGTGAGCTGGATGCGTTAGGTGCCTGTTCGCCCCGTTAGTTGGACCGGGATCCCAGTGCGCGACCTGCAACGAGCGGAGCGTCCCGATGACACGTTGCGCGTCGACAATCACGGGGCGCGCAGGGCCCGTATCCATTCCACTCGGTAGCAGTGGGCAGTCGGCAGGCATCATCGGTTCGGGGCTTGCAGCTCCAGCGGAGCTCACTGCGCCGCCGCTACCAGCTGCAGCCGGGGATCCGCTCGAGCCCGTGGATCCGGGGGATCCACTCGTTCCGACTCCAGGCGACGAGCCGCTCACACCACCGTTCGCTCCAGCGTCGGCGCCTGTCGCAATCGCGCCGCCCGCTCCACTGGTCGGCGCAGGCCCTTGCGACCCGCTCGTGGCAAGCGAACCGTCGGGCACTGCTTCGTCGGGTTCGCGCGCTTCGCGTCGTTGGAGCACGCCGCCGCGGCCAATACCAAACACACCAAGCAGCGGAGCAGTGCGTCGTTAATCGCAGGACTTCTCATGCCATTTCCCTCGTTAGGTCCAGACGGAACGAGGGCGACCCACGACGTGGTAGCGTCGCCCTCGGGCACTGCTCGAACCGCGGTTGCGTGACGGCGGTTCTCAGCTCACAGCTTTTTGAAGAGGCCCCAAACCGCACCAGCGACCCAGCCGGGGATCTCGTGGCCGCCTGCAAATCGGCACGTGCGAACCGGCTTGTTCGGCATGCATCCCGCGTATTCGACGCACTGCATCGGATCGACGGGCATGCTCATGCTCGCGTTGCAGCCGTTGCGTTCGGCATACCACTTGAACTCCGTGTCGTGGTTGGCTGACACGACCGTGTCCGAATCGCCGACCGACAACATCAGAGCCATGTTTCCGTCGACGCATTGTCCGGTGGCATGCGGCGCCGCAAGCACAGCGTTGCCACGCAGCTTGTCGGCACGCTGGCAGCCGAGCAACGCTGTATGCATACCGCCCATGCTGTGTCCGGTCGTGAAGACCCGATTGGTGTCGACGCAATATTTCGTGGTGAAGTGCTCATACAGCCCGTCGAAATAAGACGTATTTTGCGGCCACATGGCGCCCCCGCCGATGATCTCGGGCGTCACGATGATGGCATCGTTGCCGGCGACCGCCTTCATGTTGAGGTAGCCGTGGAACGAAGCATTATCGACGCCGAAGCCGTGCCACACGAACAGCAACGGATACGCTTTGTTGTTGTCGTAACCGGGCGGCATATCGAGGATGTACGGCACCATGCCGGCCGTAATCATCGTGCCCGTATCGTTCGCTGGAGGGGCCATGCCACAGCCAGGACTCTTCGTCGGCGTTCCGGGCGTCGTGCCAGGAGCACCGCCCGCGCCCGCGGTCGCAGGCATTCCGGCCGTTGCCATCATGCCGCCTGCGCCTGCCGGAGTTGCTTGACCGGCAGCGCCCATGTTCACATCGCCTCCGGGCGGCGCAGCGCGGCCTCCCGAACCCGCTGCGGCCTGACCGGCCGCACCCGCCGTTGAAGGCATCGAAGCACGGCCCGCAGCACTGCCCATCGAGATGCCGGTTCCGGCAGCACCCGTTGCAGCGGTACCCGCGGTCGAGGTCGTCCCTGCGCTGCTGCTAGTGGCTGCACCGCCCGCGCCGGCGACGACGACGTTACCCGGTGTCGCGGGGTCATCGGAGCTGCATGCCGACAGCAGCAGCAACGACGTCAACACGCGAGCGTTCGTCACGCGCAGCAGATTCCTCACTACGGGCCACGAGTCTGAAAAACGCATCATCTTCATTCGGCTTTCTCTGGTGGGTTGGGTCGGCTGGTGTGGAAGAGCTCAGACGTTTGCGACCGACCTGTGCGACAGACACGGGAGACGTCACCCGATGTCGCGATTCGGTTGATTGACCGGTGTCACGCTCTTTTTTGAAGTACTGCCGGGTAGAGAAACTCGGTGGGAGGCCGAAGCGGGTGGCGCCGACTAGGCTCCAGCCGAGATCCGAAGACCTGCAAGTCCTAATCGTTTTTCTGAACCACTAAACATCCTAAATACGCCTCGCTGGAGTTGTGTGCGCGGTGAGTGCGACGACGTGGCCTGCAAGGCCCCTACGCCTTCTCACCTCGAGTTCGCCGTCCGTAGCTACGCCACACCGGCTGCGCCGCGTTCGCTTCCGAGTGCTCCGGCGATCTCCGATCTCAGTCCCCGCAGGTGCTCAAAAATCGGAGCCAATTGTCGCCGAATCGCGGATGGTTCGGGGGCTGTTGGTTTGCGCCATCCGCATCGGCCCGAAGCCGCGGTCCCGTCCGCTGCCGCTGCCAGCTGCATTACAAGATGTGCTGGACGACGTTCGAGCTACGCAGGTTCGTCGCGAAGCACAAATCCCAGTGCCGAATCAGGACCTTGGGTGATCGCACGTTTGTACGTAAGAGTCGGCTACGGAAGCCGGAAGGGATTCATGAAACGGTCGACAGTTCTATCAGCGCTCACGCCTCTAATACCTTTTGCACTCGGGCTACTCGCCCTTCCCCTCGCGTTCGTAGGTTGCTCGCCCGACAGCTCGAGCAGCGGACTCGGCCCTGTGAACGTCAGCGGTGCAGGCGCCGGCATCGGACCGGTCGGTGGTGCGACCGCGGGCGCAGCAACGGGAGCGAGCGGTGCAGGCATGGGCGCCGCGGCTGCACCCGCAGCTCCTGGTGCGACCGCAACTGGAGCGGGCGGTGTCACTGCAGGAGCTGCGGGTGCAGCCGCGGGAACAAACGGTGCAGCGGGATCCGCACCGGTCGCGGGCGGAGGTGCGGGTGCTCCACAGGCAGGCATGCCCGGCACCGCGGGCGGGCCGCCAACTGCCGGAAGCGGCCCTGGGGTCGGCGGTTTGGAACCGATCATTCCCGCAGTCAGCGGTGAATGCCCGATGATCAAGTCAGGCACCAGCACGGTCACCGTTAGCGGCCTGCGCGCGACAGTCATCGCCGGCGAGAAGAAAGACAAAACCGGCTCGTTGCTGATCTACTACTACGGTACCGGGAAGCTCGGCGACGTGAACTCGCTTCCGGCAGCGGTCAGAATGGACGTGACCGCACAGGGCGGCATCGTGTTCGCACTGAACGAAGCGAAGAACACCGGCGGAGATTGCTCGGGCACAGGCACGTTCGGCATCGATGACTTCGCCGTCGTCGACCAGTTCGTCGCGTGCGCGGTCAAAGACTACGGCATCGACCCGAAGCGGATCTATGCGACCGGCTGCAGTGCTGGTGGACTGACGACTGGCTGCATGGGCATCATGCGCTCGAACTACATCGCCGCAGTTGCGCCGAACTCGGGCGGCATCACGATCGGGTACGGCAAACTCCAGAATCCGATGCACGCTCCGAATGCCATCACGATGAACGGTGGCTCGGGCGACAACGTGATCGTCAACTTTGGCGAGACGAGCGAAGGCTACGACAACTACATCCTCAAGTACGGTGGCTTCGCCGTGAACTGCATTCATAGCAGCGGACACTGCGGTGCGCCCGCGGCGCTGTATCAATCGGCTTGGCAGTTCTTGAAGGACCACCCGTTCGGCACGAAACCTTCGCCGTACGCGAACGGTTTGCCGATGGGCTTTCACTCGTCTTGCAAGGTTTTTACGATGACCGATCGCGCACCGCTTGGCGGGTTTTGAAGCGCCTACACATAGTCGTTAGGAGTGCGACGCGTGATGCTGAGCTACGCGAGATGGAGCGTTGTTTTCATAGTCGCATGCGAAATTTGCGCGTGTCGTAGCTCGAACGATCAAACGCCTGCGAGCGCGAAGCCGGTAGCGCAGCCAGTCGTCTCCGTGCCGAGCGCGCCGGACCTGCACGTCGCTACTTCCGCACCGGCATCTCCGCGAAGCTCTGCCGAATGGGAAACGGTGAGGTTGGAGGACGAGGCTCCGTTGTGCGTGTTCGCCGGTCACGGCGAGCGGGGCGACGCGCTGTCACTCGGGGACGTGCGCAAGCAGACCTTGCACGCGAATTCGAGAGTAGTTTTCGGAACGTTTTCACCTAGCTGCATCAGCGAGGCGTGTGACGCCGTTCCGTCACATCAATGTTGGGTCGATAGTGAGCAACCCAACACGTTAGTGGTGCACAGTCGACTCACGTTCGAGCACAAACGAGGAACGGCCTGTGACACGGACTGCAGTCCGATCGTCGCGGGTTGCGAAACCGAAGCGTTGAAACCAGGCAAGTACACGGTGAAGTACGGTGCGCGAAGTTTTAGCTTGCAAGTGCCGAGCACCGTGCGCGAGCCATGCTTCAAGTTGTAACGAGATCCTGCGAGCTACTTCGATCGAGGAAGACATCATGATGGGTTCGACAGATAAATCGTCACTTGTGCGCCCTCACGTGAACCTGCAATCGCGTGCCCGCGTACGTATCGCAACCGGGATACTCAGCTTGCTCGCGGCGTGCTCGAGCCAAGGTACGACGCAGGCTCCGCTGACGGCCGGCAGCTCAGGGGCACCAACTCCACCGGTGACTGCAGCTGGTGGCGGCGGTACGACGAGTGTCGGGACGGCAGGCACGACAGGTACAACCGCCGGTTCGCCGGGTTCGGCCGGGCGGTCGAGTGCTGCTGGAAGTGGCGCGGCCGGTCGCACGGACGATGACGATGCTGGCACGCCGACCGGCCCCACCGCAGGCTCGAACAGTGCCGGAACGGGAGCGGCCGGCACCCCAGCAACTGCACCGCTCACTCTGCCCGAGCCAGATCAGCTGGGTCCGTACGAAGTCGAGCCCGAAATCAACGTTGGCGCAGGCTTCGAGAATCCGATCAACGCCAACGACATGCCGGGCGCCACGTACTGCACCTCGTTCTCGCTCAGCTTCGGTCAAGACGAGGAGGCTGCACGCAAGTTCGCCGAGATTCCGGCTGACCTCAACATGGCGCTCTACACACTCTATCGTCCCAAGCAGTTCGAAGAGGGCAAGACCTATCCACTGCTGACTTGGGGCAACGGCACGTGCGCACTTCCCGAAGGCTACGGCAAGCTGCTGCGCCACGTCGCATCTCAAGGCTTCATCATCGTCGCGGCCAACACTCGCTGGACCGCTGGCAGTGGTGCGAGTGCGCCGATGATTCGCGGCATCGACTGGGCGCTGAAGGCGAACGCCGATCCGATGAGCCCGTTGTACAAGCGGATCGATCCGATGAAGGTCGGAGCGTTCGGGCATTCGCAAGGCGCCGGTGCGACTTGGAGTGCCGCTGCGGATACGCGCATTCGATCGATCGTCGTTCTCAACGGCTCCGCATCGGGAACACGGAAAGCTACCAGCATGTTCGTGTCGGGCGACCGCGACATCGTCACAGAGTCGAGCCAGCGCAGCGCAACGAACGCCCAAGCCATCGCCGCGATGGTCTTCTATCACATGGTTCCGGGGAGTGGCGCGGCGGACGGACACCTGACACTCATCACCGAGCCCGAACGTGTCGTCGGCCCCGTGACCGCATGGTTCCGTTATCAGCTCAACGCGGATCCTGTCGCCCGCGACTGGTTCGTCGGCGCAACTTGTAAGCTCTGCGGCCACGAAGACCAATACGAGTTCCTCGCAAAAGGCCTGCAATGAAAGCACACACGCTGCTGCTCGTGGCGTGTGCCTCCCTCGCCGCTTGCAGCAGCGAGGGAAATCAAGTCGGACCACAAACCGACGTCGCTGGACACGGCGGCGCCGGTGGAGCTGGAGGAAGCACCCCCGCGCCGCAACCGACCGCGGGAATGCGCGCCGATGCCCTGCTCGCGCAGCTGACGCTCGATGAAAAGCTGCAGCTCGTGCGCGGCTGGGGCCTGTGCGGCTGGGCGTTTGGCGATCAAGGAGCCGGGCGGAGAGGTGCGGGCTTCATCCCAGGCATTCCGCGTCTGAACATCCCCGACTTGAACATGACCGATGGTGGCGCGGGAGTGGCCGACTGCAGCAGCGCCTCGGCGCCATTTTCCCCGCGCGACAGACCCTACGCGACCGCACTGCCAGCACCGCTCGCTGTCGCTGCGACGTGGGATACGGAGTTGGCGGATAGAGTCGGTGCGTGGATTGCTAACGAAGCACGCGCGCAGGGTTTCAACATGCTGCTCGGAGGCTCGATCGGGCTGATCCGCGATCCCCGTTTGGGTCGCGCGTTCGAATACATGGGCGAAGATCCAGTGCTCTCCGGACTCATGGTCAGCCCTAAAATCCGCGGCGCGCAGTCGAAACACATAGTCATGTCGCTCAAACACTTCGCTGCCAATCAGCAGGAGACGCAGCGCATGGCCGCAAACTCGGTGATCGAGCCACGCCCGCTCCGCGAGTTGTATTTGCGTCACTTCGAGATGGCCGTAAAAGACGCCAAGCCCGGTTCCGTCATGTGTTCTTACAATAAGCTCAACGGCGATTGGGCTTGCGAGAACGCCTGGCTACTCAACACCGTGCTCAAAGGCGAGTGGGGCTTCGAAGGTTGGGTGCAATCGGATTGGGGCGCTACTCACAGCACGGTTCAAGCCGCTCTGAGCGGCCTGGACGAAGAAGAGTACTCGCCGAACTACTTTGCTGATCCACTCGCGGCGGCGGTCGCGGACGGCAGTGTACCGATGAGCCGGCTCGACGACATGGTGCGGCGCAAGCTTGTCACGCTGATCGACACCGGCGTGTTGGACGATCCACCCATGCAGCAAACCATCGACTTTGCTGCCGGCGAGACGTTTGCGCAGCAGGTCGCTGGGCGCGCGATGGTGTTGCTCAGGAACCGCGACGACCTCTTGCCGTTGCCCAAAACGACGATGCGCGTCGCAGTCATTGGTGCGCACGCGGACTCCGCGATGCTCTCGGGAGGCGGATCGAGCCAAGTACTCTCGCCGGGCGGACCCGCCTACGCGTTTCCGACAAAGGACGGGCAGAAGTGCCCGGAGCAACCGGGCGCGGGCAACTGGTGTGAGATCTGGATTCGCAGCGCTCCGCAAGTCGCGATTCAGGGAAAAGTCCCTACGGCCAACGTGCGCTTCGCCGACGGCAAGGACGTGGCGGCGGCGGCCGCGCTTGCGAGCGACTCGGAAGTGGCCGTCTTGCTCGCCCACCAGTGGGCTGGAGAAGAGCACGATCTGACGTCGCTCACCCTGCGCGACGATCAGGACGCGTTGATCGCCGCCGTCGCGACGGCAAATCCAAAAACGATCGTGGTACTGCAGACCGGCAATCCGACGTTGATGCCGTGGCTCAGCCAAGTGGGCGCCGTGATCCAGGCTTGGTATCCCGGCATCGGCGGGGCTGGAGCACTGGCGGACATCCTGTTCGGCGACGTCAATCCGTCGGGCAAGCTCCCGGTGAGCTTCCCGGCGAAAGAAACCGAAACGCCGACCGGTGGCGCGGCATTCAGCACGACCGACGTGCCGTACACCGAAGGTTTGCAGATCGGTTACCGCTGGTACGACGCCATGGGCATCGCACCGCTCTTTCCGTTCGGGCATGGCCTTTCGTATACCGGCTATACGTACGCGGATCTCGCGGTCGGGAGGCGGTCAGCTGAGCTTCTCGGTGACGAACAGCGGAACGCGCGCGGGCACGGAGGTCGCCCAGATATATGCGAGCCTGCCGACTGGTGCCGGCGACGCACCCAAGCGCCTGGTCGGTTGGAAGACCGTAACGTTAGCGCCCGGCGAGACGCAGCAGCTCAGCCTGATGATCCCGGGCGAGCGCTACACTTATTGGGATACGACATCATCGAGCTGGAAAACGCCGGCGGGCTCCTACCAGATCATGGTTGGAGCGTCTGCCGGCGACATCCGTTTGAAGAGTGCATTCGAAATGCCGTGAGGCTGCCGCGAGGTGACCTCACAGGTTTTTCGAGGCGAGGCCGTGCCAACCCGGATCTTTGCAGATGCCGCAATTGCCTGGCGCTCCACCCATGAACATTTTGCAAGCCACGGGATCATCCGCGAGCATGCAACGGAACCACGCCGCGTATAAGCGTGTGAATTGGAGCGATCCTTTGTCGCCGGTGAGCGAGCCCGCGACAGTTTCGGTCGTGACGTGGTCGCCGCCTTCCCAATTGCCCACGAACATCGGGCCGCCCGCATTCGTCACGAGGCCCTCCGCATTCATGACGATGTCCTCTGTGCCCGTCAGGATGAGCACGGACACCTTCGCGTTCGCGATCATCGTCGCGCCCTCAATCGCCGCGGTTACGACGTTCGGATGTTTGGAACCCTGGCTCGCACCGAAGCCGCCTTGCGAATGGCCAGAA
>Ga0193753_10004065_pt1 | contig 10603 bp, 8 predicted proteins | sample H1c2metaG_FD_144925 | JGI IMG/M metagenome (GOLD analysis project Ga0193753, IMG submission 144925) | Soil microbial communities from a riparian zone of the East river system, Colorado, United States - H1c2 | ecosystem: Environmental > Terrestrial > Soil > Riparian zone | place: USA: East River... | reverse complement strand
CCAATCCCGGCAGCGGCCCTACCACCATTGCCCTTACTCAGGACGGGACGCTCTGGTTTACCGAGAGCGCCGGAAATCGCATCGGCCGGATGCGGCCGGATGGGACCGGCCTGACCGAGTTTCCGCTTCCCAACCCCAACAGCTCGCCCCGGATTATCGCCTTGGGTTCCGACGGCAACTTGTGGTTTTCCGAACACACGGGCAACCGGATGGGCCGGATCACGCCAGAGGGCCAGATCACCGAGTACCCCATCCCGACGCCCGACAGCTTTCCGCGTGCCATCGCGCTCGGCGCCGACGGCAACATCTGGTTCGGCGAGTTCGGCGGCGGCAAGATTGGACGGATCACGCCGCGCGGCGTCATCACCGAGTTTCCGATCCCGACACCCGGCAGCGGTCCCCGCGCGCTTGCCGCCGGGCCAGACGGCAACATCTGGTTCTCCGAGTTCCACGCGAGCAAGATCGGCCGGATCACGCCGGCCGGAATCATCACCGAGTTTCCGCTGCCGCGCCCCAACTCGGGCCCGGGCGACATCACTGCCGGTGCTGACGGCGCCATGTGGTTCGTAGAGCTGTTCGGCACCATGGACGGGCGCAAGCCGGACGGCAATCGCGTCGCGCGCATCACGATGAGCGGCCAGGTCACGGAGTATCCGATGGCCACGCAGACGGGCTCGCCAATCAATATCGCGGTCGGTCCGGACCGCAACGTCTGGTTCACGCGGGGCGGACTACTCGGCCGCGTCACGCCCGACGGGGCGGTGACAGAATTCCCGCTGCGGTCGCCTATGGCGGGTGCGACCGGGCTGACCGCGGGCAGCGATCGTCAGCCGCCGGGCCGGCTTGGCGACAGACTCTGGTTCACGCAGTCGGGGACGAACAGCCTGGCCTACCTGCTGTTCAAGTAGGCCTTCGACCTTAGGCCTTGGACCTTGGGGCTCGTGGGCCTAAGGCCTAAGGCCCAAGGCCCAAGGCCTAGATTGATGGCAGCGTGTGCTCGAGCCGCTTCTCGACGCGCGGATCGCCCTCGTCGGCGAGGTAGCACTGAGGCGTCGTTTCGTCGCGGCCCTGGGGCACTTTCACGACATTCAGAACGACCGTGCCGACGGCAGCGATGAGCGCGTTGAGCGCGAAAGCCGTCAGCGCGATGTATCCCAGCTGACCGATGACGGGGATCATCGCCACGGATCCGCCAAAGTGGTTGCCCGTTACCGGGTTGACGAGGTTGTAGGCCGTGACCGTCCCGTAGGTCATGCCAACCGCCCAGCCGGCGAGCAGGCCCCAGCTGTGAAACCAGCGTGTGTAGAGGCCGAACACGATCGCTGGAAAGGTCTGGAGGATCCAGATGCCGCCGAGAAGCTGGAAGTTGATGGCGTTCTGCTTGTCCAGCGTCAGCACGAACACCAGCGCGAAGCCCTTCACCAGGAGCGAAACGATCTTCGAGACGCTGGTTTCCTGCGCGTGCGTCGCGTGCGGGTTGATCCACTCCCGATAGATGTTCCGCGTGAAGGTATTCGCGGCCGCAATCGACATGATCGCGGCTGGCACCAGCGCGCCGATGGCGACGGCGGCAAAGGCCACGCCGGCAAACCACCCTGGAAAATAGTCCTCGAACAGCTGCGGAATCACGAGCTGCGCGTTGACCTTGCCGTCGAGCCCGATCGGCTTCGTGCCCGCGGCAATCGCCACCCATCCGAGCAGCGCCAGGAGCCCCAGCACGAAGCTGTAGGCGGGAAGGATCGTGGCGTTTTGACGGATGGTGTTGCGGCTTCGTGAGGACAGCGTCGCCGTGATCGAGTGCGGGTACATGAAGAGGGCCATGGCCGAGCCCAGCGCCAGGGTCGCGTACGCCCAATAGGATTGCGCGGCGGGGATGAAGACGCCGACCGGCGCGCCCGTCGCGGGGTTGACGCTGGTCATCTTCAGCCGCGCCGCCTCGAAGACGTGCGCCCACCCGCCGACCTTCGACGGGAGGTACACGATCGCGACCAGAATCACGAGATAGATCAGCGTGTCCTTCACGAACGCAATCATCGCGGGCGCGCGCAGGCCGGCCGAATAGGTATAGGCGGCCAGCAGCGTGAACGCGATCAGCAGCGGCAGATCGTTCATGAAGACGTTACCCGTACCACCGAGACCCACCACCTCGAGGACCGCCTGGATGCCCACCAGTTGGAGCGCGATGTACGGCATGGTCGCCAGTATTCCGGTCACCGATACGGCGAGGGCCAACTCCCTTGATCCATAACGTCCGCGCACGAAGTCCGCGGATGTGACATAGCTGTGGCGGTAGCTGACCGACCACAGGCGCGCCATGTAGATGAAGATGATCGGGTAGAGGATGATCGTGTAGGGAACCGCAAAGAACCCGGCAACCGCTCCGGTCGCGAACATCGCGGCGGGGACAGCCACGAACGTGTAGGCCGTGTACAGGTCGCCCCCGAGGAGAAACCAGGTTATCCACACACCGAACGTTCGTCCGCCGAGCCCCCATTCGTCGAGACTCTCCTGGTTTTCACTGCGCCGCCAGTTGGACGCCCAGAAGCCCATGACGGTGACGAGCAGGAAGAGCGCGACGAGCACCGCGAGAGCGGTGTAGTTGACGCCCGCGTTCATCGGCGTCCTCCTGTCTGGCGCGGGCGGGCCATGCGAATGAGGCGGAGCGCCGCCGCAGTGCATGCGGAGCAGAGGAAGACCCACATGAACTGGTACCAGATGAAAAACGGGAAGCCCGCCACCACGGGTTCGACCGCTGCGTAACTGCCGACCCACAGCAGCCCGACGACGGGAATCATCAGCAGCACGGCGGCAACCGCCATCAGCGGCTTGTTGGTCGGCGAATCCGCGCCGGTATCACTCTGGTAAGGACTCACCTGGACCTCCCTGGGACGGTTCGCGATCGCGAGCCAGCAGGGGATTATGACAAGTCTTCCGCGCCGATAGGCACCCCAATGGAGGTAGGTGATTAGAATCCGACCGCGCCGCCGTCCTTTCGGTGGTCGGAGCCGCCCCGATAGAACCCCCGGACCGGCTGTCCCGCCGCGCGGGTTGACCCCGCTGCCGCGGCTGGCGCTTCATCGGGCGCGACCATGATGGCTTGATAGCCGCCCATCGAGTCGCCGTTCACGGATTGCGCGTTGTGCCCCATGGCTCGCAATTGAGCCCCGACCCGTGCGTAGAGCGGCGATTCGAGCCGCAGCAGGTTCGGCACCTGCAGGTGCCGGAACCGCGCCATGTCCGAGGCCGCCTGCACGTTGGCGCCCAGGTCGACCACGTTGAGCAGGACCTGCGCGATGCCCTGCGCCTGCACGTCGCCGCCCATCAACGTCACCGCCATCAACGGGCGATCGTCCCGCATCACGAAGCCTGCGGACAGCGTATTGAACGGCCGCTTGTTCGGCGCGATGACGTTGGGACTCTTCGGATCCAACGTGAACAGCGCGCCGCGATCGTGGAGCGCAATCCCGTAGCCGGGCACGGTGATGCCCGAGCCGAAGAAGTTGAAGAGGCTGTTCACCCACGCCACCATGTTGCCGTCGCGATCCGCGGCCGCCAGCACGATCGTGTCGCCGCCGGTGTCAGTGTTCCGGCCCGCCGCCGTCGGCGTCGCGCGGGCGGGGTTCACCGTGGCGCACAGCGACTTGGCGTGCGCCTTCGACAGCAATCGCTCGAGCGGCACCGTGGCGAAATTTGGATCGGCGTTGAACGCGTAGAGATCCTTGAACGCGAGCTTCTTCGCCTCGACCACGAAGTGCCAGTACTTGGGGTTGGCTGGTCCGAGCGTGGCCAGGGTCTGTCCGGGCGCCCAGAGCGGCACGCAGGTTTCGAGGATGTTGAGGATCTCGTCGGTGGCCCACGTCTGCGCCGGCGGCGGCAGTGTGAAGACGTCGTAGCCGTGATAGTTCGTGGTGGCTGGCGTCACCCATTCCCCGGTGTAGTTCGCCAGATCCTCGAGCGTCATCGTGCCGCCGAGCCTGGTGGACTTGTCCACCAGCGCCTGCGCGATCTCGCCCTTGTAGAAGCCGTCGCGGCCGCGCTGCTGGAGGATGCGGAAGGTTCGTGCCAGGCCAGGATTGCGCTGAATCTGACCGGGGACCGGCGGTCGTCCATTGGTGTACCACGTGGCCAGCGAATCGGGATCGCGCACGCTGCAGCACACGCGCGGGTCGCTCGGAATCGGCGACATCGCCGGCGGCAGCCGCCAGTCGAACGCGATGCGCTCGGAGATCGGGAACCCCTGCTCGGCGTAGTCGATCGCCGGCTGCAGCGTGTCTTTGAACGTCATCGTGCCGAAGCGGCGCGACACTTCGTCCCAGCCCCAGACCGAGCCCGGCACCGTCACACTGAGGATGCCGTTGATGGGCATGCCGGACCCTGGCCCCCAGTTCTCCGGGTCCCAGTTGTAGCCGAGCGAATTCATCCTGGCGAGGGTCTGTCCGCTCGGCGCCTTGCCGCTGGCGTTCAAGGCGTAGAGCTTGTTTTCCTTGGCGACGTAGACGATGGCGAAGAGATCGCCGCCCGGTCCGACGTTCATCGGCTCCACGACGCTGAGCACGGCGGCCGTGGCGACCGCCGCATCGATCGCGTTGCCGCCTTTCTTGAGGATGTCGAGGCCGGCCTGTGCCGCGAGCGGCTGGCTCGTGGCCACCATGCCGTTGCGCGCCATCACCTCGGACCGGCGCTGGGAGAGCCATCCTTGCGACCGGTCGCCGGGCACCGCGCTGCACCACGCCGGCTTCGGTGTCGCGTTGCACGACTGCACCGGCGACTGCGCACCGAGGAACGTCGAGCCCAACACCACAGCGGCGGCGGCAACGGGCGTGCCCAATCGCCAGATGCGAGTCATCGTGTCTCCAGTGCGTCGAGAGGTGAGCATCTCACCCGGGCCACAGCCATACGAACACGACAGCCGTGATGATGGCGTAAAGCAGGCCGTCGATCGTGGACCTGAGCGTAGCGGTCCACGCGCGGTTGTACCAAATTGTCGCCTGCCAGAGCGCGGCGGCGTAGCCGATGAAGGCGGTTGCGCCGGCGAACTGGAACACGCGCTTCGACGCCGCTCCCATGGGCAGCGCCTGGCCGGTGATGTAGGCCGCGAGCAGGCCCACGACCAGGCAGTAAATGAACCACAGCACGAGGCTCCTGGCCATCGATGTCTCGCCCGACGGCAGCACGGTCATCTTCATCACCGGCCCGCGCTTGGTCTTTTCAGCAAACTCCGGTGAGGCCATTTCGCGCTGGCTCGCGAAGCCGGGTACCAGGTAGTCGCCGGGAGCGATGGAGAACCCCCGGAGCGCGTCCATCACCTTGTCCTCGTGCGGGAGCTTCGCGAAGTCATTGACGTGCCACGGGGTGAACATGTGGATGAGGGAGCTCGCGACGAACACGAGCACCGCCGCCACGAGGATGGGGAGCCACAGAGCCACGAGCGCAGTCATACCGACCTCCTCAAAGAGGAGGGGATGCTAGCACTGCAGTGGGGCTCTCGGCAGGCTCTAGGCTTTGGGCTTTGGGCTCTGGGCGTGACGCTCCCTGACGCTCAGAAGCGTACGCTTGTCGAACGCAATACGGGTCTAAAACGAGTGTTTGGTCTGGGCCCTCTTTCGAGGCCTAAAGCCCAGAGCCTAGAGCCCAGAGCCGGCGAGGACGCCGCAGGCGTCCTGTCCTAGCTCGCCACGTCCATGCGAGCCCGGAGAGGGATCACGCGCGACTCGCGCTGCTGGTCGCGGATGAATTCGAGCGTGGAGTGGAGCGACGAGATGATCGACTCGACGTTCGACTCGGCTTCGCGGCGGCGCAGCCTCAGCCCGTCGATCTCGCGTTGGGCGTCCTCGAGGCGGTTCTGCGCGGCCATCATCAGCAACTCGGCGCGGCCCTGCGCCTCGCGCACCAGGCGCTCGGCCTCCTGCGCGGCGTTCGCCCTCACGTCGTCCGCCACGCGCTGAGCGTGGATGAGGGTGCCCTTCAGGCTGCCCTCGAGATCCTTGAACTGCTTGAGCGAGGCTTCGAGCCGGCCAATCTCCTGCCGCAGCCGTTCGTTCTCGCGCAGCGCCAGCTCATAGCTCTCGGAGGCTTCGATCAGGAACGTGCGCACGGGCTCGCGCGCGTAGCCGCGCCACCCCACGGCAAACGTCGTCTGCCGCATGTCGAGCGGCGTGATCTTCGACGGCCGTTCGGGCGTGGCCGAGGCGTTGTCGTTGGCGGGTGTCGCAGGCTCGTTGAAATTCAGCATCGATCGGCTCCACGCGATCCAGTTCCGCTATCTGCTTCCGAAAATCGCCGTGCCGACCCGCACGATCGTGGCCCCTTCCTGAATGGCCACTTCGAAGTCGCCGCTCATGCCCATCGAGAGCTCGCGAAGCATCGAGGCGGGCACCCCGGCGGCCAGCCACCCGTCCCTCAACTCTCGCAGCTGTCGGAACCAGGGCCGCGCGTCTTCGGGCGTCTCGGGCACAGGCGGCAGCATCATCAAACCCACGACCGAGGCGGCGCGGCACGCGCCGGCGGCCTCGAAGAGCCGCGGTACCTCGCCGGCAGGAATCCCGAACTTCGTCGACTCCTGCGCGAGGTCCACCTGAATCAGCAGCTCCGGCGTTCGTCCCGTATCAGCCGCGGCGGTATCGAGTTTCTGGATGAGCTCGACGCTGTCGACCGACTGAACCATGGCGAAGGCCGGCCCTGCCTTTCGGGCCTTGTTCGTCTGCAGGTGACCAAGCAAATGCCACCTGATGGTTAGGTCGGTCGTTTCGCTGATCTTCTGTAGGCCTTCCTGCACGCGGTTCTCGCCGAACTCGCGCTGCCCCGCGGCATACGCGTCGCGAACGGCTTCGATCGGGAAGGTTTTGGAGACGGCGATGAGGCGGACGGTGGCGGGGTCGCGGCCGGCTGTCCCGGCGGCCGACGCCATGCGGGCGCGGATCCGGGACAGCCGATCGGCAATCGTAGGCAGAGCCCGGGGCTCGCTACTTCTTGACCATGGCCTGCAGCGCCGGCAGTGAGGCCTTTACTTCGGCAGCCTTCGAACCATTGGGGTCGATCTTCAGGTACGCCTCGAGCGCGTTCACCGCGTCTTGGAACTGCCCGAGGTTGAGCGCGGTCATGCCCAGCTGATACTGCGCAAGCGCCATGTTCGGATCGGCCTTCACCGCAGTTTCGAACTGGGTTTTGGCCTCGGCGAACTTGCTCTGATTGAAGAAGATGACGCCCTGGTTGAAGGCGGTCTCGGCGCCGCCACCGCCGGCGCCCACTCCAGCGTACTTCGACGCGTTGGCGCTGGCTTCCGCGGCCAGGTCGAACTTCTTCTGCTGGTTGTAGAGCGTCGCGAGTCCGGTCCACGCGTCACCCGAATCGGGCTTGATCTCGATGGCCTTCTTGTACGAGACCTCGGCCTCCGTGAACTGCTGCTTGTTGGCCTGTGCGACACCCAGGTTGTAGTAGCACTCCGCGCACGTCGGCAGCTTCCCGATGACTTCCTGGAACTTCGTGATCGCCAGGTCGTTGTTGCCGGCGCGGAGCGCCGTCATCGCTTCGCCGGCCAGCGCCTGCAGCGCCGCCTGGGCGCCCTTGTCAGCCGCCGTCGTCGCCGCGCCGGCCGGCGCCAGCGTGAAGTTGAGCGGGTTGTTCGGGCCCTGCCTCACCGTGGACGGCACAGTCGCCGTGCCGACGCCTTCTTTCGACGCGGTGACCTTGTATGAGCCTGACTGCAGGCCGACCTGCAGGAACTCGCCCTTCTTGTCCGATGTGGTCTGTGTCTTCCGGTTGACGCCGTCGGCTTCGAAGAGGACCGTCGCGCCCTCGACCGGCTGGCCCTTGGCGTCCGACACCTTGCCTCTGACGACGCTCTGAGCAAACGCAGACGCCGCCAGCGTCAGCACAACGGCAATTGCACACATGCCGCGGAACAGATGGGTCCGCATGTCCTTCAGCCTCCGCAAAATCTCTGGATGTTGACTTGGGCTCCGGCCTCCCCGGACCGGTCCGCCGAGGAAAGCTTACCTGAAGAAACGCGAGATCGCATCGAGGTCGTGGGTGACCGGGGCCGGGGGCAGCGCCGACAGAAACCGCCGGCCGTAGCCCGTCGTCCGCAGGCGCGGATCCAGCACGGCGAGGACGCCGCGGTCGGTCCGATGGCGGATGAGCCGGCCCAGGCCCTGCTGAAGCGTGAGGATGGCCAGCGGGACCTGGTAGTCGCCGAAGGCATCGCCTCCCTTGGCGGTAATCGTGTCGATTCTCGCCGCCGTGACCGGGTCGCCGGGTGAGGCAAAAGGCAGCTTGTCGACGATGACGCAGCTCAGGGCATCGCCCGCCACGTCCACGCCTTGCCAAAAGCTGGACGTCGCCAGGAGCACCGCGTTCGGCGTCGTTCGAAAGAGCTGAATCAAGGTGGAGCGGGGTGCCTGGCCCTGAACCAGCACGGGGAAGGGCAGGGCCATTTCGATCTCGTGCTGCACGGCCCGGAGCACCGCGTAGCTCGTGAAGAGGACGAAGGCCCGCCCCCGCGTGCGGCGCAGGATTTCGATTGCCTCGCGGGCCACGGCGGCCGCAAAGGCGGGCGAGCGTGGCGGCGGCATGCGGCGAGGCAGGTACATCAGGGCCTGGGAGGTGTAGTCGAACTCGCCGGGGACGCGGATCTCATCGGTTTCGCGCAGGCCGAGCCGCCCCTTCACGTAGGTGAAGGAGTTGTCGACCGCCAGCGTGGCCGACGTCAAGACGACCGACCGAAAGCGATCGAAGAGGGCCTCCCGTACCAGACGTGATACGTCCACGGGTGCCGCGCGCAGGAACACGCCTCGGCCGCGCGTTTCGAGGTAGTAGACCAGGTCGGGGTCGTCGCCGCGAAGCAGCAGGCGCAGCTCGCGATGCAGTTCGCCTGCGCGCCGCTGGAGCGTGGCCAGCGTCTCGTTCGGGCCGCTGGCTGAGGAGGCGAGCATCAGCGCGATGGTGGCTTCGAAACCCTCGATCGTGCCGGCGAGCGCCGCGCCGTCCTCCAGATAGTCGGCGATCGTCTCGACGGTGTACCGCGCGCGCGCCTCTTGCGTGCCACTGCCTGCCCCGCGCGCCGCGGCCAGCCGCGCGAAGAAGTGCCGCGCCCGGTCGCCGATGCGCGTGAGTCCCCGGGCGGCCGCTTCGATCTCGCGGGGCTCCCAGGCCGTGCCTCCGGCCTCGCCTGTCTGACGATGCGTGGCGCCCGTGGCGGAGAGCGCGTGGCCGGCGTCGCGCACGAAGTCGTCTACGCGATAGTTGCTGAACGCGAGGCCGAAATACTGCGTGGCCACGTCCTCCAGTTGGTGCGCTTCGTCCACGACCAGGGCGCCGCAAGACGGGATTACTTCACCAAACGAGCCGTGTCGCACCGAGGCGTCAGCGCAGAGCAGATGGTGGTTCACGATCACGACATCCGATTCGGTTGCGCGCTGCCGCATGCGCGTGACGAAGCACTCGCTGTATTGCGGACAGTCGGCGCCGAGGCACGTCTCGGCGCTGGCCGAGATGTGAGCCCAGAGCGGGAGATCCTCGGGCAGGTCCTCCAGCTCCGCGCGGTCGCCGGTGGCCGTGCGCGCCGCCCAGTCACGAATCACGGGCAGGAAAATCGACTTCTCCGACTCCGAGGACGACCGTTCGAACACGTCGGCGGCCTCGAACATGCCGCGCGATTCGAACGAGCCCTCCATGGTCTGGAACCGGTGCAGGCAGAGGTAGTTCGAGCGGCCCTTCATGAGGGTTGCGGTGAATGTGCCGCCCAACGCCGCCCGCAGCGTGGGAATGTCTTTGAAGTAGATCTGCTCTTGCAGGTTCTTGGTGCCCGTGGACACGAGCACACGCTGGCCGCTCAGGAGCGTCTTGCCGGGACCCGTGCCCGCCTCGGACAACAGCGTCCCGCCGGTGTCGAGCACCTCCGCGACGGCTTCGGCCATGCGCCGCTGTCCCTGGCGCGGCTCGAACCCGCCGAGCGAGTGGGCCAGCGGTCCGCCGTCCGAGAAGACCGCGCTGACGTCGGCGCCGAGGTTCTGGCTCATCCCAACCCCGTCAGTGTGCCACACGACACGGCGCCTCTCGCGCGCGCGTTTGCCCGACGGCAGTCGGCAGCGACCTATAATCGACGCGCCAACGCGCTGACGCGCCGCCACTCGAATTTGAATTCAATGTCTCCCCGGTTTCTTCGCGAAGCGTGCGCGGCTATTGGCCTCTTCGCGGGCGTCGCGCTATTTCGCTACCTGTCGCTGAACGGCTTTTCCAACGACCACTACGTGCACCTGGCGGGTGCGCAGCAGATGCTCTTCGGGGAGTGGCCGTCTCGCGATTTCGTCGATCTCGGCGCGCCGCTGACCTACGCGCTCTCGGCGGCGGCGCAGGAGCTCTTTGGTCGGGGCCTGCTGACCGAGGCCGTACTGACGGCCATCCTCTTCGCCATCGCGGCGGTGTTGACGCTGCGCGTGGTCCTGGCACTCACGGGCAGTGTGGCCCTGGGGCTCGCGGCGGCTGCCGTCGAAGTGTTGATGTTTCCGCGCAGCTACAGCGACACCAAGATTCTCGTCTACGCTGCCGCTTCGCTGGCCCTCGTTCGCTATTCGGCCCGGCCGGGCCGTGCCCGTCTGGTCGTGCT
>Ga0193753_10004064_pt1 | contig 10605 bp, 8 predicted proteins | sample H1c2metaG_FD_144925 | JGI IMG/M metagenome (GOLD analysis project Ga0193753, IMG submission 144925) | Soil microbial communities from a riparian zone of the East river system, Colorado, United States - H1c2 | ecosystem: Environmental > Terrestrial > Soil > Riparian zone | place: USA: East River... | reverse complement strand
AGTCGTCGGTGGCAGGTGGTCGTAACGCCTTGGTGGAGCATGCGGCCGAGAAGGCGGCGGCGAGCATGAGGATCGTGAGGCCGCTGGCCCACGACCGTCCTGCCGCGACGAAGCGTCGTGCGGTCGAGCTTGAGGCCATCATGTCGTCTCCATCCGAGCGGAACATCGCTTGGAATACTGTCGGATACCGTGCGGAAGAGCAACCCATGTGCCATCGGCTGGCCGTCGCGATACGCGAGCCCTGGCCTGTTTCGGGCTGCTCGACGCGATCGGGCGTTCGAAGAACAGGACATTCATTTCGTTCTTACAAACTCGGCCGCGCAGCTTTCCACAGACGAGATATGCTCTGCCGTCTTCGAGGGTGGATCCTCGAGCGAGACACGCAAGGGAGACGACGATGCTGATATGGGTTAGACGTTGCGTCATGGCCGTCACGCTGGTGGCGATGACCGCTCCTCCCGGGGCCGCGCAAAGCGCGATGACGGCGAAGGAGAAGGCCAACCTGCAGTTCGTGCTCGACTGGTGGCGTGAGCAGATCCAGTCGCGGCACATGGAACTGGCACCGAAGTATCAGGCCGAGAACTACATCCAGCACAACATCAACATCCAGACCGGCCGTGAAGGCTTCGTGAAGTTCTTCGGCTCGCTCGGTCCCCCGGTTCCGATCCAGCCGACGCTCGCCCAGCCGCCCGCCATCGCCTTCGCGAAGGGCGACTATGTCGTGATCATCTGGGAGCGCGAGGGGAAGGATCCGGCCGATCCGACGAAGACCTACAAGTTCAACACCTACGACTTGCTCCGCCTGCAGAACGGCAAGGTGCAGGAACACTGGGACTGGGCGCTCAAGCAGCCCAAGATTCCCTACGGCGGCGCGCCCGACGGCGTGGACTACGACAAGGTGACCTTCACGCTGTCAGCGCAGGAGAAGAAGAACCTCGAGATTGCGACCGTCGAGTTCAAGGACATCCTCCAGTACGGTCATGTGGAGCTGGCGGAAAAGGTGATGGCACCCACCTACATCCAGCACAACCCCAACGTGCCGACCGGCCGCGCCGCCTTCGTCGATTTCTTCAGCCGCGCCCGCAAGCCGGAGCCGATCAAGGCGGAGTGGAAGGACAAGCCGAAGCTCACCCTCGTGAGCGGCTCGTACGTTTTCATGATGTTCAAGCGCGAGCTGAAGGATCCTGACGACGCGTCGAAGACCTACCCGGCTTACTGGTTCGACATGGTGCGCGTGGACGACGGCATGGTGCAGGAGCACTGGGACTCGGCGATCAAGAACCCTCCGGCCGCGAGATAGGGCCGCGCCTTCGGCGCGGTAGGGCGGGTGAGGCGGGGTAGGGCGGGTAAGAAACGAAGTGTTCCCGGGCGAGCAGCGCCCGGCCCGACCCGCCCCACCTGCCTAGAGCGTTCCCCTAAGGCCCAACGCGTCGGCCTCCGCGCGCAGGAACTGAATCACGTTCGACACGTGCGCCTCGAGCGGCAGGCCCAGCAACGCCGCCCCGTTGCGCAGGTCGTCGCGCGAGACCGCGCGTGCGAAGGCCTTGTCCTTCATTCGCTTGATGACCGAGGGCGCCTCGAGGTCGAGCACGCTTCTCGAGGGCCGCACCAGCGAGGCGGCCGTCACGAATCCCGCCATCTCGTCGCATGCGAAGAGGGTCTTTTCGAGCGGCGTCTCGCGCGGCACGCCCGAGTAGTCGGCGTGCGACAGGATGGCGCGGATGACCCATTCGGGATAGCCGAGCCGTCGCAGCTCGTCACACCCGCGGAACGGATGGTCCGACAAGGACGGATACCGCTCGTAGTCCATGTCATGGAGGAGCGCGACGATGCCCCAGTCGGTCTCGTTCTCGCCAGCCGCGCGGGCGTAGCCGCGAACCGCGGCCTCGACCGCGAGTGCGTGCTTCCGCAGGCTCTCGCCCTGCGTCCACTCGGTGAGGAGGGTCCAGGCGGCGTCGCGTGAGAGGGGCGACGGAGAGGACGTCGGAGAGGACTCAATCACGAGGTCGATCGTAACGCAGCCCTGCGCAGCGGATGCTACGATCCACGATGGTGTCGCGCCGCATCGTCCTGACCTGTCTGGGTTCCTACGGCGACGTCTATCCCTACATCGGTCTCGGCAAGGCGCTGCAGGCGCGCGGGCATCGACCCGTGGTGGCGACCTCCGATTACTACCGCGCCGCCGTCGAACAGGAAGGTCTCGAGTTCGCGCGCGTCGGGCCCGACGTCGACTTGAGGGACCAGGACGCACTGAAGCGCGTGATGGATCCGCGGCGCGGCGGTGAGGTGGTCATCAAGGAGTTCGTGCTGCCGGCGTTGCCGCAAACCTACGACGAGCTGATGCGCGTGGCCGAGGGCGCCGACGTGCTCGTGAGCCATCCCCTGACCTTCGGCACCCCGATCCTCGCCGAGGAACGCCGCCTCCCGTGGGTGTCGACCATCCTGGCGCCGCTCTCGCTGTTTTCGGACGGCGACTTTCCGGTGCTGCCCGCGCTGCCGGGGCTGGCCGGGGTCACGCGGTCATGGCCGTGGCTGCGGCGGGCGGCGATGCGACTGGTCCGCCGCGCGACGGACGACTGGACCGCGCCGGTTCAAGCCTTCCGTGGCACGCGCGGCCTGCGAGCGGGTGGCAACCCGATCCTCGAGGGACAGTATTCACCGTACCTCAATCTCGCCTTGTTCTCGAGCGTGATGGCGCAGCCTCAGCGCGACTGGCCGGCGCGGATGCAGGTGCCCGGCTTCGTCTTCTACAACGGCACGGCGGCCCTCTCGGCGGAGCTCGAGACGTTCTTGGATGCGGGGCCGCCGCCTGTGGTGTTCACCCTTGGCTCGTCGGCGGTCGGTGCGGCCGGGCGCTTCTATCACGAGAGCGCCGGCGCCGTGGCGCAACTGGGCGTGCGCGCCGTGCTCCTCACCGGCGGCTTTCGCGAGAACGTGCCCGCGGCTCTACCCGACGGCGTGCTGCTGGTGGACAGGGCGCCGCACCAGCTGCTCTTCCCGCGAGCCCGTGCCGTCGTGCACCAGGGCGGCGCCGGCACGACTGCGCAGGCGCTCCGCGGCGGGTGCCCGATGCTGGTCGTGCCCCATGGCCACGATCAGCCCGACAACGCGTTCCGCGTCACCAGGCTGGGCGTTGCGCGGACCCTCTATCCCGGTCGCTATACTGCGGCACGCGTCGCGGGCGAGCTGAGGCGCCTGTTGCACGACCCGGGCTACCAGTCCCGGGCCACCACGACCGCGGCAATCGTCCGGGAGGAAGGCGGCGCAGATGCCGCCGCCGCTGCGATCGCCGCCCTGACCTGATTCTGGGAGCCCGTCATGCCACTCGATCACTACGTCACGCTCGGCCACTCGGGATTGCGGGTCAGCCCGTTCTGCCTCGGCGCCATGACCTTCGGCGAAGACTGGGGCTTCGGCTCCACGGTGGCGGAATCGGAGGCTGTCATGGCCCACTATGTCGCGCGCGGCGGCAATTTCATCGACACAGCCAACGGCTACACCGGCGGCCATTCGGAGCGCATCATCGGCGACTACATCGCGCACGACCGCGCCCGTCGCGACGAGATCGTGATTGCCACGAAGTTCTTCAGCAACCTCTCGCGCACCAACGCCAACGGCGGAGGCGGCAGCCGCAAGGCGCTCACGGCGGCCTGTGAGCAGTCGCTGCGGCGCCTGCGGACCGACTACATCGACTTGTACTGGATGCACGTGTGGGACCGCTTCACGCCCATCGAAGAGACGATGCGCGCGCTCGACGATCTGGTGCGCGCCGGCAAGGTGCGCTACATCGGATTCTCGGATACGCCGGCGTGGAAGGTGTCGCAGGCGCAGGTCACGGCGCTCTTGCGTGGATGGACGCCGCTCATCGCGCTGCAGATCGAGTACTCGCTGCTCGAACGGACCGTGGAAGGTGAGCTGCTGCCGATGGCGCGCGAGCTGGGGCTCGGCGTCACGCCGTGGTCGCCGATGGCCGGCGGCGTGCTGAGCGGCAAGTACCGCCGGGGCGAAGCCGTCGTCTCGGATCGCGGTGCCCGGACGGTGGCGAGGCTCACGGAGCGCGCGTTCACGATCGTGGAGGAAGTGGTCCGTGTGGCCGCGGCGCTCGGTACGACACCGGCGGCGGTGGCCCTGGCGTGGGTGCAATCCAGGCCCGGGGTGGTTTCCACCATCATCGGCGCGCGGCGGATCGACCAGCTCGATGCGAATCTGTCGGCGCTGGAGCTGACGCTGCCACCGGAGCACGTCGAGGCCCTGACGGCCGCGTCAACGCCCACACTGAATTTCCCCGCCGCGTTTCTGGAGGGCGCAGCCTCGTTCATGCACAATGGCCTCACGGTGAACGGTATGGCATCAGAGCCGCTGCCGTTTCTCACGCCGTCCACGCACGTCGATCCGTCGTAGCGATCGGTCGCGGTGAGGCTTTCATAGCGGCCCCGGGGCGCCCGGGCGTAGAATCCGCCCCATGAATATTCTGAGCATTCAGCTCCGTGGTGCGCTGATCGCCGCCGTTGTCACAGTCGTCGTCGGCACAGTCGTCGCCGTTCCGGCGGCGGCGCAGACCGTCACCCGGGATGCAGCCGCGTGTGCGGCGCTGAAGGCGCTCCAGATACCGGGCCTCTCGCTCAGCATCACGAAGGCCGAGTGGATTGCCGCCGGATCGGTTCCGCCAGCGCCGGGCGCCGGCGGACCGGCCATCACGGGGTCGCTGCCCGCGTACTGTCGACTCGACGGCGCGCTCGACCGACGGACCGGCGCCGACGGCAAGAGCTATGGCATCGGGTTCGCGCTGGCCTTGCCCGGCGAATGGAACGGACGCTTCCTGTTCCAGGGCGGCGGGGGACTCAATGGCAACGTGCAGGCGCCGCTGGGCGCGGTCGCGACCGGCGGCACGCCGGCGCTCGCGCGAGGGTTCGCCGTGGTGAGCACCGACACCGGGCATACGGGGTCGGTCTTCGATGCCAGCTTCATGGCGGAGCAGCAGGCCAGCCTCGACTTTGCGTACCAGGCGGTGGGACGCGTGGCGCTGCTGGCAAAGCAGATCATCGCGCAGCACTACGCCAGGGTGGCCGACCATTCGTACTTCGCGGGATGCTCCACGGGCGGACGCGAGGCGATGCTGATGACGCAGCGCCATCCCACCTACTTCGACGGCGTCATCTCCGGCGCACCGGCGATGCGGACCAATTACTCTGGCATCGGCGACGAGTGGGTGGCGACCAATTTGAACCAGGTGGCGCCGAAGAACGCCGAGGGCGTGCCGCAAGTGCGGCAGGCGCTGTCCGATGGCGACAAGAAGGCCGTGATCGACGGGCTGCTCAACGCCTGCGACGCCGGCGACGGCGTCAAGGACGGGATGATTTTCAACCCGCAGGCGTGCCGGTTCGATCCGAAGACCCTGGTCTGCAAAGGCGCGAAGGCCGAGGGATGCCTCTCCATGGAGCAGGCGAGCGCGCTCGAGCGAGGATTCGCGGGCCCGAAGGACTCGAAAGGCACGCAGGTCTATCCGGGATTCTTCTACGACACCGGTCTCAGCTCCACGCAGGGGATTCCGGGGCTGCTGCACGGCGGACTCAACCCGGTCGGACCTCCGTTTTCAGCGGTCGCGATGGACGTCGATGCGCGCGCGGCGGCTGCCGCCGCCGACCCGGCAGAGGCATTGACGGCGACGTCGCGGTGGACCAGCCTCAATACCTTCTCGAACCGCGGCGGCAAGCTGATCTTCTTTCACGGCGTCAGCGATCCGTGGTTCTCGGCGCTCGACACGGTGGACTACTACGAGCGCATGGCGAAAGCCAACGGCGGCGCATCGCAGGTCGCGGCCTGGAGCCGGTTGTTCCTGGTACCCGGGATGGGGCATTGTGCGGGCGGTCCGGCCGCGCTCGACAGCTTCGACCTGTTGACGCCGCTCGTGGACTGGGTGGAGAAGGGCACGCCGGCCAACGCCGTGCCGGCGACCGGCCGGGCATTTCCCGGCCGCAGCCGTCCGCTCTGCGCCTATCCGCAGCACACGCACTACAAAGGGCAGGGCGATCCGCAGGACGCACGCAACTTCGAGTGCCGGAACTAGGGCGGGTAAGGTAGGGCCGCGCTCTTCGAGCGCGGTGAGGCGGGTAAGAACTCCCGCCAGTACGTAGGGCGGACCTTCAGGTCCGCCCGTGAACGACTACGGGATCAAGCTGGCCGGTATGGGCGACGCGCGGATCGAGATGACCTTCTGCTCGCCCTCGTTCACCCGCACGCGCGTCGCGATCGTCTGCAGCTGCGCCAGCACGTCGGCCTTCGTGAACGCGCGAAATGGCAGGTCGGGTACGGCGACGGCCAGGTAGTCGCCGGCGGGCACCTGCTTCATCCGGAACTGACCGGTCTGCGTGGAGCGCTCTTCTTTCAGGAAGGGCGACGACGGTGTCCATCGTGTCTGGTCGTCGGAAAAGAGGACCACCGAGTACCCGCCTAGGGGTTGGCCGTTGCGATCGACCACCAGGCCGGCCACGGTGCTCCCCTTGTCGCTCAAGACAATTTCCAGCTGGTGGGTGCTCGCACCCCCCAGATCGACGAGCTGGCCCGCGACGTCCACGCGATCCAGCGACACGGATTTCACCGTCCAGCCCTCGGGCACGCTGACCACGTTGATGGTGACCGGACCTCCTGGGCTCTCCAGCGCGAACCTGCCGTCGGCAGCGACCGGACCCATGCTGCCGGTCATGGTCAAGCCGCCGCCCTCCATCTGCCTTTCGACCACCACGTGCACGTCGGTGAGGTCGATCCGGCGCGTCGACAGCGGGTCGCGCACCACCCGGCCGGCGACGCTGGCGCCGTTCGAGGCGCGCAGTTCGAGGTCGTCGACGTCCTCGGCAATCGTCATGTGGCGCATCGCGCCTGCCCAACGCGAGGTCCTCCGGCTATCCCAGACGAGCACCATGTATTCGCCCGGCACGACATCACGCACCTCGAAGCGGCCCTTGGCGTCGAGCGACACCGACGACTCGCGGTTGGTGCTGCTCATCCCCATGCTCCGGACGGCGACACGGACGGTGTCCAGGCTGTCGCCGCTGGGATCGACCACCGTGCCCGCCACGCGCAGCTTTCCCGACGTTTCAAGGGGGAAATCGATGTCGTAGATCTCGACTCCTGGCTCGCTCCGAATCGGCTGTGCCTCCTCGGCCTTGCGCGCATTGGGGTAGAACGTCGAGACGTACGCCTGCGCCCCGTCGCCTTTCGTCGGCTTGATCGACCCTTCCGTGTAGGCACGCACGTAGTAGTCGCCGGGTGATACGCTCACACGATAGCGGCCGCCCTCGACGGTCTGGGCGAAGGCCGATTGGAACGCTCCCCCCACGCCCTGCACTGGCTGGAGCACGATTTCCACACCTTGGATGCCCTCGCCGCGGTCATCGAGGATGCGCCCACTGATGATTCCGGAGGCCTTCATGCGGACGTCGATGCCCGACGACACCCGTCCGCTCCGGACCTCGATGGGCGTACCTCTCAGTGACGTGCCATTACCCTGTCCAAAGAAGCTGAGCACGTAGCCCCTGGCGTTCACCGACGCGAAGTAGGTCCCGGCTTTGATCGGTGCGGTTTCGAACCGTCCATCCTCGTCGGTGCGGACAAACGCGGCATCCAGCGTGCCGGAAACCTCGAGGGTCGCCCCTTCGATCGGACGGCCGGACGCAGCGTCGAGGATCTGACCGCGGACCGCGCCGTACCCGGCGGGAAGCGTTCGGCCCTCGGCCGGCGGCACGCTTTGCGGCCCTGGTGCGGCGGAGACGTTCGAGCGGGTGGCGCCCCCGATCACCGCCAGCACCAGCACGAACGGTGTGGCCGCCGCGAGCCAGTTCGACGGTCGCGCGGCGTGTGGCGATGGCGACAGCAGCCGGCGCACGCGCTGCAGCAGCGGTCCGTCGGTGACGGCCATGGCCAGCGAGGCCTCGCCGCGCAAAGACTCGAGATCGGCGAGGGCCGTGGCGTAGACGATGCGATCGCCGCAGAGCGAGACCGCGATGTCGTCGCAGCAATGCTCCCGCTCGGCGCGGATGCGGCGGGAGATCCACCAGCTGGCCGGGTGATAGAAGAGCAGAATTTCGGCGGCCGTCTGCAGGATGTTGAGCGCGAAGTCGTGCCGCCGGATATGTGCGAGCTCGTGCGCGATCACAGCGTCGAATTGCGCCGGGGTGAGCCCGGTGAGGGCGCTGCCAGGCAGGAGAATGACCGGCCTCAGCCACCCCGCGACCGCCGGCACCTGCACCGCCGCCGACTGAGCAATCCGCACGGCCCGCGATATCTGCAGGCGGCGCGCGAGGCTGGTGACGCGCTCGGCGATCGCCGAGCCCACCGGCGCGAGCGCGCGCCGGCGGAGGCGCTCGACCAGCAGCCAGGCGATCGCGAGGCGCACCGACAGCGCGCTCACGCCAATCAGCCATAGCGGTACGAGCACGGGCGACCAGCGGTTCACACGCCGCTGCCACGACGCGCGTCCCACGTCGAGATCCGTGCGCGCGAGATCGGCGGCTGAGATGTTCCGGATCGCCGGCGATGTGTCGGTAGGGCCGGCCGGTCCCAGCAACGCCGGAGGCGTCATCACGGTTGCAGCACGCGCCGCGTTGCGGGCTTCGAACGAGAGCCCCGCGGCCGAGCGCCATGCCGTGGTCGTCCAGGCGCCGACCATGACCATCAGGCCGAGGCATGCCACGGCGTAACGGACGTTCGCCTCGCTGTCGCGCAGCGCCCACAGAAGAACCCAGGTGAGAGCGGCGACGAGCGCGCCCTGCCACACCGAGTGCAGCAGGGCCCAACCTACGGCACGAACCGCGACGTCGAGCATGAGGGTGTCGCTCATGGTATGTCTCCGAAAAGGCCTCCTAAGAGGTTTCCCCCGGGTCGCGCTGTGCGGCGAGCAGCCGGCGAATGGCGCGGATCTCCTCGGGCGAGCTTTTCTTCGTGGCGAGGGCCTGCATCACGAGCTGCGAGGTCGAGCCGGCGAAGGCGCGATCAACAAGGTGGGTCACCAATTGCCGCTGCGTCGCCTGTTCCGTGCGCCGCGCGGTGTATTGGTGCTGCAGCCCCAGCGATTCACGGGTCGTGAGGCCCTTGTCGGTCATGATCTGCAGCAGCTTGAGCACCGTCGTGTAGCCCAGCGCCCGCCCGCGCGCCATGATCTCGTAGACCTGACGCACGGTGGAAGGCCCCTCGGCCCACAGCACGCGAAGGATGGTGAGCTCGGCGTCGGTCGGTCGCGGCAGGGGAGCGGGCGGCATGGGCGGCAGTCTAACTACGAACAACTTCGTATGTCAACGAAGATCTTCGTAGGGCCGCCACTTGGGATCCGGTCGAGCCGGTGCCAGCCCCTGTCAGAGGTGCGTGGGACCGCTTCTTCTTGACAACGAGGTGGTAAGTACTAATAAAGTAGTAGTCACCCATGGCGCAGGCATCAACGACGCTCACCGGACAGGAACTGGCGATCATGAAAGTGGTCTGGGCATGCAAGGACGCGACGGTGCGTGAGGTCTACGAGATCCTGCGCCAACGCCGCCGCATCGCCTACACCACCGTGATGACGATGATGAACATCCTCGAGTCCAAGGGTTACCTGCTCAAGGAGCCCCACGGGCGGGCGTACCGGTACCGGCCCGCTCAGCCGGAGGGGCGCGTCATCACGGCGATGGTCCGGGAGTTCGTGGACCGCGTCTTCGACGGCGCGTCCCGGCCGCTGCTCGCACACCTGGCCGCCGACACCCGCCTGTCGAAGGCCGAACGCAGCAAGCTGCGCCGTCTGATCGACGGAGTGGAGCCATGACGGCCGCTGCGACGGCGATCGCCACCGCCCTTCTCGTCTACAGCGCGCAGGTGCTGATCGTCGTGGCGATCGCCACCCTCGCCGCCTCGCTCGTCCGCCTCGCGCTGCCGGCCGCACGCCTGCAGTACTGGCGGGCGGTCGCGCTTCTGTGCCTGATCATGCCTGCGATACGTCTCCCGGCGCCTGGAGGAGCGGAGGCATCGGTCACCTTTGGGCTCACGTCCGACGTCGCCGGGACGCCGCCCGTCACGCCGATGTTGTGGTTCGAGAGCCTGATGCGCGTGCTGCCGTGGCTGATCGCGGCGGGCATCGTCGTGCGAGTGTTGCTGCTGGCGGCCGGCATGGTCCGTCTGCGCCGCCTCCGCCTGCGGAGCACCGCGGCGACGCTCGACCCGGCGCTGGAGGCGCTGCGGCTGCAGCTGGCGGCACGTAGCGAAGTGCGGTGGACCGACGCGCTGAGCCAGCCCGTGACCTTCGGATGGCGGCGCCCCATCGTGCTGGTGCCGCCGCGGTTTGGCGAACTGCAGCCGGATGCACAGAGGGCCGTCTTGTGTCATGAGCTGCTGCACGTCGCGCGGTGCGACTGGCCGTGGATTGTGGGCGAGCAGCTCCTTCGCGCGGTGTTCTGGTTCCACCCGGCGATGTGGTGGGTGCTCGAGCAGATGCACTTGAGCCGCGAACAAGTCGTGGATCGAATGGTCGTCGCCCATACCTCGAGCCGGCGCGTCTACATGGACGCGCTGATGCGCTTCGCCGATGTCACGAACGTGGCCGCGCCCGCGATCGCCTTCCTCCGCCGCCGTCATCTCGCC
>Ga0193753_10004063_pt1 | contig 10607 bp, 9 predicted proteins | sample H1c2metaG_FD_144925 | JGI IMG/M metagenome (GOLD analysis project Ga0193753, IMG submission 144925) | Soil microbial communities from a riparian zone of the East river system, Colorado, United States - H1c2 | ecosystem: Environmental > Terrestrial > Soil > Riparian zone | place: USA: East River... | reverse complement strand
AGGGCGGGGCGCCACGTTGGGCCACCAACCTTCAGATTGAAGGCGTCGGGGGACGCGGGGGACTTCGCCAAAGTACGCAATTCATATCCCTGTCCAGTTGGGCGAAAGGAAAAGAGAACTATGGGTGTTCACAATATCAAGTTTGAAACCGAAGTGTTTCAACAAGTTCCGCAGTTTCAGATTCCGAGCGCGACTCCGGTTGAAACCAAGGCGGATCCCAACCAACTGTTCAACATCTCCAGTCAAATCGCACAGTTGACGGCCACCGTAAACCAGCTAACCCAGGTGGTTGTCGGGCAGACTTTCACGCGCGCGGCTCCACAGGCCGTCGCTGTCGACACGTTGAATACCGCGGACGAGCTGCGCAAGCTCGGCCAACGGCTCGACGACATTGAGGCGCGTGTTCCCAGGGCCAAGGAAGCGGCAAAAGTCTAACCTGCCTCGATGATTATCGTGTTCGCTCAGGAGCACGATGAAACCGCAAAGAGTCTGGTGCGGCGCTGGAAAGGTCGTGGGGCTCGGCTTATGGTCCCCGCGGATCTCTCCCGCGCCGGCTGGTCTTGTACCTCTCGCGATCCGGCGAATTCGCAGTGCGTGATCGAAGGTGCGCGTCACGATTCGTCCGAAATCCAAGGTGTGCTGGTGCGATCGCCCGCCGTCGCCGCTTCCGATCTTCCCCACATTGCCTCCTCCGATCGCAGCTACGTGGCCTCTGAGATGACCGCATTTCTGGTCTATTGGCTGACCTCGCTTCGCTGTCCCGTTCTGAATCGCCCTACGCCTCGTAGTCTGTGCGGACCAGGATGGTTTCCGGAGCATTGGACCCACTACGCCGCGCAAGCGGGCTTGCGTGTCAGGCCCATGCATCGTTCCATCAAGCTGACGTCCATTGATCCTCCCTGCTGGCCGGAGCATTCGGGTCCCTTCGAGGAGCTTACGATCGTTGGCCGGGATTGCTTTGGCAGCGCCGCGCCCGATGTAGCATCCAAAGCTCTTGCGCTAGCCGCGGCAGCAGGTGTCGATCTGGTGAAAATCCGATTCGACGGCGATTGCTTTCTGCGGGCCGACTTGTGCCCCACGCTCGATGACGAGCGCGTTGAACAAGCTGTGCTCGGCTACTTCGCCTGATATGGTCCTGCTCTGGGGAATCCCTGCCGATCCGCCCATGGCCGCGGTGGAACGCATTCTCAAGCGTGACAAGGTTCCGCACGCGTATCTCGATCAACGCCTGATTCTCGATACCGAGCTGACCCTAAGCGCGGGAGAAAAAATCGGCGGCGTGCTGCGCGTCGCGGGCGACGAAATCCAGCTTGAGGATGTCCAAGCCGTCTATCCGCGCCCTTACGATTGGGACCTGATCAAGCCGATCGCGGATGCGGGACCGCAAAGTTCCGAATTTCTCCACGCTCATTCGTTTCAGCAGGCGCTCTCGATCTGGCTTGACCTCACACCGGCGCTGGTGTTGAATCGCCCGCGAGAGATGGCACTCAATTATTCGAAGCCGTATCAGGCGGCCCTGATTGAAGCCGCCGGATTCGCCATCCCGGAGACTTTGCTGACCACCGATTCGGCCGCCGTGCGCGATTTCCGCCAGACTCATGGCGCCGTCATCTACAAGTCGGTCAGTTGTGTGCGCAGCGTCGTCTCCCAAATACGGCCCGAGGACGAGACGCGTCTTGAAAATGTTTCCTGGTGTCCAACGCAATTTCAGCGGCGCATCACAGGGCCCGAAGTCCGCGCACACGTGATCGGTGGCGAAGTCTTCGCGAGCGAAATCGTGTCGAAGGCCGACGATTACCGCTATGCGGTTCTGAGCGGCGATTCGTTGGAGATTCGTCCCTACGATCTGCCCGCGGAGTGCGCGGCGAGGTGCCGCGCCGTGGCGGAAGCGATGGGTTTCGCCATCGCCGGTGTCGATTTACGCTACGAGAACGGGACTTGGTACTGCTTCGAAGTCAATCCTTCGCCCGGATTCATGTATTACCAGGAGCAGACCGGGCAGCCGATCGATGAAGCCGTTGCCCGGCTCTTGGCGGGCTCGTGTCAGAGCTCGTAGACGTCCGCCGATCCGGAATTCAGATACGCGCGCTCGATCGACAATTTCTCCTGCGCGAACTCGGCCCGTAGATCGGACCACTGCTGGCGCTCCTCCGTGTGTCCCGCGAGATAACTTCGTGCCAGCGAGCGCGCTACCAGCCCGGAGCGGTGCATGCCGAAGCTCAAGCCCGTTTGCGGATCTTCGGCCAGCGCTATACCCGGCCGCAGCGGCTTTGTAAACAATGGAGTCCCGGCTTCGATGTTGCGGCTGTTGTCCAACTGTCCGACGATGTCTCGCGCGGCCGGCCAATCGGCAAGGGGTACGTAGAGAACGGCTGCATCCCGCCGCGCGATCGCAGTATCGAGCAATATCTTGAGCCGGAAGGAAATCCGAAGACGGTTCAATATACGGGTCGTCTCTTCCATGAGGACAACGGCTCCGCTCAGGTTTACGTTCCAGTACACGCGCAGCCATTTCGTCCCCGCGGGCTCCGGTGATCCCAACGCCATATAGCATCCGGGCTGCGCCGCGAAAGATCCTTTGCCGGCGTTCGCGGCGGACAGAGCGCTCATGAATGCGGAGACGGGCGCGGCAACGCTCAGCGGCCGCATGCAACAGAAAAAATTCTTGTAGATCTCACATTGCAGCCAGGGAACAAGATAGTCCCGTAGGCCGCGATATGCGCGCTCGCCGATTTCGACTGTGTCCGGTGACGTGATGCGGATTCCGCGTAGCATCTCATCAACACCCATCGCGGTACGCCTCAAATCCCTTGAGAGCCTCATCGGTCTTCGTGAGCAAGAGCCAAGCGAGACGCGCCGTGCGTTCGACCGCCGGCGTCCACGCGCCTGCGCTCGCGAACTCCTCATACGCGGTCTGGATCAAGCGCGCTCCGGTGAAGCGCGTAGCGCGGCCGAACGAACCGTTACTATACGAGGCCCAAAAACCTTGCAGCGCGCCAGTGAGAGCGTCCCATGCTTCCGGTTTCGGCCCGGCGGTCGACGCCCATTGGCTCCAGTAATATTGCATGACGTTGGCGCAATCCCAGGCGGCGTCTCCTCGATCGGCCAACTCCCAATCCACCAGTCTTGCGGCGAAGGGCCGGCATAGGACAAAATTCTCGGGTCTGGCGTCGCCGTGTATCAATGTATTGCGCTGCCAACTCGACCGCAATTCTTCGAGCGCACGCGCCACGGCGCTCTGGGCATGAAAGAAAGCGAGAAAGCGCGCTCGTGCGCTCGTGCGCCATCCACTATCGAGCGGCCGCAGAACCCACGGCAGATCGCCTGGAAGGGAAGCGATGGGTGTCGCGCTATGCAATCTTGCGAGCACGCGCCCAAGTTCCTCCGCCACTCGCGCTTCAAACGGACCCACTCGGCCGTGCGCGTCGGCGGCGTTTACGCCGTCCAGAAAGCCGAGAACCAAAATCGAATGCAACGAGTCGAAGTGAGCGCAATCCGGCATGAACGGTCGAAGATCGGCCAGCGGGCCATCGCCTTCCGACGCCCGGTAGCATTGCGCCTCGCGCGCGAGACTTGCCACTACCTCGGGAGTATCGTGTTGGATCTGCTTGACCAGCCAGACGGCGCGCCCGTCGATCTCTACAGCCAGATTGTGATTGCGCCGTGAAAGATCCCGCACGCGAACCGGCGCGCCGCGCTCCACCGTTCGGAGACCGCGGTCGCGCAAATATCCCGCGACCGTTTCCGCGGTCAAGAGCGGTAGCCGCATGAGCAGGCACCCAATCTACCACTCTCGGCCAGGATGAAATAATCGGACATTGAAGAAGCTCCCCTTTGTTGCCGCTATCGTCGCTTTCCTGCTAGCCGCTATTGGCTTGCTTGCCGCGCTCCAACAACCCGTTCTCGCTTTATTCGCGCTGGTCCCGCTAGTCGCCGGCATTGGTATTCTGCGCAAACGGGTCTGGAGCGCATACGGCCTCGCGCTTTTCGAGCTGACGCAACTGGCGGCCATGCTGCTCACCTCTTACCGCACGGGCGCGCCGCCCACGTCGCAACTCGTGTTCACCATCGGGCTGAACGTCGTTCTGATCTTGTTGTTCTTCATGGCGGGCCGGTCGCTAGCTGCGTCTGGCGCCACGCGCGGTTTCGTCACCCCGTGGATCGCCGTCTGCTGCTTGTTCACTTTGCCTCTTGTCTTCGTTCGGGCGTTCGTGATTCCGAGCGGAGGAATGGAAGATACGCTTCTGATTGGCGACCATATCGTGACGCGCGTTTTTCCGCGCGTTCAGCCGGCGCGCGGGGATATGGTTGTGTTTCGTTACCCCATTGACCGGCGCCAGACCTTCATTAAGCGCGTCATCGGCTTGCCCGGTGACCGCATCCGGATTGCATCGAAAACCGTCTATCGCAATGGTGCCGCTCTGGCCGAACCTTATGCCGTTCACAGATTCGATTCCCCCATCAAGTATCGCGATAATTTTCCGGGTGACGCCGCGGCCGTTCCCGAGTTGCCCGATCCGCGCCAGATGCGCGCCCTCCAAGACATGCTCCGGAATCACGTCACAAACGGTGAAGCCGTGGTTCCAGCCGGAAAATATTTCGTGCTTGGGGACAATCGCGACAACTCGCTTGACAGCCGCTACTGGGGCTTTCTCGACCCCTCCGACATCGTGGGCAAGCCTATTCTCATCTATGATTCTTCCGAAGCTTCTACGCCAGGCAGCGTCACGCGCATCATACGCTGGCGGCGTCTCTTCAAAGTGCTCTAATCCGAGTCGAGCGTGCGCGACAATCGATACACAGCCCTCCATCAAGATTGAACCGAGTCGGCCCGTGCCTACGCCATGCCCAGTTTGCGAGAAGGAATTACCAAAACCTTCCGGCGCTTGAGCCGGCGCACCCCGTCGTCCTCCGACGCGGCCGTCGACGACACGCTGCTCGCGACCGACCCGCGGCAAGGCAAACAGTACGGCTCCTACCGCATCCTGCGCCGTCTCGGCGCCGGCGGCATGGGGCATGTCTATCTGGCGCTCGATACCCGGCTCGGCCGCCACGCCGCGCTCAAATTTCTATCTTTCGAGCTCACTGCCGATTCGTCTCTCTTCGCCCGTCTCGAGCAGGAAGCGCGTACTGCCTCTAGTCTCAACCACCCTAATATCCTGACCATCTACGACATTGGCCAGGCGCACGGCGAGCACTACATCGCGAGCGAATTCGTCGACGGTGTCACGTTGCGCGCGGCCCTCGATCGCCGGCTCGTCGAGCCTTCGAATGCCATCGAGATCGCCGTGCAGGTCGCCTCCGCGCTGATTTCGGCGCATGCCGCCGGCGTGGTCCATCGCGACCTGAAACCAGGCAACATCATGCTGCGGCCCGATGGTTTCGTGAAGGTGATCGACTTTGGATTGGCGAAATCCGATGCGACGCATATGGCCGGTTCGTTCTCGGAACCCGGCGGTATCGCCGGCAGCGTCGATTACATGTCGCCCGAGCAGGCTCGTGGCGACGCCGTCGACGGCCGCACCGATCTGTGGAGCCTGGGCGTTGTTTTCTACGAAATGCTTGCCGGCAAGCTGCCGTTTTCGGGCGAGACCGACAGTCATGTAGTCGTCGCCATCCTCGATCGCCCGGCCCCGCCGCTTTCGCAAGAGGCTTCGTTTCCGCGCGGCACCGCCGCGGTCGTGGCGCGCGCTCTCGTCAAAGACCGCAACAAGCGCTATCAGTCCGCTCGCGACTTACTCGCCGATATCGAATCGCTCCAGCAACCGTCCCGGCAGCCGCGCGATTGGAAAGAGTTCACCCCGCCGCGCCGGAAACGCTCGTTTCGGATGTTGTTTTCTATCGCCGGCGCGAGCGCAGTCGTTGCCGCCGTTCTCACATGGTGGTTCTTGCGCGGCCGCGACCAGTTGCTCGCGCCGGCTTGGCTCGAGTTTGCGCCGCCCAAGCAAGTCACGACGACCGGCAACGTCAAGCTAGCGGCCATTTCTCCCGATGGCGCCTATCTCGCCTATACAACCCGCGATGGTGATCGCGAGACGCTTCGCATTCGCGATCTCGCGACTAAACGCGAATCCAGTTTCTCGCCATTCGAAGATCGTTCTTTGGGTCTTGCTTTTTCCCCCGATAGCCGCTCTCTTTATTACGTGCTCAAGGATCAACGCGAATGGGGCCGCCTGTTCAGCGTTGGCGTGTCTTCTACTATCCCCAAATTGGTGTTAGAAGATATCGAGGGCGCCGTCACCTTCTCGCCCGACGGCAAACAATTCGCCTTCATGCGCCGCTCCGATCAAAAGCGCACCAGCGTCGAATCCATCATCGTCGCGCAAGCCGCCGATACCGGCGATCAGCACGCCATCATCACCAAGTCCAACACGCAAATCGGCGAGTCCATGGCGTGGTCCCCGGCCGGCGATCGCATCGCAGCCGTTGTTTACACCGCCGGTCTCCACAATTCGCTGCAGCCCACGGTATTTCTGTTTTCTCCGGCCGGTGAAGTCAAGGAGAAATTTTCTGATCCGTCGCTCAGAATTCTGAACTGCCCGGTCTGGCTCAATCGCGGCTCGCTTCTTGCGCTCGCCGGTCTGGCGCAAGGCGCTACGTATCCCCAGCTACGGCTCTACCAGATGTCGGTTCCCGCCGCCAGCTTCCATGAGATTCCCTCTTCGGGTATTGTTTTGAGAAGCGTCAGCGCCACCCGCGCCGGAGACACGATCAGCGCGGTCCGGTTCAACCGCGCGTCCTCGCTTTGGGTCGCGTCCGCGAAACATCTCTCCGCGCCATCTCGGTATCCGACTGGCGCCGATAACATCGAGTCGCTTGCCTGGTCTGACGATGCGATCGTTTTCCCGTCCGCCCACTCGGGAAGTGTCAATCTCTGGCGGTCTAGCGCGTCCGCTTACGGGCAACTCGCCGCTCCGCAAAATTGCGTGGAACAGCAGCCCGCGCCCGTTCCTCACAGTTCGGTGGTCGTTTACTCATCCAATTGCGCGGCAGGCGGCGCCGGCTTTAATCTATGGCAGCTCGACACGAAAACCGGCCGGCGGCTGCAGCTCACCAGTGGAAATTACGATGAGCAACCCGGCATCACTCCGGACGGCCGCTGGATCATCTATACCTCTTGGCCTTCCAACGTCCCTTCCCTCTGGAAAATTCCGGTCGGTGGCGGAACTCCCGTGCCGATCTTCCACCCGCAGGCATGGAAGCCCTCCGTATCTCCGGATGGACGCAGCATCGCCTGCCAAGTCCGAGAAAATTACGACGGCCGCTGGCGCGTTGCGATTCTATCTCTTTCCGATGGCTCCCTGAGCCGCGAGTTCCCGCAACTGCCTACCGATTCACCTATACGCTGGAGTCCCGATGGTCTTTCTCTCGACTATGTCGACTCGCGGGACGGCCACTCCAACCTGTGGCGCCAGCCGCTTAACGGTAGCCGCCCCCGCCAACTCACCCGCTTCTCGTCGCAAGAGGAACTGCAGGACTTTGCTTGGACTCGAAATGGCGATAAACTTGCCTATATCCAAGGACGCGCCCAAAGCGACGTAATCTTGTTTCACGCACCCAGGAGGTAATTACAAAACTATGTCCGGTCCCAGTGGTCCTAACAATAAAAGAGCAGCCGCGGCAAAGCCGAAGAAATCGACCCGCACCAAGAGCGTAAAAGTCAAAGCAGCAGCCGCCGGCGGCGGCTTGGCAAAAGCCGCTGACTCCGGCCCCAGCGGCCCCAACAATTCCGACGGAAATTAGATCCTCATTACAATGGGAGGTTAGCTACCTCCCATATCCGTCAATCCGTCTCATCGAGCAACAGATCCCGCACGTCAAAGCCATCCTCGGCGTCTCCCATATCTCCTTCGGGTTGCGCACCGCCGGTCGAGAAGTCGTCAATTCTGTATTCCTCTACCACTCCGCCAAGGCCGGGCTCGACCTCGCAATCGTCAATGCCTGTATTTCCGCCGATCATCCCAATACATCCGTACTCAAAAATGTTTCTGAGGATTGGCTGTTGCAATCGCGTGACCATAAAGATGGCGCCAGATAGTCACCATCGCAGGCGATCTCAAGAAGCAGGCATTAACATTCCCCTGCCAGCCGGCGGCCTGGCGTTATCCGAAAAGTTCACCGGGCGAGCACCGCCTAGCAGACTGTCTACCAAAAATCTGTAGTAGACTGTCTGCTAGTAATGGACCGTATCGAACTCCTCCAGGGCACCCTGGACATGCTCATTCTGCAAACCCTCCAATGGGGTCCTCAGCATGGCCACGGAATCGGTCAGGCCATCCGCGCCAATTCACTCGACGTCCTCCGGATTGAACACGGTTCGCTCTACCCGGCTCTCCATCGCCTCGAAAAGCAAGGCTGGCTAGAGGCCGAATGGAGAAATTCGGAAACCAACCGCCGCGCGAAATATTACAAACTGACGGCGGCTGGAAAAAAACAACTCCTGCACGAACAATCCAAATGGAAACTGCTCGTCAAAACCGTCTCCCGCCTGATGAAACCCGCATGAAACAGAAAAAGCGCGATCGTGAAATCGACGAAGAAATCGCCGAGCATCTGGCCCGCGAAATCGAATTGCGAGTGGAACGCGGTATACCTCGCGAGCAAGCCGAAGTCGAAGCCAGAAAAATCTTCGGCAATGCCACGCGCGTCAAAGAAACCACTCGCGGCGTTTGGGCCGCCAGGCTCATCGAGCAATTTTCGTTCGACACCCGCTTCGCCCTGCGCTCGCTCGCAAAGTCTCCCTCCTTCACACTGGCCGCGCTGGCAACGCTCGCGCTCGGCATCGGCCTCAACACCGCTATTTTCAGTACCGTCAATTCCGTTCTCTTGCGCCCCCTTCCATACCGCGATCCTCAGCGCCTTATGCAGCTTTGGGAAACGCATCCGGTCATCCACAATGCTCAGGTCGCCTACCCGGATTTCGCCGACTGGCGAAGCCGGACGAAAACTTTCGAGCAAATCGCCGCCTATACTTTTCAGGGCCTGCAACAGTTCAACCTGGTCATCCATGGCGAACCCGAACAGATCGACGCCTCGCTTGTGTCTGATAACCTGCTGCCTACCCTCGGCCTCCAACCGGCGCTCGGCCGCAATTTCACCGGCGGCGAAATGCAGCCCGGCCGCGACGATGTCGTCCTGCTGAGCGATTCGCTATGGCGGCGCCGCTTCCATGCCGACCCGCGCATCGTCGGTCAAAGCGTTCAAATCGATGGAGCGCTCAATCGCGTCGTCGGCGTTCTTCCACCGGAAACGCCGATTCCATCCTGGGCGGATTTATTGGTTCCCATCAGCCGTCTGAACAAAGCCGACCTCACCAGCCGCAAGCATCATCAGCTGGAAGTGATCGGCCGCCTGAAACCGGGCGCGACCAAATCGCAGGCCCAGGCGGAACTCTCCGGCATCGCCAAACGCCTGGAGCGTGCGTATCCGGCTACCAACCGCTCGATCGGCGTTTCTCTTCTTCCGCTCGCCGAGCAAGTCACCGGGCCGGTGCGCACTCCGTTGCTGATTCTCCTTGGCGCGGTCGGATTTATTTTGCTGATTGCCTGTGCCAATGTCGCCAATCTTCTCTTGGCACGCGCTATCGTCCGCCGCAAGGAGATCTCGCTTCGGCTCACGCTCGGCGCGACGCGTGCCCGTCTCATAGCGCAGTTGCTGACGGAAAGTCTGCTGCTCGCCGCCCTCGGCGCAGCCCTCGGAACGCTGCTCGCCTTCGCCGGCATCCACCTTCTGCATCTCTACGCCACTCGTGAGCTTCCGCGCGCCGCCGGAATCTCGCTCGATGCGCGCGTGCTGCTTTTCAGTCTCGCCGTTGCCGCTTCGAGCAGTCTTCTCTGTGGTCTTCTGCCGGCTCTCGAAGCGTCGCGCAGCGATCACAATGCCGTCCTCAAACAAACCTCTCGCGCTTCGATTGGCGATTCCGGACTCTGCGGTATACGGCGGGTTCTCGTCGCCGGTGAGGTCGCGCTCGCCTTAGTGGTTCTCGCCGGCGCCGGGCTGCTTGTCCGCAGCTTTACTTCGCTACTCTCGGTCGACCTCGGATTTCGCCCAGGCCACCTGCTGACATTTCAGATCAATCCCTCGCCCGCCAAGTACCAGACCGCCGCACAGGCCCAGACTTTCTACCTCCGCATCCTATCCGGCCTGAAATCGTTGCCCGCCGTGAAGGACGCTGCCACCGTGTACCCGCTTCCGTTCACGTCTCTACTGAATCGCACGCGTTTCTTGCTCGAAGGTGTTCCGCCGCCCGAAGCCGGCCGCTTCCCTATCGCGCAAGTGCGTGTCGTATCGCCCGGCTACTTCGCGCTGATGTCCATCGCGCTGCGGGGGCGAAATTTCACCATGCAGGATACGCAGCCGAACATAGCGCCGTCCTGCATCGTCAGTGAAGCCTTCGTGCGCCGCTACAGTCCGGATAGGGACGCGCTCGGCCGGAAGGTTGTGCTCGGCGTCGTCGATCCACAACAGGTTGCCGTTCCCATCGTCGGAGTGGCGGCCGATATTCGCGACCTCGATCCATCCCTTGATCCCGAACCTCTTCTGTATTTCCCCGGGATCGCCGGTGCGATCGTCGTGCGCACCGGCGTTCCACCTCTGAGCCTGGCCAA
>Ga0193753_10004062_pt1 | contig 10608 bp, 10 predicted proteins | sample H1c2metaG_FD_144925 | JGI IMG/M metagenome (GOLD analysis project Ga0193753, IMG submission 144925) | Soil microbial communities from a riparian zone of the East river system, Colorado, United States - H1c2 | ecosystem: Environmental > Terrestrial > Soil > Riparian zone | place: USA: East... | reverse complement strand
CGCCAAGCGCGCATCGTCCCCGTGCAGGAAAACGGGAAGGTCGTCGGGATCAACCTGTTCGGTGTTCGCCCGGACACGTTGCTCGGTCAGCTCGGGATGGAGAACGGCGACCGTCTCCAGAAGATCAACGGGTTCGACATGGGGAGTCCCGAAAAGGCTTTGGAAGCGTATGCCCGCCTTCGAATGGCCGATCACTTGACCATCGAGATGAACCGCCGCGGGCAGAATATGAATCTCGACTACAACATCAAATAACGTGCAAAAAACCGTGTTTTGCAGCCAGGTATACGACCGGAGTCCGCTATGAACATCACCGAAACCGACAACGACGGCCTATTGCGAAGAACGGTCTTGACCGTGCTTACCATGTTGGGCGGGGTCGTCGTCATTCTCGGAACGGCGAGCCTCATCGCGGCCTTCGTCACGACGAAGGCCTTGGGCAGCGCGTCGTCCGCGACAGCGCAAGCGGCGCCCCCGGATGAGAAAGTTGGTTCATCGGGTGCGGCCGGTGTAGTCCGGAACAAGCCTCTCAAAAGCCCGACTCCAGGTAACGAGATCTAAACGCTTCGATTGTAATGAGAAAAAGACTTTCCCTCCTTGCGGCGGTATCTCTGGGTACGCTCGTTCCAAGCGTCGTGCGTGATGTTCGCGCGCAAGCTCCGGCTCAGACGGCAGCTCCCATTCCGACTCCGCCGAGAATTACCCCGGGCCCGGTCACGTCATCGACTCCGCCGGAGCCACCGCCCGCCGCGCCCGGGCCGCCGCCGGCGGCGCGCCTCCCACGGCCCGTGTCGACCGCCGTGAACCCCGCGAACGGGCCGTCGCCCGCCGCGAGTTCCGCGAATGCGCCGGCAGCCGGGGGCGCGAAGGGGGGCAAGCCCGCCGACGCCGGCGCCGCAGGCGGCAAGCAATCGGCCGATACGGACAAGCTTTCGCAGTTCGAACAATCGATGGAGTTCGAGCCGCGCAGCCCCAATTACCGCGTGTCCTTCTCCTTGGAGGACGCCGATTTGCCGGAGCTCGTGCGCGTCATCGGGCAGCTTACGGGCAAGCGGTTCATTTTTGGCGGCAAGGTGCGCAACATCAAGGCGAGCGTCTACTCACCGCAAAAGGTCACCGTCGCCGAGGCGTATCAAGCGTTTCTGTCGATTCTCGAGACCAACGGCCTCACCGTCATTCCGCACGGCCGGTTCCTCAAGATCGTCGAGACGGCCGGCATCGCCTCGCAGGCCGTGCCGACCGTGGGCCCGCAGCAAGGGGCGCCCGCCGAAGACCGGTACATCACGCGCATGCATCGCTTGCGCAATGTGAGCGCGGACGAAGTGGCCACCTTGCTCGGCAAATTCAAGAGCAAGGACGCCGACGTTTCCTCGTACAGCGCCGGCAACCTTTTGATCCTCACCGACACCGGCAGCAACATCCGCCGCATGATGTCGATCGTCGAAGAGATCGACGTTGGCGGAGCGGGGGATCAGATCTGGCTCGAGCCGATTTATTACGCATCGGCCGCGGACGTCGCCTCGCGGGTCAACGAGCTGTTCGACATCAAGCCCGGATCGAGCGGCGGCGGCAGCGCGCCTTCGGGCGGTGGAAAAGGCGCCCCCGCGCCGGCGCCTTCGGGTGGCAGTGGTGGCGGCGCCGGCGGCGGCGATCTTCACATCTCGAAGATCTTGGCGGACGAGCGCACCAACAAGGTCATCATCGTCTCCACCGAAAAGGCCTACCTGCGGGTCCTCGAGCTCATCAAAAAGATGGACGTTCCGCAGACGACGGAGGGCGAAATTCACGTTCTCCCGCTCCAGCATGCGGACGCCGTCGAGCTCACGAAGACGCTGAACGAAATCATCACGGGCCAGGGCAGCAGTACCTCGGGGGGAGGTCCAACCCCGCAGCAAGGGGGCCGACAGGGCGGGCAACAGCAATCGCAGAGCAGCGGCGGCACGTTGCCGTCGGGCATCTTCGAAGGCGGCGTGAAGGTGAGCGCCGACAAGGCAACCAACTCCATCGTCGTGACGTCGTCGATGCGCGACTACGCCTCGCTCCGTGCGGTCGTGGACCGCCTCGACCTGCCACGTCGTTCGGTGTTCATCGAGGCCGTGATTCTCGATCTCTCGATCTCGCGCCAGAATCAGCTCGGCTTCAACTTCCACGGCGGCGACACCTTCGGCGAAAACAGCGACGGTCTGCTCTACGGCGGCTTGAACCCGATCAAATCGATTGGGCTCCCGACGGCGAATCCCGATTTGCTTCAAGGCCTCGCGCTCGGCGTGCGCGGACCGGCGATCCCAGGCTCGGAAAATCTTCTCGGCACCGGTATCTCCATCCCGTCCTTCGGCCTCGTCATCCAGGCGCTGGCGACGGCGACCGACACCGACGTGCTCTCGACGCCGCACATCTTGGCGACGGACAATCAGAAGGCGATCATCAACATCGGCGAGAACATCCCGCTGCAGCAAAACCTCGGTTTGCCCTCGCTCGGGTCGATCCCCGGGCTTCCGGCGGGGGCGGCGTCGAGCGCGGCGGGGCTTGCGGGGCTGAGCGGGCTCGGAGGGTTCGGCGGCACCGGTGCGCGTCAGGACGTCGGCACCAAGCTCACGATCACTCCGCACTTGAACGACTCCAACGAGGTGCGCCTCGAGCTGAACGAAGAGATCAGCGAGGCGAAGGCCGCGCAGGGTACGGCCGGCGTCGTTCCGATCACCAAGCGAAACGCCGAGACCATGCTGGTGGTGCAAGACCAGCAGACGGTCGTCATCGGCGGCCTGATGCGAAATCGCATCACCCACACCGAGGAGAAGATCCCGGTGCTGGGCGACATCCCCGTGCTCGGAGCGCTCTTTCGTTCGACGAAAGACGGGATGGAGAAAACGAACCTCATTCTCATCCTGACGCCGTACATCATTCGCGAACAAGCCGATCTGCGCACGATTTACGAGCGCAAGATGGAAGAGCGCCAGCAGTTTTTGGATCGCTATTTCGTATTTAGCGACGAATCGGATTATCAGCCGCCCAAGGACTATTCGCGCACCAACGGGCTGGTCGAATTCATTCGTCAGAGCTACCGCGGCGTGGAGGAGCGCAAGAAGCTCGACGACCTCCTGAAGCCCAAAGAGATTCAGACGCACGAACCGGGCGAGCCGCTGGAAATGCCGGCGTCACCACGCACCCCAGGCGTCAATCCCGGCGCGCCACAAACGCCCGCGGCGCCGGCGACGCCCGCAACACCCTCGCCGGCGCCCGCGCGAGGACCGGGCGGCGCTGCCCAGACGGCGCCCGCACCCGGCGTGACCGTCAACCCGCCCGTGCGCCAGATCACCCGGGAGGTGGAGCGGTAATGATCGAAGAGCGCTTCATGGGCGAGCTGCTCGCGCGTCGCGGCGTGGTGCCCGTGGAGCGTCTCGAAGGTTTATTTGCCGTTCAGAAGGAAAAGGGCGGCTCGCTGGTCGACCTGCTCGTCGATGCGCAAATCACCGATGAAGTGACGGTGGGGCGCGTCTTGGCCGAGGAAGCGGAGCTCCCATTCGTCGAACGCATCGAGTCGGACAAGATCCCGACCGCGCTCGCGACCCGCGTGCCGATCACGTTCGCCAAGCAGCACAAGATCGTCGTCATCCACGAGGACGACCGCGCGATGTACGCCATCTGCGCCGATCCCTTCGACACAGCGGCGCTCGACGATCTGCGCCTGCTTTTCGGAAAGTCGGTCGAGGCGCAGGTCGCGCCGGGCGAGCAGGTCGTCGACGCGATCAACCGGGTCTACGAGCGCGTCGCAGGCGGCGGAGAGCTCGAGACCGACGAAGCCGATGTCACCGAGGAAGACGCTGCGAGCGACATTCTCGACAGCGACGACGAGGCGCCGGTCATCCGCTGGGTCAACTCGCTCTTCTTGCAAGCGATGAAGGAGCGGGCCAGCGATATTCATATCGAGCCGGAGGAAAAAGAGGTTCTGGTTCGCTACCGCATCGACGGCGATCTTTACATCAAGCGCCGCGCGCCGCGCACGTTCATGAACAGCATCGTGTCGCGCATCAAGATCGAGAGCGCGCTGAACATCGCTGAAAAACGCCTTCCGCAGGACGGGCGCATCACGAAGAAAATCGCCGGCAAGAGCTTCGATATTCGCGTCAGCACCATCCCGACGAGCCGCAGTTACGAGCGGATCGTGATGCGTCTTCTCAACAAGTCGAGCGTTTTGCTCGACCTACCCGACTTGGGCTTCAGCCCACGCGACTACGCATTGATGGACGGGCTCATTCGCCGTCCGGACGGCATCATCTTGGTGACGGGGCCCACGGGTTCCGGAAAGACGACGACGCTTTATGCGTGCATCAACAGGATCAATCGCCCCGACTTGAACATTCTGACCGCCGAGGATCCGGTCGAGTACGAGATCGGCGGCATCCATCAGTTGCATGTGCAACCAAAAATCGGATTGACCTTCGCCAGCGCGCTCCGCGCCTTTCTCCGTCAGGATCCGGACGTGGTCATGGTCGGTGAGATCCGAGACAAAGAGACGGTGGAGATCGCGATCAACGCATCGCTCACCGGTCACTTGGTGCTCTCGACGATTCACACCAACGATGCGGCCGGCGCCGTCACCCGTATGGTCGACATGGGGGTGGAGCCGTTTCTCATTCGTTCGAGCGTCATCGGCATCTTGGCGCAGCGCTTGGTGCGCGTCCTTTGCCCGCATTGCAAGGAGTCGTATCCCGCCGAGGACTTCGAGCTCGAGGAGCTCGGTCTCACGCGCGAGCGCATTCGCGGCCGGAAAGCGCGCATGTCCATTCCGGGGACGCGGTATTTTCCGCGTACGGCGACCGAGGCCGACATCTTGGAGCTCACCGCGGGTACGCGCCCGACGTTTTTCCGCCCGAAAGGGTGCGCGCGCTGCGCGAATACGGGATTTATGGGACGCCGCGGTATCTACGAGCTGCTTCTGATGGACGACTCGGTGGGTCCGTTGGTTCTGAGGAACGCCGACGCGCAGACCCTCAAGCGCACCGCCATCGACCAGGGAATGGACAGCTTGCGCGACGACGGCGCGCGCAAAGTGCTGACGGGGCTCACGAGCGTCGAGGAAGTGCTCGCGGCGACGCAAGAAGACATCGGCGTGAACGAAGGTGCGGCTGTGTCCGGTGGCGCGCCGCCCGTCGCGGTCGTAAGCAGGTAGCCCATGGCGGTCTTCGAATACCGCGGCTTGGTCGCCGCCACCGGCAAGCAAGTGCACGGTGTCCGCGACGCGGACAACGCCAAAGTGCTTCGCGCGTCGCTCAAGCGCGAAGGGATCCTCCTGACGAACGCGCAGGAGGAAGATGCGGCGCACGCCGAGGGCCGAAGGAACAAGCTCGATCTCTTCGGGTTCCTCCGGCGGGTCTCCATCACCGACGTGGCGATGATGACACGTCAGCTCGCGACCTTGGTCATGGCGGGCATCCCACTCGTGGAATCGGTGGCCGCGCTCACCGACCAGGTGGAAAAGCTCGAGCTGAAACGCACGCTCACGCAGGTCCGAGATCGCCTCAACGAGGGTATTGCGCTCGCGAAAGCGCTCGAGCCGCATCCGAAGATTTTCCCCCCGCTCTATGTGAACATGGTCGCGGCGGGGGAGGCTTCTGGCACGCTCGAGACCGTGCTCGAGCGATTGTCCGACTTCATGGAAGGGCAAGCGCGGCTGCGTTCCAAAGTGAGCTCGGCGCTCGCCTATCCGGTGCTCATGCTCATCATCGGATCGGTGCTGATCACCGTCATGATGGTCGCCGTCGTGCCGAAGATCACGAGCATCTTTGCGAGCCTCGATCGCGCGCTCCCTTGGTACACGTCGCTTCTCATCTTCGTCTCGAACACCCTCAAATCGAACGAGATGATGGGGTTCGTCTTGATGCTGCTGACGATGATCGCTCTCCGCAAGGCGACCAGCGCGCCGCCCGGCGAAGACAAGGACAAGCCTTCCTCGATGCGCCCTGCGAAGCGTTCGCTCGGTGCCTCCGCGTTCGTGGGCATGGGGCTCGGCATCTTCGTCTTCGGGCTCTTTTTCTATGTCGAGTCGGTCTTTTCGTACGTCATCGGGCTCGTCGTGGGGTTCGTGGTGGGTCTCGTGGTCGCGCGGCTTCTTTCCTACATCGCAACGCCAGCCGGTCGGGTGTGGAAGGACTCGGTCGTGCTGAAGCTTCCCATCTTCGGGCCACTCTTTCGCATGCTCGCGGTGGCGCGATTTTCACGCACGTTGGCGACGCTTCTCCAGAGCGGCGTACCGCTGCTGAAGGCGATGGGCATCGTGCGCAATGTGCTCGGCAACGCACGGCTCGAAAAGGTCGTGGAAGATGCGGCCGGATCGATTCGCGAGGGCGAGTCGATTGCGGCGCCGCTGCGGCGCAGCCGTGAATTCCCGCCGATCGTGACGCACATGATCGCCGTCGGAGAAAAGAGCGGGCAGCTCGAACAGATGCTCGAAAATGTCGCCAAGGCGTACGACACGCAGGTCGAGACGCGGGTGCAGGCGATGACCAGCCTGCTCGAGCCGCTGATCATCGTCATCATGGGCGGGGGCGTGGGCTTCATCGCGTTTTCGATTTTGATGCCGCTCATCCAGATGAACGATTTCGTACAATGAGTTTTGCGATGGCGCGCCGAAGAGAATCGACCGTCTTTTTCCCGTGGGAGAAGAAACGGGGCCTGCTCGGGATGCTCGGGCGGGCGCGCGGCCGATTGCTGCTCGCGGTGATCGGCACGATCGCGTTCATCATTATCGTGTGGGGGAGGGAAGAGCACGCGGCGGCACTTCGGGCCACACGCGCCACCTTGACGACCACCACCCGCGCGGTGACGGCGTACCGCGCCGATCACGCGGGGAAATGTCCGGCGTCACTGTCGGATCTCGTCGCGGGCGGCTACACGCGCGACGTTCCGATCGACGCCTGGGGTCGACCGCTGCGGTTGACATGCCCCGGTCGGCGCGATGCAGCAAACTTCGAGGTATCGAGTGACGGGCCCGACGGTTTGCCCGGGGGGCTTGATCGGGTGGAATAGACGGGTGGAATAGACGGGATGGTGCGGAGTACTTTCCCGCTCTCACATGTTTTCACTTCAAGGAGTGCGTCGATGAAATTGTCATGGTCCCAGATCCACCGTCACGCTCACCGCGCTCTGGTGAGAGCTGCGAAAAACGCGCAAAACGGGAAAGCCGAAAAAGCCGCGAAGTTCGCAAGATTCGACAGAGTCGTGGAACGCGGCGTGACCCTCATCGAGATCCTCATCGTGCTCGCGATCATCGGGCTCATTGCGGGCGGCATCGCCATGACCGCGATTCCGAAGTTCCAGCAGGCACAGAAGGAAACGACGAAACAGAGCGCGCAACAGCTCCGCAACGTGGCTCAGTTGTGGCGCACGACCAACGCCGGCGAATGTCCAACGGTCGACAAGTTGAAACAGGACAAGCAGCTCGAGGCGAGCTCGAAGCTGTCCGATGCCTGGGATCAGCCGTTCAAGATTTTCTGCGACGACGACGAGACCACGGTGGCGAGTTCCGGTCCCGATAAGAAAGAGGGAACGACCGACGATATTCGCGTGCCGGATACGACACCGCAGAAGTAATGCATCATGCGCCGTATCTCTACCAAAGCGGGCTACCGCAGCCCTCTCGCCTCGGACGAGGCGAGGGTAGGAGCTCGTCGTGCCGCGCTCGGGTCTCGCACCATCCGCTTCTTTCGGACCGTGAAAGGGCGGACCGTGAAAGGGCGGAGCAGCGGGGCGGAGCGCGGCATGACGTTGGTGGAGATTCTCATCGTCCTCATCATCATCACGATGATCATGGTCGGCGTCATCTTCGGCTCGTCGCAGGTGGCGAGCGCCCGCCTTCGCGCGTCGAGCAGCTTGGTCACGAGCGCGATCAAGACGGGCTACACACGCTCGAATGCAGTCTCGAAGAGCGTCCGCCTCGTGTTCGACTTCGAGACAGCCACCATGTGGCTCGAAGAAGCGGATCGGCCGATGGTGGTTCAATCGAAGGACCTCACCGGCACCGGCGGTGCCGACCCGGCGACGGAGGCGGAGCAAACGGCCGTGGCGGAGGGCGAGCGCATCGTCAAAGGTCCGACCGCGCCGCGTCCTCAATTCAGCGCCATTGCCGCGGGCGATCTCGCGTCGCACGAGCCGGGCGGTAAGCGTCCGCTTCCGCGTGGCATCACGTTCCGCGAGATCCAGACGGCTCACGATGACGTGCCGCGCACCGAAGGGCGCGCCTATCTCTATTTCTGGTCGGGAGGGCAGACCGAGCGCGCCGAGATTCAAGTTCGCATCGGGACGTCCGAAGAAGACTCGCAGACCTTGACCCTTTCGGTCTCGCCGCTCACGGGCAAAGTATCGATCCAGAACGGCCCCGTCGAGCTCAAGCTCCCGACAGACGACAAAGAGGCCTCCGAGCGCGAGGAGGGGAGCCTGTGAAGATCCCGCGCAAGGCTTCGTTTCGTACGCGTGCCTTCTCGCTCCTCGAAGTCATGGTGGCGATTGCCATTTTGGGACTGTCGCTCACCGTGATTCTGTCCGCGCAAGCCGGATTGACGACGAGTACGCGCCGCGCCGCCAACATGGCCAACGCGGTCGAATACGGCCGCTGCAAGATGACCGAGGTCGAGGAAAAGCTCCTCAAGTTCGGATACCCGGAGCTCGACGATCTTCAGTCGCTGATCCCGTGCTGCAACGACGATACGGATACGATCTACACGTGCGACACGCGGGTCGAGAAGATCCTGCTGCCCAACCCACCGACGAACAGCTTGGGCGACGGCGGCGCCGGGCCCGCCGCCTCGGGAAGCGCCGCAGTCGCCCCCGGCGCGAGCTCGGGCTCACTCCCGTTCATGATCAATCCCGCCGGGAGCGCAGGGCTCAACCTCAACACGGATGGCGGGTTGCAAGGGCTCGGCAATGCGCTCAATTCCGTGGGCGGCGCCGACGGCTTGATCAGCATGGCGATGGGGATCGTGTACCCGACGATCAAGCCGGTCATGGAAATGTCGATTCGGCGCCTGACGGTGACGGTTCATTGGAAAGAGGGATCCACCGAGAAGGATCTCTCGATGGTGCAGTACGTGACCAATCCGTCGCGCGGCAACCTCATGGGCGGTGCGCTCGTGCCGGACGCCGGGGTCATCGCGCCGACCCCGTCGGCATCGCCGACCGGCACGGGGACGACGGGGCTGGGAGGCATGCGATGAGCCGCGTCGCTGCCCGCAAACGCACCGCGCCGAATCGGCGGGGCATGACCCTGCTCGAGATCATGGTGTCGATGGCGATCCTCGCGATGATCGCGCTCTTGATCTACGGCGCGGTCGATTCGCTGAGCCGAGGCAAGAAGGCGGAGGCGATGCGCAACGAGCGGGCGCGCCAAGGGAGATCGGCCATTTTGCGCATGTCGCGCGAGATGGCGGGCGTGTTTCTCTCGATGCACACGCCGAACAACGTCGCCCTGCAGACGCGGCAAACGCTGCTCGTCGGAACCAGCAGCAATCCGTACGATCGCGTCGACTTCACGGCCTTCGCGCACCGGCGTACCGAGGCCGATTCGAAAGAGTCGGACCAATCGGAAATCGGATATTTCGTCGTGAAGGATCCGAACAAAGACGGGAAAATGGACCTCGTCCGGCGCGAGCAGACGCCGATCGACATCGATGCCCGACGCGGCGGCATCGTCAACGTGATCGCCGAAGACATCGAAAGCTTCGACGTTCGCTACCTCGATCCGATGACCAGCCAATGGGTCGAGACGTGGGACACGACCCAGGGCGCAACGGGGCAGGGGGGCCGCTTGCCCTTCGAGGTTCATTTCAAGTTGGTGCTGGCGAATCCGCCCCCCGGCGTCGAGAAAACCTACACGACGAAGATCGTGCTGCCCATGCAGCAGCCGATCTCGTTTGGGATCCCGAGATGAAGCACCTGCGAGCCAAGAGGCGGGCCAGGCGGGCGCGCGAACGCGGCATCGCGCTCATCATGGTGCTCGGCGCGATCGCCGTGCTCACCGTGATGCTGGCCGAATTTCAAGATGAGACGAGCACGGAGCTCGCGGCCGCACTCGCGGACCGTGACGGCGTTCAGGCAGAATACATGGCCCGCAGCGCCATCAACCTGGCGCGGCTCCTTCTGGCCGCCGAACCGACGATGCGCACGGCCGTGGCGCCGCTCTTCATGCTGATGAAGAAGACGCCGCCGCAGCTCCCCGTGTGGGAATTTTCCGACCGCATTCTCGGTGCGTTCAACGATGCCGAGGGGGCCGGGAATTTCGCGAGCACCGTGGGGCTCGATCTGTCGCTGGGCAAAAATCTCGGTATGCCGGGCGGACGTTTCGATCTTTCGATTGTCGACGAGGATTCGAAAATCAACGTCAACCTGGGCGCCGCCAACGATATCGCCCATATCCGGTTGGCCCGCGAGATCATGGGCCTCATTGGGCCGCTTCAATTCGCCACGATCTTCGAACAAAAGGACAAGGCGGGCGCCACGCACGATCGCGCTTCGGTGTGCTCCGCAATCATCGATTGGGCCGACCTCGACGAAGGAATGTTCGACTGCAACGTCACGCAGGCCGCCCCGACGAGCACCGGCGTAGAAGATGCGTAA
>Ga0193753_10004060_pt1 | contig 10612 bp, 9 predicted proteins | sample H1c2metaG_FD_144925 | JGI IMG/M metagenome (GOLD analysis project Ga0193753, IMG submission 144925) | Soil microbial communities from a riparian zone of the East river system, Colorado, United States - H1c2 | ecosystem: Environmental > Terrestrial > Soil > Riparian zone | place: USA: East River... | reverse complement strand
CAAACGCCGCCTGAACCAGACGTGACCGGAGCGGCAATGCAAGGGCCGGTGCGCCGCGCAGCAGATCCGACCGCTGCAATGTTTTGTCCTTTGTGCAAAGCCGGTTTTCGCGAGGGTTTTAGCGTCTGCAGCGATTGCCATCTGCCGCTGGTGGGGACACAAACGGAAGCACAGGATTGTTCCGTGGCGCGATTGTGGAAGGGGAATAGAAGAGCAAGCTTTGAAGCGTATCTGACGATTTTACAAGACGAAGCCATCCCGCATCGTTTTACAGAGCGCATCAACGGGCAGCCGGCTTTGCAAATTCAGATCCTGGGTTTTTCGCTGCTTCCCAAAAGAGACGCTTTGTGGAATGAATATGAGATCTTTGTTTTGCGGAGCGATTTAGCCCGAGCCAATGCCGCGATCCATTCCCGTTGACAGCACCGCGACTTGCCCTCTTTGCTTGAATGTGTTTTTGTTAGATGGCAACTTTCGGAGAAATAAATGTCCATCGATTCCATAAAAACGATCGCTGTGCTTGGCGCGGGCACCATGGGCAACGGCATCGCCCACGTTTTCGCGCGCGCTGGATATACCGTGATTCTGCGCGACGTCGAACAGCGCTTCCTCGAGCGCGGCATGGAGACGATTGGCAAAAATCTCGACCGGGAGATAAAAAAAGGAAAACTGTCTGAAGCAGAGAAGGGAACTGTGCTCGGCCGCTTCACGCTAGCGACCGACATGTCGGCCATCGCCGCTGCGGACTTTGTGGTTGAAGCCGTGCCGGAAAAAATCGAAATCAAACGAGCAGTGCTCGGCGAAGCCGACCCCTTGCTGCGCCCTGAAGTCATCATCGCCAGCAACACTTCCTCCATCGCGATGACCACTCTCGCCGCGCTCACCAAACGCCCCGACCGTTTCGTCGGCATGCACTTCATGAACCCAGTGCCCGTGATGATCCTTGTGGAAGTAATCCGTGCGCTGCAAACCAGCGACGCCACCTTCTCCACCACGATGGAGCTCTCGAAAAAACTCGGCAAGACGCCAGTGGCCGTCAACGATTCTCCCGGCTTTGTCTCCAACCGCGTTTTGATGCCGCTCATCAACGAAGCCGCCTACTGCGTCATGGAAGGGGTCGCCACCCCCGAAGCCATCGACAGCGTCATGAAACTCGGCATGAACCACCCCATGGGCCCGCTCGAACTAGCCGATTTCATCGGCCTCGACGTGTGCATCCACATCATGGACGTACTCCAGGAGGGCCTCGGCGACCCCAAGTACCGCGCCTGCCCCCTGCTGAAAAAGTACGTCGCCGCCGGCTATCTCGGCCGCAAATCCGCGCGCGGTTTCTACACGTACGAAAAATAATCCGTTTAGCGAGACCTCGGAAGGACGTCCCAAGAAGATGGCGCGGCAGCGGCCCTTGCCAAGGCGAATAAATAGCGAAAAATAATGTTTGCCTTTTGTTCGCCTCTCTGCTACTTTGCCTCTTGTACTTTTCAACAGGTGCTCCATGCGCGCTCTTTCGAACATTGTATTAAGCTGTCAGGAACGCGACCGCCTCGAATCCGAACTTTCCGAGGCCCGCACCCGGGGGCGAAACCTCTCCCGGCTGCGCCATCTGACTCCGCTCGAACTGGCGGTCTTGGATCAACGCGAATGTACAGCCCATGCACGGCTCAAAGATCATGACGCGGAGCACGGCTGCCAGCGCTGACGGACGTAGGCTCTTAAATGCAGGTCCGCCTTTCGAGGCAGACCGTTCAAAGGGCCCGAGGCAAGTTCAGCGACGGCCGCCAAAGTCGTAAAAAAGGGGATAGCCAGGCGATGAACCAGATGGTGATGGGCGTCACTCGCTGTACCCTCGTCGTAAATTTTTCGGTTTTACTGAATTCTTGCGGTAAAAAGGGTTTCCGCGTTTTCCCGACGCGGCAGCTTCGGCCGTTGGCCACGCTTCAAAATTTTGCTACTTTCCTCCACCGAGGTGTGAAATGAACGAAGAACGCTCAAAGTTACTCGCAGCAGCGATATCCCAAATCGAGAAAGACCATGGCAAGGGCGCCATCATGCGCCTCGGTAGCCGCGGCGTGCTCGTGCCCGTCAACGTTATCCCCAGTGGTTGCCTGTCGATTGACGCCGCTCTCGGCGTCGGCGGCTTCCCGCGTGGCCGCGTGATCGAAATTTACGGCCCGGAATCCGGAGGTAAGACCACTTTGACGCTGCACGTCATCGCCGAAGCGCAAAAGCTTGGCGGCCAGGCCGCTTTCATCGATGCCGAACACGCGCTCGATCCCGTCTACGCCCGCAGGCTCGGCGTTGACGTCGACAATCTTCTCGTCGCGCAGCCCGACAACGGTGAACAAGCTCTCGAAATTGCCGAAGCGCTCATCCGCTCGAGCGGCGTCGACATCGTCGTCGTGGACTCGGTCGCCGCGCTGGTCCCCAAGGCTGAACTCGAAGGCGAAATGGGCGATCCGCAGATGGGTCTCCAGGCTCGACTTATGTCGCAAGCGCTGCGCAAACTCACCGGCATCGTCTCCAAGTCGCGTACTTCGCTCATCTTCATCAACCAGATCCGCGAAAAGATCGGCGTCATGTTCGGCAACCCGGAAACCACCACCGGCGGCCGCGCGCTGAAGTTCTATGCCACTACGCGTATCGACATTCGCCGCATCCAGGCCATCAAGGAAGGCGACAAAGTCATCGGATCCCGCACCCGCGCCAAGGTCGTAAAAAACAAGGTGGCCGCTCCGTTCCGCGAAGCCGAATTCGATATCATCTACGGCGAAGGCATCTCCCGCGAAGGCGACCTTATTGATCTCGGCGTCGACAAGGGCATTCTGGAAAAGTCCGGCACGTGGATCAGCTACGGAGCCGACCGCATGGGCCAGGGCCGCGAGAACGCGCGCACCTTCCTCAAAGAAAATCACGACATCCGTGACAAACTGGAAAACGCGCTGCGCAAGAAGATGGAGATTCCCATCCCTAACAATCCAAACGCACCCTCCGCCACCGCGCATGGCCCGAATGGCCACGCGACCAACGCAGCTGAAGCCAAACCACCCGTAAAAACAGCCGCAGCTGTTGCCGGGGCCGACGCCAAGTCGGCCCCGCGTCCAACGCGCTAAAACCATCGAACAATCTCTTGGAGCAGGGGGCACGATACGTCGTGCCCTGTTCGGTTCCAGCGCAGCTCGCCCGGTCACCGAAGCTTTGTAACGCCACGCGCCGTTTGCCGCGCGGCATTTCGATCTGCCCCCTACCCGGTTTTTTCCCCAACTCGAATCTGTCCGCGCATCCGAGTTCGCACGTTTTATCGATTGGCGTTGTAAGGCGTAAACCCTTCCCACTCCACCGGCGTAAACATATTCTTCTCGAGTGTCTCCAGCAGTTCCTGGTAAATTCCCTCGCCATTCGAGCTGTTGGTCATAATCAGAATTCCCGTCTTCGGTTCATCAAAGCACACCGTATAATTGCGCCACCCGTCATCATGCCCTTCTTTGAAAAACGCTTTGCCATAGGGAGTCCAGTACAAACCCCACGCCAAGCCATAACTGAGGCGGATTTCTTTGTTTTTATCGGTCGTTTCCGTTGAAAGAGTAGGGAATTGCCGCTTGGCAGCAATTGCCATCTGCGGGCTCAGCATCAAATCCTTCGTCTCCGGCTTCAGACCGCGACCCTGTAGCACCGCTTCGACAAATCTTGAAAAATCCGCCGGCGTCGTCAGCATCGATCCCGCTGCATCCGCTTTCAATCTGCGCTGCGGTCCCAGCGAGTGCCCATTTTCGTCAAATCCTTCTGCGTGATTTGCTTCGAATTTCAGACTCCACGTCATGCGGGTACGAGTCATGCCCAGCGGACCGAACACCCGCTCCTGCATCAATTCTTCCAGCTCCTTATGGGTCAGCTCCTCCACGACTAGTTGCAATAGTGCGATGCCTTCGCCCGAATAGGCGTAACGCGAACCTGGTGCAAAATAGATGTGCAATTTCCGGTCGTCGCTAAATTGCCTCCAGTTCGGGAATCCGCTCGTGTGCGCCAGCAGCATCCTCGAAGTGATCTGTTTATACCGCTCGTCACCTGCCAAATCCGCATACCGGCTATAGTCCGGCAACGGCTTCGGCAAGTATTTATAAATGGGCTTGTCCAAATCCAGCAGGCCTTCCTGCACCAACTGCATCACCATGTACGCGAACGCCACCTTCGTGAGGGATGCGCCACTCATCACGGAATCCGTGGTCAGCGCATTTCGGGCGTCGCGCATTCCGTAGGCCTTCAGATAAACCACCTTTCCATCATTCAAAATAGCGATCGCCGCGCCGGTTACTTTTCCTGCGCTCATCAAATGTTTCATCGTTCCATCAATATCCGCCGCGGAAATCGCGCTGCCGTCGAGCCGCTTGACCGTCGTGGCATTTGGAAACGGTGCGATATCCGCTGCTTTGCATCCCGCAGTTGATAGAAATAGCAAAATTCCCAAAACACGTTTCTTCATCATCAGCTCCAGCGTGGACTTCCTATCCCAAATTCTGTCACGATTCTACTTGCAGCAGTCCCAACGGAGTTTTACGAATCGTGACCGAGCACAACGAACGCGTACAGCAGTCTTTTACCAAGCAGGGCAACTCCTTCGCCACGCAACCCTGGACTTCGGACCAAGAACGCATTGCCCGACTGGTTGCTTCCGCCCATTGCACGGGCACAGAACGCATCCTCGACATCGCGACCGGCCCCGGCTACATCGCTGAAGCCTTCTCCAAAGTCGCCCGCGAGGTCATCGGCATCGACCTTACCGATGCCATGCTCACCATTGCCGAATCTCGCCGCAACGAACGCAACATTTCCAATCTCCATTTTCGCCATGGTGACGTCCAACATCTTCCTTTCGCCGGCAACGAATTTGACGTGGTTGTCTGCCGCTTCGCCTTTCACCATTTCGAGAATCCAGCCACGGTCTTGTCGGAAATGGTCCGGGTCTGCCGCCGCAACGGCACGATTCTGGTTGAAGACATGATTGCCAGCGAACATCCCGGCCGCGCCGCGTACCAGGACAAATTCGAAGTTCTCCGTGATCCCTCCCACACTCGCTCGCTCCCGCTGGGCGAAATGCTCATGATTTTCCGCAATGCCGGACTTGAAGTCGAAACCGTAGCCATGGCCAGCGACCTCATGCCGCAGGCCGATCGCTGGATGAGCACCACGAAAACTCCACCCGATCGGGCAGCCGAAATCCGCAGCCTTCTTGAAGAAGATCGCCTCCACGATTTCAGCGGCACGCGCCCCTATCTCGATGAGTCCGGCACGCTCCATTTTCATGAACGAACGGCCATCGTTACAGGACGCAAGTTCAGGTAAACCCCGGAGTCCTGTCCTGCCGGTCAGTTATTCATAACAAAGCACATACCTCCGTACTGGCCCTAACTAGCTATTGCCGTACTGTCGCACAATTCGTAAACTTAGTCTCATAGTGAGAGTTTCAGTTCCTGTTCGGAGCAGTCGAGGGTAACAGTGAGTTGCTAAGTCGCATCAAATCAAGCACGCAAGATTTGGCGGCTGGAATGCAACAATTCACGCTGTGTCTCACGTTGCAGCCGCCACTGCGTATCGGCAATGCACCGCTGATAGGATTGCTGGTTGACCGTGAGCGCTACGTAAGGTAAAACTTTCGCCCCGGAAGTTTTTCTCGGGATGCCGGATTTACAAGGCCTCAAGTTTGTTTGTCCTGAAACAGAGGTGGGATCAGTGAAGCAGTTTGCAAAAATGTTTCTTGCGGTTTTGTGTGCCGTGTCCTTGGGATTTCCGGTGTCCGCTGCGACTCCGGCGGGAGGAAAGCCCGCCAAGCCGATCAAGCGCTCGCGCGCTCGCAAAGCTTCTGCTCGCTATCATGGTGGCGGAGTTCCCACTTACGCCGATTCCTTCAAGGCCGACGACGGCACTTATGATGATCCCGTCGTTCGCGAAGCTCTGGTCTCTGGCCTGGGGCGCTACAACGGAGCGGTGGTGGCTGTCGATCCCAACAATGGACGCATCCTCGCTGTCGTAAATCAAAAATTAGCGTTCGGAGAGGGTTATATCCCTTGCTCCACCATCAAGCCCACCATCGCGCTCGCCGCTCTTGAAGAAAACGTGATCACGCGCGACACGATGCTCAAAGTGGGCTCGCGCAAGTTCATGAATCTGACCGAAGCGATGGCGCACTCCAACAATGTGTTTTTTGAACAGTTTTGCAACGGTTTCTCGCTATGGCCGTTTGCTCTGTCTCGGTGAACTGGCGGGCTACAATCTGCCAGACGAGCACCCGGGCTCGTTTCCGATCGCTCCTCCCGCGTATGGGGGCGTAGCGCGGATGTCCAGCTTCGGCGAAGGCATTCAGGTGACTCCCCTGCAGATGGCGTCCCTCGCGGCGGCATTTGCAAATGGCGGAACACTGTATTATTTGCAATATCCGCATAGTGCGGAAGAAGTGCAGAATTTCACGCCGCGCATCAAGCGCGAACTGAACATCGCCTCAATCCTTCCGGAAATTCGCGAAGGAATGCTGGCAGCAGTGCTTTACGGCACTGGCAAGTCCAGCTTCGATAGTGGCGGAGAGGAAACCCCACTCGGCAAAACCGGCACCTGCGACGACCATACCACGCCGTCGCGCATCGGCTGGTTTGTCACCTACGCCGATGAAGTTCATCCCAAGATTGCTTTGGCTGTTCTTCTTCGCGGCAACACCCGCGCTGTGAAAGGTCCGACCGCTGCCGAAGTTGCCGGCCGCATCTATCGCAAACTCCGTGAACAAAACTATTTCGCCGAAGCACCCACCCCGGTCGAAGCCAAAGTCATCGGCTCCGGCAAGTAACCTCGTTTTTTGAGAAGCAGTGCACTGCGCCAGTCGTGCAGGATTGGCTAATTCCCGTGGCGCTGCAGAAGCCTCCACCATATCAATGGAATCTCTGGATTATCGCTTATCCAAACTTTGCCCGATAATTCTCTAGACATTTCTTCGCCGTCTCCAATTGTGAATACCGGCTGCCTTCCTGCTCCATCAAATAGTATTCCACGCCGCCAACCGATTCGGCCGCTGCAAACACCGCTTTCCAGTCCACTAGGCCTTCGCCGAACAATACCGAATAGGCCTTGCTCGAATCGCGCGACCAATCTTTGACATGGAGCGAACGAATTCTGCCCGGATTCGCGCGAATCCATTCCACCGGATCCGACCCGGCCTCGAGGCAAGTTCCAACATCCAGTTGCAGCATTACCGTCGGCTTGGTATTTCTTGCAATCACTTCAATCGGGCGCTTGCCGTCCGCCGGCGTAAACTCCGGTTGATGATTGTGATATCCGGTCTTCAGTCCGTCTTTTTCCAGTCGATCCGCGGCAAAATTTAATGCGGCTGCCACTTCCTTCCATCCATCCAGTCCCGGTTTCGGTTGCGCGCTCGCCATCACAACATATTTGCTTCCCAGATTCAGATTTAAATCAATCGCCTTCTGAATATTGTCCTTATTCAGAAAGTTCGCGTCATTGTGTGTCGAAAAACATTTCATACCCAGATCGTCGAGCAGCTTTTTCATCTGCTTTGCCTGCCCATGGGTCCACTCAAAATAGGGCGCATAAAACTCCACACCCGCATAGCCCATCGCCCCCACAGCCTTCACTGTCCCAAACGGATCCTTTGCCAACTCATCCCGTACCGAATACATCTCAAGCCCCATCGGGATTCTTGAAGCAGAGCTCACGCGGAATGCAAAGGGTGCAACCGCGGACATGGCCAGAAAGGTCCGTCGTGAAAAGGTTTTAGTATCCATAAGTGGCATCCTACCTGATAGCCTCGGCAATTGCACAGAACCATTAGAGAATACGCCTAAATCACAGCGCTTATCTTTCTGTAATTCCCCGGCCGGTCTTTTCGCTTCCTTCATTCGTAACGCAAATCGCCGTAGGAATTCGCCAGTTCAGGCCATCGTTAACTCCGTAGCATAGTCGAGCCTTGCTGGAGGCCAAAGCCAACGGTTACTGCAATCTTGTTGCGTTGTCTTGTTGCGCGCCGGCGGCAAGCATTCCGCCATGCTTCCGGTAGTATACGGACCGCGATTTCTCGTTGAGGCCGGGCAGTGTGTGAGTTAAGCTGCCAATACGGTCGGAGGAACGGGGTCGCCTCGCAATGAGGGGCGGCGAAAAATTCCGCGAGTGGCTTTGGGGGGAAAGTGAATCGTCGGTTTCTGATCGTCCTGCTCGTGGTCATTGCGGCAGGCACTGCTACTCTGGGGTACGTTTTTCGTCAGCAAAAAATCGCGACGTCTGAATTTCACGAACAAGCGCAACTGGCAGAAGCTGATGCTGCGCGCATTCGCGCGGAAGCTGTCTTCCTTACGGAAAAACGCATTCCTGCCGGCGAAAATTTTGTGGCGGCCTTACAAAAGTTTGGGCTCACTCCGGCCGAAGCTTCTGACGCATCCATTGCAGCGCAGCGCGCTTTTAACTTGCGGCAAGTGCGCGCCGGAAACTCGATTACCGTGAACCGCACAGTGGAAGGGCGGTTGCGTGAAATTGACTACAAGATCGATACCGACCGCATGCTGCGAATCACTCCTGATGAAAAAGGATTCTCTGCGGCGATTCGCGATATTCCTTCCAAAACAGAAACCGTTGCGGTAGTCGGTCAGATTGACGATTCGCTTTTTAATTCCATTTCCGAGGCAGGAGAATCTCCTGAACTTGCCATTCGGCTCGCGCAGATTTTTGGCTACGACCTGGATTTCTACACCGATCCGCGCAAAGGCGATACGTTTCGCGTGATTCTGGAAAAGAAAAAATACGCAAACGGCCAAACCGCAAGCTACGGGAAAATATTCGCTGCCGAGTACAACAACGGCGGCCACAAGTACCAGGCGCTGCTATTTCACGATCCAGCCGGGCAGGCTGGTTACTACGGCGCGGACGGAAAATCCCTACAGAAAGCGTTTCTGCGTTCACCGCTGAAATTCGGCGCGGCGATCACTTCGCATTTCAGCAAGGCGCGTTTTCATCCGATTCTGAAAACCTACCGCGCGCACATGGGCACCGATTACGGTGCGCCGATCGGAACGCCGGTGCAGTCGATCGGTGCCGGCAAGGTAATTTTTGCCGGGCGCAAGGGCGGCGAAGGCAACATGGTGCAGGTTGCGCATTTCAACGGCTACGAGACAATGTATCTGCATTTGTCCAAGATGTATGTGCGCGCCGGCGAGCACATCGAAATCGGGAAAACGATCGGCCTCGTCGGCAGCACGGGCCTTTCCACCGGGCCACATCTGGATTTCCGGATTCTGGAAAAGGGGCAGTACAAAAATTTCGAGAAGCTGGGACTTCCACCTTCGGATCCGGTCAGCAAGAAAAATCTCCCGGAGTTCGCTGCGCTTCGTGAACGGTGGCTGCCGGTTTTGAAAAATCCGGAACTGCTGCAAGCGATTGCCGTGACTCCTCCGGTTCCCGCTGCCCGCTGATTTTTGCCCGCCGCTCGTCTGACAGCCAAAAAGCGCACTCTGGCCATGTGTAAAAATTAATAAATGATCGGCAACTTTGAGAGATCGGACGAGTCTTCGTCCGTGACGCGCAAGACCAGCAGCGTGCGGTCATCGTGCGGAGGGGTGTCCTGGCCGCTGTGGAGATTGGTGGCGCTGAGTATTTTGTCCGCGATTTCACTGGCGGAATCCTGCGGGGAGATTTGTCCCAGTAGCGAGCACAGACGGGCCGGGCCAAACTCTTCGTGAGAAACATTCTCGGATTCGAGAATGCCATCCGAGGCAAACAGAACAATGTCACCCGGCAGCAGGTCCACTGTGAGTTCATCGTATTCGGCCATGGCGAGAAGACCGAGCGGAACTCCCGCCACTTGAATTTCCCGGGCCACACCCTCACGAACGAGAAGCGGATAAGGGCCGCCAGCGTTGGATAGCGTGAGCTTGCGCGTTGGCGCGTCAAAGACAGCAAAGAGCATGGCGATGAAACGGGCGTCGAGCCGCGCGTTATGCATGCGGCTGTTGAGCAGCGCGAGCATTTGCGCGGGCTCGGTCGGATGGTCGACGACGAGTTCACGCATGGTACCGATGGCGAGTGAGCCGTAGAGTGCGGCGGCGGTGCCTTTGCCGGAAACGTCTCCGAGGGCGATGGCGATTCTTCCTTCTCCGTACGGAAGGAAATCATAGAAGTCGCCGCCAAGTTCGCGGGCAGGAACATAGGCTGCGGCCAGGTCGAGTCCAGGAACCTCGCGCGCGCCGGTTGGGAGAAGCTGCCGCTGAATTTCACGAGCGGTGTCCAGGTCATCACGCAGCCGCTGCTCGTTTTCCCGGGCTTCGGCGTAGAGACGGGCATTTTCAAGCGCGATGGCGATGTAGGAAGCAAGGGTAACCAGGAGGCGTTCGTGCTCCTCGGTGAAGGCATGCGTTACGGTGCTTTCCAAATCCAGCACGCCGATGAGGCGATCCTGGAGAAGGAGTGGCACGACGAGTTCTGAACGGACGTCCAGATCAAGGTTCGTGCAATCTCCGCAATCGATGTAGCGCGGATCGTTGGCCACGTTATTGACGCGAATGCTGCGGCGTTCGGCGGCAGCAATTCCGATGATGCCGCGATTGAGGGGAACACGGAAGCGCGCGGG
>Ga0193753_10004059_pt1 | contig 10612 bp, 6 predicted proteins | sample H1c2metaG_FD_144925 | JGI IMG/M metagenome (GOLD analysis project Ga0193753, IMG submission 144925) | Soil microbial communities from a riparian zone of the East river system, Colorado, United States - H1c2 | ecosystem: Environmental > Terrestrial > Soil > Riparian zone | place: USA: East River... | reverse complement strand
TACTCGATCGCCGTTCTCGCTCTCGAGGGCGCGCTCGCCGAGACACGCCAGCCGATAAACCCTGCGCAGCGTGATGAGGTCGAGCTGCTTCGAGCCGAGGCCAACTCGCTGACTGCGCGCTACAACGTTCGCGGGATGCCGTCCGGCAATGAGCTTCGCGTCGACGCTGGAGAGCCCCTCTGGGACTCGAGAGGGTTGCTTTTGCTCGATCAAGGCGCACACACCGTGACGCTTCGGTCGAACACAGGTGACGTTCGCAGTTGGTCAGTGCAGGCGCAGGGCGGTCGCACGTCGGACCTCGATCTCGCGCCGCCGCCCGCCCTGGTCGCGACGGAAGCGCCTGCGCCGCCAATCGAGCCGCTCCCGCCCGTTCCCGAGCCGTCGAATGCCGGCACGCCCACCGGGATTCCAAACGTGGTCGCGTACGCGGGGCTCGCCGGTGCGGCGGTCACCGGAACCCTCGCGATCTGGCAATGGCAGCTGCGCGAGTCCGAGGTCGACGATTGGAACAGCAGTCGCTGCCTGCGGCGCGGCCGGACCCGGCGAGCCAATTGCGGTGAGCACGAGGACGCATATCAGAGCGCGGAAGCCTGGGCGTGGGTCGCCGCAGGTGCGACGGTCGTACTAGCGGCTGGCGCAGTGACGTTGTTGATGTTGAATCGGCGCGGGGAGGAGCAGCAGCCAACGGCTGCGGGTCCGATCTGCGTTCCTGGTCCGGCTGCGTTCGCATGCCGGGTGTCTTTCTGAGCGAGAGCGAGTGATTCGAGTCTGCCCATGAGCTCGATGGTTCCCCAAATCGGCGACGTGATCGGCGACAAGTACCGCATCGAGCGCAAGCTCGGTGGCGGTGGCATGGGTACCGTCTTCAGCGCCACACACTTGATGACGGGGCGGCGTTTCGCGCTCAAGTGGATGAACTCGAGAGTCGCGGCCGACACCGCGGCGCGCGAGCGATTCATCCGAGAGTTTCAGGCGGCCGGTAGCATCGATCACGCGAACGTCGTGGCAGTGCTCGACGTCGGTTCGCGCGATGGCGCCCTGTACATCGTGATGGAGTATCTCGAAGGTGAGTCGCTCGGGGCGCGGATCGCGCGTGGAGCGCTCGCGCCGAGCGAGTGTGTTCCGATCGTCGTCGAGGCGATGCGCGGTGTCGCTGCGGCGCATCGGATGGACATCGTTCACCGGGATTTGAAGCCGGACAACATCTTCATTTGCCAGAATTCGGGGCGCCACGGGCTCGACGTGAAAGTGCTCGACTTCGGCGTCGCGAAAGGCATGAACGAGCGCGCCACGCAGATGCCCACGATCACCGCGCGCGGGATGGCAGTGGGCACGCCTCCGTACATGGCGCCGGAGCAGGTGCTCGCGTTGCCGTCGATGGATCATCGCGTGGATATCTACGCGTTCGGCGTGATCTTGTACGAGGCCTTGAGTGGGCAGCTTCCGTTTGCAGGTGTGAACGGGATGTTGTTACTCGAGCGAATCGTGCGCGGGGGGCCGCCGCAGCTTTCGCAAGTGGTGAGTGGCGTTCCGGTCGGGTTGGAAGCGACGGTGATGCGAGCGTTGTCGCGCGATCCTCGGCGGCGTTTCGGGCACCTGGCGGAGTTTGCAGCGTGCCTGCAGCCGTGGGCGGCAGGCGCGGGAGCCTTTGGCGATGTCGTGAGCGTCCGGTTGCGCGAGTCGGTGCCAGACGCGCCGCGGGCGTCGAACGAGCCGTGGGCGTCGCGACCGTCGAACGAGCCGTGGACGTCGCGGACGTCGCGAGCGTCGAATGAGCCACCCGAGCCGAAGGGAATGTTTTCGGTCTTCAAGCAGCTCACGAGGGCGGCGCGCTCGTCGACGCCTCCAATCGCGGCAGCCAGCAATGCGGCGCGAGCGCGCCCCCTGACCCCGTCGGAACAAAGTGCTCCATCGGTTGGTTCGGGCACGAGAATCGAGAGTCCGCGCAACGCGGTTCCGCCCGAGGACGTCTCGCCCGCGAGCGGCGCAAGCCATTCGACTTCGCGAACTCCCGAGCCTCACGAGTCGGGTGAAGCGGCGGCGCGGGTGAGCGGTGCATTTTACGCGGTCCGGGTGGACGGGCTCGAGTCGGCGGCCGACGGGGAAACTAGCCGGGATGCGGGCCTTTCGAGCTCTGACGTCACGGACGTCACTGGCGACGCGGGTCCTTCGGAAGGCTGGGCGCCGGACGTGCTGGAAGCGTTCGCGCGGCACGCGGTACCTGAAGACGAAGCGGCACTGCCTGTGAGTGGCACGTCGCACACTGCGCCTGCACAGGCGCATGGCGACGAGTCCGGTGCGCGCGACTCGAGCTCGGCCGAGCTGGCTGCCGGCTCTGCCGCTTCGCAACCGCCGCTGCCAACAGCTGCGGATGAAGACGCGCGGCGAACGCCTGAACCTCAGTCTTCGAGCACGTCGGTTCGCGGCCCCGCACGCGGTCCCGATGTGCGTTCGATCGAGACCGCCCTACGCAATGCACTCGCGCGCGAGGGGCGGCTTCCGTTGCGCCACGGTTGGAACACGCCGGATCCCGATGCCGCAGATTCGGTCGCCGCCGCAACTGCAGCGGACGACACGTATCTACACGACGACGCCGCAACGCGCGCAGCTCAGAGCGACGAACCGCTTGCGCACTACACGCACGCGATCGCGCGTGGCTCCTCGGTCGATCCAGTTGGGCTTCCGCGTAGCGTCGCGTCGGACTCGCTCCTCCGTGAACAGCAGACTTTCGCGCCTGGGGTGCCGGTATCGATGAAGGGGGCCGAGGGTGATGCAGAGCCGCGCTCTCGCCGCCCTCGCGTCGCGAGTGCGCTGACGACGCTTCCGCTTGCGGCTGCGCCTCATCTGAACCTGCCTCCGCCTATTCCGGACCGCGCTCCACGTCGACGTGTCGCGACGCTCCGGCCGCAAAGCATCGTGCCGCTGATGGCGACGTTCCAACGCATCACGCCGGCCGTGCCAGCGCCGTCGCAGCCGAGCGTTCCGCGGCCCGAGTCAGCGCCACTCCCCGCACGATTGTCGATGCACGACTTGTCGCCGTTGGCGGCGGACTCGACGAACAACATCTGGTCGATTCCGACCGAGACGAGCATGCCTGTGCCACGGCAGCCCGTGATGCGTTCGCGCGGAACGTTCGGATGGGTCCTGCTCGCCGCTACGTTGCTGTGCAGCGGCGGAGTGATCCTGTGGATGGAAGCGAACGACGACGCTGCAGACGACGGTTCCGCGGAGACCGAGGCTCCTGCAGACATCTTTGCCGATCCACCACCCGAAAACACGAGTGTCGTGCCCTCGCCGTCGACTGGACGGCCCGAGGTGGAGGATTCCGATCGTGTGCCGGCGGTAGATGTGCAGTCGCCGGGGGTCGCAGAAGCGCCGGAGACGATCTCGGCGCTGGAAGCGCCCGCCGTTGCGCCGGCACCGGCAATAGAAGTAAAGGCGGAGTCGCCGCCGCCAGCGGCTGCGCCGCCGATCGAAGCTGTTCAGCCGCCCGCCTCGCGTGCGGCTGAAATGGGGCGCGCGGCTGCGACACCCGAAAAGTCCGACGCTGCGAACAATCGAGTTGCGGCGCCGCCGACGAAGCCTGAAGCCCGACTGAGCGCCGAGCCGGCCTCGCCTCGCGCGAACGAGGCGCGAGTTTCGACGAAACCAGCTGCCGCAGCGGCGCCGAAAGCCGCCGATAACGTATCTGGGGTGGCGCCGACTCGCGATCCTACAGCCACGATCGGGCAGCCGCCGTTAGCGGCTTCCGAGTTCGTGGTCCTGTCTGCGGCATCACCCGCTGTCGTAGACGAAACTTTCGTGACGACGCCTGCGCCGCTCGTGCCCCCAGCGGGTGAGCCGGCTCGAGCGAACGTACCGAACGGAACAGCAGCGAACACGGCGAAGGCCCCGGGGTCGGCGAACGGAACAGCGGCGAACACGGCGAAGACGCCCGGTCCGGCGAACGCGACAGCACCGAACGCGAGCGTCGCGGCACTGCGCGCGAACTCTTCGAGCTCGACCGCGGCAGCAACGTCCGCCGCCCCCCCGAACCCGAATGCAAACGTCACTGCGATGCGTGGGGACCTGGCCAATCCGTCTGCAGCCGGCGTGCAGACGCGAACCGACAATCCGAACGCGGACGTCAGTGCGGTTCGCGGCGAGCAAGCGAACTTGTCCGCAGCTGGCGCGCCGATGCGAGCCGACCCCGCGAGCGCGAACGCGGCTGCAGCGAGCGCCGGCCCGGCAAGTGTACCGGCCACTTCGTCAATGCCCGCTGACGCTCCGAATGCAAACGCTTCGGTTCCGACAGCCCGCGCAGATTCCGCGAGTGCAACCGAGCCCGTCGCGGGCATGGGTGCCGACAACGCGAATGTGCAAGGCGCCGACTCGCGCGCGGATTCTGCGAGCGTGACGGCGCCAGTCGCAGGGATGCGTGCGGACAACGCGAACGTGGCCGCCAGCCGGGCGGGCGCACCGAACGTGTCCGCGGCAGCAGCGGCGATGCGGCTCGAGAGCGCAAAGGTGGTCGCGCCCAACCCGCGCGCGGACTCGGCCAACACATTCGGCCCTCCAGCGCCGAGGCAAGCCGAAACCGGAAACGCCGACGGCACCAGCCCGCGTGCTAACTCCGCGACCGCAACAGCTGGCGCAACGCGCACAGAGAGCGCGAACACGAACGGCTCGACAAAGCGCGCAGACGCGCCGAACGCCGCCGCACCTGCTCCGACGCGTGCAGAAAACGCGAATGCACCCGACGCCAACAAACGCTCAGACTCCGCGAACACATTCGGCCCGCCCGCGCCCGCACGAGCTCAAAACGGAAACGCCGGCGGCACCAACACGCACGCAGCCTCCGCGAACGCAACAACTGGCGCCCCGCGTACTGAAAACGCGAACGCACCGAGTGCCAACAAGCGCTCAGATTCCGCAAGCGCAACAGGCACCGCCGCGCCCACGCGCGCCGAAGGCGCGAACACGAACGCGAACCGCACGACCAAGCACACAGACGCGCCGAACGCATCCGTGCCTGCTGCGACGCGAGCCGAAAACGCCAACGCGAATGCTCCAGGTGCCAACAAGCGCCCAGACGCGCCGAACGCGACGACCGCCGCTGCTCCACGCGCCACCTCCACGAATGCGCCCTCGCCTCCCGCACCGCGCGCGAACGGGCGCACAGACGTCAGCCCTGGCGCTGCTGCAGCACGTACCGCTCCCGAGCCTGAGAAGCGCCGCGACTCGACACCGCCCGCAGCTTCGCCGGGCAACACGGCTGCGCCTCGCGCGCGCGAGGAGACCCCCGCGAAGGCTCGTCGCGACGCTCCCGATCCTGCCGCCGCACGGAAACCAGCCGCGCCTGACAAGAACGACGCGTCACGTCGCGCTCAACCTGGCAAACCGGAACGCGCTACCGATTCAAAGCCGCCGAACGCCGTAAAAGCACCGCCTGCCGCGAAGCCGACCAACAATCCGAAGGCCGCGAACACCGCGAAGGACCCGGCCACCGCAAAAGCGCCACCCGCTGCGAAGGGGGCGAACACCGCGAAGGCACCAGCCGTTGCCAAGACGCCGAACACCGCGAAGCAACCGAACACCACTTCCAAGAAACCCGCGGCGGCAAAACCTCCCTCCGTCGCAAAATCACAAGACCCCATTCCAACGCTGATCGCTCTACCGATGACGGGCTCGACACCTGCCGCGAGCACGCCGCCACGCGCGCACGACGAAGCTCCGGCGAAGCCAGCCACAGACGATCAAGCCGGCGAGACTCGCGATTCGAAGCCACCTGCAGCCGTCAGCGGCGAGAGCAAGAACGCACCGCCGCGCAAGACCTCCGGCGTATCCGTCAAAGACTTCTGATGCGCAGCGGTTGAGGTTTCTTCACGTTGGCTCAACCGTCCCTACGTTGACTCGCGCGCAGCAGGTCACAGAATCGATCGGGTGGTGGGCGAACTCACTTCACTCGCGCGAGCAGGAGCCGCGAGCGCTGGCTCACCGGCCGTCGCTGGCGGGCAACCCACTGATCTCCTGGACTTGCCCGAGGCTCCGTTACCCGCCATCCTCCTCCTGCACAGGAACTCCAGCGACACAGGAATCGTGATGGCGGATGAACAAAATCTGGTCCTGACGCCGCCGGCCCCAGTGCCGGTCGTAACCGCGGAAAAAGCCGCCGGCCTCGTGCCCCTCAACGAAGGGCAAAAGTCAGAGCTCGCAAAACGTGTCGAATCCTTCATCGACGAGCTCGTCTCGCTCGACGCAAACAGCCCCGCGTTCGGCGAAAAAGTCGCCCAACTGACGACGATGGGCCGCCGCGAGATCACCGACGCCGCCGGCCACTCCAATCGCTTCCTCGACCGCCCAGTCAAAGCGATGGACAAGGACTCGAACGTCGGTACCGACCTCACCGCACTGCGCCGCACGGTCGAACAGCTCGACCCGGGTAAACGCGGCAACCTGCTCGGCTCGAAGAAGCTGCTCGGAGTCCTGCCATTCGGCAACAAGCTCCGCGACTACTTCGACGAGTACAAATCCGCCCAATCGCACATCGGTGCAATCCTCCAGCGCCTCGCGAGCGGCAAAGACGAGCTGCTCAAAGACAACGCAGCGATCGATGTCGAACGCCAAGCGCTGTGGGCCGCGATGGGCAAGCTCGAGCAGATGATCCACATCGCCAAAGCGCTCGACGGGCGCTTACAGGCGAAAGGGGACGAGCTCGAGCTAACCGACCCGGCCAAAGCCAAAGCGGTTCGCGAGTCGGCTTTGTTCTACGTCCGGCAACGCACCACCGATCTGCTCACGCAGATGGCCGTGACGGTGCAAGGCTACCTCGCGCTCGATCCTGCAGTTCGCAACAACGTCGAGCTCGTGAAGGGCGTCGATCGCGCATCGACGACCACCGTCGCCGCGCTGCGAACTGCAGTCACGGTCGCGCAAGCCCTCACTGCCCAGAAACTCGTGCTGCAGCAGATCACCGCGCTCAACACGACGACTGCAAACATCATCGATTCCACTGCTGAGATGCTGCACGCCCAGTCCGGGCAGATTCAGCAGCAGGCCGCCGCGGCGACGATCCCGATCGAGACGCTCAAACGCGCGTTCCAAAACATCTACCAAACGATGGACGCGATCGACGCGTTCAAGTCGCAAGCGCTCACCAGCATGAAGACGACGGTCGATGCGCTGAGCGACGAAATCGATCGCTCGCGCGGCTACATCGCGCGCTCTGAAGGTGCCTCTCAGGCACAACTGACCGACGGGGATCCGTTCAAGCTCACCGAATGAATATGGCCAGGCGTGACGACTTCCTACAGGACTTGGGCGGGCTAGTACGCGGCGTCTTGTCCGAATCGCGCCTACAAAAGCAGCGCCGCAAGCGCAAGCTGATGAAGTGGATCAAGGTCGCGCTCGCGCTCGTCATCGCAACGATCGTGATTCCGATCGCGCTGATCACCACTGGGTTCTTCCTCGGACCGCGCGGCACCGAAGGTTTGATCGCGACGCCACTCGCAGTGATCACTTCGTGGGCGCTGATCTTGTTCTTCGCGACGCGCAAGAAGAAGTCGCCGATCGCACTCCCGAAAAACGAGATTGCGGCGCTACCCGCCCACACGTCCGAGTGGCTCGATTTTCAGCGCCAAGGTTTGCCTTGGGCTGCGCAGCAAAAGCTGGACGACATTTCGCTCAAGCTCGAATCGCTCACGCCGCAGCTCCGGCGCCTCGATCCCAAAGCACCGGGCGCGATCGAAGCGCGCCGGTTGCTCGCGGAAGAATTGCCGGAGCTCGTGAACGGCTATCAGAAGCTCCCGCCTTCACTGCAGCGGAAACCATTACACGGTGGCCCGACTCCCGAGCACCGGCTGATCGACGGCTTGACGACGATCGACGACGAGATCAGTCATTTGCACGACCGACTCGCCGCCGAAGATCTGCACGCACTTGCGACGCAACAACGTTATTTGGAACTGAAGTACAAGTCGAAAGACAAGTTGTAAGCGAGTGATCAGCGCACGCTGCGGTTCACGCCCTGCGCGTAGGAGAAGCCTACGAGTCGCTTCGCTACTTCCTTCAGTCCGGCCTCCGAGCTCTGCCACGCTCGATCGAGCGCAGTTGGCTCCTCGCAGCGGATGGCGGCGGGGTCGACGGTCTTCGGGGCTTCGGCCAAGCCGGCCAACGGCAACAACAGCAACTGCAACAACGCTAGCTTCTTCATGACCTTCGTCTGGGTTCGAGTTGGTCGCTGTTAGAGCAAGCGGGATGCCAGCGCCGTCCGACCCTGCGCCCCCCGGAAAAGCCCAGGTTTTGCGGCTGTGAAGCCAGTCACGAGCCCCCCTGGGCGGACCTGTGCCCGGCACGCGGCGGCACCGACCCAGCCGAAGGTGTTGGGTCCCGCCAACAGCAGGCGGGCGACAGACGGGCCTAATGACCGGCCGGAGCGCGACTCACCGAGGCGCGATACCCGTGGCCGCGGGAGCCATCCCCTGGCGATAGCTCGGAAAGCGCAACGTCACGCCGAGCGTCTCGAGTGCGCGGGCCGGATCGACCGCGCGGTCCGCCCGCAGCGACGCGTGCAAGCTCTCGAGTGGCGCAAACTCCGGCATCGGCACGTGATAGGCGTCACAGATGAAGCGCACGACCTCGATGTGGGGGGCCGGTTCGCGATCGCCGACGACGAACGTCTGTGCGCGCGCGTTGGTCGGCGAGAGCGCGAACTGCGCAAGGTCCTCGGCGTGCACGCGCGACAATGTCAGAGTTCCATCCCCTGGAATGTTGTGCTCGCCGCGAAGCACGCGCATGTGTAGCCCGCGGTCTGGGCCGTAGATCGCCGGACATCGCAACACGGTCGCGCCGATGTCGCGATAACACTGCTCCGCAGCCTGCAAGCGCTCGACGCGCGCGTCACCTGCAGCTGCGAGCGGCGTCGAGTCGTCTAGACGCCCACGTAAAGTCCCGTAGACGCCGGTGCTCGACACGTACACGACCGAGTGTGAACGAGCCAACAGCGGCGCGATGCGCGCATCCGTCTCCGCCGCTGCTGGAAACGCGACCACGACGCGCGTGTTCGAGTCCAAATACGGTTCGATCTCGGAACCGAGTTCGGCCGATTGCAACACTTCCGCACCCGCGGCTTCGAGCGCGGCGACGCGTTCTTCGGAGCGCACGGTCGCCACGACCGGCAGCCCTCGGCTGCGCGCGAGTGAAAGGATTCGCGAACCCGCGTAGCCACAGCCGAGAATCACGACGCGCTCGAAACTCATCCCTGCAGTCTGCCGGGGATTCGTCCGATCTGCAGCCCGGATCGCACGGCGCGCGCACGTCGCGTATGCTGCCGCGCATGACCTCGCAAACGGATGCCCATGGTCGCCCGGCCGCACCCCCGGTCGCGTTCACCGATCCCGACGTAGCGGCGCCGAGCCACGCCGAGCGCGCTCGCACGTTAGTCTCGAATCAAAAGACCGGCAGCCTCGCGAGCCTCGCGACCGATCCCGAGGGCTATCCGTACGCGTCATTCGTGACGTTCGCGTTGCTCGACGGCGAGCCGCTATTCTTGATCAGCCGGCTCGCCGAGCACACGCGCAATCTGATGGGAGACACGCGCGGGTCGCTCCTCGCGCACGAGTCTGGCAACGCGGATCCGCTCGCGAACGGCCGCGTCACGTTGATCGGGCGCTGCAACAAGTTGCCGCGTGGAGACACGCTCGCGCGCGACACCTATCTCGCGCTGCATCCGAGTGCCGGCTACTACGTCGACTTCGAAGACTTCGACTTCTGGCGCCTCTCGATCGAAGCGGTGCGCTTCATCGGTGGCTACGGGCGGATGTCGTGGGTCGCCGCCGACGACTTTCGCCGCGCGACGCCGGATCCGATCGCGGATGCGGCGCCGCGAATCCTCGAACACATGAACCAAGATCACGCGGCAGCGTTGCGACAGTACGCGCGAGCGTTCACGCGGGCGACGGATGCAGAGAAGGCGACGATGACTGCGATCGATCGCCACGGCTTCGAGATGACGGTGACGACGCCGGGCGGAATCGGTCCAGCACGGCTGGCGTTCGAGACGCCGCTGGCGAATCCCGACGACGCGCGCGTGAAACTAGTCGCGCTGCTGAGGGCGGCGGAGAAGAAACTAACCGCACCATGATCCTCTCGGATAGAGACCTACGAGCGCGGCTCGCCGCGGGCGATCTCAAGATCGATCCACTTTCGGACCCGGAGCTGCAGATCCAACCGGCGAGTGTGGACCTGAGGCTCGCGAACGAGTTTCTCGTGTACAAGCCGGCGCAGATCGCGTGCCTCGACCCGCGCGATCGCGAGACGCTGAATGCCGCGACCGAACGCGTTCAAGTGCCGGATGACGGCGCCTTCATTCTGCACTCCGGCGAGTTTGCACTCGGCTCGACGGTCGAGCGCGTGTCGATCCCGAACGACCTCGTCGCGCGGGTGGATGGTCGCAGCAGCATCGGGCGCCTTGCGGTCGTCATTCACGCGACTGCGGGTTTCATCGATCCGGGATTCGAGGGACAAATCACCCTCGAGCTGTCGAACCTCGGGCGCATTCCGGTGCGGCTCTATCCCGGCATGCGCCTCGCGCAGATCGTGCTGGACCAGCTGACGTCGCCGGTGGAGCGGCCAT
>Ga0193753_10004058_pt1 | contig 10612 bp, 6 predicted proteins | sample H1c2metaG_FD_144925 | JGI IMG/M metagenome (GOLD analysis project Ga0193753, IMG submission 144925) | Soil microbial communities from a riparian zone of the East river system, Colorado, United States - H1c2 | ecosystem: Environmental > Terrestrial > Soil > Riparian zone | place: USA: East River... | reverse complement strand
GGTAGGATCGACGCGACTCTGTCCCAGCGCCATTCAATCTTTGGTCGCTATTTCAACAGCGCCTACAACAATCCTGCGGTGTATTCGAACAATAATTTATTGCCTACAACTCGTCCCGGAATATCCGCCGATGTCCAATCGCTCACCGTGGGAGATTCCTACACTGTGAATGCGGCGGCCATCAATGCGTTTCACTTTACCTGGAGTCGCGAGCGCATTGATCGTGGTCCAGCAGCAGGTCTTCCTTCCGCTCAGGCGCTCGGGCTCAACGTGGCTCCTTCCGCTGACAACTCCCCTCAAATTAGTGTGAACAGCTATTTCAGCACGTCCTGCGGAACTTGTTCCCTTGCTCAAATCTATTCGGGTAGCAAGCAATTTGCCGGCGATATCAATGTGATAAAGGGGCGACACCAGTTCGCGGTTGGAGGGGAGTGGATCAATCGATACGTCGACTACAAAACAACAACTCAGGAAAACATTGCATATACCTTCAATGGTCAGATTACAGGCGTTGCCTTGGCGGATCTATTGCTTGGTGCACCTAGCTCCGTCATCCAAGGCAATCCGACGCTGTTGAATTTCGTTCAGAATTATTTTGCGGTCTATGGCTCTGACAAGATCAGCCTCAGTCCGCGTTTGAGTGTCAATCTTGGCATTCGCTGGGAGCCCTATCTACCGGAGGTCGAAACGCAGAATCGCGCGACTCACCTCGATATGGCAGCCTTTACCGCTGGGACTAAGAGCCAGGTTTATGACAACGCTCCTGCTGGACTGACCTTTCCTGGAGATACCGGATTCCCACGAGCAGGTACGAATGGTCATTACGCTAACTTTGCTCCTCGGGCTGGAATTGTTTGGGATGCACTTGGGAATGGGCAGACCGTGTTACGTGCCGGTTATGGTGTTCTCTATGATCTCCCCGCGATGCAGTATTTCGACCGCTTTGGATTTGGGCCTCCATGGGCGAGCACCGTTACATTAAATAATCCCGCAGGTGGGCTCACAAACCCATACAGCACCTATCCAGGTGGAAATCCATTTCCTCTTCCTTCACCTCCGCCCAAAAGCGCGCTCTTTGTGTCAGCGGGACAATATATAAATCTGCCCCTAGATCTCCGTCCAACATACTTCCAACAATGGAACCTGAGCATCCAACAACAATTCGGCCCGAACTGGTTATTTTCCCTCAATTATCTCGGTAATGAGGGCACACATCTGTGGCTTAGTTCGCAACAAGATCCTGCCGTTTATGTTTCCGGACAGTGCGGAACCTCGGCGTGCTCAACAGTTGCGAACACAAACAGTAGACGTATCCTTGCTCGAACTAATCCGCAGTCCGGAAGTGCCTTCAGTTCGATCATCCAACTGGATGATGGCGCTAACTCTTCCTACAATGGGATGCTAGCAACCCTGAATCACCGTCTGCAGCATAATGTAAGCCTCTTACTCAACTACACTTGGGCCCACTGCCTCAACGATGGTGACCTTACCTCTGAACTAACGAATACTTATCAGAATCCCTATAATCGTTCGGGTGAACGTGGTAACTGCAATTCTGATGTGAGGCGGATCTTTAATGCATCTTTGGTAGCGGGGACCCCCCACATTACTAAGAATATGGGATGGCGGCTCATCTCAGATTGGGAGCTATCTGCCATCATGAGCGCCCGCTCTGGATTTTGGGTTACCCCCGTGACGGGCACTGATGCATCTCTGACTGGCGTTGGCGCGGATAGACCTAATGTTATCGGAAATCCTGTTGGCGTCAGCCCAACCCTGAGCAGATGGTTCAATATCAGCGCCTACAGTACCAATACCGCCGGGACTTATGGAAACGCAGGGCGCAGCACTATACAGGGCCCCGGAAGATACGGTATTGATCTTGCGCTATTTCGCAATTTTCCATTCAAAGTTGGACGCAAAGAGCAATCTGTCACATTCCGTATTGAAGCATTCAACGCGACCAACCATCCCACGTTTGCAAATCCCACTACAACTATTACGTCCGCAAATTTCGGCCGAATCCTCACTGCGAACGATCCTCGAATTCTGCAGGTCGCGCTCAAATATGCTTTCTAAAAGCGATTTGCCAGAGAATTTACGACTACGGGCTGTGTCACGCTTGCTAACCGCATCGATTGTGAACGAAACAACAAACTGACCGCCCCTTTCGCGAGACGGTTATAGGAGATCAGAATGCGCCTCTTTGCTGCTCCTCTAATAAGCAATCGAATCATACCGTCAATACTTTCCGTGGCTTCGATCGGTGCGGTGCTAATGACCTGTGCCTCTACCTGCGCAGGGCAAGATCACCGTCCGATGAACAACTCCATTCCTATCGGCTTTTATGCTTATCGCTCGTGGGATCGCTGGCCGGAACAGAGAATTGGCATGCGTACATACATGCGTAGTACTTTTGATCGAATCGGTGGAAATGAGGGTGCCGACGCATCCCATTTCCTCTACCAGACATCCGACAAGTTCAATGTAACGCTAGATTTAGAGGGGTCTGGATTGCTCGTCTTTAGCCGTTACAACCACTGGCATGGCAGTCCTTGGCATTATGTTGTAGACGGAAAAGACCACGTCATTGAGGAAACCAGCACAGCGGATCCGTTACACCCTGCGCCTAACTCCACTTTTATACCTAGTGCTCCATTTCCTCCTCCGCTCAATGAAACCTGGGCAACCACAAAAGGAGCAGACTTGATATGGAGTCCGATTCCGTTCGAGCGAAGCTTTCAGATGGCCTACACGCGTACTCGTTACGGAACTGGATATTACATCTATAACCAGTTTGTGCCTGGAACGCCTCTATCTCATCCACTGAAAAGTTGGGACGAGAGTTCGGGGCCTGCCCCGGACGTGCTCGATCTCATCTCGAAAGCGGGTAGCGATATCAGCCCGACAGCCGGCTTCAAACAGGTCGAAGGAACAACGGATGTCCCGGCCAGCAGTAGAACAGTCCTCGCCAATCTGAAAGGAAGAGCGACAATTCGAGCACTTACGTTTTCAATTCCCAAGGCTGAGGCAGATGCTTTTACGAATGTTCACCTTCGGATCACCTGGGACGGAAGAAAAGACGTCTCTATAGACGTCCCGATAGCCCTTTTTTATGGAGCGGGTTCTCTTTATAACCGTGAGAATCGCGAGTACTTGGTGAAGGCGTTTCCCGTCAGTATACGATTTGCAAACGACAGGGTGTACTTTGCCTGCTATTTTCCGATGCCATTCTTCCGATCGGCGCGCATTGAATTGTTTGGTGCTGGGCAAGCAGTGCACGGAGTTAAATGGAATGTTCACTCAATGCCGTTGAGTGGACCGGAAAACAAGCTATCTTACTTTCACGCGACTTACAAGGACTTTCCCGTTCCAGTGGCGGGAGAGGATATGGTCCTTCTCGATACGCGACTCGCTGAAGGCAGTGAGAATTGGTCTGGGAGCATCGTGGGTACTTCGTTCATTTTCTCGCACAATGGTAATCTCCGTACCCTCGAGGGCGACCCTCGCCTGTTTTTCGATGACAGCCTGACTCCGCAAGCTCAGGGTACAGGAACTGAAGAGTGGGGAGGCGGAGGGGATTACTGGGGAGGTCTGAACATGACTCTGGCTTTTGTCGGACATCCGGTCGGCGCTCGAACCCTTCAGTCCGCGGATAATGACAAGGACAAGATTGAATCCGCATATCGGTTTCTTCTCGCTGACTTGATGCCGTTTGGTAAGAACGCAGTGGTTCGCCTTGAGCATGGAGGGACGAATGAATCGACAGAACGCTACGAGACGATAGCCTACTGGTATGGGCTTCCATCGCCTTCGGTTGTTCAGACTGATCAGCTTCAGATCGGGGATCTCGAAGCCGAAAAATCTCATAGTTACTCTTCACCTGAGTCTTCGGAGCCTTACAGTCTGACGTCTCGCTATGAGTGGGGGGTCGACACATTAAACGACAAGGTGATCTATCCCTCAGAGATGGATCGTGGTCGCAAAACAACCGGTATATCTGAGTTCAAACTCAACGTGAGACCCGATAACCTTGGTGTCCTTCTTCGCCGCAAGTTGGACTACTCATTTGCTGATCAGCGAGCAGAGGTATTTGTTGCAGACCAGACCAAATCCTCGTGGAGCCCTGCGGGAATATGGTACCTAGCTGGTTCCAATACAGTCGTGTATTCCAATCCAAAAGAAGAACTCGGGGCGACACAACATATTGTCGAAACATCTAACCGCAGATTTCGCGATGACGAATTTCTGATCTCTCGCGAACTTACCCGGGGTAAGAAGCAGATTTGGGTACGGATAAAATTTACACCGGTAAATAGGCCACTCTTCCCTGGATATCCTGTCGGAGAACAGGCCTGGAGTGAGATCAAATACACAGCCTATTCCTTCGTCACACCCAAACTTCCGAAATAGACCGCATTATTGTCCATCTCGTCTACGTAAAGTTTTTCGAGTCTTACATTGATAGTCATCTCTCATCGCGCGTTGCCGGACGGCAGCCGCCTATGCGGCATTGGTGCAAGAAGCTCCGTGGCGATTTGGCAATAGTCGTCACACGGAATTTGTTCATGAATTAGGCATTTGGTATTGCTTTATACGTTCCAATATGAAACGATTAGAAAATTACAGCCACCTAACGATTGCAAGTTTGAGAGAACATCATCCCATGCTCAATTTTCCCTCCGGACACGTCAGTCTAGTTACAGGTGCCAGCTCGGGCATTGGAGCGGCGGTGGCCGCGGCCTTAGCGGCCCGGGGATCATACGTTGCGATCCACTACCGGGCTAGCGAAATCGCTGCCGATCAAGTCGTTGAACAGATTCGAAAACTTGGAGGCCAAGCTTTCACCGTCCAAGCGGATCTCGCGCAGCCCGAATCAGCATCAAAATTGGTCGCGTCCGTCTTGAGTCAAACCGGTCGTGTAGATGTTTTGGTCAACAACGCGGGCTCTATGATCGATCGCCGCAAACTTCTAGATATCACAGACGAGTTCTGGAATGAGGTGATAGAGACTAATGTAGGGAGCGTCTTGCGAACCACTCGCGCAGTTGTTCCCGCCATGATCGAGCGGCGTTCAGGAGCTATTGTCAATGTCGGTTCTGTAGCGGCGCGTACGGGAGGAAGTGTAGGAATTATTGCTTACGCGTCAGCAAAAGCGGCCGTTTTGTGTATGACAAAAGGCATGGCCAAAGAACTGATTCATTTCGGAATTCGAGTCAATGCAATAAATCCTGGCGTAATTGATACACCTTTTCATGAGCGATTCACCGCACCTGAACAGATGAAAACACTTGTTTCCGGAATCCCACAAGGGCGCGCGGGTAAACCAGACGAAATTGCCGCCGTCATCGCTTTTTTGGCGAGCGAAGAATCGTCCCACGTAGTTGGGGAGACCCTTGAGGTCAATGGTGGAATGTGGATGGACTGATTATTTTTATTTACAATTCGAAACGTTTCAGTAAAGATGAATTTTAATATTTATGTAAGCTAAACCTTAGTGAATACTTCTCCCAGAATTCACCAGCCAATATGGGTAGAGTCCGCAATCTTCGGTGGTGGGTAGCTGGTTTCCTAGCTTGCGTCACCGCGCTCAGCTATCTGGATCGACAGAGTTTTCCCGTCGCGGTCACCGAGATACAAAAGAGTATTCCGATCACGGATCAACAGTACTCCGAACTCCAAATGCTGTTTCTGCTCGCTTATGCCGCGATGTACGCCGGCGGAGGAAGGCTTGCAGATTGGTTGGGAACCAGACGCGGCTACGGTCTTCTCATTCTCTGGTGGTCTGTGGCCACCATGCTGCACGGATTTGTGACCACCGTGGTCGGTCTCGCAATCGCACGTTTCCTTCTTGGGCTTGGGGAGGGTGGCGGCTTTCCTTGCTCCGCAAAGGCGATCTCCGAGTGGTTTCCACCTGAGGAGCGAGCGTTCGCGTTCGGGATCTTCAACACTGGATCCAGTCTTGGCGCAGTTCTTGCGCCTCCGTTGATAGTCGCAATAATTCTGATGTTCGATTGGCGGTGGGTGTTTTTCCTAACAGGCGCAGTCGGTCTCGCGTGGGCACTGGCGTGGTGGCTACTTTATGACCCGCCACAACATCACAGACTGATTACTCTCAACGAACAAGAGCGAATTCGAATTTCATTTGCTGGATCGTCGTCGAATACGACTGTGATTGGTAAACCGCTGGTCACTTGGACCGAACTTTTTCGTTATCGACAAGTCTGGGCTTTGATTTCGGCCAAATTCCTTACCGATTCGGCATGGTTTTTCTTTATCTTCTGGCTCCCAAAATACCTGGCCGACGTGCGGCATCTCGATATCAAGCAGATCGGTTACTACGCCTGGATTCCGTACGCTTTTGCAGGCGCAGGAAGCTCAATTGGCGGCTTATTGAGCAGCTATCTGATCCGTCAACACATGAGCGTAGGATCTTCAAGAAAAATATGCCTCTGCATGAGCGCGGCGATTATGCCTATAGCTTTGTTCATCACACGATCTCCCCTGGCAATGGCTATCGTTTTCTTCAGCTTGGCTATGTTCGGGCATCAGTTCTGGTCCACCATTCTACAAACCCTTGCGACCGATCTTTTCCCCTCTCGAATTGTTGGTTCAGTGGCCGGTCTTATGGGTGCCGTGGGTTCTGTAGGTGCGATGCTCTTCAACCTGCTCATTGGACGAATCCTTACTCTCACTCACAACTACTCGCCCGCGTTTATGATCGCGGGTCTACTTTATCCCCTCGCTCTCCTTCTCATTTTTCTTCTCATTCCCAAAGTCGAGCCTTTAGACACTTTGGCGGTGTCTGGATGAAACTATCGCACTCGGTACGACCTCGAGTGATCGGGTTGATGCGGCATTCGATTGCCCGTCATCGTCAAAAGAGATTTGATGGAACACTTTGCTGGTGCTTCCAGGTTCAGCCGTCAATGACAAGGCGAGAATCGCGGCCTGCGGCGGATGCGCTTCAAGATCGAGATGGAGCAGTTTGATCCAGAGCGGTCTGTCGTTCGTTGGCAACGCAGGCCAAACCGTGCGTATGAGTCATCCCTTCTTCGAGATTTATGATGATGCTCCCCGGAGCCTCCCTGATCTCACCCGAAGGGAATCGGCATCGGAAAATCAGCGAATGGCCTTCCTCAGAAGCGTATGCGGATGACACTTTCAGTTCCATTTGCCCGAACTGTTTCCAAACAGTCGCGAGGGACACGACCCGAAATGAAGTTGAGGCGCCGGAGAGATTCCACTCGTGCAGTGAGCCAGACTTAACGGAATAATTCGAGGCCCAAGAGGGCACCTTTCTACAGGTAAAGGAATAACGACAGCCGCGCCAACGACTGCCTATCAGTTGCATTGACGTAAAGCTCTAACGGAATGAGTAATGTGCGTCATCCGGAGAAAAAAGCTCATACTTACGCAATCTCAGTGAGCACTACGGTTCTGTTATAGCCAAACAGTAAGAGTAATGTTCTGCCCAGGTTGGAGTTTCTTCTCTTGTGCCTTATCCTCTTATCTGTGGCTCTCGCAGCCACTGCCATAGACCGCTCTGACCCGCGCACCCGGCGCTAATAGGACCATCTTCGTGACTGTTTGCAAACACCCTCCTTCTGTCCCAAGGCTCTTCTTCCTGCTGTCTCTTTGTGCCTTCTGTTTCACAGCCTGCAAGAGCAAACCGCCCGCAGAGACCGCCGCATCCTCAGGAGAGTCCGCTGGCGAAAGCTCGACCACGGACACACCAAAATCGCTCACCGCCGAGATCTCCGGACACGTGACTCAGCACTACGTCGTCGTCAACGATCAGGTCAATGTCGGCTTTATGCCCACACGCACCAAGGGCGAATACAGGTTCAACATCGAGGCCAGCAAAGAGAGCGGCGCGCAGACATTCGACCTTGGAACCGGCATCGACGGCAGCTTCCACTTCACCCCCGGTCTCGACCAGCAGCCCGGTGGTGCCCGCTTCGCCATCATCACCGAGAACGCAACGACTGCTTACACCGACATGGCCTATTCCCAATACTTCGCCACACCTGATGATGGCGAGAACGCTCACATCATTCTCTCCAAGGTGGAAAAGCTCACCTCTAAAAATTCCCTGCTCGTTCGCTATCACCTCGTCGGCACCTTCCACTTCAAGGGCGGCTATGCTCCGGAGCCCATGGAAGAAGCCTGCGCCAAAGAGGCCGGCATGTATGCGGGTCAGCACGGAAAGCGAAATCCGCCCTTCAGAGCCGACCTCTGTAAAGCCAAACAAGTCCAGGTCAGCGGCTCCTTCGACATCGTGCAGGACCTTCCGGCGATGGCATTTTAGCTGCTAGCTATTTACTTACGACCGCACCCGCACCCAGCCGCCTCCTCGCCCGCCTCGAACTTGTCATGCACTTTCGCCCAGTCCGAGAGTGAGCGTGTGGGCCATTGTCGACCTCTTCGTCGCTGGAGTCGGTGTTCTCAGTTGGTTCGAAATCCTGAGCGTGCGTCTCCTACCGCTCATTCCCCTCACACGATTTCCCGGATTCGTGTGGATTATCGCGGCTGGCTTGACGGTCGGTAAGCGGAAGAACGGAGTGACGGTATGACTGGAACGGCAACCTTACTCCAACAAAAAACAGTGAACGGAAAGCGATTTCTTGCCGCTATAGGATCAGCGATTCTGGCTGCCGCTGTAGTAGGCGGAATAAGTTATGCTGCCTTTGGCTCTATGAGTCAGAGCGTGAGAGCTCAAGCTGTCACGCTCCTTGTCTATGCAACGTTGGCTTCGACTCTTTGTATATTCTTCAGACCTGCGACCAACGGCCCAATTTCACTCCGCTTTACCGGTGAAAAGCACTCGTCACAAGCGTCGGCACGTTCGTCGCCACAGTTGCGGCTATTGTCCTCTTTTACTACTGTCTTGGATCGATCTTCGGCAGTGTGCCCAATGTTGCGCGGCAGATTGTTTTTCGTGCAACGGACGCAGGCTGTCTAGAAGGTCAACCCGCGATCGTTTGGGTCATTTGTTCTTGAACATGGCTCGTTTCGTCGTGGCGCCGTTGTCTTTTTATTCGCAATCGCTACAGGCTACGCTCCCGCATATGATTGCGTAGCCAGCCTAACAGCAGACCACGAAAGAATACCTCTTCGAAGACCGGCACCGGAGCGTCAAATTGCGCACAAACTCGACCTTGAACACGGTGGTTATGCATTGCCTTAACAACGTGATGCTCTTGACTCTAGGTCTCCGGATACTTCATGTTTAGCGCGGGTCCGCTGGGAGGTATCATTCTGCGGGCTCCGAACGTCGATTTGAGCCGTGACCCGCGCTGGGCCGCACGGAAGAGTCCATGGGAGAGGATTCCTACCTCGTCGGCACGCATATGCAGCACATACGCTAGACTAGGAATTCGCCCGGAATTCAATTGAAATCTTAGGTCTGCGCCCATGCTTATCCGATCCGCGTTCGACCTTCAATTCCATTTGCCAAGCCCTTCGGTAGTCGTTGTTCTTCTGCATCTCCATCCGTCGTTGCATGAGCAACTCAGGTCTGCAGACGAACTGCTGATCGAGCATCTCGGTATTGGGGCCTTTGCCGGCGTGGAGCCACGAGTTGCCATTGTCCCGGGCGACTATACCGACTCCTTCGGAAATATTTGCTCACGCTTTGTTGCTCCAGCCGGTCACCTGCGAATGTCCGGAACAAGCTTAATCGAGACGGATGATGAGCCCGATAAGGGTTATCCCGATGCTAAACAGGCCTCGATTGCAGACCTTCCGCCCCAGGTTCTGCAGTTCCTACTGCCCAGTCGATACTGCGAGGTGGATCGCTTTGGCGGTATCGCTAATGATCTCTTCGGTTCCATCCCAGCGGGTTGGGCGCGGGCAACGGCAATCCGCGACTGGGTTCACGAAAAGATTGTCTTCAACTATAACGCTGCGCGGCCAACCAAGACTGCGATGGATGTCTTCACAGAGCGCGTTGGCGTGTGCCGGGACTTCCAACATCTTGCGGTCACACTTTCACGATGCCAAAACGTACCGGCTCGCTACGTGACCGGATACATCGGCGACATTCGAAGACCCTATAGCGGCCCCGGCGACTTCAGCGCGTGGTATCAGGTATTTCTCGACGGACAGTGGATCAATCTCGATGCTCGCCATAATTATCCTCGATTGGGTCGAATCCTAATGGCGGCAGGAAGAGATGCGGCCGACGTGGCCATTACAACCAGCTTCGGCGCGACGGGCCTAACTTACTTCTACGCAGATTCATGGGAGGTAGATGCTGAAGGAAATAGGCTTCCACTTCCTGGAGAACTGCATAACCTAAGCGTTATTAACAACACGAATGGTTCGAATATGCCTACGCAGACCAATGGCAGCCAGGCAAGTCCGACACAGATTCAAGCCGCGAACACTTAATGCAGCAAATCCGAGAAAGCGACGGGTGTTCGGGAGAACGTACGAGGGTGAATGGGAGTGAAAGTTGAAGTGCACCACGAATCTCGCTACCGCTATGGACACCCGGTCTGGTTGGGGCCGCAGACGATTCAGCTGCGCCCCGCCCCGTATTGCCGCACACCCATTCTCAGCTACTCGTTGGAGATCAAGCCGACCGACATCTTCCTCTCCTGGCAGT
>Ga0193753_10004057_pt1 | contig 10614 bp, 22 predicted proteins | sample H1c2metaG_FD_144925 | JGI IMG/M metagenome (GOLD analysis project Ga0193753, IMG submission 144925) | Soil microbial communities from a riparian zone of the East river system, Colorado, United States - H1c2 | ecosystem: Environmental > Terrestrial > Soil > Riparian zone | place: USA: East... | reverse complement strand
GGCCCGGCCGCGACGGGTCCGGCCGGTCGAAGACGCGGACGAAGATCTCGTCGCACGTAATGGCAAGCGGCGCCCTCCAGCCCCACGAGGTGCCCTCGCCATCGGCCAGGTGCCAGAGCCGGTCACCCGCGCCGCCGGGCGTCCGCCCCGGGCCGCCCCGGTCGAGATCGCGTGAAGAAGCTAGCTCACCTGCCTCGCGTCATCGAGACCGATGGACGGCTGTCCGACGGCGCGTCGCTGGCGTCAAGGCCGGTCGCGCGCCGGCTCATCGCGGGGCGGCGCCGTCGCCACCAAAGGCCACGCGATAGTGCTTCATCTCGCGAATCTGCCCGAAGAACGGCTTCACCTTGGCCAGGAAGGCAGCGAATTGCGCGCCGCCGCGAAAGCCGCGCTCGTGGCCCTCGAGCGAGTCCCACTCGATCCGGACCACGAAATGGTCGGGCTCTTCGATACCCTCGGCCACCTCGTAGCGCACACAGTTCTCGGAGCCCCGGAGCTGCTCTTCCGCCGCGCGGTATGCAGCGAGAAACTCGTCGCGCCGATCAGCCGGAACCTCGTAGCGAACGTATTCGACGATCATCACCTCAGAGCAACATCTCCGTCCCGCTTCGACAACGCTCCAGGTGGTTAGTTCACCCGGGGGCCCCTCGTGGGAGGTGTATGGTTCCTGCTGGATACGGTCATGGCTGCGCCACTTCATCGCAAGTTCGGCTGTGGAGTGGAGCTCGCGCTCGAGATCCTCGGCGGCAAGTGGAAGTCGGTCATCCTGGCTCGGCTCAAGAACGGGAAGCTTCGCTATGCCGAGCTGCGCGCGAGCATCCCCGCCATCAGCGACAAGGTCCTCACGCAGCGCCTGAACGACCTCGAGGAGCTCGGCCTGGTCGCGCGGCACAAGCGTGGCGGTCGCGGCGCGCCTTCGTCGTATGAGCTCACGGCGCGCGGGAAATCGTTGGCGCCAGCGCTGGAGGTGCTGTACCGCTGGGGCGCACGGATGGCGAAGGAGGTGGGAGCGGTCATCGAGCCACCGCCCGGCGCTCCCCTCACCGGAACGCGATGACCCGGGCCGGGCGCGTCAGTCGCGCAAGTCGAGCGACGGATGGCTGCACCGCGGTCCACGTCGTCCCCGCCGGGTGAACGGTTCCACCGTACGGGTGAACGGTTCGACCGTACCGTCCAGCTCCACTTCCTGGTCGATTGGCCGGATGAGCACTGCTGCGCGCTGCGGCCGCCGTGGCCGTTTCATTGCGCAACCTGGCGCGGCAACTGATCGAGGCATCGAACGTCACGTGACCCACGGTTCACGGTGGACGCAAGGACGGTTGGAAGGTGCGCCGAGATGAGTGGCACCATGTTCGCAAGTCGACGCTCGGATCGAAGGCAAGGAGAATGACGTGATCAGATTGATCAGGTGCTTCGGAGCTCTCGGGATCCTGCTGTGCATCGCGTCGGGCGCCGGGCTGGCCTGCAACAGTGACGACGACGATGGCGGGGACCTCGTCGGGGATGACGACGGCGACGGCGACGGCGACGATGATGGGGAGGGCGACGGCACGATCTGCGGCGATCCCGACAACTGCATCTGCCCGCCGGGAGAGACCTGCGACTACACCTGCACCGGCACGACGGAGTGCGACGTGATGTGCCAGGCCGGATCCGACTGCGCGGTCGAGTGCGCGGGCCCGGCATGCGATGTCGAGTGCAACACGGCCTCCACCTGCGTGGTCGACTGCAACGACGACTGTGACGTCACCTGTCCGGCCGCTGGGTGCACCGTGACGAACTGCCCGGACAACGACAACTGCAACGTGGACTGTGGTGTCGGTGGCGAGCCGACGCGGGACGGCGACACCGTGACCTGCCCCTGATTTGGTGCTCCGACCTCCACCCGGCTGCGCTGGGTGGCTTGTGCTCCTCCGGAGTCGCCAGAATCGGCCGTGCACAACATGCACAGCCTGGAGGCGTTGGCCGGGGCCCTGGGTCGCGGAGAGCCGGCGGCCGAACGGCGCCTCGATTTCCGGAAGTCGATCGGATGGCGCACCGCGATCGTGACACTCTGTGGATCGTCGAGTCCGTCGATCAACAGGGGAGTCATGCGGAACCGAGAACCGTTCGTCATAGCGACGACGCCGGCTTGAGGCTCGGAGAGCACTATGAGAAGTGAACAGTCCGCTTCGAAACTGGAGATTCTTCTTGAGGCTGCTCGACGCGCCACTTGGGACGCTCTGAAGGGTCCGAGGCATTTGCAGGCGGGACGCTTTCGATCGCAGCAGGTCTTGTCTGGCTCCGACCGCGAGACCTCTGAAAGCGCCGGTGCTGCCCAACCCGGCGTTGCAGCGGACGAACACCTCGGTCGCTCCGCTCCCTCGGTTGTTCGCCGCTGATCGCCAGGGTCGTTGGGCAGGCGACGACACGCCAGCATGCCGCCGTGACACCAAGGATCGAGTTTAAGCCCATGACCGGAAGATCCATCGAGTCACTGCCTGGCTTCCTCGGCTGGTTCGACGAGGGTCAGGCCCCACCCGAAGCATTTACCATTTCGACTTGGGGCGTTCGCCTCACGGCCGCCTTCGACCGGGAACTGACGGGGGAGGCGCTCAGTGATGCGCTCGAGCTACTCGGCCAATTGCCCCAGGATTGCGATCCTATTGATGAGATGATTATCGAGGTGTTCACGTACCACAAGGTGAAGGTTGACGTTGAGGGTCTACACCTCCGGTCGCCTGAGGTCACCCAGGCGGCGTACGAACTCCTCGATCCCGACGGCCACATCGGGCTCTCCGGTGTGATGGTTTCGCGCGTGTGGCGAGTTTTCGCCTCGCCTGGCGCAGCCGCGGAGCTGGCAAGCAAGCTGGCTCCGCTCGGTCTGTCGAGCGAGACCGAGGAGTGTGAAGACTACCTGACACCGGGGGGCATCATCATCGAGGACCCGCAGGTCCTTCTTCGAGAGGTGGAGAGGCGTCGCGCGAGAGGGAGAGCACTTCATCGGATCGGATTTCCAGAACGCCTGCGATCCAGCTTGGAGGGCTACGAATTATGAAGCGCAAGTACGCTTCCCACGCTTCATTCCGCTGATGGAAGCGGCGTCTTCCCGCTGCTGCCCAACAAGCCGTTGCAGCTGACGAGCGGTGCCGGAACGTCCTCGCGAATCTGGTAGCCTGCTTCAGGGCGCCGCTCGCAGCTGAACGCCGGCACGTTAGCCGGACTGAACACACATGCTGAGCTTCGACGACCGACGCTGGGAAACGTTGAAAGCGGGCTACAGGACCCCGATAGACCTGCGCCCGCTCCTGCGCCGCCTGGAGTCCGGCGAAGACGTCGAGTCAACTTGGCGCGAGCTCTGGCGGGAGCTTTATCACCAGGGCGACGTAGACGAGGGCTCGTTCATCGTCATCCCGCACTTGGTTCGTATCCACAAGCAACGCGGAGCTGTCGACTGGAACACCTATGCCGTTGCTGCGACGGTCGAACTGGCGCGCGCCACCGACAAGAACCCGGACGTCCCCGAGTGGGCACGTGATTCGTATCAGGCGGGACTTGCGGAACTCGCACGAGTGGGTCTGGCGGAACTACCGCGGACGCGCGACCCGGAGGCCGTTCGAGCGATTCTTGCGGTCCTCGCCATCGTGCACGGTGCCCGAGTACACGGTCGAGTCCTTGTCGAGTTTTCAGAAGACGAGGTCTTGGAGCTTGAGAAGGCGGCTTTCGGTGATCCCGACGAGGACGCCGGCTAACCCGCCGTTGCAGGCGGACGGACGCCTCGGGCGCTCCGCTCCCTCGTGCGTCCGCCACTGAACGGCTGTATCGTTAGGCGTCACATGCGGCCTCTCGGTTACATGTACAAGCGCGTCGCCGTTGCGCCGCAGTGGCTGAACGCGCCGCGCGTAGCCGATGTGTACGCACTCAGCGGCTGCGTCTCTGAGAACTTCGCCGACTACATCAATTTCTGGAGGCACAACGGCCACTGGTTGTTCGACTCCCCCGCCATCATCCGGTCGCTGGCCAAGGAGCACGCCATTTCTCTCGAAGGCTCGAAGTTGTTCTATTACGAGGCGCACGATCTTCAGTACGACGACACCTCTTCCAAGTGGGTCGCCTTCGCAGCCGAGCCGTCGTTTGAGACCAATGTCCAACTTCCCAGTGCATCGTCGCTCGAAGGGTTTGACGTCACCTCGTTCAGTGCCGGCACCTCGCCGGAATGCTCACCACTGTCATGCAACAGTTTGGCCGCAGGCATCATCACAAATGCGCACTGCCTCTTTCCCACGTTCGAGGCCGCGGTACGCGCTATCGAGGACGGCGGCTTCAGGAATAGTGAACCAGGCCCGTATCGGATCATTGCGGTTCACTCCGTTCATGACGCCTAACCCTTCGCTGCTCAAACGTTAGCCGGGAGAAGGAGACGATGGAAGCCAACCCTCATCACCCGGTCATCGACCGGCCCTGGGAGTACGTTCTCGGCCTGCTGCACTACCACATGGGCCTTGATGGAACCGAGCCGTACCTCGACTTGGAGTTGCATCGATCGAATGAAACACGTCGGCTTCGATTCTGGTCGCCCCGGCAGCTGATGATCGAGGAAGGCTTTCCCAGCCCCACGCACGGCATGGAGATCCTCGACGTGCGCCATCGAGGACTCGAAGGGATTGGCGTTCGCGTCGGCGACTTCGAGGCATCTTGGGGAAGCATTACGTTCTGGGCGCGCACGGTCGTCGATCTCGATGCAGAACCGACCCGCTAACCTGGGTTAACAACGTGGGCACGATAGAGCGCATCGATCTCGCATTGCAGCCGCCGCGTCATGGATGGCTCCCGCTCCGCCTCGAACTCGGCTCCTTCGTCGTCGAGTGCGTCGCTTCAAACGTGTTGAACGACCCGCTCGATGAGCTGATCGAGGCCGTCGCATTTTGCAAGGCACCGCTCGTCGGCCATCACCGCATCTGCCTATGGCTCGAGCCGGAGGGGTACGCGGTCGACATTGTGCCCAGCGCTTCCTCGGACCACTGCATCATTCGCGTGTCGTTCGACGCCTCGTTCGTCCCGCCGATGCTCCGGCGCGAACTCGACATCGGTTTGGGGGCGAAGCAGATCTTGGGAGAGCGCGAAGCGTGATGTGGTCGGCACTCGCCCGACTCGTCGAGCAGACGGAACCGGCGCTTCTGGACGCCTGGAGATCCGCACAAGAGTATGCGAACCGACTTGCCGCCCTGAGGATCGCGGCGCCGCGGCGATCCGCAGACGGCTAACAACCCGTTGCAGCAGGGAGGCCGCCGCTACGCGTCGTCCTCGCTGCTGAACGCGGCGTTAGCCGGACAATGCTGCAATCGCTTGGCCCTATCGCTCGGCGAGCTGCTTGACTCGTTGGTGCGAGAGCCCCAGGAGCTCTCCGGCATCTCGCAAAGACAATCCTGCAAGGCGAAGCGCACGAGCACCTTCTGCAGCCGTGCGGGCCGCCTCCGCCGCCCTTTTCTCGGCCTGCTCCCGAACCCGCAGCACACGCGCGACGGCTCGACGTGCCGCCGGCGGTACCCGAATGACCTACCTGAACCGCGCCTTCTTGGCTACGGCCGCCGCATTCGGGATCTCGTCGGCACAGAGGGCGAGCGCTTCGCGGATGTTCTTCCGCGCCTCCGCGATCGAGCGCCCGTGAGACCGACACCCCGCGACCTCCGGGATGTAGACGTGCCAGCCTGCGCCGTCGGGTTCGTAGACCACTCTCATTTCTCGGTAAGCCACTTTTCTCCCAGGCATGGTGCCAAGTCTCCCTCGATCGCCTTCAGCAGCCCCTTCCCAAGGTCGCCGGTGTGCATCGGGACCGTTGTCTTGTACTTGCCGCATGCGCACGCATAGCGAGCGTGTGAGCCTTTCTGCCGGAGCTTCGTCCCACCGCGCGCCAGCCTCGCCGAGGCGACCTCGTGAGCCTTCACCATCGGGGGATATCACCGAGTCCAGATCTGTCAACCATAGTTTACAGATGCCCGTGGTCCCTGGTGGCTCTACTCCAGCCGCTGGGCGCCGGCTAACTGGGCGTTGCAGCTGACAGCTGCCGTCGGTCGGTCGGCCTCGCTCGCCGGCCTCCCTCTGGCGTCTGCAGCTGAACCCCGGTACGTTAGCTAGGCCGACGATGGCGCACTTTATGGATCTCGGCACGACGACCCAAATCGCGACGGCGCCGTACATCCGTGCGGTGGGCTGGCTGTCCTCTGCACACCCATTCCGAACCGAGCGGCCCGATCCCGACTTCGTGGCCCGGCTTCGTCACATCTGCCACCAGTGGTCCTCGGGGCTTGCTGCTATCGGTTGGCCCGTAGCCGCGGGTCCGCATACGTGCGAGTTCTGCGGAACCTTCCGTGCTTCCGGCAACGTTGGCGTACCTGGAACTGACGTCCTCTACGTCGCACCAGAGATGGTCGCCCACTACGTCGCGGACCACGCTTACGCCCCTCCGCGGGAGTTCGTGGAAGCAGCCATGCGGTGTCCGCTCCCTGGTACGCAGGAGTACGCGCGGGCCGTGCGCGGTATCGTTGGAGAGGCTGGCTAACCCGCCGTTGCAGCGGCCGGACGACTCGGTCGCTACGCTCCCTCGTGCGTCCGCCGCTGAACGGCTGTATCGTTGGGCAGACGGAGTTTCTATGGACCGCTTCGAACTATCGGAAGTCTTGAATGCTCGGGTGGAAAGCGATGGCTTCGAGAGTCTGACCGTCCCAGAGCAGGCCTTCGTCGCGATCTGGGTGCTCGAGGCCGACGTCAACAACGGCGGTTTCGACCAGTACTTCTTCAATAGTGCCGGTGACTACGCGCGACTGGTCCCGATGGCACTCCGGGCGATCGGTGCCGCCCAAGCTGCGGCCATTGTCGACACCGCGAATGCTGTCTTTGGGCCGGCGGGGCCGCCCCCGGGCCGCGACGAACGGCAGCGCGTCCTTGATGCCCTCGGTGATGACCGAGCGCGATTGTTTGAGTTGGTCGACCAGCGATTTTTCGCCTATCCCGACGACCTTCAGGGGCTACTGGAAGCCTACGTGGAAGCTCATGCGTCGGAGTTTCGGCAGTGAGGTCGACGCTGCCCAACCAGTCGTTGCAGGCGGACGATCACCTCGGTCGCTTCGCTCCCTCGGTTGCTCGCCGCTGAATGCCAGGACGTTATCCGGACCGTTGCCCTATGTACTGCTTCGCTCGATGGAAGCGCTCGACCCAGGGCTCCGCACCCGACATGCCCCGCGGAAACTCCTACCTGGTCCTCACCGATTCGGGGCCTGATTCGCGACCGATGGCTTGCTCAAGTACTGTCCGCATGAGGAAATCGAACGCCTCGCCATCACCGGCACGATCGACGAGGCTATCGAAGCGCTTGTCTCACGAGTGAAGCTTCGTGGAGGAGGGTTCCAGGATGACGTGGCCATCGTCCTTTGCGAGAATGCCGGCTAACCAGTCGTTGCAGGCGGACGAACACCTCGGTCGCTTCGCTCCCTCGGTTGCTCGCCGCTGAACGACAGGTCGTTAGACCGATCAAAACCATTCACACACCAAGCGAGGCATCCGTGCCCTCAACCGCTCCTGAATGTCGTGACTGTCGCGTCGCCATGGACGCCGGCCTGATGCTTGACCGCACGCACGGCGGATCGGAACAACCCATGTGGATCAATGGCACCGCTGACAAGGGGATCTTCGGCATGATCAAGGAGGGCGATCGAGAACGGCTCCCTGTGGTCACCTTTCGATGCCCCAAATGTGGACGTCTTGAGTCGTTCGCGCAGACGGTCTAACAAGCAATTGCTGCTGGGGGCGCGTTTGATTTCGGTAGCGGCTCGCGCGCTGCGCGCGAGCGCCGCATTCTGTTGGAATGCGCCGTAGCAGAATTGCGGACGTTAGCCGCTGCGAGGTATTCGTCCACGAGCGCCAATCCAGCTGGACGCCAAACTCCGAGCAAAATCGCATGGGACTTCTAACCTTCAGCCTCAACGTAACCCTGGACGGCTGCGTCGACCACCAGGAGGGAATCGCTGACGACGAGACACACGCTTTCTTCACCCGCCTCATGGACGAGAGCGGGGCGATGCTGTGGGGCCGCGTCACCTACGAGATGATGGAGGGCTACTGGCCGGCGGTCTCTCGCGGCGACGAGGAGGCGCCGCCAGCGATGCGCGAGTGGGCGGTTAAGCTGGAGGCCAAGCCGAAGTACGTGGTGTCGTCGACGCGAACGGACTTCCCGTGGACCAACAGCCACCACATCGCAGGCGACTTGCGCGCGAACGTGCAGAAGCTCAAGGACGCGACCCCTGCCGGCGTGCTCCTCGGTAGCGGTAAGCTCGCGACCGAGCTGGACCGGCTGGATCTGATCGACCAGTACAAGTTCCTCGTCCACCCCAGAATCGCCGGTCACGGCCCGACCCTTTACCAGTGCGGGCTACCCAGCACGCGATGGCTTGAGCTGATCTCGTCGACGCCGCTCCGCAACGGCGCAGTCGCTATGCACTACCGGCGCGTGCGCGGCTAACAACGGGTTGCAGCGGACGGTCCGCTGCGCGGCCCACCACTGAACCCGAGCGTTGGAAAGACAGTATGGACCACTTCGGACGAGTCGTGCGTGAAGGACGGTGGCGATACGCGGGAACCGTCGAAGTAGCTGTGCGTATCCGTGAAAGCGATACGCGATATGGCTCCGGCGATAACGATGATCCGCCGGAGGCGCGCGAGGATCGCAGCGAACTCTGCTACTACGTTGACTGGGATGCGGCAGGCGCCAACCGCTCCTCGTCCATCACAGGGCCGTTCGAGACGGTCGACGAGGCCGCAGCTTTCGCGGCGCAGCAGTCCAGCGGGACATTGACGTGGGCTTCATGAAGGAGCTGTCCAACATGGCATTGCAGCTGACGATCGGCCTTCCTCGCAGCGCTCGGGCGGCTGCGTGCCGCTGAATGCCTGGTCGTTGTGCGTCAATCAACGAGAGTGACTGAGATGGAAAGAGAACACGTGTCAAGGGCAGCCATCGAGATCGAAGCATCTAGTGCGGATGTCTGGGATGCCCTTGTGAATCCGGCCACCGCCAAAGAGTATTTCTTCGGGGCTAAGGTCCGCTCAGATTGGAAAGAAGGAGGTCCCATCACGTTCACGGGGGAGTTCAACGGCAATTCCTACCACGAGAAGGGAACCATCCTGCAATACCGGCCTGAGAGACTACTGCAGTACAGCCACTGGAGCGATCTGGAGCAGTTGCCGGATCTCCCGGAGAACTACCGGAACTGGACCTTCCGCATCGAATCGGGGGACCCTGGCGTCGTCCTCTCGGTTACCGAAGACAACATTCCAGATGAAACCAAACGAGCCCGTTCCGATGAATTCTGGTCGGGCGTGCTATCAACCATCAAGGGGATCGTTGAGGCCAGGACTTGAGGCGTGGCCCCCGGGTGCACTGGATTCATGAGACGCAGAACAACCGGTTGCAGCCGACGGTGCGCTGCGCGGCCCGCCGCTGAACCGGAGCGTCAGGCGTCTTCGACGGTTCCCTCGCCGAGCAGCGCCCCTGATGCGGACACACCGAGGCCTCGCTCCGCGCCCGTCGCGCCGCGGTCGAGCTTCGCGAGGCCGAGGATCGGGCGCGGGACGCCCGGCGCCGGATCGAGGTCGCCCTCGAGACCGAGCGGACCGGGTCGACATACGCACGCTCCAGGGCCTCTTGGCCGCCAAGGCGCACGCCGAGGTTGAGGCCCACGAGCTCCTCCTCCGCGCCTGCGAGCTGGGCGGCGGCACGCGACTGCCTGGCCTGGCAGGCCGAGGGCGAGCGGCGCGCCGACGCGGCGGTCCACGTCGAGGTCGGCCGCGAGCTGGCCCGGAGGGGCTCGCATGACCTGATCCCATCCTGGCCAGGTCCCAACCCGGCGATCGTTGACGACGTGCGTGGCTGGATGCTCGAGCTCGCAACAGGACCCGCATGAAGCCGCGCGGGCCACGCTGTTGCAGGTTACAGGGCGAGTTACGTCTCATATGGACTGCGCCGCCGCGACCGCCCCCTCGGTCTCGACGGTCAGTCCCTTGCGCACGGCCCACTCCGACAACTGCCCGACCCGACGCTCACCGATGTCGATCGGCGGCAGGCCGGGCCAGCCAGACGACAGCAGCCGGTGGCCTGGCGATCGACAGTCGGGTTGCACCAGCCTGCCCGCACTGTCACGCGGCCGGCGTAACCGGGTGCTCGAACGCGCCGCCATCGGCCGGCGTGCGCACGGCCGCCCGTTAGAACTTGTTGAAGACGTGGCGACGGTGAAGGAGCTATGTGTCGACCCATGTCACGCATGACCCGCAGACAGTTCATGAGCCGGGCCGCGGCGCTCGGCGCAACCCTGGCGTACGGCCACGGTTGCGCACGGCCGCGCCTGCAGCCCTGGCGCGAGCAGCGCAACCACTTCCCGCAGGGTGTGGCGTCGGGTGATCCGGACGGCGAGAGCGTGATCCTGTGGACGCGCCGGCCCCCGGTCGCCGGCAGCGCGGCCCACCGGCTGGCGGTGGAGGTCGCGCGCGACCGCGACTTCACCGACGTGGTGGCCAGCGCCGAGGCCGTCATCGCGGCGGAGTCGGACTGGACCTGCCGCGTCCTGGCCGCCGGGCTCGAGCCGGCGC
>Ga0193753_10004056_pt1 | contig 10620 bp, 11 predicted proteins | sample H1c2metaG_FD_144925 | JGI IMG/M metagenome (GOLD analysis project Ga0193753, IMG submission 144925) | Soil microbial communities from a riparian zone of the East river system, Colorado, United States - H1c2 | ecosystem: Environmental > Terrestrial > Soil > Riparian zone | place: USA: East... | reverse complement strand
AATGATACGGCGAGATGCGGCACGCTGCCGGTGAAAGCGGTCGCGAATTGTCCGCCGCCGAGATCATCCCAGCCGTCGAGCAGAAAGGCGCCCTGGTCGACGACGCTGAGGTTGCCGTCGATCGGGCCTGCCGGACTGCCGGCGTTGACGCAGGGCGAGCCCGGCAGCAGGTGATAGTCGTGCGCGGCGGCATTCACCCACTGCGGATTCGCGTCGATGTTGCCTGTGCCGCCGGCACCACCCTGCACGTTGCTGTAGGTCACGTCGGAGGAGCCCGCGACGAACGAGGCGATGTTGCGCGCAATGCTGTTCACGACGTGTGCCGTGCCGAAGACGGGGGCCACGCTGATCTGTGCTCCGTCGAAGGTGCATTCGTTCACGTGGACATCCCCGCACGGGCGCAGCGTGTCTCCGTTGGCGAAGACGCAGCGGGTCACGATGTCGAATGAGTTGGCGTACTGTGCAGAAGACGACATGCCGCCGAGGCCGTTGCCCAGGAAGTTGCAGTCGAGGAGATCCATGCCGACGGCGGTGCCTGCCAGGCAGCCCCAGCGGGTGTTGCCGGAGAAGGTGCACCCCGTGACTCGCGGAACGAAGCCGCTGGCGAGCACACCGGAGCCGACATTGTCGGTGACGAAGCAGTCGGTCGCCATGAAGCTTCTTCCATCCCCGACGAAGATGGCGCAGCTGCCGGTGCTGGCTGGGAAGGCTGCCATGTTGTCCGAGATGGTGCAGTCGAAGAGACGGAACTCGGAATAACCCGTCATGTCCGCGAGCGCGCTTCCCTTCTCCGCGGAGTTGCCGGTGAGCGTGCATCCGGTGAGCGTGACCGCAGCCTGAGCGGCGCCCACCCCGCCCCCGACGTCGTACGCAGGATTGACGATCGTGTTGCCGCTGATGACGCACGCATCGATCTGGAGCGAGGAGTTCTCGCCGACGAAAATGCCGCCACCGCCCCAGACCGTGGAGCCGGACGTCCCGCCGGCCTCGACCTTGGTACCGATCGCGCCGCCCGTGATGGTGAAGCCGCGCAGCATCGTGCCCGGCGGCGAGACGTCATCCACCGTGACGACGGTGCCCCCGCCCGCTCCGTTGATCGTCGTGACGGCAGCGCCGTCGGTGCTCTGCACGATGAGCTTCTTGCCGAGCAGGTCGATCCGCTCGACGTACGTTCCAGGCGCCACGAGGATCGTGTCGCCGCCGCTGGCCGCGTTGATCGCCTGCTGGATCGTCGCTGCATCGCCGGGCACGTGCAGCGTCCCGGCGCTCAGCGGCGCGGCCGTCAGCCCGAGCGCGCCGGTGACGAGGAAGGCCGTTCTCAGGACATGGTCGTGGCGCAGAGTCATCGCGTGGTCCCCGGGGTCGTGGTCTCGCCGTTCGGCGAGCCCGCGATGTTATCACCCGTCAGAAGAGGGAGCCGGTCTCGCCGGGGCGGCGGAAGGTGCTGCGCCGCGGCTGATCGCCGGTGGCGTGCCCGGGGTCCATCGCGCGCGCGGCGAAGCCGTGCTTGCGGCACTGCGCGTGGAACAGCGCGTCGATGGCGGCCCAGCGCGGGCCGGTGCCGTGCATGCGCGCACCGAAGCGGCTGTCGTAGAGCTGGCCGCCGTGCAGTTCCTGCATCGCGTGCAGCACCTTGTCCGCGCGCAGCGGGAGCGTCTCGCGCAGGCGCTGCTCGAACACCACCTTCACCTCGGCGGGCAGCCGCAGCAGGACGTGGCCCGCGCGCGTCGCGCCGGCGGCCGCCGCGCGTTCCAGGATCTCCGGGATCTGGCTGTCCGACAGGCCCGGGATGAGCGGCGCGAGCATCACGCCCGTCGGCACGCCGGCCTCCGAGAGCAGGCGCAGCGTCTGGAAGCGCATGCTCGCGGAACTCGCGAAGGGCTCGATGGCAGCCGTGAGCTCGTCCTCCGCGAAGGGGATGGAGACGTAGACCCGCACCGCGGCGAGCTGCGCGAGCTCCGCGAGCAGCGCCGCGTCGCGCCGCACGAGCGCGCCCTTGGTGATGATGCCCACCGGGTTGCGGAAATCGCGGCACACCTCCAGGCAGCGGCGCGTGAGCGCGTAACTGGCCTCGAGGGGCTGGTAGCAGTCCGTCACGCCGCTGAAGGTGATGTGCTCGCCCTGCCACGAGCGCTTGCGGAAGTGGCTGGCCAGCAGCTCCGGCGCGTTGCGCTTGACGACGATGCGCCGATCGAAATCCGTTCCCGCGCCCCAGCCGAGGTACTGGTGCGTCGGCCGCGCGTAGCAGTAGGCGCAGGCGTGGAAGCAGCCGCGGTACGGGTTGACGCTCCAGCGGAAGGGCACGTCGGGGCTGTCGTTGCTCGCGACGATGCTGCGCGCGGTCTCCTCGAAGACCTCCAGCGTCGCGGGCGGCGCCTCGCCCAGCAGCTCGACGTGCTCGGAGAGCCAGGGATTCGGCGGGTTGCTCACGGCGCGCGGCATGGAGGCGCGGCCAGTGATAACACGGCCCGCGCGCCGCGCACGGCGGAGAGACCGTGGCGGAGTCGCCGCACCACGAGGCCTCGTCGCCGCTCGTTCCCGTCGAGGTTGCCGGCTCGTGAGAGCGTTGCCGCCGCGCAGCACGTCGCGCCGGGCCGCGCGGCGCTCTAGGATGTTCGCAGGATGGTGGCGGCAGCACCGCGAGGTGCGGCGTCGGAGGCGAGGGATCGCATGCAGATCATCGACTGCTCGTGCTGCGGCAGCGCGCTGGCCCTGCCCGAGGGACTGCAGGAGGGCGGCGCGTTCGCCTGCTCGCGCTGCGGCATGGCCTTGCGCAACGTGGCGGCCGCGCGCGACTTCCGCTGGGAGGCGCAGGACCACTCGCTGCGCAAGCATGGCGCGACGCGCGGCAACCTGTGGGGCGGGCTCGTCGGCTCGCTCATGTGGCTGGTCGTGCTCGCGGTGCTGATGCTCCTGCGCGGGCGCTTCGCGCTGGGGCTGTTCGTGGCCATCGCGGCTCCTTACCTTCTGCTGCTCGCGGGACTGCGCGTCTCGCGCCCGCGGCGCCCGGCGGTGCTGTGACTGATGGGGCTGTGGATGGGCCTCGGCGCCTACTGCCTGTACCTTGCCGGCGTGCGCGCCCTGTCCGGCGCCTGGGACGACGTGATGAAGGGTGTCGCAGACGTCTCGCCCGCGCTGCTGATCGGGCTGGGCTGCGCCTGGCTCGTCACGGGCCTGCTGGGCACCTGGCTCTATCGCCGCCACGCCTCCCGGCTCCCGCAGGCGCAGCCGGCGCCAGCGAGCGCGCGGGCCGCTCCGGCCGCTCCGGCCAGGGCAGTCACCCCGTGAATGCGGCCGCCACGCGAGCCGCGAGCCGGCCATCCGATCGGAGGAGTTCCCCATGAGCCACGCGAAGACGGGTGCGATGACGGTGTGCGTGCTGCTGGCCGAGGGCTTCGAGGAGATCGAGGCCGTCACGATCCTCGACGTGCTGCGGCGAGCGGAGCTGGACGTCACGGCGCTGGGCGTCGCGGGAATCGAGGTGGCCGGCTCGCACGGCATCGTCGTGCGGGCGGACGCGACGCTCGCGGCGGCAGCCGGACGGCGCTGGGACCTCGTCGTGCTGCCGGGCGGCATGCCGGGCGCGGCGCACCTGCGCGACTCCGAGCCGGTGCAGGCGCTGGTCAAGGAGCAGCACGCGCGCGGCGGCCTGCTCGGCGCGATCTGCGCGGCGCCCATCGCGCTGGCCGCGGCCGGCGTGCTGGCCGGCCGGCGCGTCACGAGCTTCCCGGGCTTCGAGCAGCAGCTCGAGGGCGCGAGATACTCGGAGGAGTGCGTCGTGGTGGACGGCCACCTCGTCACGAGCCGCGGCCCGGGCACCGCGCTGCCCTTCGCGCTGCGCCTCGTCGCGGAGCTGTGCGGCGCGAGCAAGGCCGCGGAGCTGGGCAAGGCGCTGCTCGTGAGCGCAGGAAAGTGAAGGACGTGAAGCGCATGCGCTGGGGCCTGGCAGCGGCAGCGTGTGCGGGTCTCGCGCTCGTCGTCATCGGCATCGCGGGCTGCCACTCGATGATCGGCTTCGTCACCAGCGAACCGGCCGACTGGAAGACCATCCAGAGCGTCGGAGGCATCGCCATCCACGAGCCCGTGCGGCAGGCGACGGCACGTACCTGCTCCCCGTCGACTGCAACATCTCCGGTCTGGAAGCGATCACGTGCGAGCCGACGACGATGAACTCCCACGTCGTGATTCGCGCCTGCCGCGCAGAGGTCCGCGATCACCTCATCGAACTGAGGATCGTGACCTGTCTCGTCAATGACAACGACAGGGACCCCCGTGCGCCGCCGGCAAAGCTCGGCCATTCCGCACCGGGCACCTACCGGGTCTGCTACGGCGACTCCGGCGATCCGGCCACCGAGCTGGGCACTGTGACCATCGGCGGCTGAGCGAGTCCGGCAGGCTCGCCGGCGCCGTGCATCGCAGGTCGAGAGCAGGCCTCAGGTGAAATAGAAGCGGTACCGCTCGTTGTCGGTCACGACGACCGGGTTCGGCCAGGGAAGATAGTGACCGCCGAGAGCCGGTTCGATCCGGTAGGAGCCTCGTTCATCCTCCCCGAGGCCGATCTCTCGCGTGAGCTCGCGAACCCGGCGCAGCAGTTCCATGTCCACGCCCGGATTCCGCGCCATGTCTTCGTCGGTGAGTTTCGGCAGGTCGATGTCGTTCATGGTGCTCCTAGAACAGTCCACGCGAATGGACGCAGGATAGCAGGCGAGAGCGCGACATGTGGTCGCGGAGAAACTCGAAGTAGTCGCGCACCAGCAGCTTCAGCACTCGACAATCCCTGCTCACTCGCTTTCCGAATGAGGCGCGAGTACTGGACCAGGTACGAAAGCGCCGGCACGAGCTTGCCGTCGCGTTCCACCTGCGGATCGATCGGACCGAGGCACGAGTGGTAGTCCATGAAGATGCGGTCACCGGACATGACGAGGACCGTGCCCGCCGAGAGCGCCCTGTCCGGAATGAGGAACCAGACTTCCTGGTAGCTGTGCCGGAAGATCCGGACCAGCCGCTCGACGACTTCGACGATGCCACCCGGCGTGTCGATGATGACGAGCAGGTTGGGCCGCTTGGGCTCCATGCGGGTGATGGCGACTCGCACGACCTGTTCGAGGCCGCGAGTGACCGGGCTGATGATGGACACCACGTCGGCCTGCGAGCGCGCCTCGATCTCGCGAGAGCTTGTCGTCGGCCCAGAGCTGGATGGACTGAATGACGCTTGCCCCCAGGTCCTTCGCCATCCAGGGCCAGCTTCGCGTGAGTCCCGCAACCGGAAAGCTCCGGTCTTGGCGCTACGCGAAGCGCACGCAGTCGATCGGCGGGAGGTGCTCGCTCACGCACTGCCACTGCTCGCCGCCGTCGTTGCTCACGTAGAGCGAGCCGGTCGTCGTGCCGAAGGCCAGGCAGTCGCCGCTCTCGTCGATGTCGAGGCCGTGCCGGTAGGTCAGGTCGTAGGCGTGCACCTGCGGCAGTCCCTTGCGGAGCTGCTCGAAGCTCCTGCCGCCGTCGCGCGTGCGGTTGACCACCAGGCGGCCATCCAGCGGGATGCGCTTCTCGTCCTTGAAGGCCGGCACGAACCACGCGGTGTCCGGCTCGCGCGGGTGCACGACCACCGGGAAGCCGAAGGTGGACGGCTGCGCGCCGAAGATCTCCTCCCACTGCCGCCCGCCGTCCGTGGTGCGGAAGATGCCGTTGTGGTGCTGGGCCCAGATGGTCTCGGGGTGCGCGGCGCACATCGCGAGGCGGTGGTCGTCCTGCACGATCTCGTCGCCCTGCATCTCGGGCGGCATGTAGCGCGCGATCATGCCCCTGGTGCGCACGGTCCAGCTCTTCGCGCCGTCCGTCGTCTCCCACACGCCGCCGCACGAGACGCCGACGAAGACGTGGTCGTCGTCGCGCGGGTCCACGCAGATGCTGTGCAGGCCGGGCAGGTCCGCGCCGCCGCCGACCCAGCGCTTGCGCTCGGGCAGGTCCCACAGCGAGCGCACGAGCTCCCAGGAATCGCCGCCGTCGCGCGAGCGGAACAGCCCGCCGGGGATCGTGCCCAGCCACAGCAGCCCCGGCGTCCGCGGCGTGCCGGCGACGATGTCCCACACGCGCTCGACGCTCCACGGGATGGGCGTGCCGCGCATCGGGTCGTTGTCCACCTCGTCCTTCGGCTTCTCGGGATACTCGGGCTTGGCCGTCTCCTGCCAGCTCAGGCCGCCGTCCGTGGAGCGGTGCAGCTTGGCCCCGAAGTGCCCGTGCTGGAACGCCGCGAAGAGGGCGCCGCTGCGCGGATCGCCGGCGGCCAGCGAGATGTGGTCGCCGAGGAAGTCGGCGCGCTCGATGGCCCAGCGCTGCTCGCGGCCTCGGCGGATGGTGAACAGGCCCTTCTTGCTCGCGACGAGGATGCGGTCGGACATCGGATGACTCCGGGAATGCGGGACGCGGGAGGTGGTGTGGAGGAGACGGCGGTGCGGCGGCTGCCCGGGCCGTCAGCCGCCGGACAGCGCCTGCATGACGTGGATCTCGGAGCGCTCGCCGACCGGGTCGGAGAGCGCGGCGCGGTCGGCGAGGCGCACGCCGTCGACGAAGATGAGCATGTGGTGCCGCAGGCCGCCCTGGTCGTCGAGCACGTAGCCGCGGGCGCGCGGGTTGCCGGCGAAGAGCGCCTCGAGCACCTCGCGCACCGTGGCGCCCGGCGCCTCCGAGGGCGGGCAGCTCACGTGCCGCTGGAGGTTCGCGGTGAAGCTGACGCGCGCCACGCGGGTCTCTCTGGAGGAGCAGGGGACCGCGCGGGGACGGCGCGACGGACGCGGAAGGCTAGGGTCGCGCTGCCCACCGGTCAATGCGTCGAGCGCGCTGCCCGGATTCCGGACGGGAGTCCGGATCGTGGACGTCCCGGTGGGCGGCTCGCCCGCGATGCGGGCTTCCGGCGGGGGCGCGCGGCGCTGGCACGGGCATTGCACTGAAGTGCGTGACCGGCGCCCCGTCGGGCGCCGCACCCGCTTCCCGGAGATCCCGAATGTCATCCCGTTCCCGCCTGCTCGGCATCCTCTCGTCCTGCGCCTTCGCGGCCTGCGCGCTCGTCCCGGCCGCCCGCGCCAACGACGCGGACCTCGATCACCCGCCCTTCGTCTTCTCGGACGCCTTCTACCTGCAGAACGGCATCGACCCGACCACGCTGATCGGCGCGCCCGCGGGCACGCTGCCCGGCTCGGTCATCGACAACACGGAGAACGGGCCGGACTTCAACAACGTGCGCGTCCTCGACCTGGCCGCGGCCTTCGACGATTCCGGTCATCCGATCTTCTTCTACGTGACCGGCCTGCCGACGCCCGGCAGCTTCCTCCCGAACGCCGCGGGCACCGAAGCTCTCGCGATCGCGGAGAAGTACAAGGTCTACGAGTTCCCGCGCGCGAGCAACCCGCCGCTGTCCGTGTTCCCCAAGCGCCAGGACCTCATCGCGGACCTGTCCGACGGCTACTTCTCGCACAACCCGCTCGGCGTCTGGCAGGTCAATCTCGTGCGCTTCACCCCGGCGGCGCTGGGCACGCCGGCCGGCCAGCAGGCGCTGGCCAACCTCGCCGCGAAGAACGGCACGGACCTCGACGGCACCCCGGTCATCCGCTCGAAGAGTGAGGTCTTCTCGCTCCAGTCGAGCGGCTTCGTGACCATCCAGACGCCGCCCGTGGGCGTCGGCCGCTGGTTCTTCTGCCCCGTGCTCAAGGACCCGCAGGGCGGCGAGATCGCGCCCGATGCCTTCCTCACCATCATCTCGCTGCCGGACGGCTCGCCGCTGCCGGCCGAGAAGGCGCAGTACGACCTGTTCCACTGCCTGCAGTCCACGGATGAGTCCTGCGATGCGGCCGATGCCTCCTCGCTGGCGGTCCGCGCCGGTCAGCCGGCCAACCCGCTCGCGCTGCTCTCCGCGGGCGCGCCGGTGCTCGGCACGACGTGGACGGTGCACGTGGATCATGCGGCCTTCGTGCCGGGTGCGACCGTGGACGCGCTGCTCCTCGGCAGCACGCCGGTCAACGTCGCGACGGCAGGCAAGGGCACGCTCCTCGTTTCGCCCTTCCTCTTCTTCCCGGGTGCGGCCGGGCAGGCCTTCGCGCTGCCGATCCCGCTCGCCACGAGCCTGATCGGGGTGCACGTCACCACGCAGGTCGTGTCCCTGAAGCCGGCCGGCGGCTTGTCGCTGACCAATGCGCTGGATGCGGTGCTCGGCACGCACTGAGCGGTCACGCGTTCCCGGAGTCGTTCCGCGGCCTCCCGCGCGCATTCCGCGCGGGAGGCCGCCTCCGTTGTCCCGGCCGCGTGATCGGGCGGCGCCGCGCGACGTGGGCGCCGGCTCGTGCGCGGCCCGTCCCGCCCCGGCGGAGTGCGTCGCGCACGGATCGGGCGCCGGTGTGACGAGCGCCGGCGGGGCTTCCATCCCTCCGCCGGAAGCGGACACTGCGCCGCGACGCGCGCCTCGCGGTCCCGCGCCTCGCCCATGCGAGCGGGGACTCGTCGCGCCGGCCCAAAGGACCCCCGATGCTGGTGATCCGCGAACTGGTCAAGGTGTACCCGGGCCCCGTGCCCGCGCTGCAGGGCATCTCGCTCGACGTGCCGCGGGGAATGTTCGGCCTGCTCGGTCCCAACGGTGCGGGAAAATCCACGCTCATGCGCATCCTGGCGGGCCTGCTCGAGCCCACGTCGGGACAGATCACGCTGGACGGCGAGGATCTGCTCGCCGATCCCGAGCGCATCTGGAACAAGCTCGGCTACCTGCCGCAGGAGTTCGGCTTCTACCCGCACCTCACGGGCGAGGCGATGCTCGTGCACCTGCTGCGCCTCAAGGGCGTGCGCTCGTCGGGCGGCCTGCCGGCGCTCGCGGGCGAGCTGCTCGAGCGCGTCAACCTCTCCTTCGCCGCGAAGCGCAGGGTGAAGGACTACAGCGGCGGCATGCGCCAGCGGCTCGGGATCGCGCAGGCCATCGCCGGCGACCCGCGCCTCATCATCGTGGACGAGCCCACCGCGGGCCTCGATCCCGAGGAGCGCCTGCGCTTCTACCGCCTGCTCGCGGAGCTGGCCGAGGAGCGCACCGTGCTGCTCTCCACGCACATCGTGGAGGACGTGTCGGTGCTGTGCCCGCACTTCGCGGTGATCCGCGGCGGCAAGCTCGTCGCGCGCACGACGCCCGGCGAGGCGCGCGCGTCCATCGAGGGCGCGATCTTCGAGGGCCACGTGCGCAAGGAGGACCTGCTCAAGCTGCGCGAGTCGCGCTTCGTGACGCAGGCCATCCTGTTCGAGGGCAAGAACCGCGTGCGCGTCTGGCAGCCGGAGGGCGCGCCGCCGGACGGCTTCCTGCCCGTGCCGGCCACGCTGGAGGACAGCTACCTCGTGCTCATGCGCAGCGACGGCCTGCCGCACCCGCACGAGCACGCCGCGCCGCGCCACAAGGTGGAGTTCGAGGCCTGGGGCGAGGACGACGAGCCGGGCGACGGCGGGCGGCCGCCGCCGTTCCGCCGGAGCGCTCCGTGAGCAGCGGCCGCCAGCGCGCCGTCTTCGCGCAGGACTTCCGGCGCTCGGCACGGCGCCCGCTCTTCTGGGTGCTGATGGCCGTGCTGCTCTTCCTGACCTGGGGCCTGTCCACGGGCGACGCGCGCATCCAGACCGGCAGCGGCGACGTGGGCGGCACGCGCGCCTTCATCACCTCCGAGTTCGCCGTCGCGCAGATGCTCTCGGTGGTGATCTTCCTGTTCTACGCCTTCTTCGTCGCCGTGGCGGCGGGCATGGCCGTCATCCAGGACGACGAGCTGAAGGTGGGCGAGCTGCTGCACAGCACGCCCCTGCGGCCGTCGGAGTACGTGTGGGGCAAGTTCCTCGCGGTGCTCGCGGCCTTCGGCATCGTGCTGGGCCTGCACCTGCTCGCGTGCATCGCGCTGTACCAGGCGCCGGCGGGCGCGGAGGCCGCCGAGTTCCGCGGGCCCTTCGTCGCGCTGAACTACCTGCGCCCCGCGCTGCTGCTCGGCGTGCCGGGCCTCGTGTTCCTCGCGGGCACGGCCTTCTGGGTCGGAGCGCGCAGCCGGCGGCCGATCCTCGTCTTCGTGCTGCCCGTCACGCTCATGATGCTGTGCGGCTTCCTGCTGTGGTCGTGGTCGCCGAGCTGGCTCGACCCTGCCATCAACCACGCGCTGATGCTGGCCGACCCGTCGGGCGTGCGCTGGCTGCGCGAGACCTGGCTGAACGTGGACCGCGGCGTGGGCTTCTACAACACGCAACCCGTCGGATACGACGGGCCCTTCCTCGCCAGCCGCGCGGCGCTCGTGCTCGTCGGGCTGGCGTGCGTGGGCCTGGCGCGACGGCACATCCAGCGCACGCTGCGCGGCGAGCGCGGCCCGGCGCTGCCGGCGGGCGCCGGCGACGGCGGCGTCTTCGGCGCGGGCAGCGCCAGCGCCCGGCACGCGGCGCGCGCCGTGAGCCAGGCGCGCACGGAGGCGCGCCCGCTCGCCGCGCTCTTCATGCGCAGCGAACCGCCGACGCTGCTCGAGGGCATCGCCAGCGTGGCGCGCGTGGAGCTGCGCGAGCTGGCGAGCCAGCCGGGCCTCTACCTGTTCGTGCCGCTCATCGTGCTGCAGATGCTCGGCGGCGCGCTGT
>Ga0193753_10004055_pt1 | contig 10624 bp, 8 predicted proteins | sample H1c2metaG_FD_144925 | JGI IMG/M metagenome (GOLD analysis project Ga0193753, IMG submission 144925) | Soil microbial communities from a riparian zone of the East river system, Colorado, United States - H1c2 | ecosystem: Environmental > Terrestrial > Soil > Riparian zone | place: USA: East River... | reverse complement strand
GCTCGAGCGTGACGGAGGGCAGTCGCAGTTCATCGTGCACGCGCCGCCGACTCCGGACGGCGTCTCGCTGCGACCGGTCCTGCGGTGGCTCGAGCAAAACTTGGGAGAGGCGCTGACGCTCGACGAAATCGCGCAACGCGCAGCCAGAAGTGTGCGTAGCCTCAACCGGCACTTTCGTGAGCAGACCGGCACTACGCCCTTACAGTGGCTGTTGCGGGCTCGCGTCAGGCGGGCGCAGCAGCTCCTCGAGACGACGAGCCACTCGGTGGAGAGGGTTGCGTCCGAGGCCGGCTTTGGATCGTCGACAGCGTTTCGCGAACAGTTTAGGCGAGTCGTTGCGACGAGTCCGCAGGCATACCGGCGTGCATTCACGAGCAAGCTGACTCGTCATTGAAGAGCTGCTTTGAAGTGTCGGGTTCGCGGCGCTGACGAGCGACGTTTAGCGCTGGCCGCTGCGGGGTGGCGGTGGACCTTCGCCCCCGATCGCTCCGACGCCTCCGATCGGTCCGACGCCTCCGATCGCTCCCATGCCTCCGATCGGTCCGAGTTGGCCGCCCGCGCCGGCACCCACGCCACCGAGTCCGCCCGTGGCGCCTTCACCGCCGACGCCTTCGCCGCCGAATCCGCCGCCGCCGCTTGCGCCACCGTTGCCGCCCGCGCCGCCCGCGCCACCCGCGCCGCCTTCGCCACCAGCGCCGCCTTCGCCACCAGCGCCGCCTTCACCACTCGAACCACTGACGCCGCTCTCGCCGCCGAATCCGCCGCCACCTTCCTGGCTGGATCCATCTGCAGCCGTAGGCGGCGAACCATTGTTGCTCGCGTCGGGCCGGGTCTGCTGTTCGCCCGCGTCCGAGGTTGCGGCGTCGCGAGACTCGTTATCGTCGTCGCCCCGGCAGCGGGCTTTGCAGCTGCGATCGTCGACGTTGCAGTCACTGAGGCAGAGCTCGCCGGAACAATCTGCCTTGCATTTACGAAGCTTTGCGTTGCATTCGTCGACGCAGCTGGCAACGGCATCGCGTGCCGAAGGTTTCTTCTGACCTTCGGAGGAGCAGGCGAAAGCCAGCACGAGGACGCAAAGGCAAGCAGCGCGAATCATGTTCAACGCTCAATCAAGCAGCGTGCCAGTCACGGCGCGAACTCGAGCGGGCGGAGCGGTCCGTGGAGCCCCCGGCGGGTGCAAGGCGATGCGAACCAAGAGCGACTTTGCCCCAGACGTGGCGGCGTTGCAGCAGGCGCGCAGTTAGCCCGTCCCCAATTCCCACCCTCCAGGGCGGCGGCGGGATGCATTCGCGGGCGACGTCTCACGAGGGCGCTACCCGCCGGCCTCCATACCCGTTCGAATCGCTGCAGCTGTTGGCTGCAGGTGCTTCGTTCGCGGGTTCGTGCGCCGCGCACCGCCTGAAGCTGCGAGCCGCAATGTCATGCTCTCGCCCCACACGCACACCGCCACGACGAGGCCACGGGGTGCCCCCGGTTGGCTAGGCTACCCGGTGCCGCTTAGGGCTGCACTCGACCGTTAGTCTCAAGTAGTGAGCACGGCCGGCTGCCACGCGTCGTTTCTTCCTCAAGTTGGGCTGCCACTGACCCGAACCCGCTGAGGGGGGGCGCTTATGAAGCTATCGGCGCGTTTCGTCCTGCTGGTAGGAGCTTTAGTGGCTGCAGTTGCGGCGAGCCGCCACGCCGGCCACACCGCGCTCGCGCATCTGGACACTGCGCTTCAAGAGATGGTGCGCGGCGATGTGGCGCGACTCCTGTCCATCACCCACACGCGCCGTCTTTTTCGTTCGATGGTCGTCCAGGAGCTGGACTACGTCCTCGCGAAGTCCGACGGTGAGCGTGAATCGAGCGCGCGACGCATCTCCGAGATCGCAGCGAAGCTGGATACCGAGCTGAAGAATTACGAGCAGCTCATGCCTGCCGAGGATTCGCGCAGCGCGGCGGAGCTCCGCAGCGCACGGCTGCGCTGGCTCGACGAAGACACACACATCCGGCAGACGGCGCAGGCAGATCCGGACGAGGCGCTGCTCTTGGCGAAAGAGCACGCGCTCGATCGGTCTTCGTGGGAACAGCTCGCTCGTGGGCTCATCGAGGCGAACGAAAAGCGCGTCGAAGAGCGCGCGCGTCTAACCCATCGCGCGTATCTCGAGGCTGAATCGCAGCTGTTCGCGGTCTCTGTGATCGCGGCGGGCCTCGCGGCTGTATTCGGCTCCATAATTCTCATCGGAATCCGGAAGAACGTGCGCGAGCTCGTTGCGCTCAAAGACAACTTGGAAGAACAAGTGAAGGCACGCACGGCTCTACTGGCTGCGCGAGAGCGCGCGCTGACCCTGGTGCTCGACAGCACCGGCGACGGCCTGATCGAGGTCGGCCGCGATACGCGACTCACCGGCGTGTGTTCAGTCGCCGCGGTGCGCTGGTTCGGACCTGCTGCGCCCGGGACGCTCGTCACCGACTATCTACTCGCAGCGGATCCCGCCCAAGCGGCTCAGTTTTCGACCGCGATCAAACAGCTCGTAGATGACGTCGTTCCATGGGAGTTGTGCCGCGAGCACATGCCGCGACGCTTCGTGCGTGGCGGGCTGACGCTCGAGCTCGACTTCAAGCGTGTGATCGAGGCGGGCAGCTTCGGCAAGGTCTTACTGGTCGTACGCGACGTGTCTGACACCAGTCGCTCCGACCGCGCCGTCAAGTCGGACGCCGAACCGCGCGTGATGCTGGCGATGTTGCTCGACGACAAGAATCTCGTGACTCACAACGTGCGCGAGTGCGAGGCGACGTTGGCTGCGCTGAGCGAGTGCGACGACGAGACCGCGATGCGCGGTGAGCTCGCCAACGTCAAGGTCTGCGCTACGAAGTTAGGTATGCGTTCGGTCGTGGCGCAGACCGAGCGGATCTTGAATCGAAGATTCGCCAGTCCGGCGTTGCGCGCGGTCGACATCGCCGATCTCAGCTCGCTCTGGCATGCCCGCATGCGCGACCTGGAACGCTTCGTGATCGATCGCGGCCTGAGCAGCTTTCGCGGAACCGCGAACCAAGATGCTGCGTGTGAGCGCTTGTTCGAACGCTTCGACTGCGAAGAGCTCCTCGGGTTCATCGAGCAGTGGGCGCGGCGGCCGGCCGCAGAACGTCTCGCGCGGCTTCGCGCACATGCCGAACATCATGCAGAGCAGGCGGGTAAGACCATTCACGTCACGATCGAGCACAACAACCTCAGCCTGGCTCACGACTCGCTCGAAAAGTTCTGGCCCACTCTGATCCACGTCGTGCGGAATGTGGTCGAACACGCCGCCGAATCGCCCGAAGCTCGCAGTGCGCTCGGGAAACCGGCGGCGCTCACGCTGACTCTGGCGACCTATCAAACGCCGGAAGGACTGCTGATCGAGCTGCGCGACGACGGGCCCGGCATCGATCGCGACGCGCTCCTGCGCAGCGCACGGCTGCAAAACAGTCACTTGTCGAGCGTGACTGCGCTTCGCGACCTCGTGTTCATGGAGGGAGTGTCATCTCACGCAGACATCGGTGCGACGGCGCGAGGCCATGGCCTGGCCCCGGTGCGGCGCGCCTGTGATGCGGAGGGTGGGACGTTGAACGTGTCCAGCGAACCGCGTTTGGGTACGACGTTCCAGTTTCGCTTTCGCGTGGCGCGCGCGCGGCCTCAGCAGCTCGCGACACGTCTGTTGCGCCGCTCCACGTTGCGTCCAGTCGCGGCTAACAGTTCAGCGGAACGCAGTCAGCCGACCGCAGCCACTCCAGCGCGGGGCGTTCGATGACGGCGGCACTCGGCCAGCTCCCTCAACGCGTCCTGTTCGTGGACGACGAGCCGGGTATCTTGCACGGGCTCGCGCGCATGTTGCACCCGCTCCGTCACGATCTGACGACTGAGTTCGTGACCACCAGTAAGGATGCGCTTCAGCTGCTCTCAGAGCGTCCCTTCGACGTCGTGATCTCCGATCTTCGCATGCCGGGTATGGATGGCGTGGCACTGCTTCGCGAGATCCAGCAGCGCCACCCGCACCTGATCCGGATCATGTTTTCGGGTCAATCCGAGCTCGAAGCCGCACTGCGTGCGGTGACCGTCGCACATCAGTTCATCGCGAAACCGTGCAACGCTGACGAGCTCCGCACGATCATCGGCCGGGCTGTCGGCCTGCGCGAGCTCCTCGCCGATCAGGGGCTGCAGTCGCTCCTGAGCGGCCTCAAAGAGCTGCCTGCGCTGCCACAAGTCTTCATCGATCTGACTGCGCTACTCGGAGATCCGCGATCGGGCCAGCCTGAGATCGCGAAGCTCGTGAAGACCGACGCGGCGCTCTGCGCGAAAGTCCTCAATCTCGTCAACTCTGCGTTTTTCGGACTCGCGCGCAGGACGACCTCGATCGATCTCGCGCTCGGGTATCTCGGCACGGCCACGCTGCGCGCGATCACGCTGGCCACGTGCGTGAGCGGTGCCCTCGCGCCGCGTGCGCGTGCGGTCGGCTACGATCTCGAATCGTTCCAAGCCAAGTCGATGTTCGCGGCGCACATCGCCTCCGCGCTCTTCGACAATCCGAGCGTGGTTCAAGACGCCTTTGCGGCGGCTCTACTCCAAGACATCGGCGAGATCCTTCTGCTTCTCGAACCCTCGGAGGATTTCGTGCTCGCGATGGACTACGCGCGCGAGAACCGAATCACGATCAGCGCTGCGGAGCGCGAGCTCGAGATCGTGCAGCATGCCCACGTCGGTGCCTATTTGCTCGGAACGTGGGGCCTGCCTTACACGATAGTCGAAGCGGTAGCGCACCATCACGAACCCCAGCGCGTTCCACACGAGGCGTTCGAAATAGTCGATGCGGTCTACGCCGCGACCTGTGTCGCGGACCATTACACGACGGGCGACGCGCGGCCGCTCGTCGAGGCGTCGGAGTACTTGGGGCGCTTCGCCGAAACGGACCTATACGCCAAGGCTTGTGCGGCAGCGCAGCGCTGGCTGAGACCAGCAGACTGAACGCCGCCCGAAGACGTTGCTGACTCGGCGTGTACAAACGCTGGGCGGGACCCCCGCGCCTGTATCGAGGTTGACGGGCTCGCGTTCCACAGGCTCAACGCGATCGACATACAGCCTTTACTCAGCCGACATGCATGCAACGCGAAGCTGGCCCTTCTTGAAAGGGCATCAATGAAGACGACTTGTTTCCGACTGTTCATGCTTGTGCTTGGGTTTGGGTTCTCCGCTGCCTGCGGAGACGACGATTCCGACCCGTCGTCCAAGGACGCCGCGGTCTCGACCGATGCTGACGTTGCGAGCGATGCGCAGGCGTCAGGCGACGACGCAGGGTCCGACGACGGGGAAGATCCGAGCTCCACCACCACGGTCCTCGACCTCGACGACGTCAAGACGAACCCGACCGACTATGAGTGGTTCGACTTTCGACCAAACATCAAGAAGCTGATCCTCGCCGGCGCAGCAGAGACCGAACACATCGCCATCCTCTGGTACACGACCACGGATGGAGGCGTCGCGCTGCACTACCACTCGAAGACGGAATCCGTTTACGTGGTCGATGGCTCGCAGACCGATGCAAAAGGCACGTATCCGACGGGTTCGATGTACTTCAATCCGCCCGGAAGCGGCCATCAGGTCACGGACAGCTCTGGGTTCTTTCTACTCGCGTACGCAGCGCCACCGGACTTTGCAAACACGGCGTTGATCGGCGAGTACACGCCGGTTCGCATCGACACCACGTCCGAAGACTTCACGAGCATGTATCCGTTCGAGAAGAAGAAGGACGGCGTCCGAACCTTCGAGACGCCGCTCGATGTCGAAGGTGGCATGAGCGCTGAGTTCATCGAGCTCGGCTCGGCAAAGAAATACGACTACACTGGCAACTACGTGCTCGTGCTCCAAGGCGAGTGTGAGATCGAGGGCTCGGAGTACGGCGAAAACAAAGTCGTGGTCACCAAGACGGTGGACACACAACCGTTCTCTGTCGCTGCACCCAAAGGCAGCTCGTGTTTGGCAGTCGGCGTTTCGTTCTAACAGCCCCGACTTTTCGTGGCGTGCTCGCGACGTTTCACTGTCCGGAATGTCGCGGGCGCGCGCGCACGAGCGCCCGCAGCGGGCTCGTCACCAACTGAAGTGCGACCTGGCCGAGATCGAAGTGGTCACGCCACAGCACGATCTTCCCATCGAGCACTTCGAACGTTCCACAGACCCAAAACTCTAGGTCGATGAATCGCGCCCGCGCACTGTCGGTACGCTCGGTCAACACCGTGCCGGAGCGCTCTGCAATATTGTGAATTTGGATCTCGATCTCACCCGGGATCCGCGCCATGAATCCCAGAACGCGTTCGACGCTCGCCCGTCCGTGGTGCGGCGGAAAGGGCACGTTCTGGTACACGACGTCTTCGCTCATGAGCGCGAGGCCGCGCGGGATGTCTTTGGCCCGCATGGCTTCGAGAAAACTCTCGACGACTTGGATCGGATTCTGACTCGTGCCCGTGATGGTGTCAGCGCGTAGGTCCGGCATGCGGCGGAGTGTACGCCCACGTTCAGTTCGACCTCGTGAAGAACCGAAACGGGTTGGCCGTGCGCATACGCTTCTGGTCGATGCACATCGAGCTCGGCGATTCGCGACACCGTGGTGGTCGACGTCGACGCGATGTGTTGGCCTTTCTCGATAGCCTGACGGACTACGAGTTCCTGGCGACGCCCCGGGTTCGGAGGCCCGTGGAGTCCGGGTGGCTGGAGATGTCACCAGCGTGGCACGTATCACGGTCTCATTTCCAACTCTGACAGTGTTGAGTGACACGGTCCTCTGGGATCAGGCGTGTCAACTGGGAGGCCTTTCTGGTAAGACCGCCCGCTTGGACAAAGGATTTTGATGCTCATCACAGACCCGCGCAGCGCGCCCGCCCCATCTCGTGTCCGATGGGTCACCAAATACCTCAACGACCCGCGCGACGCGGTCTTCATCGACTTGATGTTCCAGTGCTTTCTGTTCAGCGCTGTGGGCGTCTCGCTGTTCTTTGTGAAGGACCTCTCGATCTGGATCTCCGTGGTGTACTGGGCTGCGTGCTTCGGGCTGGTGCTCGATCGATTCACGCTGATGCTGCACTGCACCTCGCATCGGGCGCTGTTCAAGCCCGAATACGCGGTGCTGAATCAGATCATCCCGTGGGTGCTCAGTCCGTTCTTCGGTCAGACGCCGAACACGTACTTCGCGCACCACATGGGCATGCATCATGCCGAGGAAAATCTACAGGACGACCTCAGCACGACGATGTACTTCCGGCGCGACAGCTTCGGGCATTGGTTGCGCTACTGGGCTCGCTTCATGACGGTCGGTTTGTTCGACCTCAGCGCGTACATGTTGCGTCGCAACCGCAAGCGCCTGTTCGCTCGCATCCTCATCGGTGAAGGCACGTATTGGGGCACGTTCGCGTTGCTGTTGTGGTTGAACCCCCACGCTACGTTGACCGTGTTTGCAGTGCCGCTGCTTACGATCCGCACGTTGATGATGATGGGCAACTGGGCTCAGCACGCGTTCATCGCGCAGGGCGGGCCTGACAACGCCTATACGGCCAGCATCACGTGCATCAATAGTCGCTACAATCGGCGCTGCTTCAACGATGGCTATCACATCGGCCATCACCTCAAGGCGCGTGCGCATTGGACGGAATATCCGGTGCAGTTCGAGCGCGAGCTCGACGCGTATGCGGCTGAGGGCGCGATCGTCTTCGAGAACCTCGACTACTTCATGATTTGGCTCTTCCTGATGACGGGACGCTGGTCGGCGTTGGCGAAAGCTTACGTCCCGCTGCCCGGAGCGCCGGTGCGGAGCGAAGAGCAGATCGTGGCGTTGCTGAAAGAGCGCGTGCGCGCGTTTCCAGCACCGGAAGAAACTGCGTCGTCCGAGCCTCTCGCGGCGATGTGAGTCGCTGACACCGAAGCCGGGCGTGCTGCGCGGAGTTGGTCGAGCCCGCGTCGGGCAACACTTCTAGAAGATCTGCACGACGTTCAAGCCGATCTCAGCTCGCAGGGCGCTTGGGCCGTCCAGCTGAAGCGACGGGTCGAGTGCTTGGAACTGCACCACGAACTTGGGCCGTTGCAACGCGAGCGCGATGCCTGCCGTGAGCTGTAGCCAAGTGGTGGCGGTCACGGCGAACGCCACTTCGGGCACGGCGCCGAGATACAACGAGAACTCAGTCGGACCGCGGTTGCGCACGGCGAAGCCGCGGCTCGATGCACGGACGATTCCGAACCGCGGACCGAAGCAAAGTCGGAGCGCCCAAGGCTCGAGCTGCAAAGTTGGGCAGCCCTCGAGGGCGAGTTCGTAGGCACTCATGTCGACCGAGCCTTCGGCGATCGAACGCTCCTGCGGCCACAAGACGGTGGCGTGCACTCGCAGCTCGATCCGCGGTATTCGCAGCGCCGCTAGCAGCTGCAAGGCTGCCGCGGTCTGGGGCAGCGCTCCGAAGAAGGCGCCCATGCCGAGCCCGACGGCCCACTCACTTTCTGTGCTCGGATGCGGTGGCGCCGGCGCCGGTTCCGTCAGGTCCGCAGCTATCGGCTGCCGAACAAGTGGAATCGCCGGCGGAGCGTCGGGCGGAGTGTCCGGTTCGGGTGGCGCGCTTCGGGACAGGAAGTCGAGTACCAAGGCCAGCGTCTCGGGAAGTGCGCTGCAGTCTTGTGCGCGGATCGGAAGCACGCGTGCGCCGAGATAGCGTGCGCCTCGGAAAGCCCGAAGCTCGACCTGAGTGACCTCGGCCCGAGTATCGTCTTGGCTGCGGAGTTCGACGCGAAGCGCGCGAGTGTCTTGCGACTCGGAGGCTTCGGCGTGGCGGTCGCGTGCGCGCGCATAGCTTGCCTGAAGGCTTTCGGCGGAGACGCAGCGTTGAAGCGCTTTCGGAAGCTGCGAGTCGAGAACGATGGGCGTTTGGGCGGAGGCGGGCGTCGCGAATACCCAGGGATGCGCGAGTGTTGCGAGCGCCAGCCAAAAGAAGTGCCATCGTGCTGACATCGAGATCTGCGTCATCGGTGCGGTCGCGCATCCGGGGGACGGCCGTACCACCGTGCCATCGAGTCTGAGAAGACGCGCTTCGTCAATACGTGCCGCTCGCTCGGCCGGCGGTGGCGCACGATGGTTGCGGCGCGTTCGATTCGCCGACTGGCGGCCCAAGTCGGGCAGGACGTGCCGGGTCGCCGACTTATCGCGGCTCTGGCGGGAGCCGGCTACCATAGCGTCGAAATGGCGATCCTCACTGCTCCTTGGTTGCGTCGCGTAGCGCTGCCGCTACGAGCGGCGAACCCAAACCTGTATCGCGAGCTCAATCGCGTTCGCAAGCGCGTCCTTGCGCGTGGACGCGACTTGGATGGCTATCAGAGCGTCGCGTTCGACCGATTTCGCAAGCGTGTTCGGTTGAAAGGTAGGAGCGTGCTCGAGATCGGTTCCGATCCCGAGATGCGGTTACTTCGACAGTTCACGAAAGCCGGTGCCGAGCGCTGCTGCGGGCTCAACAACGATCCCGAGCTGTTTTCGGGTCGCGCCGAGTTGAGTGCGGATGGCCTTCGGTTGTTGTACGGCGAGGCGGCGGCCCTGCCGTTCGAGGACCAGAGCTTCGATGCCATCTTCAGCGTTGCGACCTTCGAGCACATCTTGGGTCTGCCGCAGGCGCTGCGTGAGATGCATCGTGTGTTGCGGCCTGGTGGAATCGTGTATTCGAACTTCGGTCCGATCTGGTCGTCGTGCAAAGGTCATCACGTGCGTGCGCGTGCGGGCCAGGAGCGTGCATGGCATGCTGACCCGAAGCTCAATCCGCTGCCGGACTTTTGTCATCTGTTGATGCAGCCGGACGAGTTACGTGCTGCGTTGCGTGGGCGTGTCAGTGCCGCGCTCGAGGAGCCGATAGTTGACTGGGTCTACTCGAGTGACGGCATCAATCGCTTGTTCTACTCAGACTATGTGCGCGAGTTTGAGAGTTCGCCGTTGCGTGTCGAGTCGCTTTTGCCGGAGCGGGATCCTGTGTCGCTGCAGTTGCTGCGCATTCTGAAGTTCAGGTATCCGCACGAAGAGGCATTCGACATCACGAACGTCGAAGCGGTGCTGGTGAGAGATCCGTGAGGGGCTCAGCCCACGACGGTGGCGAGTCTGTCGAGCGCGAGAACGCGCAGCGTGGAGCGTGAGCTCGTGGGGCATTCCGCGCCGCGCCGGTAAGCGCTCGGCGTAGCGGTTCACCGGCGAGTCTCGGCATTTACTATTGCACGGCCTGTGCGCGTCCTGGCTGAGAGGGGGCGCCTGCGCGTGCGGCTGTGGGCTTGGGGTGACGCGACGCGTACTCCTTGAGTCGGGCGTGTGAGCGCGCGGGTGAGCTGAGAGGGGCGCGCCGGCGCGTGCGGCTGTGGGCTCGGGGTGACGCGTACTGCAGTCGGGCGTGAGCGCTCGGCAGAACTGATGGGGGCGCGCCGGCGCGTGCGGCTGTGGGCTCGGGGTGACGGGTACTGCCGTCGGGTGTGAGCGCGCGGGTGAGCTGATAGGGGCGGGCTTGTGTCTGCGTGCTGTGCCGAGGTTGCGACACCTGGTTGGGAATTGCCGCGGGCTGAACTTTGCGCGCGGCAGCGTCGTTGCACGCCGAATGGTTCTCGGGCGCA
>Ga0193753_10004054_pt1 | contig 10624 bp, 9 predicted proteins | sample H1c2metaG_FD_144925 | JGI IMG/M metagenome (GOLD analysis project Ga0193753, IMG submission 144925) | Soil microbial communities from a riparian zone of the East river system, Colorado, United States - H1c2 | ecosystem: Environmental > Terrestrial > Soil > Riparian zone | place: USA: East River... | reverse complement strand
ATGCCGAACGCACGGCATTGAGCGCGGAGTTGCTGTTGTCGCAGAGCCGAACCGATGCCGCGACATCGTTGATTGCCGTTTACAAGGCGCTGGGCGCCGGCTGGCGCACGCCCGCAGCCAAATGAAGATCTATTCTTGGAACGTCAACGGCATCCGCGCCGTGCACAAAAAGGGGCTGTTCCAGTCATTTTTGGAGGATCACAAGCCGGACATTCTCTGCCTGCAGGAGACCAAGGCGGAGCGTGGTCAGATCGAGATCGAATTGCCCAACTACCGCGAGTACTGGAATTCGGCGGTGAAGAAGGGTTATTCAGGAACGGCGATTTTTTCCAAGCAGGAGCCGTTGAAAACCATCAACGGATTTCCGAATGACTTTGCCAAGCGATTCACGTTCGCCGACGAGCTGAAGCGCGACAGCGCCGAGGAGGGGCGGGTCATCAGCGCGGAATTCGCCCATTTCCACATGGTCACCGTCTATACGCCCAATGCGAAGGATGACTTGAGCCGGTTGCCGCTGCGGCACAAGCACTGGGATCCGGCGTTCCTTGCCTACTGCAAGCAATTGGAAAAGAGCAAGCCGGTCATATTTTGCGGCGACCTCAATGTTGCCCATACCGAACTGGATCTCGCCAATCCCAAACCCAATCGGGGCAAGAAGGGGTTCACCGAAGAGGAGCGAGCGGGATTTCAGGCTTTCATCGACGCCGGATTCGTCGACACATTCAGACTGTTCACGCAGGGGAATGGACACTATTCGTGGTGGAGCCACTTTGCCAACTCACGGGCGCGCAACGTCGGATGGAGAATCGACTACCTCATGGTCTCATCCACGCTGCGCGGCGCGGTCAAGACCGCGCAAATCCACCCGAAAGTCATGGGCAGCGATCACTGCCCGGTGAGCATCACGCTGGATTCAACTTTCTAGAGCGCTTCCAAGATGGTCGCAATGCCTTGGCCGCCGCCAATGCACTGCGTTGCGAGGGCGTAGCGGCCGCGCGTGCGGGCGAGCAGGGACGCGGCCTTGCCGGTGATGCGCGCACCCGTTGCGCCCAAGGGGTGGCCGAGCGCCATACCGCCGCCATCCAGATTGATCTTGGCCGGATCAAGACCCAACTCCCGGATGCAAGCGAGCGCCTGAGAGGCGAACGCCTCGTTGATCTCGACCACGTCGAGCGCGTCGACTTTCAAACCGGCGCGCGCCAACACCTTGCGGGTGGCCGGAATCGGTCCGATACCCATCACGGCCGGATCGCAGCCGACGGTCGCCGCGGAGCGAATGCGCGCGAGCGGACGCAAACCGTGGCGTGCTGCAAATTGCTCGCTCGTGACCAGTACCACGGACGCGCCGTCCGTCAACGGCGACGAAGTGCCCGCCGTCACAACTCCATCTTCGGCAAAGACCGGTTTGAGCCCGGCCAACGCCTCGAGCGAAGTAGAGGGGCGAATGCATCCGTCTTCGGATACCAGTTCGCCGGATTCGAGCCGGATCGGCACGATCTCGTCCCGCAACCGTCCCTGCTCGCGAGCCTGCGCCGCCTTGCGATGCGAGTCGACGGCCATCACTTCCTGATCGTGGCGCGAAATGTTGTAGCGTTTCGCCACGTTCTCGGCCGTCTGGCCCATGCTGATGTACGCGTCCGGGAAGCGGCTCAACAACTCCGGATTCGGCGATCGGTTAAATCCGCCTTGCGGCACCATGCTCATGGATTCAACGCCTGCGCAAAGATACGCATCGCCGATACCGGCCTCGATTTGCGCCGCGCCGATCTGAATCGCCGACATCGATGAGCCGCAAAAACGGTTGACCGTCATGCCGCCGACTTCCAGCGGCAATCCCGCCAACAGCGCCACGATGCGCGCAATGTTAGAGCCCTGCGGGCCCTCCGGGTATGCGCACCCCACGATGACATCTTCGATGAGCGTTGGGTCGAGCTGCGTCCGTTCGATGAGGCCGGTGACCACTTGCGCCGCCAGGCTATCGGGGCGTACTTGGGCGAGCGGGCCCTTGCGGGCGAAGGTCTGGGGCGAGCGTGCGTAGGCGGCGATTAAGGCTTTCATGGTTTCGGATTGTACATGCGCGCCGCTCGCACGGAAAATAGCGCCGCCTAGTCGATCAAGGGGGACGCGATGACGATTCTGCTGTTATTTGGATCCAATGTATTCATGACCTTTGCCTGGTACGGCCATTTGAAGTACGGCCATGACTGGCCGCTTTGGAAGGTGATTCTCGTATCGTGGGGAATTGCGCTGATCGAGTACTGCATGGCGGTTCCCGCGAATCGATTGGGATTCGGCGTCTTTACCGGCTTTCAGCTGAAAATTCTCCAGGAGGTAATCACATTGATGGTGTTCCTGGTATTCGCCATGGTCTATCTCAAGGAGAAAATGGCGTGGAATTATGCGGTTTCTTTTGTCCTGCTGATCGCGGCCGCAGTGGTGGCATTTGCCTTCAAGCCCGTGGCGGCCTAGGGCGAAAATGAGGAGGGGAGCCCGGGTTGGGCTCCCCTCGGTGGCGCAAATTTAATTGCTGAGAAGGATGGTGATGCGGCGCGCCGTGAATGTGTTGCCGGCTGCGTCATATTGACCGTCCGCCGTCAATCGCAGAGCGGTGGTCGTGCCATCCAAGTCCATCGCCAGCGCCGCTTCAAAGTCCGCGAAGCTGCTGAAGTTATCGGTGGCCCGGCCATGCCGGCCGGTGATGGAGAACTCAGTCCCGGAACCGGCCGCCACAAGCGACGGATTGCTCGCCAAGGCGGTGATGTCGATATCCTGAGGATCCACCTGGATGCGATGGTGGTCGCCGATGCTGGAATTCGATGCGTCGAGATCGAGGTGCGCGGAGTCCAATGCCTTGAATGGCGCGGTTGTGCCTGAATTTCCCCAATCGATGTCCATCTGCGCACCTTTGCCGCGATTATCATCGTTGTCATCATCGTCGATGTCGCCTTGCGAGCCCAAGGCAAGCGTGATGGCGTTGAAATCGGGCGGCGTCGAACCGAGCGGGGCGACGAAGCCGGTTCCCATGAGCGAATTGCCGACCGTGAACGGCGTCAGGCTCAAATTTCCCGTAGCCAGCACATACTTGGCCGGGTCGCTGATCGCCCCGCCGGCTGAACCCGTACCCGCGAAATCAAACAGCGAGGCAGGCAGTCGATCGATGGAGTTCAGCCGGATGGTGAGCTGCTTGGTGCCGAGCGCATTCAAGGCACCCTGCACGTGAGCGAAATCCAGACGCACCCGACCAGCGGTGGCATCCACGGTGACTTTCCCTGAGCCGTCCTTCGAGGCGGCGCCAAAGGCATCGATGAGCGAACCCACGGAGATTTCCGCGATGGTGTGCGCCGGTGCGGCCGCGCTCTGGCCCTGCACCGTAACCGCGGTTGCCGCAGCGATCGTCACGGTGGAGTTGCCTGCGACGAAGTTATCGTCGCCGTCATGATCGCCGTTGCCGCCGTGATCATCGCCATTGTCATGATCCTGCATATGCGCGCCATGCACCGTCAGTGTATTGCCGGTCCGCGCGATGACGGTTCCCGATATGTGATCCATGCCGCCGCCCTCGACGCTGCTGCCCGCCAGAACACGGGTCGCGGTGAAGGATTGAGTGGCGACGTCCACGCTGCCGAAGGCCACAGAGAGCGTGTTCGGCGCGAGTGTTGCCAACTGCGCAAGGCCGGCCGCGCCGGCAAAGGGCGTGCCGTCGATCTCGAAGGCCGTCGTGTCGCCGATGTGGACCACGAAGGAGCTCAACTTGTCGTCATGGTGTTCGTGAAACGGATCGACTTGCACCGTATAGGCGTTATTTGCGGTATCCACCGAGGCGATCTCGCCGCGCACCCGGATCTGCTTGTTGTCGACCGGCACCACGCTGGCCACGAGTACCGGGCTGACCGTCACCGTCTTGGCGGTCAAGTCCACCATGTTGGACGCCAGCAAGTTGAAATCGAATGCGATGCGCGAGGTTTTCGCGGCATTGATCTGCAGATGGTTTTTGTTGTCGAGCCGCACCATGAGCTGCGCTTGCGTGAGAGCCGCGCCCGTGGAGTCGACGGGCTTGACCGCGACGCCGGTGCCGCTACCGTCATCAACCATGATGGAGGCGTTGGTGAAGTCCACCGTGACCTGCGCGGCCACATAATCGCCGGGCGGAATCTGCCGCGCGCTCAAAATTTCGCTCAGGTTGATCAGCTGCGCAAAGTCCACCGCGGTGGTCGCCGGCAGAGTCTCAACCTTGGTGCCGTCCGCTTTTTGAAGCTGCAGCGACACCAGGCTGACTTGATACGACAGGAAATCGCCCGCCGCATCCGTCATCGTCACGACCATCGAACCACAGGTGGATGGCGTGCAGCCCGCAGGCGCCGCAGGAGTCGCGGGAGCCGCCGGCGCCGATGCTTGCGGCGAATACGATCCGCCGCCGCAGGCGCTTAAGGCGGTCATCAGTAGAGCGCATGCGGCGGCAGGAAGCCATCGGCGCGACGTGACGCATGCATTGGTTGCACGTTGAGAGCACAGCATAGAGATATCCTCGTTTTGGTAGTTCTATGTCATGGGTGCTGTTCCGCGTGCGCGCGGTTACTGTCAAAAGCGTCTGGATGCGGCGACAAACGCCTTAAAATTAAGGGTTTGGTGATATTTCACGGCCCACCATCGGGGCGCGACCAACGCGTGGTTGCGCCGCATCCGCCGTGCAATCTCTTACGGCACGACGGTCGTGAACAGATACACCACAAAGATGACCAGCAGAACGATGCCGTGCAAGAGAATGGTCCTGCCCGTTCGCAGGGCGATGGCGGTGATGAACAGCGACAGCATCAGCAGCACGGTGGATTTGGTGTCGATGCCCAGCACCAACTGCGTCTGCATGCAAAGCGATAGGACACTGACTGCTGGGATGGTCAATCCAATGCTGGCGAGTGCGGACCCCAGGGCAAGATTCAGGCTGGTCTGCAGGCGATTCGCACGCGCCGCGCGCAGCGCCGCCATGCCTTCCGGCAGCAGTACGATCGCGGCGATGATCACGCCGACCACCGCATTGGGTGCGCCCACGCGCAACACAGCGGATTCCAAGCTCGGTGCGAGTTTCTTCGCGAGCAACACGACTGCCGCAAGACACGCCAACAATAGAATTGCGCTGACCACCGTTACCCTATTGCTCGGCTGGCCCGAAGGGGCGGCCGGTTCGCTGGGTTCATCCTCGATGAAGATTCTGCGATGACCGATGGTCTGCGCAAACACGAAGGCCCCATAAATGGCCAGCGATACGATGGCGATGAGCATGAGCTGACTGGGCGAGTAGTAGGGACCCGGCGTCGTGACGGTGTAGTTCGGGAACACCAGCGCGAGCACCACGATGGCGGCGAGCGCGACCAGCGCCGCGCTGACGCCGTCGAGGCTGAAGGACTGCTCGCGATGCTTCAGCCCTCCAACCAGCAAACACAGCCCGATGATGCCATTCAAGATGATCATCACCGCCGCGAACACCGTGTCGCGCGCCAACGCCGCGGCGTCAGCCCCGCCGGCGATCATCAAGGAGACGATGAGCGCCACTTCGATCAGCGTCACGGCCAGCGCCAGCACCAGCGTGCCGTACGGTTCGCCAACGCGATGGGCCACGATCTCGGCGTGGTGCACGGCGGCAAACACGCTGCCGGCGAGGCTCAGGGCGATAACGGCCACGAATGGCCCGCTCGCGCCGAAGTCAAAACCGGCCGCGGCCATCACGATCACGGAGATGACCGGCGCAATAATGGACCACAACGGCAGCTCGGCCGGCCATCGACTCGTGCGGGTGTCTGTCGCCATGGAATCGGGTATTCTTTACGGTGTATTGCCGCGAGTCACTTATAACCTCTCGGAGAACATTGTTGAAGTCTGAACGTGAATGGCGCGACGACGGCGTGCGGGTCATCAAGAGCGACCGGCTGGACAGCAACACCCCGCAAACGCCGGGCATGTTGCGCGCCGCGGCCGTGAACTTCGCGCGTGTCGGCTCGCAGAAACTCTGGGCGGGCACTGTCATCATTCAGCCGAATGCCAGGACGGGCGCTCATCACCACGGCGCGCTGGAGAGCGTTATCTATGTGGTGCGCGGTGCGGCGCGGATGCGCTGGGGCAATCGGCTTGAATTCACGGCGAAGGCTGATGCGGGCGACTTCATTTTCGTGCCGCCGTACGTGCCGCATCAAGAAATCAACGCGCTGAGCGACGCGCCGCTTGAATGCGTGCTGGTGCGCAGCGATAACGAATCGGTGGTCGTCAATTTGAACATCGACGCCGCGGAGCGTTTCGAAGAGGTTTATTGGATCGACCCGATCCACCCCGCGCCACGATAAGCGCTCATGGCGCTATAGGGTGCGAAGATCGTCGCTCTCGCGCTTCAAATCCGCGAGGAATTTTTCCAACTGCGCTTTGCGCTCGGGGACCAGGGCTCGGCCCGCGGGCGATAGAACACGGCCCGGCACCTTGCTCAGGTTGTCGTTCAGCATGGCCACGGCTTTCGGTCCGTCGGGATTGCCCCCATGGGGGTCAACCAAGGCGATGATGCGTGCCACACCGATGGCACCGAGCCAGTCAAGAGCATCGGCATCGTGCAGATAGAGCGCTTCGGGTCCGAGCGGATCTCGATAATACATATGCGTGCGTATGGCGCCTCGCACCGCATCGATTTTCTCCATCGGGAATCCGCTGCCTTTCAGCACCGTATCGACCATGCGCGCTCCGACATCCGAGTGATCGAGCTTCGTGTCTTCCCAGGGCGCGAATGCCGCCATGTCATGCAAGTACGAAGCGGCGTACAGCACGTCATCATCGAGTTGAACATGGTCGGCCGCGGCGAGCTGCCGGGCCAGCGCATAGTCGCGCAAGCAATGCGAGTATCCCCACGCCGGATTCTTGAAATGGCTCAACGCCACTTCACGCACGGCCGTTCGCCAATCCTGCGCCGGCGGAACCGGCGTTGCGGGCGCAGCAAGCGATACGCCGGCTGCGGCAAGCGCAATGAGCAATCCGAAAAACTTTTGCATTCCCGATATTCTACGCCAGGGCCTCGTGGATCTGGCGGATTTGTTCTTCGGCCTGCGCGAGTATGGCGGTGCAATCGGCCGGCGTTACGCCGATGCTCAAGAACGCATTGATCCCCTCGGTTCCCAGGACTCGCGGCGCGGGCTGAGTCAACGCGTCGGCGAGCACCAGGCTTGCGATGAGCACATCGACGAGGCTCGCCTCATGTTTCCAGCGGCGATCGACGTCGCTTTGATCGCCGACAGCCTCGCACATCTCATCCGCAAATCCCCAGCTCTGCAGCACGGCTTTGCCGATCGAGGCCTGCCAGCCGCTGACCAGTTCCATCCATGATTGCTCGCTGCCGAGTCCGTTCTCGCCGCTTACCGCGCGCGCCATGATGTAGAGCTTGCCGATCCCATGCAGCAAACCGGTCAAGAATGCCTCGTCGGCGGCTACCTTGGTTCGCTCGGCAACCAGCTTGCTGATGGAGGCAACGGAAATGCTGCGGTTCCACAGCTCGGTCAGAGGCTGTGCGATGGATCGCAACGACGCCTCGTTCTTCATCTGCTGCATGGCATAAGACATCGCGGTACTTTGCACCAGTTGCTGGCCGAGCCGCGTGATGGCGGATCTCAAGTCGGTCAGCGGTTTGCCGGCACTGTTGAAGGCGGCGGAATTGGCGGTTTGCAATACGCGTGCGGCGAGGCGCGGCTCCGCACCCACGATAGTGACGACGCGTTCCGAGGTGGTGTTGGTGTCGGCTAGTGCGTGGCTGATCCTGACCACGACATCGGGAAAGCACGGCAGATCGACCGTGCCTTTTGAAACTTCCATGGCGAGCTTTTGCAGAAACGAGAGTGCCGTCGCCCGTTCCTCGAGAGTTGCAGCGGCATCGCTTGCGGGGAGCGATTGCGTGCCGGAGCGATATGTGGGGGCGGTCACATTTGCCATAAGCCCTTTAAGTTCGGCAGCGCCGGCCGATTCTTTAGGTCAGTACCGCTTCGCTGTACGCACGTCCGGCCAGCCACGCGTGAATCTGTCCGATGATCGACAGCGCGATTCCTTCGGGTGTCGTTGCGCCGATGTCGAGGCCGACGGGGCCGCGAATCCGGGTGTTCAGCCGGTCCATGTCGGTTCCCAGTTCCTGCGCCAGTCGGCGGCGGCGCGCCTTGGGGCCGAGCAATCCCACGTAAGCCGGCGTGCCGGCCGCCGCTAGCTCGCGCAGGTAGATCTCATCCGAGGGGAGGTGATGACTCATGACAACGGCCGCATGGCAGCGCGCCAGGTCGACCTCGCTGCGCAGGGATGTGGGATGGGCGAGATGCAGGTCGGCTCCGGCGAATCGCGCGGCAACCGCGTAGGCCGGCCGATGATCCACCACCGAGACACGCCAGCCCAGCGCGCGCGCCGCGCTGACGACGGGTTGCGCATCAGGTGCGGCTCCGCAAATGAGCAAGTGGGGCGGCGGCGAGAGGGTTTGCACGAAAGCCCGCGAACGCTCGGAGGCGGGCAGCACCTCGCCGTCGCGGTACGTGCCGAGGCGTAGGCGCGTCGAGTCATGCACCATGACCAAAGAAGCGGAATCGCCGCGCTGCGCGATACCGCCGGCGGAGGCCAGCGCTGTCTCGGCGGGGCTGTTGGGACCCGCAGGCTCCAGCAGTACGCGCATGGTGCCCTCGCAGCCTGCGCCCACGCCGAACAGGGTGTCGTCGGGGCCGCGGGTATCGTATTCGACCGCGCGCGCCGCACCGTTTTCCAAGACTTCGCGCGCGTGAATCTGCAGGTCTGACTCCAGGCAGCCGCCGCTCAGCAGTCCGATATAGCTGCCGTCGGCCATGAGCAGCATGCGTGCTCCCGGCTTGCGATAGGTGGATCCGGCGGTTGCCACGACGGTCGCGAGCACGCGCGACGGATGGGCGGCCGGAGAACGCTCCAGCAGCAGCTCCAGACTGGTATCGAGACGAACTTCCATGCGCTCATTGTTCCACAGGGGCTGCCGGCAGGCCTCGTTCGATGGGCATCACACAAGTCCTACGTGGGACTGTGCACCCCATACCGGTTAGTTCAGGCGCTATCGCAGATACTGCCGCCAAGTAACTAAATCTATACATTATTATGTCGAATAGCACCCGCTTTGCACGACGCGATTACTGTTTACGTGTCGGCTCATCATGACTAAAGCGGCCTGGATTCAGGCAGCGCTTCGGCGCCGGTCGATATGGCTGGCGGGGGGCGCCTCATTGCTTCTGGTGCTGTTCGTCATGCTCCTTTTGAGCCAACAAGGCTGGCACAACCGCGCCGCGATTCTAGAGCGCGAAAACACGCGTTTACAGCTAACGGAGCTGGCGCAGGAATTGACCGCACAGTTCGAAGCCCTTGCGGAGCGTGCTCGCGAACTGGCGGAGTCCGATGCAGTCATCCGCCTGCTGCAAGAGACCACGGACCCTTCGGCCGACCGGCTGGACCTTGCGGATATGTCAAGGCGTAGCGTGGATTCGCTGCTCGTGCTCAACGCGCCGCGGGCGGTCCGCTTCAGCGTCACGATTACCGAGGGTCAGCTCAGCGAGCAACCGCCGGATCCGGCGTTGATGCAGTTTGCCGAGTCGATCGGCGTCCAGGCGGACGGCGCGAATCACACCTCTCCAACGATAACCTTCAAGGACGATCGGTGGATCGCCGTTCGTCCTGTCGTCGGTCACTCCTCGCCCGCGGTTTTAGGATGGCTGATTGCGAGCCGTTCTTTGACGCCCGCCCTGATCTCGAAGTTGGCAATCACCGTGGGCGGAACTCTCAACTTAAGGCCATCCGCGGACTTCAAGGCGCCTTCGGCAGGAACGGCTGATGGGTTCGGCGTTGCCACGCAATTGTCGCCCGTGGATTCATCAGGCCTCGTCGCGCTGCGCGATGCAAGCGGCCAGGTGGTTCGGGTCTTGCGGCTCACGCGTGACGAAAACGCCGCCGGTACATCGCTCGCAGGCCCAACCACCTCGAGCGGCCTGAAGGGCTATGTGCTGGCCGCGCTGCTGGTGCTGCTGGCGATCGTCGCCGGCGTTGCCTTGGCACTCCGGCGCTACGTCCGTCATCAGCGTTCTGTCGACGCGCGTTATAAGGCGCTCATCGATCAAGCCAACGACGGCATCGTCATCGTCGACTCTCATACCCATAAGGTGCTCTACACGAATCCTGCCTTCCTGAGCCGCCTGGGCTATTCGAACGAGGAAGCCCAGTCGCTGACGCTGACCGACATATTCGTCGATGGCAACTCGACACCCGACAGCGTCCTGTCGCGGCTGATCGAAGCGGACTCGCAGATGGCGCTCAATCTGCAGCAGCGCTGCAAGAGCGGAGCATTTTTCGACACCGAGGTGCGGTGCAATGCGCTCGACGTCGATGGCCGCGACGTGCTCGCTTACGTGACCCACGATGTTTCGTTGCGCCGGAAGGCCGAGCAGCAACTCATCGACAATCAGCAGCGGCTCGACAAGATGGCGCATCATGATCAATTGACGGGTCTGCCGAACCGGCACTACCTTACCGCCTTCCTTCCGCAGGCGATCGAAGAAGCCAAAGCCGCCAGCACCATGCTGGGCGTGGTGTTTCTGGACTTGGATCGGTTCAAACA
>Ga0193753_10004053_pt1 | contig 10626 bp, 11 predicted proteins | sample H1c2metaG_FD_144925 | JGI IMG/M metagenome (GOLD analysis project Ga0193753, IMG submission 144925) | Soil microbial communities from a riparian zone of the East river system, Colorado, United States - H1c2 | ecosystem: Environmental > Terrestrial > Soil > Riparian zone | place: USA: East... | reverse complement strand
GCAAGCGATTCCAGGTTACCGGCCCGCCCGCCAATGCTCTGAGCTTTGGTATCTTCCTGAACGCTACTTCAGGCGCAGACGACGATTGCAATCCCAGCCAGACGGTCAACAACTAAGTCTCTATTCTTTTCGGTGAAACTTTTCATGGACTGACTTTAGGTGTGGGTCAGTGACGTGTGTATAGATCTGAGTTGTCGATATGTTGCTATGTCCTAGAAGCGCTTGGACCGATCTCAAGTCTGCGCCGTTCATAAGTAGGTCTGTTGCAAAGGAGTGACGAAGCGTATGTGGGCTTACGTGTTTAGTGATGCCAGCTAGCAGGGCATAGCGGGCTACCATGCGCTGAACACTACGGGCGGTCAGTCGATGGTAGTTGCCGGTCAGGTCAACTTTTTTGTTCCCACTATAGCGAATAAAAAGCGGCTGAGTGGTGTCGCTACGTTTGTCGGTATACTTTTGTACCCAATCGGCTGCCTCCGGACTGATAAATATTGGCCGGTCTTTCTGGCCTTTGCCTCGGACCATAAACTCTCGTCTTTTCAGATTGATGTGCCCCTTGTTAAGGCCTACTAGTTCTGAGACACGCAGTCCAGATGAAAAAAGTAGTTCAAGTATGGCTCGGTCACGTAAACCTGGTAGCGTGCTCAAATCAGGCTGGGCGAATAGTCTCTCCAGCTCTTCAGGTGACAGAAAGGTGACTTGTGCGCGCTTGGTTCGGGCTAGCTCAATTTTGTCTGCACTCAGGCTCGGTATATTTCGCTTTGCGCAGAATTTGAAAAAGCTGCGCAGGGCTATCAGGTGATAATTCATGGTAGCTTTGCCTAATTCGTCGCTCGTATTGGTGCCGAGTCGGTTGAGCCACAAGCGCCATTTGCGGATGAATTCTGCGTCAACATCACTGACCTGGATATCACCACCAAAGTCTATGAGGCGGGTAAGGTAATGGTCATAGTTGGCAATTGTTTTCTGTGATCGGTTCTGTTCGATTTCCATATATTCCAGAAAATCAGTCTTGGCCTTGGCAAATAGCATAAGCTTATTGTACGACATGATCAATTTTTGCGGTCAGCCAAGTGGCTTTGGGGTGCGAAAAGGGGCAAAAATCCTATATACTGAACCAAAATAACAAGAAGGATTACAAGCTCGTGGAACAAACACTCGTTATTATCAAACCTGACGCCATGCAGCGTGGAATAGTCGGTGACATTATTACTCGTTTTGAGCGCGTAGGTCTGAAGTTGATTGGGAGTAAAATGATCATCCCCGAGCGGGAACTTGCCGACAAGCATTATCCCAAAGACAGGGATGAGTTCATCATTGGCATGGCCAAAAAGACCTTAGAAAACTACAAAGAGCAGGGGATTGACCCCATAGAAGATCTGGGCACTGATGATCCAAAAGAGATTGGCCTAAAGATTCAAGGTTGGTTGGTCGACTATCTAGTATCTGGTCCTGTTTTGGCATTCGTGCTTGAAGGGCCGCACGCCGTAGACGTGGTGCGCAAAATAGTCGGACCCACATTGCCCTCAAAGGCTGCTCCTGGAACAATCCGTGGAGACTATTCATTTGACTCTTCGGCGATGGCTAATTTTTCCAAGCGGCCTATTCGTAACCTCGTTCATGCTTCGGGTGATCCCGAAGAGGCCAAGTTCGAAATAGGTCTATGGTTTACAGATAACGAACTGTACGACTACGACACGATTCACCAAAAGCACATGACGATCTAGGATTGTTCAAATCCCTCTGTCGTGACCAAGACAAAACCCCAACGCATGGGTTGGGGCTCTGTCTTGGTGACCCGGGAGGGATTCGAACCCCCGACGCCCGCCTTAGGACGGCGGCGCTCTATCCAGCTGAGCTACCGGGCCACATGAGCCTTAACGGTTTACAAGGCAAGCCATCTCCTCTTCAAATTCGAGAATCCTCTCTCGAATTTGGGAGGCTGCAAAGTTACAGAACAGGGGTAATTATATCACGACCTTGGGATTCTTATACCCACGCAGTAAAATATAGCTATGGCCAAAGAAGAAACAAAAACCGAGGAACCACCAGAGAAACTCTTTGCCGATCAACTCGACGGTGAAGAAGTGCTACTTCTGTTTCGGAAACATCCGATTGTGATGCGTAAGGGTTTGGTTTTTGGCATGTTCGGTCCTCTCGTCGGCATTATTCCTACGGCGATTTGGCCGACTCTCGGGTTCTGGATTAATTGGTACTACAGCATTTCCATCGTTACCGACCGCAGGTTTATCCAAATTACTCAAAAAGGCTTATTCCGCAAAAGCTTTGTAGACCTTGGATTGAATCAGATTCAAAGCTTGAATTATGAGGTCAGTGGCCTCCAGGCTACGCTCCTCGGTTATGGTACAATACTCGTGCAAACATACATGGGGGATTTGGTCATTCATGATGTACACCACCCGGCCAAACTATACAAAAAGCTTATTACAATCTTGCGAGACAGAGGCGTAGAGCCTATCCAGATGAACCCCGAACAACAAGAGGAAGCGCTAGACCTTGAAGAAGAAACTTAAGAAGCTGATAGCCAAGCGGCCACGCCGCAACCAAGAACCCGAATTAAAGGATGCTGCCCCGCGCATTACCAACGAAACTGTTGCTGCCCACCGCGAAGAAGTTCTGGGGACTGCCCGCAAATACATCTATCCCTTACAGCATTCTAAACACCGTATTGTGCTTATCTCTGCTGCATTATTTATTGTGACAAGTGTAGTATTTTTTACATATTCCACGCTTGCGCTTTATAAATTTCAATCCAGCTCTACATTTTTATATCGGGTGACACAGGTTCTTCCGTTTCCGATTGCTCGGGCAGGGGATAGGTTTGTTGCCTACGAAAACTATCTATTTGAGTTAAGGCACTACACTCACTATTACGAAAACCAGCTAGATACCGATTTCACCGATCCCAAAAATACGCCGCAGCTAGAGGACTTCAAGCGTCGAGCCCTCGAAAAGGTGGTCAATGATGCTTATGTAAAGCAACTTGCAGAACAGAATGGCGTTACGGTTAGCCCACGCGAAATCGACGACCGAATAACGATCATGCGCAATCAAAATCGACTAGGCGGCAACGAAAGAGTCTTCGAAGATGTGCTAAAGGGATACTGGGGTTGGTCTGTCAACGACTTCAAGCGTTCCTTGGGTCAAGAGCTCCTAGCCCAGAAGGTGGCTGCAGCGCTCAGCGCAGATACAACGAAAGAAGCTGAGGCCGCCTTGGCAGAATTACGGGCGGGTAAAAAGTTTGGCGATATTGCAAAGAAATACTCAGACGATCAGCGTACCAAAAACAATGGTGGAGAATTCCCGCGGCCCATAGACAGAACCGATCGCTACCTGGCGGCGCAAACAACAGAAGCACTCTTCAAGCTCAAAAAAGGCAAAGTCTCAGAGATCATAAACACCGGATACGCCTTAGAAATACTCAAAAATCTTGAGATCGAAGGCGATACCATTCAGGCCGCCCATATACTTTTTCAGTTCAAGGATATAGCCGAATATGTAGATAACCTCAAGGACGAGAAAAAAGCTCGTCTCTACGTATCTTTCCCGGAGACCAAATAGTCTCGATGTTTCTAGGCCTAGTACCCCACCACCCATACTCTGACGGCTAGATGCCTTTCCAAAAAGGAGTGCCAAGCAGTCTGGATGTACCTGGGGACGTAGCCGTAGCTACGTTCCAGAGCAGCCGGGCTGCTATGGTGCTGTCTTCTCGGGAGGGCAGACCCGTCAAGGTATGGGTGGCGGGGTACTAGTTCTGTTTGTCCGAATAGCTTAAGCTGGCTTAGTGGTCTGAAGTGCTGGCACCCAAGACAATTTTTTGGATCACCTTACCGTCCTTGTCTATTTCGTACATGTGGACTTCGCCTGTGCTTATCTCTACTTCGTGGGCCTGATGGTCAGCTACCTCTTCTAAGTGTTTCATGAGCGCTCGCAAAGAATTCCCATGAGCGGCTACGATAACGTTCTTGCCCGTCCGGAGATCTTCCAGGACATGTCGTTCATAGAAGGGAAGTACCCTGCCTGCCACGTCCTTAAGGGTTTCACCTCCAGGTACCGGGTGGTCCCAGCTACGTCGCCATTTCATGAACTGTTGTTCGCCATGTTCTTCTTTGACTTGCCATTTGTTTTTGCCGGTGAGGTCACCGTAGTCGCGCTCGTTTAGCTCGTCGTGCTCGGTGTGTTCAAGGTCCTGCTTGCCCAAGTGTTCAATAATCTCATCAAGCGTATGCTTGGCTCGCTGGAGCTTTGAGGTATAGCCTCGGTGAAGGTCGATACTTTCTAGGAGGGAGCCAGCCTGGCGGGCCTCCTCGCGGCCTTTGTCTGTAAGTGCTACATCAGTCAGGCCAGTCCATTGGCCAAGTAAATTCCATTCTGACTGTCCGTGCCTCACAAGTACAAGGTATGCCACTTTATTTGCTCCCTAAGGCGGCTTTGCCAGGATATGCGGCATTCGGACCGAGTTCTTCTTCGATGCGCAGGAGCTCGTTATATTTGGCTACGCGGTCGGTACGTGAAAGGGAACCAGTTTTGATTTGGCCCGTACCTAGCCCGACTGCCAAGTGGGCTATGGTAGTGTCTTCCGTTTCGCCAGAACGGTGAGAAATAACAGCTCGCCAGCCGGCCTTGTGGGCCATGGCCACGGCATCAATAGTTTCGCTCAGTGTACCGATCTGATTTAGCTTAACCAAGATGGCATTGGCGGCTTTTTCGTCTATGCCACGCTTCAGAAAAGAGACATTGGTTACTAACAGGTCATCACCAACAATCTGTACCTTGTTGCCGACTCGCTCTGTCAACTGAACCCAAGAACTCCAATCCTGCTCATCCAATCCATCTTCTATAGACACGATTGGATATGCTTCGGCAAGCTCAACCAGCCAGTCGACCATTTCGCTTGAACTGAGAGTTCGATTCTCTGTGGTTAGGGTGTAGGTACCATTTTCGTAAAGTTCAGAAGCTGCTACGTCCAATGCCAGCACTATGTCATCTCCCAGCGTGTAACCAGCGTTGGTTACGGCCTGGCTGATGAGCTCCAGCGCTTCTTTGTTGCCGTTTTTGACATGTGGGGCGTAGCCACCTTCGTCACCCACGGTTGTGCCATAGCCGTTGTCCTTTAGGACTTTGCCCAAGGCATGGAAAATCTCGGTACCCATGCGTATGGCTTCGCTAAAATTCGGTGCGCCCACGGGCATAATCATGAACTCTTGGATATCTGTAGAGTTAGCGGCGTGCTTCCCACCGTTAATGATGTTCATCATAGGCACTGGCATCAGTAGCTCGGGCGTATCTTGTGCTAGGCTTTGGAAGTAGCTGTACAGGGGTACGTTTTTGACAGCCGCGGCCGCTTTTGCAGCTGCTAAAGATACGGCCAATAGGGAATTGGCGCCCAGGTGGGCTTTATTTGGTGTACCATCTAGCTTGAGGAGTAGCTTGTCGATTCCGCGTTGATCAGTCACATCATGTCCAACGAGAGCTGTAGCAATGGTTCCATTGCCGTGCGCCACGGCCTGACTGACGCCTTTGCCACCGTACTTGGACTTGTCTCCGTCCCGTAGTTCTACTGCTTCATTGCTGCCAGTAGACGCCCCGGACGGAACTGCCGCGCGACCCATGGTCCCGCCCTCTACTATAACGTCAGCTTCAATGGTGGGGTTGCCACGTGAATCAATAATCTGTCGGGCACGAATCTGCTTTATATTCATACTACTCCTTGGTGTTATCTAAAATTGAGATGCCATCACCTATGGTAGCGCATTTGATCTGTTTCTCAACCCTGTATTAAAGTGCCCCTCCTGTGCGTGCCAGAAGGGGCGGGTGCTCTTTTGGCTAATTGTCTAACTTACCAACAGAACCGGAAACCATTGCCGTGCGTGCCGTTATTTGTGACGCTGCCCCACACATCGTAGCAGGCGCCACTGAGGCGGGCCAGCATGTTTGTGGAGTTAGAGTAGCCATAGGCCGAAGTCAGTTCCTGTCCCCAAGGATTCGACCTGGTTATAGAAGCTACTACACTGCTGTGGCTATCAGCGGTCGTGGTAACAAAAAAGTAACCGTTTGAACAGCCATGAGCAGTTACCTTACCGCCCGTGAAGTTCACTGTTCCCACCGTATACCTATCATTACAATGGCCCCACCATACACCGTCGTCATAGGCGAATGCTTTTGAACCAAGCCCTAGGGTAAATACCAGTGCCAGTGCGGCCAAAACCCAAGACATAATTAACTGTTTCTTAAAATCTAACCTTTTACTAGTAAACATATCCAACCTCCTACTCCTTAAATGTCCCATAGAGCACCTTTTTATTGGATGTTTGTTTTGCTGCCTCATTATTATTCAAAAGCCCGATCATTGAAGTTAATAATTTCCTATACCTTCCATGGTATTAAATGGACTCAAAATGATGATGTATTATTACTAAGTATGGGTTCTTATAATGAAATCAGACAAAAATACCGTCCCAACCACATCCAGGTGTTACTGATCGCCGAATCTCCGCCGCCCGCGGCAGGGGTGGCCAGCAGCCGACACTTTTATAGGAGCGATCAAATCCGCCGGGAAGACCGTTTGTTTGCGAACACCGTCAGGGCTCTTTATCCCGAAGCAGAGCAGGTGCCAGAACCGGAACTCGAGCATGCCAAAGAGCAGTGGCTCCGGAAGTTTCAGGCCGATGGCTGGTACATGATAGAGGCATTAGAAAAATCCATGCCGCACGAAGCAACAAAACAACAGCGCCAAGCGTTCATAAAAGAAAATTTGCCCCAATTGTTAGAACATGTGACCGGCCTCACCAACAAAAACACCAAAATCATACTCATTAAATCCAACGTCTTTGATGTTGCAGCGGAACCGCTTCGACAAGCTGGCTTTACCGTCCTCAATACAGAACTGATTGATTACCCCGGACGCTTTAACCAAAGCGCCTATCGCCAAAAACTATCAAAACTTGCAGCCCAGGCAAACCAATGATCCAAGACGATGCGTCCATTGATGTAAGGGTTGGAGGCAAAACAGTCCGCATGAACCTCTCTGTATTTAGCCAGGCCAAGTCTGGCCCTCGGGAAGAAGACAACGAAGACATGTTTGCCTACAATGATAGCTCATTTGTCTTGGCTGATGGTTCTACCCCAAAACAAGGCAACGCCAAAGAAATTGGTGGCCTATCGGGTGGTAGAATTGCCGCAGAACTGGTAGCGCAGAAAGCCTTGGCCACGGGCAGCAATGGCCGCCAGCTTGTCGACTACCTGACTGATGCCATACGTACTTTTTACGCCAAGTCTGTGCCCGAGGCGCTCACAGAACCTCGGGCCACTTTTGCCACAACACTAGTAGTGGCTCGTATTGTTGTCGCCAAGGGGGATTTGCAACTAATTATTACGCAGGTCGGCGATACGGCCTTTCGTATCAACGGCAAGGATGTATACACAGAAGAACGTCAGATGGATGCGATCGATGCTGCTACTCGTGCGGCTGAAATCAAGCGGCTCATAAAGCAGGGGACTCCCGAAGAAAAGGCGGTTCCCCTAGGAAGACAAAGTATCGAAGCATCATTAAATACTCAATATCGGCTATGGAACAATCCTGACGATCCACTAGGTTTCGGTTATATAAATGGCTACCAGGTGCCAGACAAGTTCATACGTGTTCACACCTTTCCGTTGCAAAGTATTCACGCACTAGAAGTTTTCAGTGACGGCTATCCTTTGCTGCCTACAGAAACAACAGTGGCTGCCTGGGAATCTGCCTATCACTCCGTACAGGAATCAGATCCTTACCGCTATAAAAAGTTCCCAGCCACAAAACCAAAAGACGATCGAACCATAGCCGTAGTGCGCTTCCTCTAATTATAAAGAATGAGCTTCAGCCAAGCTGGGTCTGAGCAGTTTGGTGATAGTATGACCGGCGTAATGTGCGCCCTGGGGTGAACCAGCGTCAAAGTATCTACCCTGTACTCTATGGACGTCAAAGGATACGCCGTCAAGTACTGCCAAGTTAATGACGTCAGTGATGTAATACTCGGGCTGGTGGGCATCGCGGGGTGTATTCAGCACAACATCAAGATAGCTCCATATATCGTCGCTGAGTATATAGCGGCTGATGTTGGCGAGTGGCCGCCGTCGCTCCGGCAGGCTATCTACAGGTGGTTTCTCAATTATTTGGGCCAGGTTGCCAGTATTGGTGGGCTGCAGAATGCCATACTTATTTCCGTCCGAACGAGCCACTGGTACGCCCATAACGCTACTGGCCGCATCACTTTGATGCCACTGTGCAATCTGGAGGCCGAGCTCTGAAACCCCATAAGGATTCCAGACAAAATCATCACCACCGGATATGGCAAAATATTTTGTGCCTTTCAGGGCACTGCGTACCAGGCTGAGTGGTATGGCTGTTCCATAGGCCCCTGGTCCTTGATTGACATAGGTGATGTTTAGCTCAGCATAGGCTTCGCGTCGAGCTTGTTCTTTCTCCAGCTGCTCAAAGTTTCCCAGGGTAACGTATCGCTCTCTCGTCTCCTTGCTCATCGGGCCGAGGTATCCTCGCAGTACGTCATCGCCGCCATTGCTGGTTACAAATATCAAATTTTTAATACCGGCGTCCAGGCAGTCATCCAGAGTAAAATCAATATTTGGGCGTGCTGTTTTGCCGACGTATATAGGAGCCATAAACTTTGGTGAACCAGCAGTATAGGGCCCCATGCGCGTACCCAAACCAGCCAGTGGAATTACCGCCGTATCTACTACTTTATTTTGTGTATTAATAGCACTCACAAGACTACTATTTTAACAGATAACGGCCATATATTCAAATTACTTAACCACTTAACCCCAACATGCTTTCCCCCTTGTTTGTTTTAGTCGATTAACAGGAGAAAGTGTAGCGTGCTTTATTTGTTGGGGCCAATTCGTGATTGGGGTGTACTTTTTAGTCAATGTGGCGGGCCCGACCGGGTGAGGCGCATATGACTACATTAGTTAGAGCCCATTGCAAATCTCCCTTCAAGTGCGAAAGACGGATGTGCCGTCAGGCTGAGTTGCAGCAGAAGGGGAGATTTGCAATGGGTTCTTAGCTATCCATGCCGATTCCGAACCATTCGCCAAGAAGTTTTTTTGCCATACCTCTCCAGCGTCGAGTGTCTTGGTTTGTTTCTTTTGCTGGAAATGTGGCCTCTAATTCTTTTTGCAGCCGCGAAATATCCCTCAGTTCAGCTGCACTTTGAGATACCGGTTCGCCTTCTTCGGATTCTGTAGTCAGCGTTACTTGATCACCATCTGGCTGCCATGTACTTATGTAAGAGGGACCTCTATGGGTTAAGACTATGTAACGATAACTAACAGGGCCATCATCTGGAGTTATCCTGTGTAGGTGCGTGGCCCCACCCGACACCTCGTCTACTTTGGTGCCAGGTTCTACTCGCCTTTGCCAAAACGGGGGCTCGGAAGGGTACTCGTCAAAGATTCGCTTCGCAGTACTGGTGAGTTTGTCGATGTCTTCTTTGGTTACTTCCGGAGTCGGGGGTTTATTATCAAGCTCAGCCTTAAATCTACTTAACTCCATCTCCATGACTTCTGCAGCTTCTTTGCCTCCAAGCTCCCTTACTTCAAGCGTCGTTTCTGGGGTCGGGGGGTAAGTTAAGGGGCCAATTCTTTCTTCTCTTGTCACCGAGTTGCTTTCGGATGTCCAAGTAAATTTAACCGTATGATCAAAGTCGTCATTTTCGTGGCGCCTGAAGGAGTATCTAGTTGGTTCGCCCTCTGCGCTTACTTCTTGCAGTGACATTGATTTTTCGCTTACGCTGCCAACTGAACCGCATCTAACATGCCCCCCATATACCTCGGAGTCGTATTCCATTGAGCCCTCAAGAATGCCACGGGCGCGAGTGGTCATCGGGCTTAGTAGATCTACTTCTGCATTTTCTAAAGGATTATCTGCCATTGCTAGCTATGAATATACAATAATAAAAGTAATTTGTCAATTTGGCCCGTAACTGCTCACCACCTCAGCAACAAAGATGTACGTACCTACTGCCCTGTAAGTTAGGAAAGACACCCCAATCTGTTGAATATTTGTCCGCTTTACTCTTTGCACCTGTCTTAACAGGTACTGGGAGGCACTGAGCAGGTACGGCCGACCAGGTGGACACACAAATCAGTACATGCTCGTGAGCCATTTGTGGCGCTGGATGACCGAACCGGCAATTCGCGTATTTGCTGAAGCAAATACGCATCGCCTTGCCCCCAATCCAGACAAGCCCGGACCATATAAAAAGCTCCATCCAAGGATGAAGCGTTTTACATGGCGGACCGTAGCCACGCAAGTATGGAACTATTACGCTAACAGCTCTACGGCTTCGTAAGCATCAGAAGCCGTTCTTTAAAACCGCCTCGTTTTTGTCGCTTCTCGTCTTGCACGGTGGCAATATCGGCTTGTGTAAGTTTCAAAAGTTCCAGTACAGCGTTCAGAACCTCATACACATCAGCTAACTCTTCTTCCTGGTTGTGGGTTGTTTCGGCATTAGCCAGTTCGGTAGCTTCTTCTATTAGTTTGGCGAGTAAGTACTTTAGGTATTCGCTGTCATCCGTTAGTATGCGGGTTGAGGCTGTTTTGCC
>Ga0193753_10004052_pt1 | contig 10626 bp, 10 predicted proteins | sample H1c2metaG_FD_144925 | JGI IMG/M metagenome (GOLD analysis project Ga0193753, IMG submission 144925) | Soil microbial communities from a riparian zone of the East river system, Colorado, United States - H1c2 | ecosystem: Environmental > Terrestrial > Soil > Riparian zone | place: USA: East... | reverse complement strand
AAAAGAACACCGCGCCCCATGAGGCAGGCTCGCCCTGCAAGCCGGTGGAACAGCCCGTCGCCAGCTATTCCTACCCGTCGGGAAACGCCAATTTCGGCGCCACGGTCGCTATCCTGCTGGCGGCGATGGTTCCGGAGAAGCGCGGGGAAATTTTCGCGCGCGGATGGGAATATGGCGACAACCGTCTGGTAGCGGGCGTTCACTTTCCGTCCGATATCGAATCCGGGCGGATTTCCGCTACCGCCATGGTTGCTGTGATGATGACGAACCCGGCCTTCCAAAGCGATTTTACCGCCGCGAAAAGCGAATTGCGCGGCGCATTGGGGCTGACGCCTTAAAGCCGCTTTATTTCGGTTTCGGCGCGAAATCCTGATCGGCGAAAGCGGCGGCGGCGCCTGCGTCCGGCACCTTGATCACCAGAAAAGCATGCTCCATCCCCTGATGGCAGGCATTGCAGGCATTGGTCAGCTCGCCATAGGCCTTGGTGAATTGCGCGGCATCGCCGGCTTTGATCGCCGCATCCATCGCGTCGGCCGCGGGCGTGAAGAACGACGCCACCGAACTGTCCACCTTATAGGTGCGGTAGTTCGGGATGGTCTGGCCGATGCGCCGCAGCGATTGCTTCATCTCGTTCAATTGGAAGGCCGCAAGCTGCCAGTTCTTCTGCTGGCCGGCCGCGTATAGTTTGATATGGCGCGGCTGCACCAGCATGGTCATCAGATCATCGAAGGCCGGTTTGAAATCCAGGATCACCAGGCCGCCGCCCGCCTGACCCGCCGCCGCGGGCGCACCGGCCGACACGGCAAGCGAGGCCGCAACCACAGACCCGGCCAACAACAGCATTGCAGCATGGCGATGTTTCATCTTGTGGCCTCCTTGGCCGGCGATCTTGGGTGACGATGCGTCTTAAACATCAGACGTTTAAGATCCACCCGCTCCCCCGGAAGCAATTTTCTGCGCCGCCTAAGGCCTGACCATCCTAGGGCCTGACCATGACGGGGCGGTCGCCCCGCTCCTTGAACGTGACAAAGCGCAAGGGGATATAGACCTGCGTGGCGCCCATCATCGCCCCGATCGCCGGATGCTGCTGGCCGCACAGGTTGAGCATCGCGACGCTCGCATTGCGCACCGCCACGCGGGGCCGCAAGGCCTGCGACACGCCGCCCAGTTTTCCGGTTGCATAATCTGCGCAGTCGGCGGCCGTCCCCGGCACCTCCAGCGTGCTGGTGGCCCAGGCGCCATCCTGGCGCGTCTCGATCGAGAGCGTGCCCTCGCGTGAAAGCGCCACCGCGTGGGGAAGCGCGAACATGGGCACCAGCGTCAGTGTCACCTCGCGTGCGCCTTCGATGGTGAAGCGCTCCGCCATGTTGCAGCCGTCATAGATGCCTTCGAACCGGCATTGGATCGAATGTTCGCCATCGTTCAGCGTCACGCGTCCATTCGCGCGCGGGGCGAGCTTCGTCGCGGGGGCACCGTCAAACCCAATCTCGGCGGCGGCGGGCCAATTGTTCTTGAGGATCACGTTGGTTGCGGCAACCGCGCTTTGCGCGTTCAGCGCAAGGATCACCACCAACCACATCAGACGCACCGGAAAATGAGGCTTTACGATTTTTGTCATAGTGCCAACGTCCTCCGATAAGCGTGTCCCTCTGCTGAGCGAGTCGATGGATGACTTGACGAATGTCGCAGGCGTGAAGACGCAATTTTAGCGCAAGCGCGTTGCGCGATCCATCCTGGGGCAGACCTGGGGCAACCGGATCGCTAAGGCTTGATCAGCCGCGGCTCCCAATTGATGAAGCCGGCGCGGTTGGGCATCTGCACCTTGGGGAGCGAGGCCGCATCCAGCACCGCATCCTTCGCCACGACATTGTCGAAGGAGAGGATATAGGCGGTGAGCGCGTAGACTTCCTCGTTCTCAAGGGATTGCGGATTGGTGATCGGCATGGCGCGGCGGATGTAATCGAACACCGTCGTTGCATAGGGCCAATAGGAATTCACGGTTTTCACCGGATTGGGTGTGGCCAGCGAGCCCAGGCCGCCGACCAGGCGATCCCCGCTGGGCGTGCCTTCGGCGTTGGCCCCGTGGCAGACCGCGCATTTCTGCGCAAAGATCGCCGCCCCTTGCGCCACCGAACCGGAGCCCGCGGGCAGGCCCTTGCCGTTCGGCTCGATGCTGATATCGACCTTGGCGACATCCTCGGCGCTTGCGGGCCGTCCCAATTTCGGCGGCGCGGGCGCAGCCGCGTTCGCAGCGCTCGCGAGCAGAAGTGCCGCGACAAAAACGAAACGGGCGTCAGACATAGATGTTGCTCACCTTGCCGTCGGCGCCGATCGCCCAGCTTTGAATCGCGCTGAAATGGAAATTCTGCCGCGGCGCATATTGGGCTGCCCATACCGCATGGGTCTGCTGCACCTTGCCCTTTTCGTCCGTCGTGCGGCTCATCAGCACGACCGGTTCGCCGCTCCACATCCAGGGCAGGCGGAACCGCGTCACCGCCTTGGGCAGTACCGGCCCCGAAAGTGCGGCCGCCGTCCAGCTTTTGCCGCCATCGGCGGAGATGTCGACCTGCTTCACGCGGCCCAGGCCCGACCACGCCACGCCGGAGATTTCGTAATAGCCCGGCCCCTGCATGTTCATGCCGAAGGAGGGTTTGAGGATCACCGATTTGGGTTCCATCTGCAGCATGAACTGGCGCGCTTTGCCGTCCGCCTGCAGCTCGGTGTAGCGCGAGGTCTCATCGCGCGTGTAGGTCGGCGTGTCCGTCACTTTCAGCTTGCGCAGCCATTTGACGTTGGTGTTGCCCTCGAAGCCGGGCAGCAGCAGCCGCATCGGAAAGCCCTGTTCGGGGCGGATCGGCTCGCCATTCTGATAGAGCGCGATCATGGCATCATCCATCGCCTTCCAAACCGGAACGCTGCGGCTCATGCCGACGGCGTCCGCGCCCTCGGCGAGCAGCCATGTCGCCTTGGGATCCAGCCCCGCCTCGTCCAGCAGCGTGGAAAGCTTGACCCCTGTCCATTCCGAACAGGACAAGAGCCCGTGGATGTCGGCGGCGGTCACCTGCGGCGGCATCGGCGCATTGGAGGCGCCCGAATTGCCCGCGCATTCCATGAAGCGGATTTCCGATGTCATCGGATAGCGCATCAGCGCGTCCACGCTGAAGGTCAGCGGCTGCTTCACCATGCCGAAGATGGTCAGCGTGTGTGTGTTTGGGTCGATGTCGGGCGTGCCATTGTGATTGCGCACATAATGCAGGCCCGACGGCGTGATCATGCCATCGAGCATTTGCAGCGGCGTGCGCGAGGAGCCGGTGACCGCGCGGGCGGGCGGCGCGTTGGTGACGAGCACGCGTTGGACATTCTCGCGCCAATGCGAGGGCATGCCGTAACCGGTGAAGGCTCCCCCCGGCTTCAGCATGGTGGCCGGCGCCATGCTGCCGATGGATTCGGCGTGGGCGACATTGGCTGCGAGCGCAACCCCGGCAGCGCCAGCCCCGGCTTGCAGAAAGAAGCGCCGGTCCAAAAGCCCATTGCCGGCAACCGGCTGGCCCAAATTTTTCGGCAGATCGGTGTCGTTGCCCATGGCGCGCTCCAGCGTTTTTGCAGCCCAATTCTACAGAATTCATACCGCCAAATTCCAATCCGCGCCATCGCGGGCCCTGCGCAAACCGTTGGATTCACTTGGATATAACGAGAAGCGGGGGCGCGACACCAAGTCTTCAAGGTTCTGGAATATTTGGTGGCTAGACTCTCGTGATCCCTCCGACTTGGCGCGGGGCTATTGAGACAGGATGCGTTGATTGGCAAAAATTCCTCCCGGCGTCGGTCCCAAGCATCCCCAGGTCGTCGTCCTGGTGGGCGCCACCGGCGACCTCGCGCGCCGCAAGCTGATACCCGGCCTTTATCATCTGACGAACGCGGGGTTCATTCCCGGCTACCGGATCATCGGCGTCTCGCTGGATGATCTGGATGCGGAGGGTTTCAGAAAAATCGCGCGCACTGCGCTCGAGGAATTCTCCTCGCGCAAGCTGAGCGACGGGGCGTGGTCCGAATTCGCCAAGTGTCTGGATTATGTTTCGCTGGCCGCAGGCCCCGACGCGCTGCAAGCGGCGGTGAAGAAAGCCGAGACGGCGTTGGGAGGCGAAAGCCGCCGCATCCATTATCTCAGCGTGCCGCCCAATGCGGCCCTGTCGGCCGTGCAGCTGCTGGCCAAGGCGGGGCTCGTGGAGCGCTCGCGCATCATCATGGAAAAGCCCTTCGGCACCGATCTCGCCAGCGCGGTGTCGCTGAACGCCAGACTGCACGAGGTGTTCCGCGAAGATCAGATTTTCCGCATCGATCATTTTCTCGGCAAGGAACCGGCGCAGAACATCCTCGCATTCCGTTTCGGCAACGGCTTGTTCGAGCCGATCTGGAATCGCAATTTCATCGACCATGTGCAGATCGATGTGCCCGAGACTTTAGGGCTCGGCAAGCGTGCGGGCTTCTACGAGCAGACCGGCGCCTATCGCGACATGGTGGTGACCCATCTCTTCCAGATTCTCGGCTTCATGGCGATGGAGCCACCGACATCGCTGGAGCCTGCGCCCATCAGCGAGGAAAAGAACAAGGTCTTTCGCAGCATGCTGCCGCTCGATCCCAAGCATGTCGTGCGCGGGCAATATATCGGCTACCGCGCGGAAGAAGGGGTTGATCCCGAATCCGACACCGAAACCTTCGTCGCCCTGAAATGCGCAATCGACAATTGGCGCTGGGCCGGCGTGCCGTTTTTCCTGCGCACCGGAAAGCGCTTGGCGCAAGGCCAGCGGATTATCTCCATCGCCTTTCGCGAGCCGCCGAAAAGCATGTTCCCGCCGGGCTCGGGCGTGGGTGCGCAAGGTCCCGATCATCTGACCTTCGATCTGGCCGATGCGTCGAAAATGTCGTTGTCGTTTTACGGCAAACGCCCCGGCCCCGGCATGCGGCTGGACAAATTGAGCCTGCAATTCGCCATGCACGACACCGGCCTGATCGGCGATGTGCTGGAAGCTTATGAACGGCTGATCCTCGATGCGATGTGCGGCGACCACACGCTGTTCACTACCGCCGAAGGCATCGAGCGGCTGTGGGAAGTCTCGGTTCCGCTGCTGGAATCGCCGCCGCCGGTCCGGCTGTACGAGCCCGGCTCCTGGGGGCCCAAATCGATTCATCAGCTGGTCGCGCCCCATGCCTGGCGTCTGCCGTTCGAGCGCGCCTGGCGCGCCCCCAATCCCGCCGGCGGATGATTCACCGCTGCTGCGAACCGCGACAGCACGGAAGAATTCTGTTCACGAAACTTGTGACTTCGAGCGCCGAATAGTGTCCGGTATTGCTTGACACTTTTCCATATGTCCAGTAATATTGGACATATGATCAAGTCGTTCCGGGACAAAGCGCTTGCCCGCTTCCATGCCACCGGTGAGACGCGCGGCCTAAGTGTTACGAACACCGCGCGGCTGCAACGTTTGATGGATATGCTGGAACGCGCCCGTAAACCCGAAGCGCTCAACGTGCCGGGATTGGGCTATCACCGGCTGAAGGGAAACCGCGGCGATACCTATTCGGTATCGATCAGCGGCAATTGGCGTTTGACGTACAAATGGGACGGCGAAGGCGCTGTCGATGTGAACGTAGAGGATTATCACTGATGAAAAGAATTCCAACGCATCCTGGCGCGATTCTGCGCGAAGACGTGTTTCCTGCGCTCAAAATGCCGAAGACCAAAATCGCGGGAGCGCTCGGCATCTCGCGCTCGATGCTTTACGCGATCCTGGCGGAGGACGCGCCGATCACGCCGAATATCGCCTTGCGTCTGGGAAAATTTCTCGGCAACGGCGCGGAAATCTGGATGGACATGCAGGTAGCCCACGACCTGGCAGTGACCGCGCGCACCATGAAACGCGAACTCGATGGCGTGCGCAAAGCGGCGGCGTGAACACGCAGCCTGTCATCCCGGCCAGCGGCGCGAAGCGCTGCGCGAGCCGGGACCCACGGAGCCGCCGTCACGGTGGGTCCCGGATCAAGCGCTACGCGCGCTGTCCGGGTTGACGAATGGAGTTGGTGTTAAACGCGCATCTTCGCGGACGTGGCGAAGCGCTCGAAGAGATAATGCGAATCCATCGGACCCGGGGATGCTTCCGGGTGATACTGCACCGAGAAGATATCGCGGTTCTCGACCCTGATCCCGCAATTGGTGCCGTCGAACAGGGAGACGTGGGTCTCCTTCACGCCATCGGGCAGCGAATCGCGATCCACCGTGAAGCCGTGATTCATCGAGACGATCTCGACCTTGCCGGTTTCCAGATCTTTCACCGGATGATTGGCGCCGTGATGGCCCTGCGCCATTTTGCTGGTGTGCCCGCCGAGCGCCAGCCCCAGCATCTGATGACCCAGGCAAATGCCGAACAGCGGCACCTCTACATCGATCAGTCCACGGATCATCGGGATGGCATATTGCCCCGTCGCCGCCGGATCGCCGGGGCCGTTGGAGAGCAGAACCCCGTGCGGCTTGTGGCGCATCACGTCTTCGGCCGTGGCCGATGCCGGCAGCACGGTGATTTCCGCGCCCGACCCCGCCAGCAAGCGCAGGATGTTGCGCTTGACGCCGAAATCCACCACCACCGCGCGCCAGCTGGGATGGGTCTGCGTGCCATAGCCCTCGTTCCAGCGCCACGGCGTCTGGTCCCAGGTGAACATCTGCCGGCAGGTCACCTCCTTGGCGAGGTCCAGACCTTCCAGGCCGGTGAAATCCTTGGCCGCTGCGCGCAAGGCGGGAATATCGAACCGCCCTTCGGCGCTATGCGCGATCACGCCATGCGGCATGCCCTTTTCGCGGATGGCCTGGGTCAGCCGTCTGGTGTCGATGCCCGAAAGCCCCGGGATGTTGTGGCGCTTCAGCCAGCGGTCCAGCGTGATCGCCGCGCGATAATTGGACGGCGTCTCGGCATGGGCGCGCACGATGACACCCCGCACCGCCGGGGTGATGGATTCGATGTCTTCGTCATTGGCCCCGACAATGCCGATATGGGGAAAGGTGAAGGCGACGATCTGCCCGGCATAGGAAGGATCCGCCAGGATCTCCTGATAGCCGGTCATGGCGGTGTTGAAGCAGATCTCGCCGACCGCAGAAGTGGCGGCGCCGAATGCGTGGCCCTCAAAGGCGGTGCCGTCGGCCAGCACCAGCACGCCGGTGGCGCGCGCGGAAAATTCGGCCGCCCCGGTTGCGGGTGCGGCGGCGCTGGGACGATTCTCCATGGGCTTCACGGATTGGGATTCGGGCGGCACCATAGGGAGGGGGGCGGGGCCGGTCAAGCGCGGCACAATCTTAGAAACACCAGCATATACAGCAGCTTACCGCATTTGCGGCCATTTGACCTTTGCCCTAGTCTCCACAGCTTCTTTAAGGGCGACTTTGACATGGGTTTGCGCGACCGCTTCAGCGAACAGATGAAACTGGCGATGAAGGCCAAGGAGGCCAAGCGGCTGGGCACCATTCGTCTGATGATGGCGGAGGTGCAGAAACAGGGCATCGCCACGAAGAATGAGAACCCGAGCGATGAGGAAATCCTCGGCGTCCTCGCCAAGATGATCAAGCAGCGCGAGGATTCGGTGATCGCCTATGAGCAGGGCAACCGCCCCGAACTCGCCGCCATCGAGCGCGAGGAGATCGCGGTGATCCGCGAGTTCATGCCCCAGCAGATGTCGGAAGGTGAGACCCGCGCAGCGGTCAAGGAGGCGATCGCCGCCGCCGGCGCTGCCTCGCTCAAGGACATGGGCAAGGTGATGGCCGCGCTCAAGGAACGCCATGCCGGCGCCATGGATTTCGGCAAAGCCAGCGCCACGGTCAAAGAGCTGCTCTCGGCCCCAAAATAAAGAGCGTTTTCGCTGTGGGTCCCGGACCGGATCGGCTTTCGCCGCTCCTTGCGGGATGACACATTAGAACATGCGCTACGGCGAAGGCCTGCTCGAGGAAATCTTACGGCGGACGGACCTCGTCCAGCTGGTGGGGCGGCGCATCAAGCTCGACCGCAAGGGCCGGGTGTTCTGGGGGTTGTGCCCGTTCCACAAGGAAAAATCCCCCTCCTTCAAGGTCGAAAACGAGCGGCGGACCTATCATTGCTTCGGCTGCGGGGCCGGGGGCGATGCCTTCAAATGGCTGACCGAGACCGAAGGCATGAGCTTTCCCGAAGCGGTGCAAAAGCTCGCCGGCGAAGCCGGCATCGAGCTGCCCGCCTGGTCGGTCGAGGATGAGGCGCGCGAGACGCGCAAGAAATCGCTCTACGAGATCATCGAGCTGGCGGCGCAGTTCTTCGAAGACCAACTCCATCGCGCGCGCGCCGGCGATGAGGCGCGCACCTATCTGCAATCGCGTGGGCTGGAAGCGGCCGCCTGCAAGCGTTACCGCCTGGGCTATGCGCCCAACGGCAATGCGCACCTGCGCGACCATCTCATCGCCAAGGGCGTATCGCTGCCCGACATGATCGAGGCGGGACTGGTGCGTCCCGCCGATGAGGGTCGCCCGGCGCGCGATTTCTTCTACGACCGGGTGATGTTCCCGATCGCCGACATCCGCGGGCGCATCGTCGCCTTTGGCGGGCGCGGCCTCGCCCCCGACGCCAAGCCCAAATACATCAACACCGGCGAGACCCCGCTCTTTTCCAAAGGGCATTTGCTTTACAATTTCAAACCCGCGCGCGAGGCGGCGCTCAAGGGCGAGTCCCTGATCGTCGCCGAGGGCTATATGGACGTCATCGCGTTCGCCGAGGCCGGGTTCTTGGGCGCCGTGGCGCCGCTCGGCACCGCGTTGACCGAGGATCAGCTGGCGCTGCTGTGGAAGGTGTCGCCCGAGCCGATCCTGTGCTTCGACGGCGACGAGGCCGGTGTGCGCGCCGCCCGCCGCGCCAGCCTGCTGGCGCTGCCGCATCTCGAGCCCGGCCAGTCCTTGCGCTTCGTGTTCCTGCCCCATGGCGAGGATCCGGACTCGTTCCTGCGCGGCCAGGGGGCCGAGCCGATGCGCGCCGCGCTCGCCAAGGCGCAAGGCTTGGCCGACACGCTGTGGGCGGGGGAGACCGAAGGCCAGGATCACTCCACGCCCGAAAGGCGGGCCGGGCTGGAGGCGGAACTCGAACGGCTGGTCAAGACCATCCGCGATCCAAAAATCGCCGATTATTACCGGCGCGACTTCTCCGACCGGGTGTTCAAGGCTTTCAAGCAGCGCGCACCCTACCAGGGCAAGGCACGCTCTCAGGGGCGAGGGCGCGATTTTCGCCCCAATTTCGCCAGATCAAATTTGGGTCAGTCAAATTTTAATCAGGCGAAATTCGGTCAGTCTCAACCGGCCCAGGATGTTTCGGCCGCCGTGAAACGCAGCCTGCATGTCGTCAATGCCCTTTCGGCGGCCAAAAGCCTCAATGAGCGCCGGCTGCTGGCGCTTCTGATCTGCTCGCCCCACCTGATCGACCGCTACTCCGAAGCGCTGGCCTGGCTGGCGCTCGACGATCCCCAGCTTGACAGGATCAGACGCGAACTCTTAAACCTCGCAGCTTCCGGCAAAAAGCTTGACAAAGCGGCCGTCGAGAACCACCTCGTTCGCCAGGGATTGGGCGTGCTTGCTGAACGGCTTAAGACACATTCCGTCCTCCAATCCGATCTCAGGGGACAGGCGGATGAAGAAGCCCGCGAAGCTTTATGGCTCCGGACCCGGGCCCAGTTGGCCGACCCCGATGCTTCCGGCATCGGTGACCTCAAAGCCCGGCGCGATTCCGCGCTTCAGCGTTATCTGGATGGCGGGGCGAATGATGATTGGGATGAGTTGCAGCGTTTAAACGGCGAGATACGCAACTTCATCGAAGCCGACGGGAAACGGGACCAGACGTGAGCAAGAAAACTTCTCAGAAAGCAAAACCGGGCTACAAACCCGTCAAAGTGAAGCCCGAACCCGTCAAATCGGGGGCCAAGGCCAAGCGCGAACCCGCCCGCGCAACCGCTGTGAAAAAGGCCCCGTCCAAGTCAAAGGTCGAAGTGAAAAAAACCGAATTGAAAAAGCCGGAAGTCAAAAAACTGTTCGGCAAGCCCGTCGTCGCAGAAGTGAAGCTGGCCGCCAAGCCCGCCGCGAAGATCATCGGCAAGGAACCGCCCAAAGCCACGGCCAAAGCGCCCGACGCCAAATCGGCCAAAGCCGAGCCCGTTAAGGCGGGCGTCGGTAAGCCCGGCACCGCGCTCGATCTCAAAGCCAAGCTGGCCAAGCTCGATCCCAAAGCCGCCAAGAAGGCCGGGGCGACGCCGGACGGCGCGCAAGGCGCCGCCCCCGACAAGGGCGATCCCGACGCGCCGCTTCTGGATATGTCCGATGCCGCGGTGCGCAAGATGATCACCCGCGCCAAGCAGCGCGGCTATGTCACCTATGACGAACTGAACCGCGTTCTGCCGTCCGACAAGGTCTCCTCCGAGCAGATCGAGGACACCATGGCGATGCTCAGCGAGATGGGCATCAACGTCATCGAAAGCGAAGAGCAGGAAGAAACCGAAGGCGAGCAGCTGCCCGCCGTGCAGGCCGGCCGCGCCGTCGCCGAAGTGCCGGAAAAAGCCGAAGAGACCTATGACCGCACC
>Ga0193753_10004051_pt1 | contig 10626 bp, 9 predicted proteins | sample H1c2metaG_FD_144925 | JGI IMG/M metagenome (GOLD analysis project Ga0193753, IMG submission 144925) | Soil microbial communities from a riparian zone of the East river system, Colorado, United States - H1c2 | ecosystem: Environmental > Terrestrial > Soil > Riparian zone | place: USA: East River... | reverse complement strand
AATAGCCGCAGCATATACTGCCAGCAGGTTATAGGCGTTAAATTCTCCAATCATCCTGAAATGCACTTCCTGGTCATTCACTATCATTACAAGGCCTGTTAAACCATTTTCAAGGATCTTTCCTTTGAAATCAGCCATTGTTTTAAGGCTGTAATAATATTTTGCAGCATGTGTATTCTGCAGCATTACCGCACCGCGTTTATCATCCAGGTTTGAAATAGAGAAAGCATCTGATGACAACGAATCAAAAAAAGATTTCTTAACACGTATGTATTCTTCAAAATTTTTATGATAATCCAGGTGGTCATGCGTAATGTTACTGAACAACCCGCCGGCAAAATGTAAACCTGCAATACGATACTGATGAACAGCGTGTGAACTGATTTCCATAAACACATGCGTGCATCCTTCATCCAGCATCTGCTTTATCAGCTCATTGAGTGTTACCTGGTCAGGCGTGGTATGTGTAGCCGGCAATATCTTATCGCCAATATGATTCTCCACTGTGCCAAGCAAACCACATTTATACCCCAGTGCCGTAAATAGTTTGTATAATAATGTTGCGATTGTTGTTTTACCATTGGTACCTGTTACCCCTACCAGTTTTAATTTTTCTGAGGCCTGCCCGTAAAAATTATGCGCCATATAACCCGCAGCCGCCGCACTGTTTTCTACCTGCACATAGGTAATACTTTCGTTAAGCTCTGCGGGAAACTGTTCGCATATAATTGCTGCAGCGCCTTTTTCTATTGCCGTGTTTATATACTGATGCCCGTCTGAAGCAGTTCCCCTGACAGCGATAAAAGCAGCGCCTTCAGTTACATTTCTTGAATCTGTCTGCACATCTTTTACCAGCGCCTGTGTATTGCCGTGCACCGAGCGGATGCTTACCTTATATAATATGTCCTGCAATATTGCCATATGGTTACCCTGCTAATTCAATTCTATTTTTACTAATTGCTTTTTATTAATTGCTGTTCCCGGATCAATACTTTGCACAGCTACTCTTCCCCGGCCTTTTGCCAGCACTTTCATATTCATACTTTCCAACAGGTATAAAGCATCTTTCAAGCCCATGCCTTTTACATTGGGCATTGTATTTTTTGCTATCCACCGGGTATTTACAACAGGCTTACCGTCATTACCGTACATGCTGCTCCAGGGCTGGTTATTTGCTGAATCCACGTATTCTATAGCCAGTGTATTTAATACCTGCTTCACATCCTTTGTTTCTCCTGCGTAATAAAAAGTGGTGCTGTCTTTTTTTAACCCTCCGGCTACAACCATTGGATTTGTATTTTTTATTGCATAGAGCTTATCAGCTATTTCTTTAAATACCGGCGCGGCCACCTGGCCGCCCATATGTTTTTCGGGGTGTGGCTTTGTTTTAATAACCACAATGCAGGTGTATTGTGGTTTATCAAAAGGAAAGTAACCAACAAAAGAAGCCTGGTACACCCCATCGTCATACCCGATCCCCTTACCCGCTACGTGGGCGGTGCCTGTTTTACCGCCGGCACTGTATACCGCATCTTTAAAAACAAGTTTTCCCGTTCCTTCTGTAGTTACTGCCAGCATACATTGCTGTGCAGCTTTTATTACTGGTTCCTCAGCTATTTTTTCTTCCGCCACTTCTGTATTAAAACTTTTAACTATCCTGCCATTATCCTCTATTCGGTTTACCAGGTAAGGCTTTACCATTTTACCATTATTGGCTACCGCATTATACAGCATCAGTGTTTGCAGCGGCGTTACTTCAATAGCATAACCAAAACTCATGGTAACCATGGCATGCAATCCTTCATTATTCCGTTTAATTTTTGGTAATACCGGCCGCTCCTCGCCTACCAGGTCAATACCAGTCTTTGTATCAAAATGGTATTTATGCAGGTAACCCAGGTACTTATCCGGCTGTGCAGCAAACGTGTTGTAAGCAATCCTGCTCATACCCACATTGGAACTATGTGCAAAACATTCCCGTACGGTCATATCAGGTTTTGGCATACGCTCCGCTTCCGTGACTGTTCTTACCCCTACATAATCACTTCCTGCAACGCCTACATGAACCAAATCATTAATGGTTTCTTTGCCTTCACTTAAAACAGCCAGCAAGGTGGCGAGTTTGATGGTAGAACCCGGTTCCGTAGCACGTAAAGCATAATTATAATCCTCCCAATAATCGCCATCCGGTCTTTTACCCAGGTTGGCCATCGCTTTTATTTTGCCGGTTGCCGTTTCCATTACAATACAGGTACCATGGTCTGCATCATTTTCAATCATCATTTTCATGAGTGCGTTTTCTGTAATGTCCTGTGTGTTTACATCAATGGTGGTGATGATATCTTTGCCGTTTTCAGGTTCAATCTCTGAACCTTCAACCGGGATAAATGCCCCGCCGCTGATAAATCTCACCAGCCGCTGGCCCTTATCTCCTTTTAATAAAGTATCGTATGTTTTTTCGAGTCCTACATTCTGACTAATTACTTTACCACTGGCATTTATATAATCCCTTGATAAACCAATAGTGCGGTTGGCCAGTAAACCAAAGGGATTTAAACGCCTGTTTTTTACTTCCGCAATAAAACCACTCTTGTTCCTGCCCTGGTTAACCAATGGAAATGTGCGCAATATTTTATATTCTTCAAAAGACAAATTTTTTCTTAATTCATAATAGCGATCTTTTTTTCTATAACCGGCCTGCAATTCTTTTTTGTAGGCACTTGCTTTTTTATCAGCAAAAAAACCTGCCAGGGCTGTACTTAGTGAATCAACATAATTTTTGAACCGCAGCCCGTTTTTTTCACGCAAACCATCCGCGCCAAAATCAATGTAGATATCAAAAAAGGGCACTGATGTGCTTAGCATGTTTCCATCTTCGCTGTAAATAGTTCCGCGTTCTGCCTGCATGGGCATTAGCCGTGTATGCAGGCTATCACTTTTACTGCGCCAGTAATTTCCCTGGAACTGCTGTATATAAACAGCCCTGCCAAGTATGAATACACTTAACAATACAATGCCTATAAAGCCCAGGTAAACTCTCCATAATATGTCGTTCTTTATTTCCAATATAGTAGCTTTTAGCTGTTAGCTGTTAGCCATTAGTAAATTTGCAACCGGTAATTCTTAACCATTACCTCTTAACTATTAACTCTTAATTCTTAACTCTAAATTTTTCACTAATTGCGCGGCAGACGCCCGGCATTCAGGCAGGCGCGAGGCCTGCCCCTACCAACCTCTCAACCATTCAACTACCTCACACTATCCCTCAATACCATTGGCGGCTGCACCAGTTCTTTTAAATTTAATGGTGCTACTGCTTTAACCAGTTCACTTTGTTTGCTGCGAAACATGACTTCACTCTTCAATGATTTGTACTCGTATTGCAATTCTTTCAGCTCTTTACTTGTCTTGTTAATATCCTTTACGGTATTATCAGAATAATGCCCGTTATATATATACAACACGGCCAGCACACTCAAAAAAAGGAAGTAAGGAATGTTCTTTACTATCCATTGATAATTGAGTAACCGTTTCCAGTCGCGTTTTGCTTCTTTTTGCTGCATTAAGTACTAAGTATTAAGTATTAAGTATTAAGACCCGCGGCAACCAGTCAACTATTCAACTGATCAACCAATCAACTTCTTCATTTCCACACTTACCACATTTTTCACAGTTCCACATTTTCCTATATTTTTTCTGCTATACGCAGCTTCGCGCTTCTTGATCTTGGATTGAGTTTTAATTCTTCTGCTTCTGCAGTGATTGGTTTTTTGGTAATTATTTTTAACTCACTGGCAGATACCACATTTTCAAAAGGATGCGTTGTTTCCGCTCCGAAATGGCCCTTACGAAAAAAGTTTTTTACTAACCTGTCTTCCAGTGAATGAAATGTAATGATAGCCACACGGCCGCCGGGTTTAAGGAGTTGAGGTATTTGTTCAAGCAGTTCACGCAGTACCCCCAGTTCATCATTTACCTCAATACGCAATGCCTGAAAGACCTGTGCAAAATACTTGTTGGGATTTCCTTTAACTACTGCATGCAGGGCCGCTTTAAAATTGCTGATGGTCTTCAGTGAAGCCGCTGAACGGATGGCCACAATTGTACGGGCCAGCGTTTTAGCATTTGTTACTTCACCATACTGCTCAAACAATGTGTGCAGTTGCTGTTCAGTGTATGTACTGACTACATCAAATGCGGTTAATGCCTGCCGCCTGTCCATACGCATATCAAGCGCTGCATCAAAGCGGGTGGAAAAACCACGTTCGGGTTCATCAAACTGGTGACTGCTTACCCCCAAATCTGCCATAATACCATCTACCAGCAATGTCTTGTGCAGGCGCATAAAGCGCTGCAGGTGACGGAAATTATTTGGCACAAAGGTCACGCGGTCATCAGCCGGTACATTTTTAGCCGCATCCGCATCCTGGTCAAACACAAAAAGCCTTCCTTCAGCATTGAGTTGCTTCAGGAGTTCTTTTGCATGACCACCACCGCCGAAAGTACAATCCACATATATGCCGCCGGGTTTTACCGCCAAACCATCCAATGTCTGGCGAAGCAACACCGGCACATGATACCCGCCTGAAGAACTTTCTGTGATGGCTATTTCTTTTTTGTTATCCATAACCGCTCACTAATCGTTTTTCTTCGTCATTACCTTTTTGTACAAAGCGCTGTAAGCTGCAGGAGTTAAAGAATCAAAGAACTGGTGGAACTTACTTTTATCCCAGATTTCTATTCGTTTTTTTGAGCATGACAACACCACATCTTTTACTAAACCTGCATAGTCTTTTAGCGGTGCCGGTAATAATATGCGGTTGGCCGAATCTAATTCCGCAGTAGCCACCCCATAATTGAAATATTTTTTTAACTTACGGTTGTCGTCTTCGTGATCAGGCAGATCTTCAATTTCTGAAGAGACTGACATCCAGTTTTGCATGGGATAGAGGTGTAAACAATCGTCAAACCCCCTGTTGATAACAAAATTGGTAGCTACCCCCTCCGGTAACTGAACAAGCAGTTTAGCGGGGAGCAGGAAGCGACCTTTGGCGTCCAGCGTAACTTCGTATTCGCCAAGAAAATGAATCATTTAGGAAAATTTGAACCAGTTTTGACATTTATTCACACAAAATAACACTTTTTCACACCAAGGCGTCAAATTTTGAGAACTTTAATTTTTCCACAGCCTGATTTTGAGCCACATATGAGCGCAGGTAAGGGTTTCAGCCCGGAAATAATAAAAACAGTTGTTAGTTGATGTTAATTGACTGTGCAAAGCGGTGGATAACCTGTGAAACTGGCAAAAAAAATGTGCATTGCAGCTTTAAAAACACTGTTATATGGTAACTGCCGGTTATTCAGGTACAGCCCTTATAAAAAAACTGGGTATTAAAGACGATACGAAACTGTTGCTGCTGCATGCGCCAGAAAACTATTTTGCGCTGCTGGAAAAGGATCTTACCAGCCAGTATTGTAAAAAAAATGAATTGCCTGGCCTGGTTCACCTTTTTGCTACAAATAATAAAATATTTGAAAAAGAAATGCTGGCGCTGCAACCGGTATGGAAAAAAAACACCAGCATTGTTATTTGGGTGAGCTGGTACAAAAAAAGTTCTGGTATGGCTACTGACCTTACAGAAGATATTATCAGGAACTACGCACTGGCCAATGGCCTGGTGGATGTAAAGGTTTGTGCAGTGAGTGAATTGTGGAGCGGGCTGAAATTGGTGGTACCGCTTGTCAAAAGAACCTCACCCCAACCCCTCTCCAAAGGGAGAGGGGCTAAAACATCCTAATCATGTTTTCACCAATAAACTACAGCAGTTTGCTGTACCATTATGGATACAAGATCAATTTCAATTAACGATTACACATACACGTTACCAGAAGAAAAAATAGCCCGCCACCCGCTGCCTGAAAGAGATGCATCAAAGCTATTGGTGTATAACAATGGCAATATTGTACCCGCTATTTACCGTGATATAGATAGATTTTTACCGGCAGACAGTTTACTCATTTTTAACAATACCCGCGTTGTAGAAGCAAGATTGCTGTTCCGGAAACAAAGCGGCGGCATGATTGAAATATTCTGCCTGGAACCCGGTGATCAGTATGCAGATGTAAGCACCGGTATGCTTCAACAAAATAAAGTACAATGGAAATGCCTGATTGGCGGGGCAAGCAAATGGAAGGCAGGGCAGGTATTACAAAAAATAATTCCGTATAATAACGAAAATATTACGCTGGAAGCCAGGTATATAGAAAAACACAGTGATTATTTTATCATTGAATTACAGTGGGGCCCAGCTCAATTATCTTTTGCAGAAATATTGCACCACGCCGGCATCATACCGCTTCCTCCCTATATAAAACGGCATGCAGAAGCAGTTGACCTGGAAAGATACCAGACCGTGTATGCCGTACTGGATGGTTCTGTGGCGGCACCAACCGCGGGTTTGCATTTTACACCGGCAATATTTGAAAAACTGGATCAAAAAAACATTCAGCATTCTTTTGTAACCCTGCATGTGGGTGCCGGCACTTTTAAACCGGTAAAAAGCACTACCATGCAGGGGCACGATATGCATGCAGAGTTTATTGATGTATCAAAAGAGACCATCGGGCAATTGTGTCAATTTGTAAACAGAACCTGCGCAGTGGGTACAACCTCTGCCAGGACACTTGAAAGCCTTTACTGGATGGGAATAAAAACAATAATAGATCCAACTATTCATGAGGATAAACTCATGATTACACAATGGGAAGTATATGACCACCTGCAGCAATACAGTTTTTCTGCAAAAGATGCATTGGAAAGCTTGCTGGAATGGATGGATAAAAAAAAATTAGAACGCATCATCAGTAAAACGCAAATACTGATTGCACCCGGGTATTCGTTTAAAATCATTAAAGGTCTGGTAACCAATTTTCACCAGCCCCGGTCAACCCTGCTTTTACTGGTGGCCGCGCTGACCGGTAATAACTGGAAAAAGATATATTCCTATGCGCTGGACAATGATTTCAGGTTTTTGAGTTACGGAGACGGATGCCTGATCCTTAATTATTAATTGCCGGCCCCTGGTTGCCTGACAAAGGCATATCAATAATAAAAGTAGTTCCCCTGCCCGTAGCACTTTCTACTTTAATCTTTCCGCCATGCGCATCTACCATGGTTTTTACATAACTGAGCCCTAATCCAAAGCCCTTTACATTGTGTACGTTCCCGGTATGGGCGCGGTAGAATTTTTCAAATATTCTTTTTTGGGTTTCTTTGTTCATACCAATACCATTGTCTTCTATACGTACCTGTATATGTTTGCCCGTATTGACAGTACTTATTTTTATTACCAGGTTTTCTTTTGAATATTTTACGGCGTTATCAACCAGGTTGGAAATAAGATTGGTAAAGTGTACATCATCACCTTCTATAAGGTCAGCAGTTGCATTCAGCTGTAACACCGTTTTGCTGTTTTTGTCTGCCAGCTGCAGCTGAAAGTTATCCAGTACATTATCTATTACTTCATGCACATGTATCGGCACCTTGTTTAGCTGTATCTCTTGCCGCTCCATCAGTGATGCCTGCAAAATAGTTTCAACCTGTTTGTTCATCCGTTTGTTTTCTTCTTTAATAATTCCGCTGAAATAGCCCATCTTCTCCCTGTCCTGCAATACTTTTTCATTGCGCATGGCATCTACCGCCAGCGATATGGTAGCCAGTGGTGTTTTAAATTCATGCGTCATATTATTTATAAAATCGTTCTTTATCTCGCTTGTTTTCTTTTGTTTAAACAAGGCACTTACAGTAACATAAAAAGCAGAACAAATAATAAGTGTAAAAAGAATAGCACCTATCATTAACCAGCGCAACTGCCTGAATATATTATTTTTTACATCGGGAATTACCAGTATCATCATTTCCTCCGGCATCAGGCTTTCATAATCGCTGCCACTGGGAACCTGCAATACGTATACAAATTTTTTATTATTGACCGTATCTTCTATTGCCTTTACCAGGTTGGCCGATTTCAGTTCATAGGGGTTTAAACCGACAGTAGAAGATATACCAAATTCAAACCTTACGTCTTTGATGCCATTTGCATCAAAAGCTTTTTTCAATTTTTCTTCAATTTCAAAACTGGTGTAATTTTTTGCGATGGTAGAAGGCTTCAGCAATTCATTGATCAACTGGTCACTGGGCATCATAAATCCCGGCCTGAATTTTGGGTTTTTAAGACTGGGTAAAGTACCTTTTTGTTCCATTAACTCGGTTCCAACCATACCCATGGACCTGATAACTCTTTCGCTCAATTGTTCTTCTTTGATTACCAGCATATTCTTTATCCATGACATCTGGATAATGATAATGCCCAGGAGCGAAGCGGTAATCAGTAAAATGATAACAGGTAGAATTCTCTTCATTATTACAAAAATAGTGGAGCTGAACGGCTTTTGTGGAAAACTTATACAATGAAACCCGCTTTTTAACTAAGGTTTTGCACACAAATAAGCTCCGCCGGCAAACCCGTAATAAAGATTTTTATTTGCCAATATAAAATAAGTAATTTAGAATTAGTGATGCAGCCGGGACCAGGCATATTATTGATCGCAGATCCTTTTCTGAAAGATCCGAATTTTAAGCGGACCGTGGTCTTTTTGTGTGAACACCAGGATGAGGGCACTTTTGGCTTTGTACTCAACCGGGTGTATGATTATACATTAAATGAACTGGTAAACAGCGCGGATGATCTTACCCTTCCCGTATATTATGGCGGACCGGTACAAATGGATACCATTCACTTCCTGCACCAATACCCCGAGCAAATACCCGGTGGTACTGAAATTGTAAAAGGCATTTACTGGGGAGGCGATTTTGAAATAGCCCTGCAAATGATACGCAACGGTGAGGCCGATGCCAGCAAAATCCGGTTTTTTATAGGGTATAGCGGCTGGGGAGAAGGCCAGCTGACCGATGAACTAAAGGAAAAGTCGTGGCTGCTGGCGCAAGCCACCCGTAAAATTGTTTTTCCCAAAGAAATTGCTGAAACCTGGAAAGATTCCATCCGCCTGCTGGGTGGCGATTACGAGATGCTGATCAATTTTCCCATTGATCCGCAATTGAATTGACCTCAGCATCCTCACCCCCGGCCCCTCTCCATCTGCGATGGCGAGGGGTGCCCCCTCCGCGGGTTAGCCCAGTATTACAATCTTTTTTTACAGCGAATCCCAAATGCTAATCGTTAAATTAAATAACGGTGTAATACTATGCCCCGCATTCCGTTTACAAAGCATGCGAAATTATATGCTGCTTTTTATTATTTTTTTGAACGCCTGCAAGCATGAGCAGGCAAAGAAAAAAGCAATCCTCATAAAGGCATATGCACATTCCTGGCAATAAAAATTATATGAGCGCTATCAATAACATATCATCTTTGGGGTTAAAAAAGACATAGAGACTATAATCACCCGGACCCAGACTGTAATTAGTAAACAAACTTACAGAGGGGTCGGGGCTGAGGGATTATTGACCTAAAGGAAAACTGATGCCGGCCCTGGCCGTAATATTATTCAGGTTATCAATGCCATTATAATTAAACGGCATAAAATTGTAACCGGCGCCCAGGCTAAGCCCTGCCCTGTTATATTTTCCAAAAGGAATATAAACACCCGCTTCGGGCCTTGCTGCAAAACCAAATTTTGTTTTGCTATCATTACTAAATTCTCCTGCATACTGGTTGTAAGTCATAATATTTCCACCTGCTCCCAATGCTATATATGGCTGAACGGCTTTACCAGGAAGCAGGTTATATTGTGCCTTCAGCAGGATCGGCACCGTTTGCACAGAGTTGGAAACGACCGCAGAGATATCGCTGCCATCCGGCATCTTGTATAAATCGCGCGGGTATTTCTGGCTAAAGTCCTGTGAACCGGTTTCCAATCCTATAGAAACTTTGGTATTGACATGGTACATCAGCTCTGCACCAAACCCCCTGTAAGAAGTATTATTGATAAGATCCTTATACGAACCAGTTGGTACGGCTACTGAATAATTCAGTTTTAACGTAAGGCCATCCTCCTGCGCAAATACAGCCGCGCTGAATAACAATGAAAGGCCTGCTATTATATATTTTATCTTTTTCATATCCCGTTATTTTAAAACCATTATTGATTTATTTTATATAAGCCGACTGATCAAACAATGCCTGTACGCTGGTACTGATACTGGCATCCCTGAAAATGCCCGCACCTCTTACAACACCGTTCCAGACAGATTTTATTTTTCCACTTCCGGGTGCATCTTTTAGATCAAACATGTCAATTGAAATAACACCTTCATTTACCTGGTAGGTGCCAATATATGATCCATAATAGCCATAGCCAGGGTAACCCCAGTAATAGGGATCCCAGTAACCATAATAATCATCGTAATAGTTGCCATAATCAATATAACCCGTATAGGTATTTATAATATTGTTGACATTGATACCCAAATCGGGGTTTTGATCTTTTGTCACCAGCGTATACCCTCTTTGCGTCATGGTACTGGTAAACGCAGCTATCAGCAGTGAGTCAAAGGAATCGTGTGTTTTTTCCTGCAGGTGATTATTACTGATGATGGCCACCGAG
>Ga0193753_10004050_pt1 | contig 10627 bp, 10 predicted proteins | sample H1c2metaG_FD_144925 | JGI IMG/M metagenome (GOLD analysis project Ga0193753, IMG submission 144925) | Soil microbial communities from a riparian zone of the East river system, Colorado, United States - H1c2 | ecosystem: Environmental > Terrestrial > Soil > Riparian zone | place: USA: East... | reverse complement strand
ATAGGCCACGACGTCGAGCTGCGATTGGAGGGTCGGGGGTTTACCGATGCACACTCACGCAAAGCCGTCATGTCGCTGCTGCGGCGCGGCTGGATCGAGTTGCAGGGACGGCAGAGGCTGACCTTCACCAAGGCAGGCCATGAGGCGGTCAAGCGTTGAAGGTTCCGTGAAGCTTTACGTCGTGGCCTATGCTGCCGCATTGGTCACCATCGCCATACTCGATGGGCTTTGGCTTGGCGTTGTCGCACGCGGCTTTTATAAATCGCGTATTGGGCCGTTGATGCTCGACCAGCCGCTCTGGCTGCCGGCGACAGTATTCTATCTTGTCCATGCGATTGGGCTCGTCGTATTCGCGGCATTTCCCGCACTGGCCAGCGACTCGTGGACTGCAGCAGCCTGGCGAGGCGCCCTCTTCGGCTTATGCGCCTATGCAGCCTACGATCTGACGAACCTCGCCACACTGCGCGGATGGTCGGCAACGCTCAGCGTCGTCGATATTGGCTGGGGCATATTCGCGAGCGCAGCCGCCGCGACTGTGGCGTTCCTTACGACACGCGCCAGCCAATAGGCTTTACGGCGTCCGATATTCAGGATGGCGCGCTAAAAACGCAACGACGTAAGAGCAGGCGGGGACAATCTTGAAGCCAGCGCGCCTGGTATCGTCAAGAGCTGCGCGAACCAGCTTGGCGGCGACACCCCTGCCCTCGCTCTGTCCCGGCACTTCCGTATGCGTAAAGACCCGCGCGCCATCGCTCTCATAGTATTCCGCCACCGCTAGGCCGCCGTCGACGTCAAGCTCGTAGCGGTGGCGGACCACATCGTGTCTGACGCCCTCTTCCAGATTTCCCGACATCAAACGTCGACCTCCCAGAACATCGGATAAGAGGATTGGATCAGGCCTTTGAGGTTCTTGCGGTAACCAGCGGGAATCGTGAACTGACCCCACATCACCGACGGCGTGAGCTCGTAGGCGACAGTCTGGATTTCGGCGGCAATGCGCTTGCGGTCCTCGGCCGTATCGGCCTGGGCGAATTTCACCAACAGCGGCGGCACCCGCGCATCGCATGACCAGCCGGGATAGTCCTCGCAGGTCGACGCCACATAGAAATGCGACAGCGGCGAGAACATGTCGGTACCGTTCGAATAGACCGCGAACATCGACCAGCCATCCTTCTTGGCACGCCTCGACAGCACCGTCGGCCAGTCCCGCGGCTGCTGGTCTACGACGAAACCGGCGGCACGCATGTTCTGAATCAGAACCCGAGATGCGGTCTGGCTGATCGACCCCGCGACCTCCATGGCGACGACCGGCGTCCCGTCATAGCCTGCCGCCTTCAATTCGGCGCGTGCCGCGTCGATGTCGATCCTGGCACCATCGGCGCCGGCAGTCGTCGAATAGGGCGTGTCGCACATCCAGAAGGACGAGCATTGCGGGGTGCGGAACTGGTCCGGCACGCCGATCGCCGTCAGGATCGCGTTCTGATCGCACAGCTTCCACAGCACGCGCCGGATCGCTGGATTGTCGAAAGGCGGGCTGGCATGGTTGAGGCGGAAATTGCCCTGGAACTGATCGATACCCCCCAGCCCCAGCAATTTTATTTCAGGCGTTTTCTCGAGCAGCGGCAGCATGTCGAAGGGCAGATACTGCATATAATCCATTTCGCCCGCCATCAGCGCATTGGCGCCGGTTGACGAATCGGGCATGACCCGCAGATCGAGCTGGTCGATCTTTACATTCTTGCCGCCAGCCAGGAAATCGGGCGGCTCCTTTCGCGGCACATAGTCGGGAAAACGCTCGAGGATCATCGAGCTGCCGACCCGCCATTGATCCTTGCGAAAGCGAAAAGGCCCTGATCCGACCGGCTCGTCGATGCGGGTCGTGCCCGGAATGCGCGCGAGCCGCTCGGGCATCATCACCGGCAATGGCGCGTTGGGCTTGCCCAGTACCTGCAGCATCAATGGAAACGGCTCTTTCAGGCTGATCTTGAAGCTGCGGGCATCGCTCGTGTCCATCGCAGCCGTGGCCACAACCAGCATGCGGCCCAGCGGATCACGCGAGGCCCAGCGCTTGAGGGACGCCACGCAATCGGTCGGCGTGACCGGCGTGCCGTCATGCCACTTAAGCCCCTCCCGAAGATGGAAGGTCCAGACCAGGCGGTCGGGCGATGTCTCCCAGGCTTCGACCATCTGCGGGCGCATCTCGCCCTTGCTGTCGGCCGCGAACAACATGTCGAACACATGCAGGCCGAAGGTGCGGGTGATGGTGGCCGTGGTGAAATGCGGGTCGAAAATGGCGACTTCGGATTCGAGAATCACCGTAAGCCCCTTGGCCGCACGTGCCTCGCGCGGCCGCACAAGGCCGGCGGCGGTCAGTGCCGCGCCTCCAGCCATGCCCATGGCGCTTCGCCGCCCGATACTCTGCCTATTCATACGCCCGCCCCAGCTCTTGAGATCACGGACCGTAGCTTCAGCAGCGTGACACCACAATGGCCGAGGACTACTTCACCGGCTGGCGACGTGCACGCGGATCGTCGATTTGATTCAAATCTGCAAAAGGATCTGGGCAACGCCGTGTGGCTTCCCGAGCGCAGGGGGATGAATGCCTATGACTGCAGGATCCGGCGCATTCGCCATGCTTTCATTTGCGGTGCTGCCTCACTTCATGACGAAAACGGGCCGGCGCCCCCATTACGGGAATGCCGGCCCAATTCTACCACAAGTATGTTAGCCGGATTTACGTCGGCGCAATAACCCGGCACGTCACGCGATCGACAAAGATGTCGGTGGACGGTCCATAGACCGAGGCGCCCCATCGCTCGCCAGGTCCGATGGAAGGCACGATTACTCGTGTCTCCTCCACCACTCGACCGCCGTTGCTGATCTCGCAGCCGAGAACGGGCTGAACGACATCCATGCTGTTGTTCGTCACGTAAAGCGCTGTTTGCCAACGTTGCCCGGGAATGGCGTGAAGGCTTGGGTTGTCGATGCTGACGATCGGCATGCCGGGGCCCGCAGTGATAGGAACGAGGCCCAGCAACTGCATTTGCGCATCGTGCACGACGACCCCTTCTGCGGTCGCCACCTGGACCTGAGGATCGAAAGCGCGATTTTCCGCCGAGACCGGCTTGCCGTTCTGCGAGACCTCGCTCGGCGACCAAGTCTTACCGGTGACTTGATCGCGAAACTGGGTCGTCCCATCCGGAGACACGGCAACGGGCGCGCTCGTCTGCGCCATCGCCGCCGCAGCGGCCATGCCGAATGCAACCACGCTACCGAGCACCAGCAGGCCTGTCGGACGATTAGTCGATTTCATGACGGTTCCTTCCATGCCACGGGTTGTTCTTCGTGCTCGCAATTCTACTTATATTTCGTCTCCCAGCTTGCGACCTGGCGTTCGGCTTCCTCACGGCTCACGCCGTAGCGAATCTGGATTTTGCCGACGAGCTGATCGCGCTTGCCCGAGATCGTGGTGAGATCGTCGTCAGTGAGCTTGCCCCACTGCTCCTTCACCGCACCCTTGGTGCTCATCCATCCACCCTGGATCTTGTCCCAGGCGGTGGCAGCATCGCTTTTCGCTGCTGATTGAGCGTGAACAAAGGTCGGCACGGCTGCCAGTGAAAGACCGGCTACAGCCAGCGCAGTAGCAAAAGCACGCATGGAATTCTCCTTATAAAAGGCATGGCCGCAATCGTACGGTTACAACATCATAACGCCGAGCGGTGACGCAGGTTGCGAACACCCTCAGGCCGCAAGACCCCGCGGAACGGTATTCAACGGCAAGACCGTTCGTACCTTCACGTCGATAATCGTGTTCGTACACGCACCGGGCAGGCCGATAAACGAACCTTTGATCGGCATGGCCTGCTCAGGGTCGCGCGCCACGGCGACGCGGATCAGTTCGCCCGACATCGCAAGGCCGTTCGTCGGATCAAACTGGATCCAGCCCGCGCCCGGCAGATAAACCTCCATCCAGGCGTGAGGCTGGGCCGATCCGGCTTCTAGACCGCCTTCCGGATCCAATGCGGGATCATAGAGGTACCCCGTGACGAAGCGCGCCGCGATACCGAAGCCGCGCGCCGCCTCCATCATCAGCAGCGCAAAATCCCGGCACGTGCCGGAGTTGCGCTGGAGCGTGGTCAGTGGCGACTGGGTTCCGAACTCGAAGCGCATGGAATAGGCAAAGCTGGTCTTGATGGCCTCGCACATGCGCGAAAGTGTTTCGTAAGTCCCATTCGATTCGGCATCATGGAGAAACTGCCGGGCCCATTGCAGAACGGCCCCTTCCGGATCGGGATAATGACGTTCGATGAAGCGCGCGAGATCCGGCGCCTCATCGGTGACATAGCTGAACGGCAATTCTCGGGCATAGGCCTCGATCAGTGGTGCTGTGGGACGTCCGCCATAGTGTTCGAGCTTGATCGTACTGACGAACTCCAACGCTTGCGTGGGTGCCGCGAAAGTGGCCAGTGCGATTGAATTGCCGAACGGATCGTGCAGCCAGCGAATCTCTGCCGCCGGGTCGATCGTGAGCGTGGTATCAAGCAGACGAAGATCGTGGCTGTCGCGCGGCCTGAACATCAAACGGTGCTCGCCCAGCATAACGGGTTGAGCGTATTCAAAACGGCTGCGGTGAACGAGCTCAAAGGTACGCATCAACTCTCACATTTTCCAGACAGCGACATGTTGGACTCCGTCGAGGCAACGGATTTATGGCAAACGAACGAGAGGCGGCCGGATAGGTTGCGCTCCACGGCAGAGAGCCTTTCGGCGAGCACAAAAAAGCCCGCATAAAGCGGGCTGAGGCAACGAGAAGAATGATTGGGTCATAGTATCAGTGATTTCGCCAGGAAGCTGAGGGGCACGATAACGAGGATCGCGCCGTAAACGTCGGCCAATTCCATCGTAAAGGGACCGGGATTCCCTATCTCATCGATCTGATGGGGATCCGAGGGAATAAAGTTGGTCTCGCGACTAGCCTGGGAAATCGGGGCCGAAGACACGGGCGATTGGGGCATGTGCAACATCTTACCGCCTCCTGGCTGCCATTATCTAACGCTGAGACCGAGCGTATAGTTGCGCGAGGAGTGCCGATACTAGTTTTTTGCGTCAGACCGCTGAATTTGGTCGAGCACCTGCTCAAGGTCGACGTAGGAATATGGCTTGGCGATGAAGGTATTTTCGGTCCCTTCCCCTCGCGCATGCCGATAGCCGCTGGCTATGATCACACGGAGAGTGGGGAATTTATCCCGAACGACAGCCGCCAGCTCCTCGCCGCTCATCCCGGGTAGACCGAGATCCGTGATCATCAGATCGAACGCACCGCGGTCGGCCAGCAGGTTGAGAGCCTGCTCTCCGCTCGCTGCCGTTTCGACGACGCAGCCCAGCCGTCCCAGCATGTCGGCCGTCGACATCCGCACGAGAACTTCATCCTCGACCAGCAGGACGCGCTGGGTGGCTGCCCGGGATTGGGCTCGAGCGGGTTGCTCGGTTTCACCAGAGGGTGTTTCGCCCGAGCGGCGGGCCGCCGTTGCCAGCACAGTCCTCAATTTGGTCGCCAGATCCTCCTCGCCATAAGGCTTGACGATCAGCGGATACCGTTCGCTCTCGTCGCCCGCCTCCGGGATCTCGCCCCGCGCATACCCCGAGGTCAGAAGAACGGCGATGCCGGGACGCCGCCGCCGCGCTTCGGCAGCTAACTCCATGGCCGACAAAGTGCCAGGCATGACGACGTCCGTGAAAAGAAGATCGTAAGCCGCGTCCTTTTCCAGCAACGCAAGCGCCGCGTCGGGACCTTCCGCGCTGGTTACCCGATATCCCAGCCCTTCGAGCAATTGCACCACGGCTTGGCGCACATCGTCATTGTCTTCGACGACAAGGATACGCTCGCTGCCGAGAGAGACAGCGGAACCGGGTGGCGCAAAGTCTTTCTCCTGCTCGAGCGTGCGCGGCAAATAGAGTTGAACGCTGGTCCCCTGGCCGATGCCGCTGTCGATGCGTACATGGCCACCGGACTGACGGACAAAGCCGTAGACCATGCTCAAGCCAAGGCCCGTCCCCTTGCCGTAGCGCTTGGTCGTGAAGAAGGGATCGAAGGCGCGGGCAATGACGTCGGGCGGCATGCCGGTTCCATTGTCGCTGACGCCAATGAGCACGTAAGCGCCCGGCGTGACTTCCGGATGCAGCATGGCATAGCCGCGATCGAGCGTGGCATTGGCCACTTCGATCCGCACCGTTCCACCCTCCGGCATGGCGTCACGGGCATTGATAGCCAAATTCAGAATCGCGTTCTCGAGCTGGCCCGGATCGATCTTTGCGCCCCAGGCATCCAATGCGACTTCGAACTGAACGTTTACCCGCTCGCCCAACGAGTGCCGCAGCAGATCGGCCATGTCGTTCACGAGGCGCGCGACATTGGTCGCCTGGGGCGTGAGGGGCTGACGCCGGGCAAAAGCAAGAAGTTGCTGCGTGAGGCGTCCACCGCGCTGGGCGGCCGCAAATGCGCTCTTCACACGCCCCAGAGCGGCGGGATTTTCCGCCACGTCGCTGCGTACCAGCTCGAGATTGGCCTGTATGACCTGAAGGATATTGTTGAAATCATGCGCCATGCCGCCGGTAAGCTGCCCGGTGGCTTCCATTTTCTGTCCCTGACGCAGCTCGGCCTCGACACGCAACTTTTCGGTGATGTCGACACATCGAATCACCAGCCCGCCATCGGCCATATCGCCGGCGAAGATTTCGTATTCATGCCCGGGTACCGAGACCCGGGCGATGGACTGCCGGTCCGCCGCGGCGGCCCCCAGCTTAAGCGGCTCGAGCAGCACTCGCCCGCTGGGATATTGCTCCGACAGCAGGAGGGCACGGGTCATCACCCGCTGCGCGGCCGGATTCCAGCCAATCAGCTTTGCAAACGCCTCGTTCCAGGCAACGACAACGCCTGCGGCGTCGATGACCACGATCGGATCATGCAGGGTCTCCAGAGTCGTTTGCAGCAAGCGGGTTTGCCGGCCCAAATCGCCTTGAATCGATTCCAACCGGCTGGTTCCCCGCAAAACCAGAACAAGGCCGGCGATCACGCAGACGAGCGCCGCGCCGAGGATTGCGACGACGCTCATCTCGGCGGTCATCTGCTCGGAACGAAATCTTGTCAGATCCCGATCGAGAGCAAGCCCCCGCGCCTCCGTGAAAGCGCGGGCAATGCCGCGGATCCGTTCCATGGCCGCACTATTGGCAGTCGATCGAAGAACGGTCAGGGCCGAGTCGTTGCCATATAGCTGATAGGCGACGATGGCCGCGTTCAATTCGTCGAGCTTCTCACGGGTCGCCACACGGAGACTGCCGACCTGGCCGGCGGCCTTCGGATCGTCGAACCGCATGCCCTCGAGCTGTCGGAGTGTCGAATCGATCTCGAGGCGCGCCTGCTCATAAGGCGCCAACGCGGCGACCTGACCGGTCAGAAAATATGCACGCTGCCCGGCTTCGGTGTCGCCCAGCGCGACGATCACTTGCCGCATCAACGACGCCGATTCGAAGTTCTGAACCACCAGACGTTGCTGACGGGTAGTGTCGCTCCAATGGATGATCACCAGCGCTGCCGCGAGCACGACGAGCAACATCGTGGTCAGGCCGATGATCAAGGCGACAACGCGGGTCGAACGCACTAGGCGCCTCCAGGCATCAACGCACCACTTCTCTACTTCACACCCTCAGCCGTCGGCCGCCCCACCGGCGGCGCGGTCGGATTGGTCAGGGGAGCATCGTCAGGCACTTCATCAGGTAGCGGAAAACGGACCACAACGCGAGCGCCTTGGCTTTCTCCGCCGGCGAGCTCGACCTCTCCTCCGAGCTGCATAGCGAGGCCTCTGATGAGGGTGAACCCGAAGCCGTCGCCCTCGTCGGGTCCAAGTTGGGTGCCAGACCAGCCGACACCGTTATCCTCGATCAGCAACTCCACATGCCCGTCGTTCTGCGAGGCGATGATGCGAATTTCAGGCGAAGCGACATCCTGAAAAGCGTGACGCATCGCATTGGTAACCGCTTCGGTGACAATCAAGCCGACCGGAATCGCCGTATCCGGGCCGACGGCCATGACGGGGGCGCGGATGTGGAAGCGCACCGTGGGCAGGATGTCCTGGCGATCGCTCGTCAGCTGACGCACGAGGTCGCTGATGAATTGCTGGAAGTCGACCAGCGCCCAGCTCGATCGCTCGTAAAGATGGCGATGCAGGATCGACAGCGCGAGCACGCGGTTTTGCGCATCGGTGAAATGCCGGCGGATCCGCGGCGATCTGATTTTCCCCGCCTGGAGGCTGAGCAGACTGGATATCATCTGCAGATTGTTTTTCACCCGGTGATGGATTTCTCGCAGCATGTGATCGCGTTGCTCGATGCTCGCACGCAACTCGCCCTCGCGCTTGGCGATGGTCTGGGCGATGAGCAGGATATCGTCGGCCAAAGCACGAATTTCCGGCGAGCCATGCTGGATGAGCTCGGGCCAGGTCGTCTCGCCGCGCGCGACGGCATTGGCGAAGTGCCTGATATAGCGGAGCGGCTTCAGACACCACCGATCGGCGCCAAACCACATCGCGACAAGGGCAGCCATTAACGCCAGCACGAGCAGGGCGAAACCGCTCCAGTCGGCAATCAAGACAGCCATCCGCCGCGCCGCCGGGATCGCGACGACCTCGAATACCGCATCCGGTGCCAGCTGAATCAGCCGATAGTCATAAATTTCCCCGTCGCTGCCATAGTCGGTGAATTGAGTGCTGCGTGTCTCTATGGCATTGACGATGCGCGCCGGGATCGGAAGCGTGCGTGCCGCACCCATCGTACCGCCGATCAGCCGGCCCGACCGATCGACAAAGTTGAGCGTCGCCTTTTCACCGCCGCCGAGGGAATCGCCGGTGGGCGGGCTTTGCAAGTTGGCAAACGGATCGAGTGCAATGCCGATGGCCAGGAAGCCGCGAAATTCGCCGTCAACCAGGATGGGCATCACCGCCGGGATGACCGTGCTCGTCGTCAGGCGGCTGGCAACATAGGAAGCGAGGAAGAACTGCTTCGCCTGTTGCGCGGGCTTGAAGAATGCACGGTCGGCGAAGCTCGCGCCGATCGCAGCCGGCACGGTTGCGCATTTGCCCACGCCGGATGGATCGGTCACGAAAGCCGCCGAATATACACCGGGAAAGTTGGCAAATGGCACTTTTAGGTAAGCGTTGCATTCGTCGATGTCGGCTGGCGTCGGTTGGGCCGCGATCGCGCGCTGGACAACGGGGGCACCTGCAAGCGCAATCAGCAAGCCCTTGGTGCCTTCGATAACTTCGCGTTGGCGTGCGACAGCGAGCTCGGCTGCCGCGGTTACCGCCGTCGAACGACGTTCCGCCCCTGCCTGTCCGCTTTCATAGGCGTGCCAGGCGGAAAGACCGAGCACGGGTACCAGCGCCAGCACGACAACGGCCAATAGCCGGGTGCGAAGCGACGACCTGTTCATGGTTACCGCCTTCGATACTGGACGTCCGGGCCGCCCGCCCTCTCACTTGCCCCTCCGGTGCAGCGTATCACAGCCGCTAGATAGCAACAGTGTTGAGAGCCTGGGAAATGGCGGCGCGAAGCAGATCCGGATCGAACGGCTTGGTAATCACAAAAGCTGGCTCCACGCCTGTGCCCGTCAGAAGACGCTCGGGGAAACCCGTGACGAAGATTACGGGCACGTCCAGCGATTTCAGAATTTCTCGCGCGGCGACAATGCCGTTGTCGGAGCCCTTGAGCTGGATGTCGCATAGCACGAGATGAGGCGAATACTTTTGCGCAAGATCGATGGCGGCCTTCTCGGTCGCCGCGATTCCAACCACCTGGTGGCCGGCACTGCGGACGATTTTGGCGACGTCCAGGGCGATGACGGCCTCATCCTCGATGACCAGCACCTTCACGGACGCGACGCGCTGAAGTTCCTCTCGCGCCTGACGCAGGGCCGATTCGGCGGCATCAAGGCTGATCCCCAGTATCTCGGCGGCATCTTCGACGGTGAAGCCCTCGAGAACGGTGAGGAGCAACATCTGGCGTTGCATGGGCACGAGATCGGTCAGCGTCTCTTTCAACCGTCCACTGACCCCATCCGCTTCCGCGGTGCTCTCTTTTTCCTCGAGGGAGCCGAAAGGCAGGCGCAGTCGATGAAACAGCTTGAAGACGCCAAGTTTCGTATCGGAATCTTCGGTTACCAGGTCACGCTGTTGAAGCACGACCTCGGCGCACAGCCTCACCCACTCATCGCCACGTTGTTGAGAACCCGTCAAGGCACGAGCATAGCGACGCAAAAATGGCAAGGTCGCAGAAATCGTCTCAGACAAACCATCCTTAACCGGTGCGGCTACCAAAACACCCTCCCTTTGCTTACCCGCCCACGCGGTTCTTCCTTCGACATGCACACTGATCCGCACCGCACAATCAGGCAACCATCGATTTTACGCATCCAACGGAAACGCCCCAATAGCTCGCCCCAAATGATCGGGGCGAAGTGCGATTCCATGACCAGACCGGCGCCGCGGCCATTCCCGGATTATCGGAATTAGCGATAATAGTTTCTTCGCCGCGCCACATCCCCACGGGGAATACCCTGCGCCACCGATTCGGCCGC
>Ga0193753_10004049_pt1 | contig 10627 bp, 8 predicted proteins | sample H1c2metaG_FD_144925 | JGI IMG/M metagenome (GOLD analysis project Ga0193753, IMG submission 144925) | Soil microbial communities from a riparian zone of the East river system, Colorado, United States - H1c2 | ecosystem: Environmental > Terrestrial > Soil > Riparian zone | place: USA: East River... | reverse complement strand
AAATCCCGAAAGCCAACGCTGCCCCACCTAAAACGAAGCTGGTCACGATACGCACGATTTCCGTATCGATCTTAAGCTGTGCCACCGCCATCATACAAACAACGAAAATGATGAGGCCCGAAACCAACTTTCCCAGCGAAGGTGCGAAATCGATCCCGGAATTGCGCGCCGATTGCGCCACCATCTCGCCCGCGAACTGACCCAGCGAAGTCCCGAGAATCACCAAGAGCAGCGCCGCTACAATATTTGGCAAATACGCGAAAAATGCTCCAATCGCGCTCGAGATAGCGATCAGGCCAAAAGCGTCGGCGCCGGTCTTGGCGAGCATGAACAGAATTAGAAAATAGACCAGCCGCGGAATAAATAGATTCAACTCCTGGCGGAGGCCGATCCGCTGCAGAGCTCGATCGATGCCAGCCTTTTCCATGAGCTTGTCGAAGCGGACTCGAGTCAGCATGTACCGCAGGACAACCTCGACTAGCTTTGCGGCGATGAATCCGGCAATGACCAACAGAATGCCGATCGCAAATTTGGGCGCTCCCGCGGCGACCGAATCCGCCAGGCCGCCGAAAGACTGTAAAAGTTTCTGCTCCACGAGCTATTCACCCTTCCGAATCGTAAGCGCACTCAATATGTGGATGACCATGTTCCCCAGCGCGGCAAACGCCATGCCCGGCATTTGCCAGGAGAAAGACAACAATTGCGAGGTCGTTGTACGGCGATGAATTTTCTTCCGTACGCCCCTCACAAAAAAAGCGGACGTCTCGCGCTCGAGTTCTTTCAATTCCGCGATAGGCTCACCCGCAGCCGGATCTTCGTCCGATAGTGCACTCGATTTTGGAATCGGTTGATCGCTCATGCGGATGCGTAGCGGCGCCGGAATTCCTCGCGGGCACGCTTGATCCTCATCTTTACAGCCGAGAGCCCGATATGCAGGCTGGTAGCGATTTCTTCGTAGGAAATTTCATCCATATCCCGCATGACCAATGGAACCCGGAGCGTCGACGGCAGCGACTCCAGAATCGCCGCAATTCTCTCGCGATCGTCCATGGCCTCAAAATCTCGATGCGCCGTCGGCGGAACTTGAAATTGTTCAGATTCCTCCACCGCTCCATCGTCGATCGACACCCGCTTCTTGCCTTCCTGCTTCTTTATATGGTTCAGGCAATGGTGAACTTTGATTCGCTGCAGCCAATGGCGGAAGGACGAGCGGCCCTCGAAGCCGCTCAAGCCAAAAAAGGCTTTCACAAAAACTTCTTGCGCAAGATCTTCGGCGTTGCTTTCGTCGCGTGTCATGTATCTGCAATCGGCCACAATTCGTTTTTGATAGCAGAGAATTAGCTGTTCGAAGGCGCGCAAGTCCGTTTCCGGCGCGCGCAGGGCCTTCTGCAACAGTTCTTCCTCCCCGTCGTCACGATCCTCCTGGAGTCCTTCTCTCATCTTTCGATTTAAGGGTACTCCACGATAATGTCCGCTTTCAGTTCATGACAACTCCAGGCGGCAAAAAGTCACATCGGAAGTAGATGTGACTTTGTCGCGGGCGCACTTGTCCCTGAAGATGGAGCGCCCTAGGCTCTCGGAACCCTCGCCCTAGACGAGGGCCGGAGGCCGGAGTCGCGGGGCGCTCCACGAAAGAGAGAACAGATTGCGAACTACAAAGTGGATGGCCATACTTCTCTGTGCCGGCGCCGTGGCGGTTTCAAACCTGCATGGGCAGACCACCGCGGAGCCGGACGTCCTCATCTTCACCAACGGAGAAAAATTAATCGGCCATCTCGAGAGCGCCACCGGACCCTCGGTCGTGTTTAAAAGCGATATGGCCGGAGAATTGACCATCGCGTGGACCAAGATTCAAGAACTTCATTCATCGCAAAAATTTGCGGCGATTCCCGCGAACGTGAAATTGCGCCGCCGCGAGGACGCCGTCAATATTCCGCAAGGGACTTTGACTATGACCGGGCAACAACTCGAAATCCATTCCGGCCGGCAGGGAACCCAGCGCAACATGCCCGTCGGCGAGGTTTCGAATGTGGTTGATCAAGCTGCTTTCGAACGCGCTTTCGAACGCTCTAGTTTCCTTCAAGGTTGGACAGGCGGCGCTACCGCCGGAGTCTCATTGACGGAAGCCACGCAAAAAAATCAGACGTTCACCGCGGCGGTGGCCCTGGTGCGCGCTGTCCCGGCCGCGAACTGGCTCGATCTGCGGAGCCGCACCATTATCGACTTCACCGAAGCCTACGGAAAGCTGACGCAGCCTGGCTCACCGGCCGTGAAAACTTCGCTGTATCACGCCGCTATTGAACAGGATTGGTATCTTACTCCTCGCGTCTTTGCCTTCGGGCACGCTATCTTCGACCACAGTTTTTCGCAAGGTCTCGATCTGCAGCAAACCTATGGCGGCGGCTTGGGCTTCGTCGTTTTCAAACGCCCAAACCAGGAACTCGATTTCAAAGCCAGCGCCGACTACATCGACCAGCAATTTGAAACTTCGAGCTTGAACAAGCACTTATTTGCTTCCACGTTCGGCGAAACCTATCTCCGGACGTTTGCGCACGGCATTTTCCTGAACGAGCAAGCCGGGATTGTACCGGCTTGGACGGATACGAGCGCGTACTCGGCCTTTGCCAGCGCCGCCCTGACGTTTCCCGTCTACCGTCGCTTCGGACTTACTCTCGGCGCTCTCGACAACTTCTTGAACAATCCGCCTCCAGGGTTCAAGAAAAATTCGTTCCAATTTACGGCCGGCGCCACTTACTCCTTCAAATAATGGCGATCCAAATGACGACAGATATGAAACTACTAAAGCGGTTTCCCTTGCGCGGCAGCGCGCTCGATGTGGTGATTGCGCTGGTTCTTGGCGCGGCATTCGGCGCGGTGGTGACCGCGCTCGTCAAAGACCTGATCGGGCCGATGAACTGTCCTTGAGTTGCTGGGGTTCCAAGCTGGACTTTAAGCTGCCGCTCGGAGCATCATCCGCGTCGAGGTCGCCGAGGATGTACTGGACGACGGCGAGGATGTGCTGCTCCCAGGCCGGTGAAGTATAGAAAATTGTGGTGTGGCCCAAAGGAGAACAGAAGACGCGGCCTTTGCCGTATGTCTTGATCCAGCTCACGGCGTAATCCTGGTCGGGGCGTGTGCACTCTTTGCAAAAACGGCCGCCGGTCGCCATATCCGACTTCGCCACGTTGATACTCAGCAGTACATGCTGCTTTTCGCGCGAGTAAGGCGAGTAGACCGGCATGTGATAGAACTCGTCGTTGTGCTCGAAGTCCTTGCCGTTGAACATGGCGGTCAGAGGGCTCGCTAGGTCGTCGACTTTCAGAACTTGCGTTTCCGTATGGTGCGCTCCCGCCCATGCGCCCATCATCTCCATGAACTCGGGCCAATCGTTGTTGGCGAAAGTGACTGCGTGATGTCCCCCAATGCCTCCGCCCTCCCGCACGAAACGTAGGATGCCGTCGCGGACTTCCTGGTCGGGAAAGACCATGCCGCAAACATTGTTGAGATAAACCGCGTCGAATTCCTTGATCTTCGGATATTTCAGATTGTTGAGATCGTTGCTGAAAGTCGGCTGGAAAGCGCCGGTATATTTGCCCATCAACTCCAGCATTAAGTTGCCGTGCGGAATGGAGGAGTGGCCTGAATACATCTGGAGGTCCACGACCAGAAGCTTGCGTGGTTTCTTCGGTTGCGCAATCGGTTTGCGAGGTACGGCGGCGTCGATCTGCTGGTGCATCTCAGCGGAGAGCATGCTCGGGCCGCGGATTGCGCCCGCCGGGGAATCGACTACCTGCGCCACGCGGGCTGCCATCGCGGGCCGCCACGCTGCTTCGAGCGCATCGACTGAGCGTGAGAGCTCATTGTACGTACCCGCCGTGTCACCGCCGCCGTCTTCCGATCGGTCAATGGCTACAAACAGCGGTTTGATGCCCATCCGGAAAGCGGACAGAAAGAAATTCGAAGTGTTGCCGACTTCCTGACCAACCGTCACGGCCATAAGGCGATTCTTCACGACCGAGAGTCCATCCGCCGGCTTGACGCCCGCGAGCGTCCATGCCGGTAGATTGGCCGCGATGCCAATGTGTTTGCCGAGACTCGAGATCGCGCTGAGTAACTGCTTCGGGTCCGTACAGCTTTCGACGGCGATATCGATCCCGCTCTCGTTTGCGAGCTTCTCGAGTCCGGCAAGTTGAGCCGTGCCGGGACTCGAAATGATAACCGCCACACCCATAGACTTCGCGAAATCGAATATCTTTCGCCGCGCGTCTTCATCCGCCGGGAATTGTGCGACGTGGTACGCGTACATCTTCAGACTGACCTCGATCAGGCGGTTGCTGAGAGCGGTGCGTTCACCCGGCATCAGATTGTAGTCGAGCTTCTTCGGAACTTCGGGCGCAACCGTTTGGGTGTCGAATCCCTCGATACTGCCGAGCCCGAGTGCATCGGCCTTGGCCGCGGCGTCGGAGAATGTGAGATGCGCGAACGCGGTGGAGGGAATGCCGACGCGCCACCCGAACCAGATCTTTTCATCCTGCCCGCCGAGACGAATCGTCCCGAGGCTCGATCCCGTGGGCCGCACGGAGGCGGAACCGGGTACAGGCGGCCTTCCGCGCTGCGCAAACGCGATCGGGGCGGCAAGCAGAATCGGAATGAGCAGCAGTCTGCCCCGGATTGTGTTTCTCATGACTTGAATGTGTAGCCTTGTTTGACGAGATAAGCTTTCGTAGTCTTCACCGTTTCGAGCGGCGTCATCGGACCATTCGCCGACGGGTCGAGTTCCACCATAATGTCGGGGTTCTGGCCGGAGGATTCCGCCATATCGAGCACTGCCGGAAGATCCACAGTGCCCATTCCGAGCGGGCAATAGCCGGAATAAAATTCCCAGCCTTTGTAATCCTTGAGATGCATGTGTTTGAGGATCGGCAGGAAATCCTTCACGACTTTGGCGGCATCCGCGCCGCCTTTCTGCAACTGGCCTACGTCCGGCGCAAACTTGAGATGGCTGGTATTCACCGCTTCCATGACCGCGTACACTTCATCGCGCGATTCGATGCAAGTTCCAGTGTGTTGATGAAGCCCGGTGCCGAGTCCAAGGTCGGTTACGGCCATGGCATATTCGTTCAGGCCGGCGATGATATCGGCGCGGTGTTCCTTGAAGTTGTACGAATCGCGCTTCACGCCGTTGGGCGCGAGCACAACGAATGTACCTTTGCACTTCTGAATAACCTTCGAGAGCTGAATCACCCGCGCAATGCCGTCTTTGCGTTGCGCCGGATCGATCAGATTCACCGTGATGTAGCCGGACCGCACCGGCACGGCATATTTTTCGAGAAGCGGATTGAGTTGATCTTTTTGATCGAGCGTATCGAGCAACTCCGGGAAGGTCTCGAAAGACCAGAACCCCTCTCCGGAAATATCTTTGAGCGCCGTTTCGATCGTGCTTTCAGCGCCCGGCCGCGGAAACGATCCCCATGTGATGCAGGTGTATCCGATCTTGAGTTTTCGCGTGGGAGCGGCGGGCAGTCGCGGAACAGCGAGCGCGCCCACTCCGAGCATAAGGGTGTTTGTGAAACTCCGTCGGTTCATTTTGTTTCCTATTTCCGGGCAGAAAGCGTTGCGCTGGGAGTTGTATCGGCGGGCAGATCGCCGAGAACGAATTGGATCGCATTCAGGATCATTTGTTCGAATTCAGGCTTCTCGTAAAACGCCGGGGTATGGCCCATGGCGCAGTTAAACACGCGGCCCTTGCCGTAACTCTTTATCCACACCGACCCGTAATCGTTGTCCGGACGCACGTTCCAGGGGCTCAGGTCGGTTTTCGCGGCGTCGAGGCTAATCAGAACGTGCAGTTTCTCGCGAGAAAAAGGTCCGGTGGGCAAGAAATGATAAAACTCATCGGTGTGCGTGAAATCCGCCCCGTTGAATTGCTTCGTGATCGGACTAGTCGGATCGTCGATTTTCAAGGTCGCTTGCTCGACGCGATGCGGCCCATCGGCCGCGCCCATGAACGCCGAGTACTCGGACAGATCCATAGAAGCGTACGTCGATCCATGCAGCCCCGCCACTCCGCCGCCCTCACGGGTAAATCGCAGGAGCCCGTTCAGGACGTCGGGATCGGGGAAGACTTCGCCAACGACGCTGTTCAGAAAAACCGCGTCGAATTGTTTGATCTTCGGGTATTTGAGATTGTTCAAGTCGTTGCTGAATACGGCCTCGTATGCGCCAGTGTTCTTGCCTAGCAATTGGATGGCGAGATTGCCGTAGGCGATCGTCGTGTGATAGTAGCCGCCGGCCGGGCATAGGTCAATCACCAGTAACTTGCGTGGCTTCTTGGGCTGCACCTGAGCTTGCTTTGGAAGAGCCGCTTCGATTTTCTCCCGGTCCGCCGCGGGCACTTTGTCGACACTCGTAATCGGCACAACCTTGGTGATCTGCTCGACGCGGTAGCCCATAGCGGGGCGGACGGCCGCTTCGAATTTCGAAATGTCGGCCGGGTTATCGATCGCAATAAAAAGCGGCTTGGTGCCACCGTACGGGCGCCCGCAGTTGCTACATTTGTCCGGCTGTTCCTCGGGTGCGGGCTCCTGCTTCGCAAGATCGAGAAACAGTTGCGAGCGGTTCACCGCGCCACTGCGGAGCTCGAGCGCCATCAATCTATCGCCGGCTGCGGAACCTGTCGCCATGCCAAGATGAGGGCTCTTTCCCTCAAGAGCCGACGCGAGACTCTTGGGATTGCGCGCTTCGATTGCAATGTTGATTCCGACTTCGCCCGCGAGTTTGTCAAGCGCGGCGAGTGAAGAGGCGTCGGCCGGAGTCACTACGATCTCGGCGCCCATGTCTTTGGCGAACTGAAGGGCCGCTTTGTCGTCGGCACCTAGCTTGTCCACGTGATACGCGTACATGCGCACGTTGAGCGCCTTCAGCTTGTTCTTCACAGCCGTCTGTTCATCGGGCGTGAGGCGCGAGTCGAGGTTCTTCGCAATCTCCGAACTGACTTTCTGCGTATTGAAGCCTTCGATAGCGCCAATCCCGGCTGCATCGGTCTTCACAGCCGCTTCAAGAAACGTCAGATTCGGAAATGCCGTCGAAGGCAAACCCACATGCCAGCCCAGCAGGCCCGCGGTAGCGAGCGCGATTTTATGGGAGGCGGACGGCCGCACGGAGTCCGTGGGCGCTGCCGCGCGCCGGCGCGCCGGCGGCACCTGCGCGCACAATATGGACACGCCAGTGGTCAGTATTAGTAATCTTGCGGTGTTTTTCATCAGAACCTCGAGGGTGCGTATAGCGCAACGTGTGTACTCTATTGCGAAGCGGAATGCTATCAAGCCGCTCCTCGAAAGTCAAGCCGATTGGCCCCTACATTTCGGCGCCAAGCACATCAGTGATATGCCGGGCCGCAGCGGCAACTTGACGCGCGGCGTTGGGTAGATGCTCTCGGGAAAGCCGGGCGATGGGCGCAGAGACTCCAATGGCCGCAACGACCGCGCCGCCCTTATCGCGGATGGGCGCCGCTACGCAGCGCACCTCGTCGAGGAACTCGGCTTCATCAATCGCAAATCCCTGCGCTCTGACTTTGGCGCAGGCCTCCGCCAACTTCTCAATCGAGCGGATGGTACGTTTTGTGTGCGTCTCGAATTTCTCCGCCCCGAATATCGCTTTCAAATCGGGAATGCCGCAATCGGCCAGCAATGCCTTTCCATGCCCGGTGCAGTGTAGAGGCATGAACTCGCCCGTGCGCCCGGAGACGGCGATGACCTGACTGCGAGCGGTCTGATGACTAATGAATAATGCCTGACGGCCTTCCCGCACGGCGAGGTGCGCGGTTTCCCCGGTCTGATCGGCCAGCAGTTTCAGATGCCGCCGGCAAAAGCTGACCAGCATCGACCAATCGTAGTTGCGGAAGAGAAGACAGATGGAAGGTCCGATGATGTAGTCGTTGCGGCCATTCGGGTTGGCCAGGAATCCGCGCCGCCGCAGGGTGTTGGCCAAACGGAACACGCTGCTGCGATTGATGCCGAGAAGCTCTCGTAGTTGGCCCAGCGGCACGGGACCGTTGGCCTTCGCGACCGTTTCCAGAATCATCAGACCCCGATCCAGGCTCTGTACCGAGGGAGTCTCGAGCGTGGCCTTCTTCATTTCCTGCCAGCATATCCTGAACGAGCCTCTGCCGTCGTCTACTATTGCTATCCCACAAGGAACCTGCCATACTCATCTGGGAAACCAATAGGAGCGCAAAAGCCATGATGCCTAGATTGCGGCGGACATTCCTCCGAAACTGGAATCGCTTGCTCGGAAGCCTTCTGCGCCGAAATGCCGACGCCGATCTCGCGGCGGAACTCGCTTCGCATACCCAATTGCTGGCCGAAGAAGAAGTTCGCCGCGGTGTCGCGCCAGACGAAGCCCAACGGCGTGCCAAGGTCCGACTGGGAAGTATTGAGTCAGCGAAGGAAAGCTACCGGGATCAGCGCGGGCTGCCGGCCCTCGACATCGTGCTGCAAGATCTCCGCTATGCCTTTCGCGGGATCCGTAAAAATTCCGGTTTCGCGACGGTTGCGATCCTTTCGCTCGCCATAGGTATCGGCGCCAATACCGCCATCTACTCGCTGGTCAACGCCGTGCTCCTCCAGCCGCTTGCCTACGCGGACCCGCAACGTTTGTTCGCGGTGCACGAGCATGTTTTCGTCAACCCAATGCACGCTCTCGAATGGGCCAAGCAGTGCCGGTCGGTCGAGGGTGTCGCATTGATGCGAGCCAACGCCGCTGATGTCACTACCGGCGGGGAGCCGGCGTCCATCCCTGGGGCCGATGTTCCCCACAATCTTTTCGTGCTGCTCGGCGTTGAACCCATCCTGGGCCGTGCCTTCCTCGCGGACGAAGAGCGAGAAGGCAACGACCGCGTCGTGATTCTTTCGGAATCGCTGTGGCGTTCTCGTTTCCAGGCGGATCGATCGCTGCTCGGCAGGTCGATCCTGCTCGACGGCCAGAATTGCCAAGTGGTTGGCATTGTTCCCGCGTCGTTCCGGCTGCCTTACACTGGCGCGACAAATATACGGTTTGACATCTTTCGTCCTCTCGTACTCAGCCGGCAGGAGCAGTCGCGGCTTACCGGCAATTTCAATTACGCCGCCGTGATCCGCTTGAGGCGCGGCGTGACCGCCAAACAGGCGCTTGCCGAAATCAATGTCGTGGAGGCGCGGTTCCCGGTGCGGGCGGGCGAGAAAGCCCATCTGCGAGCGACGCTCCTACCGGTGCACGAACTCATCACCGGGCGCGCGCGGCTTGGTTTGTGGATGCTGGCGGCGGCGGTAGGCGCGGTTCTGCTCATCGTCTGTGTGAACATTGCCAATCTGCTACTCTCGCGAATTGCATCGCGCAGCCGCGAGGCGGCGATTCGCGCTGCAATCGGAGCCAGCCGCGTCCGTCTATTCAGCCAGGTAATGACGGAGAGTCTGCTGCTGTCGGTCTCGGGTGGCGTGCTCGGGTTAGTGTCGGCCGTCTGGGCTCTGCGGCTCCTGGCAGCTGCTACGACCCTCGACATTCCCCGGCTTGAGGAAGTGCATCCGGACGCGAGTGTGCTGGTGTTTGCTTTCTTGCTCACCGTGCTGACGGGACTTCTGTTCGGCGCGTTCCCTGCGTGGCGTTTTACCGGGAGCCAACCGCAGGAAGCGCTCCGCGCCGGAAGCCACACCGTTACCGAGGCGCGCGCCGGGTTGCGCGTTCGCGAAGCGCTGATCAGCCTGGAAGTCGGCCTGAGTGCGGCGCTTCTGATCGTCGCCGGTCTCCTGACAGGCAGCCTTACACGACTTCTTGCAGTCGATAAAGGCTTCGACGTGGATCACGTTCTCACCGTTGACATCGGCCTCGCTGGCCCTCTCTACGCGGAGCCGGCCAACCAGGAAAAATTCTTTGATCGTCTTCTCGCGAAAGTCGGCGCCATCCCCGGCGTCCAGGCGTCTGGCATCGTCACCGCGCTACCTACGCGCGGCGAAACCTGGAACGACCCGATTTACCTGGAAGGGGCCACTCGCCCGAATGACCGCCATGTGGTCAACAATCGGTACGCGAGTCCCGGATATTTCCGCGTTCTGAATATTGCCGTACGTCAGGGCCGGGCGTTCGACGAAAGCGACCGCGGGCGCGGCGTCGCCGTCCTCTCGGAGAGGGCGGCCAAACTCCTCTGGCCCGCAGAACCCAATCCGGTAGGCCGGCGTTTCATGGGTGAAGACGATAAGCCGAAGATTTTGGTCGGAGTGGTTGCCGAGGTGCGCGCCGTGCTCCAGAGTGATCCGCCGCCGACGGCTTATTATCCTTACTGGCAGCGCGTGCCCGCTGGCGTTGCCCTAGTCGTTCGGACAACTGCCGATCCGCACACGGCCATGGGCTCGCTTCGTGGCGCGCTTCGCAGCGAGGATGCGCAACTGCCCATCCAGGCCATCCGCACCATGGCGGAGGTGGTCGACCTGTCAGTATCCCAGCGCAAATTTCAGTTGACGCTCATGGGCGTCTTTGCCGCTTCCGCGCTCTTGGTGGCGAGCCTTGGCATTTACGGCGTTGTTTCCTACTGGGTGGCGCGCCGCCGGAATGAAATCGGAATCCGGATGGCGCTCGGCGCACAGCGCTCGCGATT
>Ga0193753_10004048_pt1 | contig 10627 bp, 5 predicted proteins | sample H1c2metaG_FD_144925 | JGI IMG/M metagenome (GOLD analysis project Ga0193753, IMG submission 144925) | Soil microbial communities from a riparian zone of the East river system, Colorado, United States - H1c2 | ecosystem: Environmental > Terrestrial > Soil > Riparian zone | place: USA: East River... | reverse complement strand
GAGACTTGCGGCGAAATCGAGCGTCTCGGGCGGCGCACGCTCCATCATCCGCTCGATGCCCGCGTCAAGAGTTCGCTCGAGAATTTCCGCGACAGTGTGCTCGCCTCGCTGGGCCATGTTGATATTCTCGTGAACGCCGTGGGCCGCACCTTTCGCAAACCGGCCCTCGATATCGGCGTCGAGGAGTGGTCATCTCTCTTCGAAACCAATCTGAACGCCGTGCTGTATGCCTGTCAAGCGTTCTTCGAGCCTCTGAAAGCAAGCGGCGCGGGCCGCATAATCAATATCGCCTCACTTGGCTCTTACGTCGCGTTTCATGAAGTCGCCGCCTACTGCGCCTCAAAAGCCGCCGTACTATCGCTCACTCGCAGCTTGGCCTGTGAGTGGGCGCGGCACGGCATTTGTGTGAACGCGATAGCGCCGGGAGTTTTTCCTACCGAGCTAAATCTTTCGCTGCTCGATGGAACCGAGCGCGGCCGCGAAATTCTGCTGCGCACCCCGATGTGTCGCTTCGGTCATCCACGCGAGCTTGTCGGCGCCGCTGTCCTGCTTGCTTCTGACGCAGCGAGCTTCATTACGGGCCAGAGTATTGTTGTCGATGGCGGTTACTTGGCGTCCGGAGTGAATTCGTGATGCGGATTCACGATCCCCTCGAGCACCATATCGGAAATGGAGTCGGCGTAGCGCTCCGACAGCGGCCCGCGCCCCACTAGCAAGCGATAGTAAACCGGACCATACAGCGCGTCCATGATTACGTCCGTATCGGCATCCTCGCGCAACGCTTGCCCACGGTAGCGTTCCAGCGCAATTTTCGCTGTCGCTCTGCGTGGATGGCGCCACACCGCTTCAAACGTTTGCGCCACTTCCGGATCGCTCTGCGCAGCCGCGATAAAGGCTTTGAAAATACGCCCACGGCGGCCCGTAAGTAACTTAATAAAATTCCGCAACTGCAGCCGGATGTCCAGCCGAAGATCGCCCGTTTCGGGAAACGGTAGCTCCTGCGCCACCGCCTCGCGCAGAGCTTCGATCAAAACCGAAGCCTTATTCGGCCACCAGCGATAGATCGTCGCCTTACTCGCTCCCGCGCGCTCCGCGATCGCGTCGGTCGTGATATCCGCGAAAGCCGATTCTTCGAGCAATTGCAAGCCCGCCCGCAAGATTCGCTCCCGGCAATCCCCGTCCCTCGGCCGGCCGCGCCCGCGCGTTTCTTCCGCCGCACTCTTCGCCAGTGTACCCATCTGCGTGAATTGATGATTTATTTCGCTCTTACGTTCCAGATTTACGAAACTTTCTAGTATCGTAAATTCATCTCTATAAAAGAATGTGGATTGTCCGAGTAGCGCTTAACCGGCCCTACACCTTCATCGTCCTCGCGCTGTTGATTCTACTCGTCAGCCCGATTGTTATATTCCGCACCCCTACCGACATTTTCCCGAACATCGATATTCCAGTGATCTCGATCATTTGGACCTATAACGGCCTCAACCCGCAGGAGTTCGAAGGCCGCATCACATCGGTGGATGAACGCGTCCTCACGACGACCGTAAACGACATCGAGCATATTGAGTCCACCACGTTGACCGGTGCGGCGATCATCAAGCTCTTCTTGCAACCGTACGCCAACGTCACCACCGGCGTGGCACAGGTGGCCGCAGTTTCGCAAACCATTCTCCGCCAAATGCCCGCCGGGACCAATCCCCCGATAGTACTTTCCTACAACGCATCGAGCGTCCCGATTCTCCAACTCGCGCTTTCGGGCAAAGGCCTACAAGAGCAAGACCTCAACGATATGGCGCTGAATTTCTTGCGGACTCAGCTCGTGACCGTTCCCGGCGCCGTCGTGCCTTACCCGTATGGCGGCAAGCAGCGTCAGGTGATGATCGACCTCAATCCGCAGGAGCTGCAAGCTAAGGGTCTTTCGCCTGTCGACGTTGTGAACGCCGTCGGCAATCAGAATTTACTGCTAGGCTCGGGCACTGCCAAGATCGGACAGTTCGAATATGACATTGGCATGAACTATAGTCCGGCGAAGATTTCAGAGATCAGCCAATTTCCTATCAAGGTTGTCGGCAATTCTCCCATCTACATTGGCGATGTCGCCAATGTTCGAAATGGATTCGCGCCGCAAACCAATATCATCCGGAACAATGGCGCTCGGGGCGTACTTGTCAGCGTCTTGAAAGCAGGCAGCGCCTCTACGCTCGATGTCGTGCAGGGTATCAAGGATCTTCTGCCGCGCGTCGCCGCTACCCTCCCGCCCGCACTTCGCATGCAGCCGCTGGCCGATCAGTCGATCTTCGTACGCGCCGCCATCAACGGCGTCATCCGCGAAGCCATCATCGCCGCCTGTCTTACCGGTCTCATGATCCTGCTGTTTCTCGGAAGCTGGCGCAGCACGTTGATCATCGCTGTCTCGATCCCGTTGTCCATCCTGACATCGGTGATCGTCATGAGCTCGCTGCACGAAACGATTAACATCATGACGCTGGGCGGCCTCGCGCTCGCGGTCGGAATTCTCGTCGACGACGCCACCGTCACCATCGAAAACATCGAACGCCATCTCGAAGAAGGTAACGATCTGCAAACGGCGATCCTCGATGGCGCCGCGCAGATCTCGGTCCCCGCTCTCGTCTCCACGCTGTGTATTTGTATCGTCTTCTTGCCCATGTTCTTCTTGAGCGGCGTGGCGAAATACCTGTTCGTCCCGCTCGCCGAAGCGGTTGTGTTCGCGATGCTCGCGTCTTATGTTCTGTCTCGAACGCTGGTTCCCACGCTCGCCATGTATCTGCTGCGGGCCAAGACACACATCCGGCCTTCACGCAATCCATTAGTTATTTTCCAGCGCGCTTTCGAGCGCGGCTTTGAACGTGTGCGAACCAGCTATCAGGCCATCTTGACGACACTGGTCTATCGCCGAAAAGTCTTCGTGCCATTTTTTCTCTTGGCGTGTATCGCCACCGGAGTATTGATACCCGTTCTTGGTCAAGATTTTTTCCCGGCGACGGACACTGGCCAATTCAAGCTCCACGTACGTGCGCGCACCGGAACGCGTATTGAAGAGACGGCGCGCTTGTGCGATCAGGTAGACGCCGCCATCCGCCGGGCAATTCCGGCTGCTGAGCTCGACACCGTTCTCGACAACATCGGCTTGCCGTATAGCCAAATCAATCTCTCCTATAGCAACTCCGGGCAGATCGGAACCGCCGACGCCGACATCATGGTGTCTCTTAAGCCCGAGCACCATCCTACGGACGACTACGTGCGCGAGCTGCGCCGTAGCCTCCCGCGCGAATTCCCAGGGACGGTCTTTTACATGCTGCCGGCCGACATCGTCACGCAAATCCTGAATTTCGGGCTGCCTTCCCCCATCGATATTCAAGTCGCCGGCAATAACGTCGAAGCGAGCCGCGTCTTCGCTAACCGGATTCTGCCGCAGCTACAGCGCATTCCTGGCGCCGTGGATCTTCACATTCACCAAGTCTTTGACGGCCCTAAACTGTATCTCGAAGTAGATCGCACCAAGGCGGCCCAAAGCGGCTTCACGCAGATTGATCTGGCGCGCAACCTGCTCACATCGCTGAGCGGCAGTTTTCAAACGCAGCCGACATTCTGGCTGAATCCGGCAAATGGCGTGAACTACAGCCTCGTCACGCAGACGCCTCAATATCGCATCCAATCCATTCAGGATCTGCGCAACATTCCTATCGCCGGTCCCAATCAAAATCAGCCGGGCATATTGAGCAACATCGTAGACATTAGCCGCACTACTGAGCTCGGCGTTGTCACCCACTACAACATTCGCCGCACCGTCGACATCTTTGGTTCCGTGCAGGGCCGCGATCTCGGCGCGGTCGGCGCCGGCATCAACGAAGTGGTGAACGCCAATCGTAAATTCCTGCCGCGCGGAACAGAATTGTTGGTGCGCGGCCAGGTAGAAACCATGCGCACGTCCTTCATCGGACTCTTGGCCGGATTGCTCGGCGCAATTGTCCTGATCTATCTGTTGATCGTCGTGAACTTCCAATCCTGGTTGGATCCGTTCGTCATCATCACGGCCCTGCCGGCGGCTCTGGCCGGCATCATATTATTTTTGTTCGTCACACACACCACCATCAGCGTTCCAGCCTTAATGGGAGCGATCATGTGTATGGGCGTGGCCACCGCGAACAGCATTCTAGTGGTGAGCTTCGCCAAAGAGCGTCTTGGCCATCACGGTAATTCGCTCGAAGCCGCGCTCGAAGCGGGTTCGACTCGCTTCCGCCCCGTGCTGATGACGGCGCTGGCCATGATCATCGGCATGGTGCCGATGGCGTTAGGCCTCGGCGAGGGCGGCGAACAAAACGCTCCGCTGGGCCGCGCTGTAATCGGAGGGTTGCTCTGCGCAACCGTCGCGACGCTGTTTTTTGTCCCGGCCGTTTTCAGCCTGCTGCACAAATCGGGCGAACCGGACGAGGTCGCCGAACAGAACCGCGCCAAAGAGCCTGTTCATGCCTGAAATTGAGAATTGTTTATGACTGTCGAAGAAGAGAAAAGCGAAAAGCCGGCTGAAACAACCGCCGAAACCGTACGCCCACCCGCACCCCCGCCTACAAGCGCACCTGCAAGTAAGCTGCGCGGGCTGTTCTTAGTGCTCCTGCTCGGTGCACTCGTTGTTGGCTACGTAATCTACACCGGATTGACCTCCCGCGCCCGCGCGAATTCATCGCTCGCGAGCGAAACGCTCGCAAACTCCGTGCCAACGGTCGCGACCGTTCATCCGAAAGTCACCAACGGCGGCCAGGAAGTCGTGCTCCCCGGCAATATGCAGGCGTTTGTCGATACGCCCATATGGGCCCGCTCCAGCGGCTACTTGAAGCAGTGGCACGCCGATATTGGAGCGCCCGTTAAGCGCGGCGAATTGCTCGCCGAGATCGAAGCGCCCGAAATCGACCAGCAGCTTCAGCAGTCCCGCGCCCAACTGAATACCAGCCAAGCCAATTTGAAACTCGCACAGATCACCGCGGAGCGCTACAACGGTCTATTCAAGACCGACTCAGTAGCCAAACAGGACGTGGACAATGCCGTGCAAGCCGCCGCCGCGAGAACTGCCGACGTGACATCCGCGCAAGCCAATGTTTCCCGGCTCGAACAACTGGTCGCTTACGAGAAAGTCTACGCTCCGTTCGACGGCGTGATCACCGCGCGCAACGTCGATGTCGGCGCTCTCGTGAATGCCGACACGAACACCGCCGGCAAGGAATTGTTCCATCTGGCCTCGAATACTACCCTGCGCGTCTACATCAGCGTTCCGGAAGCCTACTCCCGCGCCGCCAAGCCGGGCGTGACCGCCAACCTCACGCTCTCGGAATATCCGGGCCGCCAGTTTCAGGGCCTGGTAGTGCGCAACGCAAAGTCGATCGACGTGAATTCGCGCACCCTCCTCGTCGAAGTGGATGTCAAGAATCCTACCAGCGAGTTGCTGCCGGGCTCGTATGCTTCCGTGCATCTGAAGCTGCCGTCGAAAATCGAAGCGGTTACCGTTCCGTCGAACACGCTTCTCTTTCGCTCGGAAGGTCTCCGCATCGCCGTTGTTCGCAATGGAAAAGCCGAACTTGTACCGGTTATTCTCGGCCGCGACTATGGCGACGAAGTGGAGGTGGTGTCAGGCATACAAGCCCAAGATGCCGTTATCGTAAACCCGAGCGACTCGATCGTACCGGGACAGCAAGTACATGCGGGAACCCAAGGCGAATGATTGTAAGGCGAGTGATTCGAAGGTTCCTCTGGTTCGTTCCGAGCTTGGCGTTGATGCTCGCCAGTTGCTCGGTAGGGCCAAAGTACGCCAAGCCAACCGTGCCTACGGCGCCAGCTTTCAGCGAGCCGCCGCCCGCCGGCTGGAAAACCGCTCAGCCCAGCGACGCGGAGCTCAAAGGCAAATGGTGGGAGCTATTCGGCGATACCCAACTCAACTCACTCGAAGAGCAGGTAGCGCCCGCCAATCAAACGCTGAAACTAGCCGAAGCGAACTTTCGTCAAGCGCGCGCACAGATTAAGATCCAGCGTTCTGCGCTATTCCCCACCGTCGGCGCTTCGCCCGAGATTACACACAATCGTACGTCGACCAATAATCCGTCGGGCGTGCCAGGCCGCCAGTACGGTCTTTTTTCTCTTCCGGTCGATGTCTCTTGGGACATCGATTTCTGGGGACGCATTCGCCACACTATCGCCAATGCCAGGGAGCAATATCAAGCATCCGCCGCTGACCTCGAAAACGTAAAACTGCAACTCCAGACCGAATTGGCAGCGGACTACTTCGAGGCGCGTAGCCTGGATGCACAGAAGCGCATCCTCGACGATACCGTCGTCGCCTATCAGAAGGCGCTCGATCTCACTCGCAATCGTTTCAACGGAGGCGTCGCGTCGAGAGTCGAAGTCGCGCAAGCCCAAACGCAACTCAATCAAACCGAGGCGCAAGCCATGGACATCGGCGCGGCACGCGCGCAATTCCAACACGCCATCGCAGTGTTGATGGGCAAGACTCCGGAGACGTTCACGTTGCCCTGCACGCCGCTCAAAGACCCACCGCCCCTGATTCCAGTCGGCCTTCCTTCGCAACTCCTCGAACGCCGGCCCGATATCGCAGTCGCCGAGCGTCAAGTGGCTGCGGCGAACGAGCAGATCGGCATCGCGCAATCCGCATTCTTCCCGGACCTCGTTCTTACCGCAACCGGTGGCTTTTCGGCCGGCAGCATTGTGAATTGGTTCACCTGGCCTAGCCGCGTTTGGTCGGTAGGACCTTCGCTTGCCCAAACGATCTTCGATGGCGGACGCCGTCGCGGCCAGGTAGAGAGCACCGAAGCCGCTTACGACGCGACCGTCGCAACATATCGTCAGACCTCGTTGGTTGCCCTGCAGGAAGTCGAGGACAATCTCTCGGCGCTACGCATTCTCGAAGAAGAATCCGCCAAACAACACGAGGCTACGACCTCGGCGGAAGATTCGCTCCAGCTTTCGCTCAACCGTTACAAAGGCGGCTTGGTGACTTATCTCGAGGTAATCACCGCGCAGAGTATCGCGCTCACCAACGAACGTACCGAAGTAGACCTTCTGCGGCGCCGCATGGGCGCGAGCGTACAACTCATCAAAGCGCTTGGCGGCGGCTGGAACGTGAATCAGCTCCCTACAAGTTAACGAGCCGGATACATCGCGCTATAAGCCAACTGCTGCCTCACAAAATCGCGCGGATAGCTGATATCGACCTTCACGACGTTGCCTTGCTTGTCGAATTCGGCCGTGAGATCTGAATTGATCCCGGTCCAATACGTCGGCAAATCTAACTTTTGATACCGCGCCACCACTTCGTCGCGTAGCGCCGGGTCGAAATGCACTCCGTATTTGTCTATCAACGCTTTGATCGCGGCGTAGTCGCCTTCCGCTTTGATGCGCATGAGTTCGGCAAGCAGCATGCCAATGCCCTCGCGCATCTTTTTATAGTCCGTCACGCGCACGTACGTCTTCTCCCCGCGCTTTTCCACCACGATCGAGCCGGTCTTGTCCATCACGTACCGCGCAATAAGCTGTCTGTCGCGTTGATGGTCCTCTTCGATCGTGTCGCCGCGTGGGATCTTCGCAAGCTGCGTGACCATCACCCGCGCCGCGGAATCGTACATAGCGCGCCCCACTTCGTCCGAAGAAACCAGGCCCAGTTCTTTCAACTTAGGATCGAAAATATTCCAAAGGGCTACTAAGTCGGCGCGGCCTTCTTCAAGCGCCGCGTAATACTCTTTCAAATAGTAAGAAGGCTGCTCGGTGAGCTTCGGGTTCAGTTTGCCCGAGCCATGGCCGATCACTTCGTGCATCGCAACCAGCAGATCGCCGGCCTGGTCTGAATATTTCTTGCCTCGGGCGATATCTTCCGGTGATGCGGCAAATTCCTCGAGCGGGCTAAACCCGGTTGCGTCGGTGATGGCGCGGCTGCTTCCCGTGAAGAAAAAGCTCTTCGTACCGTACTTCTCGCGAATCTCGTTTTCGTTCGGCAAATTGTCGCCAACCGTCGTCACGTGAAAATCGCCAGTCTCGACAATCGTCTCGACCGCCTTTGCCACTGGAGGCCGGGACGCTTGCTTCTTGTAGCGCGCATCCCATGGCGCGCGGTCCTCGAAATATTGCGCGTTCTCGGCGATCTGCTCCATGGCGTGCGAAAGCTTCTGATCGGTAATGGAGACAAAGCTCTGCGCCGTGCCCTTGGCGCTCCGGGCGTCCCTATAGGTCTCGATGAAACCGTTGATAAAATCGACCGGCTCGTTATTCCGTACCCAGTTGATGTCGAACTGTATCCAGTCCACATAGGCTCCGGCCTCGTAGTAGCGAATCAAATCACCGATCGCCTTCGCCTGATCTGCGTCCGCATAGGCTTGCGCTTTTTTCAAATAGCCATTGGCCTTCGTCAAATACTGCGCATACAAACCGCCAGGCGCTGCACGGTACACTTCTTCGACTAATTTTCCGTCCCGTTTGACCACGCGCGAATTCAAACGATAGCGTTCCTGAAATCCCTTCAGATCCGCCAGCTTCACTCCCAAATAGAAATTATTCGAGCTAGCCTGAATGATGTCTTTGTCGCCCTCGGGGCTCTTAGCCGTGATCATCGGCTCAAAACCGGCATCAAAGAAAGACGGGCTAAGCGCATCTACGTCGGCGTCCAGGTCCGAGCGGCCGCACTGAGCAACGGCATGCTTCAGCTCTTGCGCCGAAAACTTCGGCAAGAATTTCTGCCCCGTTTGCTCATTGTGATTCCCTTTGTTCGCCCAGAACAGCTTGGTGAAGTCGGCGATGCGCTTGTACAGCTCGCCATCGACTTTGTCGCTATGCGCCATCACGGTCTCGAGCACGCGGCGCTCGCGCAGCCCAAAGCGCGAAAGCTGATCGTAAAAGATCGGATCGATCGCAATCGCCGCCTGCGAAAGCCAATAAGCAAGCGCCTGCTGGCGCGGTGTCAGGTCCTTAAAGCTCCCTGCTTCCACCTGGATGAATGCCGTCGTGTCAATGCGTTCGACTAAAGGCGACGCAGCAAAACAGCTCACAACCCCAAGGACCCCGATACACAAACACGATCTGAATGCCATTAGAAAAAGTATAGAGGTTACTTATGCGGGCACAAGACGCACCATTCCAAGCCGACCAGCGCTGCGCGTCCGGGCATCGCTACTCCGTACACCGGCTGGTAGTCCGCATTTGTCAGATTCGTCAGCCGTATATAAGGATGAAGCGGAGAGCGCACCCATGCGGCATACGCATCCAGCAGGAAATAGGCATCGCGCTGGTATTGGTCCGTGACTCCTGCGCGCACCCGAGCCACCCAGCCGCGCGCCGACGCCCCTTGCCACGCGATCACGGCTTGTTGCGTCGGATAGTTGAAGACGTACTTCGACTGCAAACCATTCAGCGCCGCCTCCGCCCCGTGAAGGCCGGTGTATTGCAGGTCAAATTTCTGTTGCCTACTGGGCACCCACTCTAACGAAGCTTCGACACCGGTCAAGGTAAGCCGTCCGAAATTCAACGCCTGCCAAATCGCCGAAGAATTCGCACGCACATAGTCAATGTCATCTGTCTCGTGCCGGGAAAACACCGTCACCGAACCGCGCCAATGCTCGGCCGGGTACAAATCCAGACCGCCTTCGTAGTTCATCGCGTGTTCCGGCCGCAAATTTGGATTGCCGATATTCGCCGGATCGTGGTAGTACAGGTCCGTATAATTCGGCAGCCGGAAGGCGCGGTTGACGGTAGCCCGCAGCTTGGCCTTCGACGCCAGCCAAAAGCCTCCGCTCACGGACGGCACGAAAACACTGTGTATCGCGCCGGCGTCTCCATAAAATTCTTGGCGATCTCCCGCACTCAAAGAAAAGCGGCGCCAGAATCGTACATCCAAACTTCCGTACAGCGCCGCTTGCTTGCGCGAATGGACGCCAAGGTTGTTGCTCGCCACATGATCGGCCAGTAACTCCGCTCCATAAAACACACCCACACTCTGCCGGTTCGTCGAGGGCTGCAAAAAATCGTGGCGGCGCAGCGCCGCGTCCCATGTTTCATCCTCATGCCGATTCGCGTAGTAAGCCGGATTCTCGCGCAGCAGCACATAGAGATCCGTGTGTCGCCGGTAGCCAAGCGAAAAGAGCGTGTTCTTGCCCAGATCCTGTGATAGCGTTGCCAACCATGTCTTTGTGCGCTCCCACGAATTGAAATTTCCATAAAACTGATCCGCCCCAAACGGCCGGTCGAGGAGCGAGAGGAAGACTCGTGTCAACCCCAGTCGAGTGCGCAACCAGGATTGCGAAGCCAACGCAAGATTGCGATAGTCGCGATCGTTGCGAAAGCCGCCGGAGAGCTCGCGTTCAAAAGAAAACCGCTGCGAGAACGCCTTCTGCCGAAAGGCGAGGAAGCCGCTCTCCTCGTTGGTCGAAAAATTGCCATACCCGGCGCGCAACCGCATCTCCAATTTTTCAGACTCATCGTTTGGAGCGGTCACCACGTTCACTACACCGGCAACTGCCTCCGATCCGTAGAGCGTCGAACCCGACCCGCGGAGGATTTCGATATGATCCACCGCATCCAGCGGAATAGGCAGATCCAGATCATGATGAGCGGATTG
>Ga0193753_10004047_pt1 | contig 10630 bp, 11 predicted proteins | sample H1c2metaG_FD_144925 | JGI IMG/M metagenome (GOLD analysis project Ga0193753, IMG submission 144925) | Soil microbial communities from a riparian zone of the East river system, Colorado, United States - H1c2 | ecosystem: Environmental > Terrestrial > Soil > Riparian zone | place: USA: East... | reverse complement strand
ACACACCTGTCATGCCGGACTAGACCCGGCCGTCCAGTTTTTAAAGAGTTTTCTTTTTTTTACTAGATTCCGGCTCGGAGGCCGGAATGGCAGTGGCGGGATGGGGAAGTGTGGGGTTCAGCAGCAAAGTGTTGAAACTTAGCTGCTTTTGTGCCATAATAACGCAGTTATGAAATATATCTTGGGAGTCTTTGGTGTTATTTTTGTGGCACTACTGGCAATCATCCTGATTATGCGTGTGGGGCGTGGCGATAATAAGCCGGCCGAACGTCCTTTGGTTGTGTCCGAAGAGGCTCGCGAAGGCGTAGCCGCTGTTCTTACGACCCAGGGCAGGGTTGTAGGCGAAGACCAACGCCGGGCGATTCGAATCAGCGTCAACCAGACCGAACGTCGCCTGGAAATCCTCACTGGGTACGAAGAGGCTGTCGAGCGCGCCCAGACTTATGCCAATACCCCTGTGGCCTTCGAAACGTTTCTGGTTGCCCTGGACCAAGCCGGTTTTGACAGGAAAAAGAAATCTACGATTCAGGACGAGCGGGGTGCATGCCCTCTCGGCAAGCGCTATATCTACGAACTAAAAGAATATAGCCAAGACTTGCTGAGCCTGTGGAATACCAGCTGTGGTAAAAAGGCTGGCACCTTCGCGGGCAATCAAAACACCATCCGTAAGCTTTTTGAGCACCAGATACCAGGCTACGCAACGCAAGTTCGCGGTGTAGACCTGAGTGGTGCCAAAGTAGCGGCAGAGGAATAATCCCCGTAGGCTATCCCTTCTCCGTTGGCGGGAAGGCGAGGTCTGCTAGACTAAGGGTAATGAAAGCCGTTATTTTTGACTGTTTTGGGGTGCTGACAACCGAAAGATGGCTCGAATTTTTAGCCGGACTGCCCAAAGGCGTGGATGTAGATCAGGTGCGCAGTGTCCACCATGCCTACACGACAGGTATGATCAGCCAGCAGGTGTGTGCTCAGCAGATCTACGATCTATCGGGTCAGCGGTTTGCAGAGTCAGAAGACAAAGGCGAGGCAACCAAAAACACTGCACTCTTGGGCTATATTCGTGAGCTTCGGGTACGGGGGTACAAGATCGGTATCTTGAGCAATATAGGTACCACCTGGATCACGGATACCTTTCTGACTAAAGAGGAGCAAAAGCTTTTTGATGGAATGGTCCTAAGCTTTGAGGCAGGCATGATTAAGCCCGACCCACGAATCTTTATGCTGGTTTGCGAACGCTTGGGCGTAGACCCGGAACAGGCGTTGCTGGTTGACGATATCGATCGTTACTGCATGGCTGCCCAGTCTGTGGGTATGCAGGCTATTGTCTACAAAAACTTCAAACAAGTGAAGTCAGAGATAGAAAAAATCCTAGCCGCACAGCAAAATGACAGTGCTGGCTAGCGTATCCGTATAGTAAAGCGTTTATCTGATTGGCAGAGATCCTGTAGCTCGGGTAGGTAGGCTCGCAGGGCACCCGCCAAGGCGGAGCTCTTTACTTGGATAATGACCTGCGTTGGCTGAACAGCTACCTGGCAGGGCTGCTGAAACTTTTCGGACACAAAGGCTTTTACGATTTGCACTTCTGGAGGTTCTTGGTAGCGGCCCTTGGGAAGTAAATCACCAATTGCATCCATAGTGCTACCGGTAGCCTTCGGCTTGTTTGTTGAACATTTCGTGGTACTGGCCATTTTTGATCTTCATAAGTTCGTTATGACCGCCAGATTCAATAATTTCGCCGTTGTCGATGACATATATCTTCTTGGCGGTGCGTACCGTACTGAAGCGATGCGATATGACAATAGTGGTTTTGCCTTTGCTGTGGTCCTCGAGCGTTTTAAAGATCTGGTATTCGCTTTTGGCGTCAATCGCGGCGGTCGGCTCGTCTAGTATCAGGATACCCGGGTCTCGAAACAGTACGCGGGCCAAGGCAATTCGCTGCCATTGGCCACCCGAAGGCTCGATTCCGTCTTTGAAACCTACCTCGAGGGTTTGTTCGTATTTCTTGGGGTAGCGCTGGATAAACTTTTCTGCGTCAGCCAATCGGGCGGCGGCGTGGACTCGCTCGTTGTCGTCAAATGCCTCCACTCTGCCTAGGCCAATATTGTCGCGAACCGAAAAAGGATAGTCGTTGAATTTTTGGAATAGCACTCCGATATGACTGTAGTAGCTAGATAAATCTACCTCTCGTATGTCGGCCCCATTTATGAGTATCTGGCCCTCGGTCGTGTCGTAAAAACGAAGCAAAAGGTTAACCATGGTAGTTTTACCTGCGCCATTTTCACCTACAATGGCAATTTTTTCGCCTGGCTTAATCACAAATGACACATTCTTGAGCGAAAAGGTGTCGCTGTTGGGGTATTTGAATGAAACATTGCGAAACTCGATGTTTGGCACTGCGGGGCGGGGAAGAGCAACAGGATTTTTGGGGCGCGGTAAGGCTGGTTTGGTATCAAATAGCATAAAGAGGTCTTTCATGAATCCAATAATGCCCGAATAAAAGGCAAAACCGGCTAGGTCGAGACTGCCGGCCAAAACCCGTTGTATAAGCCACACGGAAATTCCAGCCAGTACCGCGACCTCCGACAAAAGGCTCAAAAACGCTCGGCCCTGTACCTTGCGGATATTCCTAAGCTGCCGGTTATAAAACTCCTGATGGAGTGTATTGAGCCGCTGGAGCAAAAAGTCTTTTGTAGCAAAAATCTTGGTTTCTTGCAGTTTGTCCTTGTGTGTCAAAAAGTGCATTATTCGCCAAGCCAGCCGGTTTTTATCGCCCTTTTCGCCCCACAGATTCCACTTCAGCTTACTGAGCCAGCGCTCTGTTGCAAACCCTGGCAACAGTGACAAAATCATTATGGGTACAAGCCCGGGTGCAAACCCCAGCACAATAATCAGGGTAGATAGCAGCCGGGCAGATGCATGGAACAACTGCAAAATATAGTTAGCAAAATTCTGCGGGGTATAGGTATATTCGGTATTTAGTTTAATCAGGGTTTTTTGAAACTCAGCATCGTGGTGCTGGGACATGTCCAGATTGGCAACCGCCGAATTGTAGTCCACGGCCATGCGGACGTACCACCTGATCCAGGCTTGCCGCTCTATGAGGTTGAGCCAGCGCCAGGCAAACCGCTCGGCAAAGACGGCTAGAAGATTAAAGGCAAGTAGGGTATAAAGTGCCTGTGATACCACAGCTTGCCCTTGTACGGCCTTGGATAGCTCGCCAATAATACGACTGGTAAAGAATATAATGAGAATACTCGACACCACTTGTATGCTGGCCAGGGCTACATAGCTGAGGAGTGACAGCTTGCTGATGTCCCAGTACAGCCTGAGTGCAGCAAGAACATTCTGCCACAGAGAATATTTGGATGAGTTTTTAGAAGATCGAGAGCGTTTTTTCATACTAATTCCTTAGATCCCGAGTAATTACTCGGAGGGTGCTTTATTAATAGGTAGCGTGGTCGAAGCTTATAGTTGAAAAAACACCATCATAATAAGTCTATTAGACGCTACCTCGGGGTGTTTTTCAAGTGCAAAGGCTGTTTTTTAGGCTACGGCGTACCCTGATACAATTGAAAGATGCCAGAACTACCTGAAGTTGAGACGGTTCGGCTGGGCCTACAGCAGTTTTTGCCGGGCAAAGTAGTTGCCACCGAAATGCATGATTGGCCCAAGGGTTTCCCCAATGCCGAAGAGGATGTTCGGCAGTTTTTGGTTGGTGCCCAGGTTCTGGAAGTAAAACGAAGAGCCAAGGTACTCATCATTGAACTAAATACCAAATATTCGTTGCTCATCCACTTAAAAATGACCGGCCAATTGGTTTTTATCGGCAAGCCGAAAAAATCGCAAGCACCAAATTCTACTGCCGAAATCCTAAAAAAGGTTCAAAATTCAAATGACCAAAATATCAAAAGTTTAGGATTTCCCAAATCTGATCAAATCAGATTTGGGGCAGGGCACCCAAACGATTCGCTGGTGGGTAGTTTGCCAGACAGGTCCACGCGCGTGACTTTTAGCTTCACCGACGGTTCCCAGCTGTTTTTTAATGACCAACGTAAGTTTGGCTGGGTGCGATTGGTGCCCACCGCCGAGATCCCAAACATTGATTTTTTCAAACGCGTTGGGCCAGAACCGCTGGCTACAGACTTTACGCCCAGCGACTTTCGCGCTCGGCTGATGCGCCGCCAAAACAGCGCCGTTAAGGCGGTACTACTAGACCAAACTGTCATAGCCGGGATAGGCAATATTTACGCCGACGAGTCACTCTGGTCAGCCAAAATCCATCCTGCTACACCGGTAAAAAACATATCTTCTACTAAGTTGAACACATTATTTACAGCTCTTCGCAGCGTACTGGAACTATCCATAGCCAAGGGCGGTTCGTCAGACAAAAACTATGTCAACGCAGAGGGCAAAAAAGGCAGCTATCTCACGTTTGCAAACGTTTTTCGCCGCGAGGGCAAACCGTGCCCCCGCCATTCTGATACACTAATCATCAAAACCAGAGTAGCCGGCCGCGGGACCCACACATGTCCCAAGTGCCAGAAAGTTGTAAACTAATGGTCCTATCACACGCAGATATTCAGCAGATCGTACAAAACCTAAGCCAACGAGAACTGGAAAGTCCCGAAGGTCATGGGGTGGATCTGCGGCTTGGCGAGGTCCATAGAATTGCGGGCGGCGAAGCCTTCATCGAGGCCGACACCTAAGAGTCTGTTCAAGGTCTCCAATTTCACCCCAAAGCCGCCCATTCCGGCGCTAATCCGCCCCGACTCCTGAACCGTAATATGGTTACGCTACAGAAGATCGGAACGAATTAACGCTCGAAATGGGGCAACTTTGGTATTGAAAGCGAAACCTTAAACAGACTCTAGACGGGCAGGGGATGCGCAGTGGTTTCGAAACAGAACTGGTTATGAAGTTCGACGAAGCAGCTGTACGGCAAGAAAGGCTTGTTATCAAACCCGGTGAGTACTTCTTGGTAAAAACAGTCGAGTCTGTGACCATGCCTGCGGACGTGCTAGGTGATTTTCGTCCCCGTTCCAGCCTGTTTCGGGCCGGTTTGGTTTTGCTGACCAGTGTGGCGCCGTCGGGCTATGAAGGCGGGCTGATTTTTGGCCTCTACAACGCCGGGCCGCTGCCGGTAACGTTGCAAATGGGTGCTCGGATTGCCGCAGCAGTGTTTTATCGGGCAGAAAAAGAAGGCGTGGCTTACCGCGGCCAGAATCAGGGTGGACGTGTGACCGCCTCCGGTACCGAGCGTCAGGTCTAGTCGTTCTACCCCTCACAATGTTATATTATTGACCAAGTGTAAATACTTATGTATAATACTGTTAATTCAATTAACAGTTAAAACAAAACAAATGGCAACTTACGCCCTAGATCCTTCCGGACAACAACAAACAGCAGGGCCAGAGACCCAGCTAGTTCATATGCAGCTGCTGCTTTCCCGGGGTCAGGATCAGGAAGGATTGTCACATACCGCAGGGCACTCCATGCGAGCTGAGCCAGGGCGGGGTGCGCCATTGCCCGATCTTGACGAGTCTGTGGAGAGACTTGCTGCACGCGAAGACGCTACTTCGGTTTTTCCCAGTACTAAGGCCCCAGCACACACTGAACACCCAGAGGGTCGTCCGGGTCGTCGGCTTGGGGAACTTTCGTTGCGTCGCCCCGATCCTGCTGTGACTGAGCGTGATGCGCGCTTGCGCCTTCGAAGAGACATAGAAACTGCCCAAGCATTTCAGCCCGAACCTTTGTCGGCTTCGCAAAAATCCTTGGCGGTGGTATTGGAAGAGGGAGTTTTGGCTCCTGAGGTCGCAAGTGCTGTAGATGCCGATCTTGACACTATCCGGGTCGAGCATGCTCATAATCCTCTCCAGACTACGAGGAAAGGTCTGCGGGCACTTTTCGGGCAAGCCCAGCAATCTCCCGAGGCTGCAGAGGGAGCTTTTGGTATGGACCAAGAAGGCTACCTGAAGGGGCTTATAGGCTTAGTATCTACGTTAGACCGTGCTGTACCACCGGTGAGGGGCACACACACCGGCATCAGGGGTTACTTGGTCAACGGAGATGTAGTGGGGCGCTGGACGGATAGTTCGGACGGATCACCTGGATTGATTGAAACAGTGGTTGTCGACAAAGGTACGGTCCTAGAGCGTTACGAGCAGGCACTCGCAGACACTCTCATGCGTGCTAGCCAGCTACAACTAGCAGACAGAGAAGTTTTCTTGGTGCACTCCTTGCAACGTATTCTTACCTCAGTGCCCCTTGAGCGACCCCGAACTGGGCGATCATCTGACCTGCTGAGCGAAAAAGACCCCGCCAGCGCTACGTATCAGACTTTTGCCGCACAGCTCATAGGCCAGGCGCTGGGCGTAGAAACACGCGTAACACAAGTATCTACGCCACACGAAGATAGCAAGCCAATGCTGCTGGTGCGCCTAGGTGGACAGTGGATGTTGCGTGATGTACACGCCCGCAGGCAGTTCCCACTCGAAGGATTCTCTTGGCCCGCCAAGCCAGACGATCGTCACTATTATCCGTCGCGGGAAAGGCAGCTATCGCACAATAAGTATCCACTCAGGATACGAGAGCCAAACGATGGCCCTGCGTCTTCGTATGCACTCGAGGAAGATCACCTCACTATGGGCTACGATAGTATTCACACTGTCCTTGAGCACGCGCAGCCTAACCAATAGTTTGCTATGCTGTAACAGATGATCACTGTTCTAACAGGGAGTAACACTTTTTTACTGGGCCAGGTGCTTGGGCGGCGTGTGAGTGATTTTGTGGCAGAATATACCGACATGGGGCTGGAGCGCCTAGACGGAGAAGAGGCCAGCTACGATCGCATGCGCGAAGCGCTAGAAAGCCTACCGTTTTTGGCTCAGAAAAAGCTGGTAGTACTGCGCAACCCCAGTGCCAACAAAGAGTTTCTGGAAAAGTCGGCGGATCTGCTGGGTAACCTGGCAGAAGTCACAGATGTGATTATTGTGGAGACAAAACTAGACAAGCGGCTCAGCTACTACAAGTACCTACAGAGAAATAGCGACCTCCAGCAATTTAGTGAACTGGACGAAAACGGTCTGGCTCGCTGGCTTGTGGATCAGGCAGAAGAGCAGGGTGGCAGTCTTTCCCAGGGGGACGCTCGGTATCTGGTAGAGCGAGTAGGTGGGGGCCAACAGCAATTGGCCAGCGAACTGGCCAAACTACTCAACTATCATCCAGCCATTACTCGCGAAACCATAGACTTGCTGACCGACCTGGCGCCACAGAGCACTATCTTTGAACTACTAGACGCAGCCCTGTCGGGCAGGACCAAACGTGCCTTTGAACTGTACCAGCAGCAGCGCGCCATGAAGGTAGAGCCGCAGCAGATTATTGCTCTGTTGGCTTGGCAGCTGCACGCGCTGGCAGTGGTAAAGGCCGCTGGCGACCGTGACCCGGGCCTCGTGGCCAAAGAGGCCAAACTCAACCCGTACGTGGTACGAAAGTCCCAAGGCCTGGCTAACCGAATGAACATGGCTCAAATCAAAAAACTTGTTCAAGACACCCTTACACTGGACATTCGCCTCAAAAGCGAACCAATCGACGCCGACGAAGCCCTCCAAAATTTGTTCTTTACAAAAGTCTAAAAACAAAATAGCTTAAGCTTGCCAAACACGCACACATATGCTACTATAAACAAATACAAATTATCTAAACGAGGGTTGAAATGGCAGCTCCCATACTTCACCAACAGCCGCAGGAATCGCAAGGGCTCGAGGCCTTTAACCGTCACTATGACGGTGTGCCGGTAGGTACTGATTCACCTGACGTTGGCATGGACCCTTCGGAGCCAGACTTTATGGGTTGGATAACAGCCGTTTCCTCGAACATGTCTGAGATCCTTGCCGCCCCGGTTAGTCTTAGGGTTGAGACGGGTTCCAAAGAGAGTCGATTTGCTGCCGTGAGAGTTGTCAGGAGTGGTTGGCGATATGCGCAGGAAGCTAAGAAAGGCCTCCAAGAGATCCCCAAGAGGGTCAAAGTGGGTTCAGCTGTCGGCGCGGTGGCCCTTGTGGCCTTGGCTTCCTTGGTCCCGACAGTAGTTGCGGCACCCGAAAATGAATCCGAAACTCAGAACCGATCCAGGGTTATTATGTCTTACGACCATGCGGATGAGATGATGAAAGACCCTAGCGGGCCGGTTCAAATATCGGCCGTTGAAGCCGTGCCTGAAACTGAGGTTGCAGGTTCGGATTCATTTGCAACGGGGTTTGAAGCCGATCAAGTTCCCGCGTCTCTCTTTCGTGTCTGGGTAGCAGAGCAGGCCCATCCGGTGTATGACATAAACACAGAGCAGTCAAACAAGAAACAGGCCCGTGCCGCTCTGGCCGATTTCATGGTATCTGGAGCAACCGATGACTCTCGGATGGACAAGATTGTTGGGCCTGAGGCCCGGGCCTTGGCGACTGCGCTACATGCCGAGTACCCGCAAGGAACAGTCTTGCGCCCACAAGACCTGGAGAATGCCACCATCGTTCCGTTGCCAGATGGCAAAAGAATGCTCAAAATAGAGGGAGGGGTGGCCTTACTTGGTCCCGTCCCGAGAGAAGGCTTTGAGCAACAAGTTTCCGAGCAAGTTATAGAAACATTTCCGAGTATTGAGATTACGCTTGCTCCCACTGGCGAATCTGACTTGGATAGCGAAGCCTCTGCTTGGGTCGTAGAACAGGCGGTGCTAGAAGGATACGTGCCGAAGGTAGGGGCTTAAGCCAAACAGCTTCCACAAACCAAAAACCACCCGGTAAGCGGGTGGTTTTTGGTTAATTTGCTGGTTTACTTCTTTGTGGTTTTCTTGGCCGGAGCTTTCTTGGCTACAGGCTTCTTGGCGCCGGTTTTTTTGGCTGGGGCTGCTTTCTTGGCGACTGGTTTGCTGGCGGTTTTCTTGACGCCTGCTGCGGCCTTGGCCTGGGCAGCCAGCTGCTTCTGCTTCCGGGCTACTTTGTTCTTGTGCATGACGTTCTTTTTGCCGGCTTTGTCTAGGGCACTCTGGGCTTTGCTCTTGGCTTCTGCACTCTTTTTGCCACCGCTAGTGAGGCTAGCGTGAAAGGATTTCAAGGCAGTCTTTAGCGTACGCTTGGTTTTTACGTTGCGTACAGTTGCTTTGCTGGCGGTGCGTACGCGTTTTTTTGCTGATTTGATAATTGGCATATGGTTCCTCTTAAAACTTAAAAGTTATTTATAGTGAAATTTTATAATGAGTCGGGGCAAACTATACAGGGGTGAGTCGGGTTTGTAAAGGGGGCGGACAAAGGATGCGCCCTGCAGAAACTCATCTGAGCCTTATGATTGTTAATATTGGGGCTATTTTTGGTTGCGAGTTGCTTATGTTTATGATACGCTGCGAGAGAATATCCCTAAACAAAAACCAGCATGGAAAATCCAAAAAACCAACTAGCCACCAAGCTCAAAGAGGCCAATAACGTCCTCATTACCGTCAGCACCAATCCATCAGTGGACCAGCTGGCGGCAGCTATTGGTCTAACATTATTTCTGACCAAGCTCAAAAAACATGCCACCACTGTATTCAGCGGCCAGGTACCCTCGACCATTGATTTTCTCAAGCCAGAAGAAACCATCGAAAACAATACCGACTCGTTGCGTGATTTCATCATTTCGTTGGACAAAGGCAAGGCCGACAAAATCCGCTACAAAGTGGAAGACACCATGGTCAAGATCTTTATTACGCCTTACCGGACGTCTATCGGCGAACAAGACCTGGTCTTTAGCCAAGGGGACTTCAATGTAGACGTTGTAGTTGCGCTGGGTATCCACAATCGAGATGATCTGGATCAGGCGATTACCGCCCATGGTCGCATACTGCATGACGCCGCCGTGGTAACGGTGAATACCAAAGAAGGCTCAGAGCTCGGTACCCTGAACTGGGTAGATCCGCAGGCGAGTAGCTTGTGTGAAATGACTGTCACCCTGACAGATCTGCTCAAGACAAACGCCCTAGATGGCCAGATGGCAACTGCGTTCTTGGCTGGTATTGTGGCCGAAACAGAACGATTTAGTAACGAAAAGACCAGCTCTAACACTATGAACGCCAGTGCCAAGCTTATGGCAGCCGGCGCCAACCAGCAGCTCGTAGCAACCAAGTTGGAAATCCTGGAAGGGGATCAGCTAGTAACGGACAAGCCGTCCCAGGAGCTTAAAGGTAACGACGCCGAAGATACACCAAAGGACGTACACGTAGACGACGATGGTGCGCTTCGCATTGACCACGAAAGCAGTATCCCAGAGACAGATGAGCCCAAGCAGGCAACAACAACTCCAACTCCACCCCCAATGCCTCCATCGTCGCCCTCTGATATGCTTCCGGAGCCCATGCTACCAGAGCCTCAGGAGCCACCAAAACCAGTCAACCAGGTAAAGATCGACGACCAAGGCGAGCTTCAGGTAGAAGAGCCCCACATCAAGCAAGATCACCGGCACCTTTTGGATGCACCTTCGAAAGCTCCCGGGAATGATGATTTGTTTGGCTTGTCGCCAAGCGAAGACCAGCCAGTGGACCGTGAGGATATTCCGGCTGGCTCCAAGCTGGTAACTGAACCACCACAATTTGGTGGGCAGCTGAGTGCCGCAGCAGACG